>Ga0101943_1001686_pt1 | contig 17266 bp, 15 predicted proteins | sample DewCreD2012metaG_5_FD_75244 | JGI IMG/M metagenome (GOLD analysis project Ga0101943, IMG submission 75244) | Hot spring sediment bacterial and archeal communities from British Columbia, Canada, to study Microbial Dark Matter (Phase II) - Dewar... ... | reverse complement strand
TAGCGGTTCGAGTATCGCCCACTCATTGTCCGAAAGATCGCTTGGGTAGCAGCTTGCTCGACTATTCATGCTCGATTATATCGTCTGGGAAAGTTTTAAGACAGTCTCTCATATGAAATCCTTTTGATTCATTCCCCTAACATCCCCCCGGCCACCAGTGAAATAGGGTGTAGCTCTGGATAAGCGCTGGCTGGGTTTGTAGGTAAGCGCACCGGGCTTCCACCTTGGCCCACAGCTCCTCTTCATCCTGCACCTGCCCATTGGCCACGACCGCGTCAATCAGCCCCCAGGTTCGTTCTACCGGCTGCAACTCGGGCGAGTAGGGTGGCAGATAACACAGCCCCAGGCCCTTGGCTGGCTCCACCCGCCCCGAGGTGTGCCAGCCAGCCCGATCCAGCACCACCAGTACCAGCTTGCCCGCCCCCGCCCCCCGTAGTCGGGCAAAGGCCTCCAACACCAACTGGAACCCCTCCACCGAGACCGAGGGCAGCAGCCAGTACTCGCTTTCCCCCGTACCCGGTCTTATGAAGGCGTACACATACAGCCAGCGATAGCGGGGCCGCTCCTGCGCTAGCGGCGTCCTCCCTCGCAAGGCCCATACCCGTCGGCGGATGGGCTTCAGCCCTATTCGGTGCTCATCAAAGCCCCCACACCTCCAACTCCAGTTCAGGAAAGAGCAACCTGAACAGGAAAACCATCAGAAAGAGCTTTTTTTGAAAGCCTCCTGCCGCTTCGCATCCGCCTCCCGGTGGCGCGGCCGGGGGCGCAGCGGGGCCAGGCCCAGGCGACGCATCCAGTACCAGGCCCGCCGCGCATCCACCGGACGTCCCAGCCTTTCAGCCAGCCACTCCGCAGCGTTGCGTATGCTCCAAAGCCCGTCCCTGGGATGGGGCTGGAGGAGGGCCTGGCGGAAGCCCTCCTGGAGTTCGGGCGGTACGAGGGGGGCCCGGCCTTTGTTCTCGTGCCGCAGATTCTTCATGGGCAGGCCCTGATTGTAGCGGTGGATCACCTGACGCACCCAGCGATCGGTATAGCCCAGATTCCTGGCTACCTCGGGGATGCTCTGACCCCTGGCCAGCAGCCAGAGAGCGTGCCAGCGGGCGCGTTCGGTCTGGTCTTGGGACTCCCGGTAGAGGGCGTGGAGGTTATCCGGGTGGTGTCGCAGTTGGAGTTCCAACCGGGGGCGGCGCTGATGTTGGGCCAGTTGCATGCCTCCATTTTAGTGGAAAGAGTATTGAAGATTTCTTATCATCAGCCAGATCTTGATGGCCTCGAAATACCGGATTGTCCCGCCCTCTTCCGCCTGGATGAGAGCAGCGCCGGTCGGATAGTGAAGGCAAGAGCCCCGGGGGTGCCCCCCGGGGCCGTTCAGGTTTAGAACCTAGGGTGTGGAGGAGCTTCTTTGAAGCTCGAGGCGGTACTTGTTGAAGGGGTTGTTGTCCTCACCGCCCTGGGCGATGGTGTAGCTCGTCACCACCAGGTAGTACGTCCCGTTCACGGGCAGGGTGTAGGCGATCTCGGAATCCGTGATCTGCCCGCTCACCAGGTCGTCGTTCTGGGCCAGCACGTTGCCGTTCCCATCCAGGAGGTAGATGTAGGAGTCCAGGGTGCCCCCCAGGCTGGAGCGGGCGTACACCCGGGCCCGGATCTGATCCCCCGCGGTTCCCGTGAAGGTGAAGAAATCGCGATCCTGGGGCTGGCCGAAGATGTAGGCCACCTGGGTGGTCTGGCCGTAGGCGATGGGCGCGGCCTGGGCCAGGGTGTCGTTGGGCTCGTAGGGGTCCGTGGGGTTGAGGTTCACCTCCGTGGCGAGGAGGCGCACCAGCCTGTAGTCGGGTTGCCCCGCGCTGGAGCCTGGGGTGGCCACCAGGGTGCCCACGAAGGTCCCCCGCTCCTCGGGCAAGCCCCCGGTGAGGGCCAGGTCAGCTCCGGCCACATAGATATCGTAGGTTCCAGGGGCGATCTCGTAGAACCAGGCCTCTCCGCTCGCGTCCGTCTTGGCCCAGTACATGGGCGTGGGGTCCGTGGGGTCCCCAGGACGGAGGCCCCGCCCCCGGAGGATCACGTCCGCAAAGAGGCCCGGGAAGGTGCCGCGCTCGTTCTGGTACTCCACCTTCACCCGCACCACCGAGCCCTTCTGGGGCAGGGCGCTACACCCCTGGGCCAGGAGGTTCGCCAGGTTGCGGGCGTTCAGGTGGCCCCAGCCCTTCTCCCGGGTGAAGCTCCTCTCCCAGGTGGTGGTCTCCAGGGCCCGGCGAACCTGGTAGGGGGTGGCCCCGGGGCAGGCGGCCTTGACCAGGGCCGCGGCCGCAGCGGTGTAGGGGCCGGAGAAGGAGGTACCGGAGATCAGGCCGTACCCGCCCCCCAGCCAGGTGGGTTTGGCAAGGAGGACGTCCAGGCCGGGCGCGGCGCTGGAGATGTGACGGCCGTAGGTGGAGAAGTCCGTCTTGTTGCGGTTACCGTCCGCGGCGGCCGAGGCGATGATGCCAGGGTAGCCGGCGGGGGTGCGGACCTCGTCCTTGTAGGAGTTCCCGGCGCTGGCCACCACCACCACGCCGTTGGCTAGGGCGTAGTCAAAGGCCTCCTTCACCAGGTTGCCGTACCCCAGACCACCCCAGGAGTTGTTGAGCACCTGGGCCCCCCGGTTCACCGCCCAGACCACCCCCCGGGCCACGTAGAAGTCCCCCACGTAGCCCGGCTGGAAGATGGCCACGGGGAGGAACTTGCTCTTGGGAGCTAGACCGGCAATCCCCCGGCCGTCCTTGGGCGCGCTCACAGTGGAAGCCACAAAGGTGCCGTGAGAGGTGTCTGCTAGGGCCCCCAGGCCCTGGATGAAGGTCAGCCAATCTTGGGCCGAGGTATAGGTGGTGTCGGTGACGGGGTCGTAGGCCTTCCCCGCCCAGTTGGCCGCCAGGTCAGGGTGGGTGACGTCCGCGGGGTCATCGATGATGGCTACGGTTACCCCCTCCCCCATAAACCCCCGGTCCCAGGCCCCTTTGGCGTCCAGGTGCCGCGGATCCAGGGCGTACTGGGGCAGCTCATCCAGGATCTGATCAGCGGGGTTACCCAAGGATGCCAGCCCTCCCCCAAGCCGTTCTACCGGGTCGTCTTTAGGAGCCTGAACCATCGCAAAGTGGGGCTCGGCATAGCGCAGACCAGGAAGACCCTTAAGGGCCTGGCTGGCCTTCAGGGCATCCCCGGGAACCTGGAGCAGGGCCGCCCTGAGCTCAGGGATCCGGGCTACCTCCTTGGCTCCCAGCCTGCGAATGGCCTCTTGAAGGGCCCCCTCCTCGTGGTAGGCCACCACCACCTGGCCTTTCACGTAGGTAACCCCTTTATGGGAAGCCAGCTCTGGGGCCTGGGCCGGCCCCTGAGCCACCCGAGCCGCAGGCTGGGTGCAGGCCGCAAGAAGGATCGCTAGGCCAAGGGCTAGAAGCCAAATCCACCCGTTAGGGCGAAGATTTACCTTCCTCATCGTCTCACTCTCCCGTGGTGAACTCAAAGACCTGGGTTCCGGGGCGGCTCAAACGGATAAAAGAGGTGGAGCTGGGCCAGGTCTGCACGCTGTAAGCGGAAATCCGGTAGCCTTCGTCGGGGTTGTACTTGTAGGCGTAGCTAACGTAGAGCTGCCAGGCATAGGTTCTGAGGGCCTGAAGCTCCGGTAGAGAAGCGTAGCCGTCAAAGTTGTAGGGCAGGGTCACGGTGCCCTGGGACACGTCCACAGGCACCACGTTGGGGCGGCTGGAATCCAGAAGCCCCGCGGTGTCGGTATAGACGGCCAGGTTGCCCCCCGGCAAACCGTACACCAGCGCCTCGCCCTGGGGAATCCCGTTCCCCTCATCTCCGGTACCAAACTCCACGAGGAGCAACCCGCCACCTAGGGTCTGCCAGGTCACATTATCCCCCGTAAGGGTGTCCCAAAGAACGAGGTTGTAGGCTGCACCATCTGCACCGAGGTTCAACTGTGGATGTCCGATGACAAAGTTCGGCTTCTTGGAGACGTTCTTGATCTCGTCCGCAGGGGCCTGGAGGGGGGCGAAGAAAGGCGGCAAGGGAGTAGTAGAGCTGGGGGTGCTCTCCGCCCGGTTGGCCCCCCGGGCCACCACCCGGTAGTAGTAGGTCTGGCCGGGGGTAAGATCCGAGGAAGCGTCCCGGAAGAAGAAGGGACGGTTAAAAGCGCTGGTGGGGCAGCTGGCGCTCCGGGCCCCGCCCACCGTGCCCACCCGGGTCCAGTTCTGGCCGTCTTGGGAGCGCTCTATGTCAAAGGCGAAGGGCACAGCAGAAGCTGTGTAGCACCAGCGCACCTCCACGTAGAGGTTGCTCCCCTCGGGTGCGGCCAGGGGCATCTCCCCTATCTGGCCTTTGCCCAGGGGCACGGTGAGGGAGAGGGGGGCCTTAACGCTGTAGAAGCCCACGGCCTGGGTCAGGGTGATGGCCGTGGCGGCCACCTGGGTGGGGACGCTCACCGTGCTGGTCTGGGTGGAAGCGGTGTTGATGAAGGTGATGGGGAGAATGTAGTGGCTCCGGTTGTTATTGAAATCGTAGGCCACCACCTCCAGATAAACCTTCTCCCCATCGGTGTCTCCCAATCCCGCCACCTGGGAACCGGAAAGGGTCTGGTTACCGGTATCCTCCGCGTTCGCGAAGAAGCTCCGGCTGGAAGTAGCCGTTTGGCTTAGGAAGGCCGAACCAGGAGTGCGACCCAGGGCCACGTAGATATAGCGCATGGGCTTCACGTAGTCCTTGGAGGTATCCACCTGCACCCGGAAAGGAATGGTGTTGGTGAAGGTCTGGCCTTCCAGGGAATTGGTGCCGTTTTGGGTGATTTTCAGCGTAGGAGGCGTGGTGGTGGCGCTGGCATCAAAGGCCGGCTTCTGGATCACCGTCACGCTGGACATGGCCGGAACGGGAATGCCCTCCACCACGCTTCCCGCCATACCGGACTTCTGCACCTCGAGGCGGTAGCCCCCCTCAGGAAGCCGGTCGAAGGTAAAGCGACCCTCCCCATCGGAGGTGGCGGTGCGCAAAAGGGTGCCCTGGAAGTAAAGGCGCAAGGAAGCCCCCTGCACCGGGGCCCCAGCCCCCTCGCTCAGAATCGCCCCGCTCAAGGTGTGAGACCCCGCAGGAAGCACTTTTAGCGTAAAGCCCGCCGGCTTGGTGATGGCACCAGAAGCCCCCTTCAGGGTGATGGGGTAGTCCCCCGACTCCACCGTGCCATCCACAGCGATGGTCAGGGTGTGGGTTGCCGGGGCCGTCCCCGTCACCTGAACGCTGGTGGGGGAAAGGCTGACCCCCGCGGGGGCACCCTCCAGAGAGAGAGCAACCGTCCCCGTAAACCCGTTCTGTGCAGTAGTAGTGATTTGGAAGGTGCCGCTATCCCCCTGCGCCACCGCTAGGGTGGTGGACTCCAGGCTGAGGGTGAAGCTAGGGGCATTCCCCGAACCTGAGCACGCCGCAAGTAACAAGGCCAACCCCATCAGAAGGGGAAAAAACAGATCTCTCACAAGAAAACCTCCCCAAACAAACTAGGATTACCCAAGTTATCGCTCCTCTCCCTATCTCTCTCGCCTTTGAAAGAACCTTACCCAGGTTCAGCATTGCGCCCTGGACAGCCGACAGGCCTCCTTCCAAGGCTCGAGGCTCCACCCCTTGGTGGACGACACGGAATCAGGCCTAGGCCCATCGTGGGGCAAGGATATGGGGGGACGGTAGGAAGCAGAACCCACACCCGATCCTCCCGGCAGATCCACGCGGTGACCCTGGGGATCCGCCTTTTTGCTCTGTCCCACAACCTGATGCTCCTGCCGAAGGGCGCCTTCTAGGCAACAACTCGGGCTAGCATAGCTCTCGGCCATTACTGAGCCTCTCTGTTTGGCGTATTCGCCGGCCGATTTCTACCATCACTTTGTCTTTTTTGTCAAGGCTCTGTGATTGGTTAATCGTTTGCTACATACAGTAGTGCTACTTGACAATCAGGCTCCCACCCCTGCCATCCTGGGCTGGAAACAAGGGGCAGCGTCGGCTCATCTCCAGCAAGCTCGAGGTTTTTCGGCTTGAGCTACAACAACTGCTTGAGGCCGCGGGGTTTCAGCCACAAATAAAGCGATGTGCCTCGAGGCTTCTACTATTTAGCGCCCAGCCGTAGATGAAAACCCATCTGCCGCAGCGCTTTGCTGTGCTGTGTCGCTTCGCACGACTGTTAGCAGCTTTTCCTCGAATGATCGCAGGGTACAAACGGTCATGGAAAACAGCGCTGAGAGTGCCTCGCAGCGATCCTCCGGCACATCTGCTAGCACCATGAAGGAATGATCGGGATCGAGCCCCAGAAGGCGTGCAAACTTGGAATACTTGGCCACGTGCTGCTGGTAGTCGCCAGACTTGGCCTCGATCCAGTAAATAGACGATCCCATAGCGGCCAGGATGTCGAGTTCGAAATCGTCGCCGTTGGGTAGGATGATCTGGGGGTTGATAAGATACTCGAAGGCCAATTGCTCACTGACCTCTGAGCTAACCTGGGCATAAACAGCTTTGACTTTCTGGAGAATAAAGCGTTCAAGCCACTGCCCACCGAAAAAGCGCTGGGCCTTTGGCAAGGTGGTGGTCTTTGCCTTGATTAAGTATGTGGGCGATCGAAAGTATTGATATTGCTCGAGGAAGGCCACCTCGTAAAGCCGTGTGCAGAATTGGCAAGCGGAGCTGATGTCCTGTTGCGGGCGATCTTTAAGGCTTTCGGTAATCTGCGCTCCAGTCTGCATGGCCCGCTTGATCTTGCCAAGAAGACCCGCAAGGGCGTCGTAGCGCTCTCCCAGAAACAGCGACAAGCTATCAATGACCTGGTCGGCCGCATCTTCGGCAGGGCGAACTTTGATCTGGATTCCTCGAGCCTTAAGGAAAGGCTCCAGGATTGAAAGGGAGGAAGCGTTGGAGTTGCGGCTCGATGGCTCCAGGCTGGTTTTTTCTGTATCACTGTGACTTTGGGAGTAAGCAACGTTAGGGGTGCGATGTTGATTGGCCTGCGCAACCATTTGTTCCAGCGCAAGGGCAATCCGTTCAAGCAAAGCTTCGATCCTGTCGTGGTTCATGCCAGCTAGTGATTATTGCTGCATACCACTCCAGATAGGGTGATTTATGAACCAACGTGGTTTTGCCGAGCAGGCGTAAATTGCGCTCCGCAGAGCCGGGCTCACAGCTTTGCAGGCGTGGAAGAGGTGGGCATTTGAAAGGCCGTTCGCAGTTGTCGAGCTGGATGGTTTCGAAGAGTGTGGGGCTGTTGGCTACCGCCGGTTTGTCAGGGGCACGGGGGCAAGCGTAGACTGAGCCCATGTTGTTCGAACGCAGCCGCCTCGAGGCCCTCGAGGCCCAGTACCTCGCCCCTTACGCCGTTAAGTCGGGCCAGAGCCGGGGCCGCGAACACCCCGAGCCCGAGTCGCGCTACCGCACCCCCTTTCAGAAAGACCGCGACCGCGTCAACCACACCACCGCCTTCCGGCGCTTGCAGTACAAAACCCAGGTGTTTGTGAACTTCGAGGGGGACTACTACCGCACCCGCCTGACCCACACCCTCGAGGTGGCCCAGGTGGCCCGCTCCATCGCCCGCGCCCTGGGGCTGAACCCCGAGCTCACCGAGACCATCGCCTTTGCCCACGACCTCGGGCATCCGCCCTTTGGGCACTCGGGCGAGGCGGTGCTGGACGGGCTGATGCAGGGGCACGGCGGCTTCGACCACAACAAGCAGTCCATGCGCATCGTGACCTACCTCGAGCAGCGCTACCCCGGCTTTCGCGGCCTGAACCTGTGCTGGGAGACCCGCGAGGGCATCGTCAAGCACGAGACCCGCTACGACCTACCCGACGCCGAAGGCTACGAGCCCCACCTGCGCCCCAGCCTCGAGGCCCAGATCGTGAACCTGGCCGACGAGATTGCCTACAACGCCCACGACCTCGACGACGGCCTGCGCTCGGGGCTCCTGGTAGCCGGCCAGCTCTGGGAGGTCGAGCTTCTGCGGGACTTGCTGGGGGAGCTGGGTATGCACCCCGACCGCTTCGACGAGATGAGCCGCCGGATTTTTATCCGCGAGCTGCTGGGCCTGATCATCACCGACACCATCACCGCCACCCATGCCCTGCTCGAGCAGCACCGGATAGATAGCCTCGAGGCTGTCCGCCAGCACCCGGCCCCCCTGGCGGTTTATTCCGAGACCCTCACCCGGCAACTGGACGAGCTGCGCAACTTTCTGTACGCCAACCTGTACCACCACTACTACGTGGTGCGGCAGGTGGGCAAGTCACGCTTCGTGCTGGAAAAGCTCTTCGAGGCCTACACCCAGGACCCCCGCCTCCTGCCCCCCCAGGTGCAGAAAGCCGCCGAGACCGAGGGCATCCACCGCGCCGCCTGCGACTACATCGCCGGCATGACTGACCGCTTTGCTCTGGACGAGTACGCCCGGCTTTTCGAGCCGGAGTTTCACCGCTGATACCGTTTCCGCTTGAATCCTTCACCGCCCGCCGTAGTCAGAGGTGAAGGGTTCAAGCCGACCGAAGGGAGTAGAAAAGCATTTCGGTGGTATCGTTTAGGCTTGTCAAAGTGAACGATGCTACCGAAATGCGTATAACAGGGTGCTTTTGTACAGATTATCGCGACTTTTTCTAACGCCTTTGCGGCACGAACTATACAAAACGTCACATATGCGGGGTAGACTGGAAGAGTGGAAAACCTAGAAGCCAACTTTGAACCCCGCTTTGCGACCCGAACCCAGCGCATCCAGGCCTCGACCATCCGCGAAATTCTGAAGCTCACCAGCCAGCCGGGCTACATCAGCTTTGCGGGGGGGCTGCCGGCGGCCGACCTGTTCCCCATAGAGCGCATCGGCGAGGCCACCCAGCGCATCCTGCGCGAGCAGGGGGTTCAGGCCTTGCAGTACAGCACCACCGAGGGCTACCTGCCCCTGCGGGAGTGGATCGCCAGCCGCGTGCCTGGAGCCACCCCCGAGAATGTGCAGATTGTCTCGGGCTCGCAGCAGGGCCTCGACCTCATCGGCAAGGTGCTGATTGACCCCGGCTCGAGGGTGCTGGTGGAGGCCCCCACCTACCTGGGGGCGCTGAGCGCTTTCAACCCCTACGAGCCCGAGTACGTCTCGGTTTCCATGGACGACGAGGGGCTGGAGCTGGGGGCGCTCGAGGCCGCCCTCAAAGCCCGTCCCGTCAAGTTTATGTACGTGCTGCCCACCTTCCAGAACCCCTCGGGCCGGCTGATGGGCCTGGAGCGGCGCAGGGCCATCGTCGAGCTGGCCCGCAAGTACCAGACCCCCATCCTGGAAGACGACGCCTACGCCGAGCTGTACTTCGACGGCCAACCCCTGCCCACCCTCTACGCCCTCGATCACGCGCTGGGCGGAGGCAACGTGATCTATCTCAGCACCACCTCCAAGACCCTGGCCCCCGGCCTGCGGGTGGCCTGGGTGGTGGGGCCCCGGCCGTTGGTTCAAAAAATCACTTTTGCCAAACAGGGCGCCGACCTGCACACCCCCACCCTGAACCAGATGCTGGTTTACGAACTGGTGCGGGATGGGGCCTGGTACGGGGCGCAGATTGACCGAATCCGCCAGACCTACCAGACCCGTTGCCACTGGATGCTGCAAGCCCTGCAAAAATACATGCCCGAGGACATGGGTTGGATTGTGCCGAAAGGGGGAATGTTCTTCTGGCTCACCGCCCCCGCGGGGCTGGACAGCCTCGAGCTCCTCAAAAAGGCCGTGGAGGAGAAGACGGCCTTCGTACCGGGGCAGCCCTTCTTTGCCGATGGCAGCGGCAAGAACACCCTGCGGCTCTCGTACTCGAGCGCCTCGCGCGAACAGATCGAGGAAGGCCTCCAGCGCCTGGGCCGGGCCATCCACCGGATGCTGGGGCGGGCCCCGGTGGCCTAACCCTGGCAGCCCGACCTCCGATGGCCTAAACCTCGAAAGAACACGCCAACCACAAAGGTCTCCGGCGTGCCGTTAGCGCATCGAGGCTCCCGCCCGATTCGGTATAATGCGCCCTGAAAAACCAAAGCTGCCTGTGGGCGGCATTTTATGGTGGAGGCTGTCAAAGGTCTCTGCCGTTTGTTATGGTGTGAGGGGTTTTTGCATCGGAGTGCGCTATGGTGGTTGCGATACTGGTTGCTTTTTTAGGAGCGCTGGCGGCGCCCTGGGTCTTCCGCTGGCTGGGCAGCGCGGCGGGCTGGGGGCTGGCCCTGTTGCCGCTGGGCCTTGCGGTCTACTTTGCCAGCCTGCTGCCGGACGTGGTGGGGGGCCAGACCCTCCGGCACAGCCTGGTCTGGGTGCCCAGCCTGGGGGTCAACTTTTCCTTCTACCTGGACGGGCTTTCGCTTCTGTTCGCCCTGCTTATCACCGGCATCGGCACCTTTATTGTGATCTACTCGGGCGGCTACCTGAAGGGCCACCCCGACCTGGGCCGGTTCTACCTGGTCATTCTGCTCTTCATGGCCTCCATGCTGGGGCTGGTGCTGGCCGACAACATCGTGACCCTGTTCGTGATGTGGGAGCTGACCAGCATCACCTCCTACCTGCTGATCGGCTTCAACCATAGCGAGTTCAGGTCACGCCGGGCCGCCACCCAGGCTTTGCTGGTGACGGCGGGTGGGGGGCTGGCCCTGCTGGCCGGGTTGATTCTTTTGGCCCTCATGGGCGGCTCGCTGGAGATCTCCGAGCTGCTGGGCCAGGGCCAGGTACTGCGCGAGCATCCGCTCTACCTGCCCACCCTCATCCTGGTGCTTCTGGGGGCCTTTACCAAGTCGGCGCAGTTTCCCTTCCACTTCTGGCTGCCCAACGCCATGGAAGCCCCCACCCCGGTCTCGGCCTACCTGCACTCGGCCACCATGGTCAAGGCCGGGGTCTACCTGCTGGCCCGGCTGCAGCCGGCCCTTGGGGGCAGCGAGGTCTGGAGCAGCGCCCTGATGGTCTTCGGGCTGGCCACCCTGCTCACCGGGGCTGCCCTCACCTTCCGCCACACCGACCTCAAGCGCCTGCTGGCCTACTCCACGGTGGCTGCGCTGGGGGCGCTGGTCTTCTTAATCGGGCTGGTGCCGCTCACCAGCTACTACGCGGCCATGGCCTTTGCCACCTTTCTGCTGGCCCACTCACTCTACAAGGGTGGGCTCTTTATGGCGGCGGGCGCGGTGGACCACGAGGCCGGCACCCGCGACATCACCCAGCTCGGGGGCCTTTTCCGGGTGATGCCCCTCACCGGGGTGGCGGTGGTGCTGGCCGCGCTCTCGCTGGCCGGGTTGCCGCCGGTGCTGGGCTTTATCGGCAAGGAAGTGCTGTATGTGGCCGCGCTGCAGGCGGCCCCGGCCTGGATGGTGGGGCTGGCGGTGCTGGGCTTTGCGGTGGGGGCCATGCTGGCGCTGCTGCTGGTGGTGCCTTTCTTCCGGGGTCAGCCGCCTCAGGCGGTACACGAGGGGCCGCCCAGCCTGTGGCTGGGGCCCCTGGTGCTGGCGGGCTTGGGCTTGTTGCTGGGCTTCTTTCCGGGGCTCTACAACCCCCTGGCTGATGCAGTCGCCAGCGCGGTAAAGGGGCAGGCCGTGGCCTACCACCTGAAGCTCTGGCCCGGCTTCAACCTGGCCTTGCTCCTGAGCCTCCTGACGGTGCTGCTGGGGGTGGGGCTTTACTTCCTCTACCCCCGCTTGCAGGCCTGGATGGCGCAGGAACCCATCCCTGGGCCAGAAAACGCCTATGTGGCCCTCCTGCGCGGGCTGATGCGGCTGGCGGCGGGGGTGGAGCGCCTGCTACAGAGCGGTTCGCTGCGGGCTTACCTGGTCTGGACGTTTGGGGGGCTGGTGGGGCTGGTGGGGCTGGCCCTCTTTCGCAGCGGCGTGCTGCTCTGGCCGGCGGGGGCCTCGAGCCCCAAACTCGAGCAGGCGCTGCTGCTGGCCCTGATGCTCCTAGGGGCCATCGGGGCGCTGCGGCTGCGCTCGCACCTGGCGATGGTGGTGGTGCTGGGCATTGTGGGGGCGGGGGTGGCCCTGGTCTTTTTGCTGCAGAACGCCCCCGACCTCTCAATCACCCAGTTCCTGGTCGAAACCCTCACCGCCATCCTGATCGCCCTGGTGCTGCTGCAGATCCGCAACATCGGGTCGGTGCCCCGTGGGCGCTGGCTGGATAAGGCGGTGGCCCTGGGCTTTGGCGGCCTGGTGACCCTCTTGATGCTGGGGGTGCTGGCGCAGCCCCTCGAGCTGCACCTGAGCCAGTTTTTCGCCCAGAAAAGCCTGCCCGAAGGCTTCGGGCGCAACATCGTGAACGTGATTCTGGTAGATTTCCGTGGCCTGGACACCTTCGGCGAGATTACCGTGGTGGGGCTGGCCGGGCTGGGGGTCTGGGTTCTTTTGGCGAACGGTCGCGCCAGCGGAGAACCATCCCCCAATGGAAACAGCAACGGGAGGAGCGACCATGAACACCCTGATTCTTAAGACCACCTCGAGGTTCCTCTTCACCCTTCTGCTTCTGCTCTCGGTCTTTTTGCTCCTGCGCGGCCACAACGAGCCGGGCGGGGGCTTTATCGGGGCCCTGGTGGCGGTGGGGGCCTATGCGCTGTTTGCCTTGGCGCACGGGCTGGCCGCGGCCCGTAAACTCCTGCCCCTCGCCCCCTTGCGGCTGGTGGGGTGGGGCCTGCTGGTAGCCCTTCTGAGCGCCTTGCCGGCCTTACTTCTGGGCCAGCCCCTCATGACCGGGCAGTGGTTCAGCCTGCTGGGCGTGAAGGTGGGTACCCCGGTCATCTTCGACATCGGGGTCTACCTGACCGTGTTCGGGGCACTGCTCTCGGCTATTTTTGGGCTCGAGGAGGCCGCGCACCATCCTTCGGAGGGCGCCTGATGGAAATCCTGCTCTCGTTCCTGGTGGGCGCTCTGATGGCGGTGGGGGTCTATCTGATGCTCCGACCCCACCTGATTCAGTTCCTGATTGGCTTTCTGGTGCTGGGCAACGCCGCCAACCTGCTGATCTTTACCGCAGGCCGGCTGGGCAGCCAGTTCCCGCCCCTGGTGCTGCCCGACGGTACGGTGCCAGAGCCCTACGCCAACCCCCTGCCCCAGGCCCTGATTCTCACCGCTATTGTGATCGGTTTTGGCCTGGCGGCGTTTGGCATCGTGCTCTTCTACCGGGCCCAGCAGGCCCTGGGCACCCTGAACGCCGAGGCCATCCTCGAGGCACCCGAACCGGCCCCGGCCCCCTCGCCGGTGGACGAGGTGCCCGCAGAGGGGGTGCGCCGATGAGCTGGCTCCTGGTGCTGCCCTTGCTGATCCCGCTCACCACCGGCATCCTGTGCCTGGTGCTGCCGGGCCGCACCGCCCAGCGGGTGCTGGGCCTGGCGGGGGCCCTGGGCCTGCTGGCCGCGGGCCTGGCCCTGCTGGCCCAGGTTCAGCGCCAGGGCATCCAAGCCGTGCAGATTGGCAACTGGCCGGCCCCCTTCGGCATCACCTTTGTGGCCGACCACCTCTCGGCCCTGATGGTGCTGGTCACCGGGGTGGTGGCGGTGGCGGTGGCCCTTTTTGCCCTGGCGGAAAACGACCAGGCGCGCGAGGGTCTGGGCTACTACACCCTGGGCCATCTGTTGCTGTTTGGGGTGAACGGGGCCTTCCTGACCGGCGACCTGTTCAACCTCTACGTCTGGTTCGAAGTGCTGCTGCTTTCCTCGTTTGTGCTGATGATTCTGGGGGGCAGCAAGGCCCAGCTCGCGGGCGGGGTCAAGTACTTCGCGGTCTCGCTTCTGTCCTCGATCCTCTTCCTGGTGGCGGTGGGCCTGCTGTACGGGGCGACCGGGGCCCTGAACATGGCCGACCTGGCCCTCCGGGTGGAAAGGGTTCATCCGGGGCTGCTCACGGCTTTGTCCATGCTGTTTCTGGTGGCGTTTGGGCTGAAGGCCGCTGTTTTTCCTTTCTTCTTCTGGCTGCCGGCCTCCTACCCGGCCCCTCCCGCCATGATCTCGGCCCTTTTTGCCGGGCTTCTGACCAAGGTGGGGGTGTACGCCCTGATCCGGGTCTTCACCCTGCTCTTTACCCACGACACCGGGTTTACCCATAGCCTGATCCTCTGGGTTGCCGGTTTTACCTTACTCCTGGGGGTGCTGATGGCGCTGGCCCAGGGGGAGCTCAGGCGGCTGTTGTCGTTCCAGCTGGTGAGCCACATCGGCTACATGCTGATGGGCCTGGGCATCCTGACCCCGCTGGCCCTGGCCGGCTCGGTGTTTTATGCGCTCAATCACATGATTGTGATTGCCGCGCTCTTTTTGCTGATGGGCCTCTTGCAGCGCTTGCAGGGCACCACGGTGCTGGTGCGGATGGGCGGGCTGTACAGGCCTTATCCCTGGCTGGCGGTTCTGTTCTTGCTGCCGGCCTTCTCGCTGGCTGGGCTGCCGCCTTTTTCGGGCTTCTGGGCCAAATACACGCTGGTGGCAGCCGGATTGCAGGCCGGGCAGTACGGAATTGTGGCGGTGGCCCTGCTGGTGGGCCTGCTGACCCTGCTCTCGATGGGGCTGGTCTTCGCCGAGGTATTTTGGAAGAAGGCCCCAGGGGAAGTCAGGGCGGCCCCCGGGAGCCTGGGCGGGCTGGTGCTGCCGGTGGGCCTGCTGGCAGTTCTGACGCTGGGGATTGGGCTCTGGGCCGAGCCGCTTCTGAGCCTCTCGCAGGCCGCCGCGCGGGAGCTGCTCGAGCCGACGGGGTATATCCAGGCAGTGCTGGGGGTGAGCCGATGAGGGCCTTTGTGTACAACGTGGTGCTGACCATCTTCTGGATGGCCGTGACCGAAGCCTTTACCCTCGAGAACTTCCTGGTGGGCTTTGCCATCTGCTTCCTGATTTTGCTGCTGGCCCGCCCGCTTTTCGATGCACCCTCGAGGCGCTACTTCACCCTGGCCTGGAAGCTGCCCCGCTTCGTACTCCTGATGCTGTGGGAGATCGTGCTCTCGAGCCTGCGGGTGGCCCAGGCGGTGCTCTCGCCCCGGATGCCCATCAAACCCGGCATTATCGCTTACCCGCTGGAGGTCAGGAGCGACCTCGAGATCACCCTGCTGGCCAACCTGATCACCCTCACACCGGGCACCCTGAGCCTGGACGTCTCCTCCGACCGCAAGGTGCTCTATGTGCACGGGATGTTTGTGGACGACCCGCAAAAGGTAATCGAGTCTACCCACGAAAGCCTGGAAAAAGCCGTCCTGGAGGTGACCCGATGAGTTTTCTGGAGGCCATGCTGCTGGCCCTGATGCTAACCCTGCCCTTTGCGCTGTACCGCCTGGTGAAGGGGCCAACCCTGCCCGACCGGGTGGTGGGCCTCGACCTGATCACCACGCTCTCGGTGGCGCTGGCCGCCCTGTATGCCCTGGTAAGCGGCCAGATCGCTTTCTTGGATGTGGCTATTGCGCTGGCCCTGTTTGCCTTTTTAGCCACGCTGGGGCTGGCCCGCTACATCGAGTACCGGGGCCACAAGGAGGACTGAGATGCTTGAGTGGCTGGTGTACATTCTGGTGCTGGGTGGGGTGTTCTTTCTGTTCATCGCGGCCATCGGGGTGGTGCGGATGCCCGACCTCTACAACCGCATGCACGCCACCTCCAAGGCCGGCACCCTGGGGGTGGGCCTGATCCTGGTGGCGGTGGCGGTGTTTTATCAGGAGCTCTCGGTGGCCGCCCGCGCGCTTTCGATCCTGGCTTTTATTGTTCTAACCGCGCCGGTAGCCGCCCACGCCCTGGGCCGCGCGGCCTACCTCTCGGGGGTCAAGCCCTGCAAGGACACCTACATAGACGAGCTGGCCGGGCACTACCAGGCCAACCACCGGCTCGAGTCGGTGGAGACGGAGGCCACACAGAGAAAGCTCTAGCTCCCCGCCCCGGAATGGGTTCGGCAGCAACGGGATGCAGCCGATTGGCCAGCCCTCATGCAATTTGAGGTGGCTCGAGGTATCACGGTCTGGATGATGCGCGTTCTATTCTGCTGCTTAATTGCCCTGCTGGCCCTGTCGGCCTGTGCGCCCAGCCTTACCGAGGCGCGGCGCTTCGATTTGATCGTGCAGAACCAGTGCACCGGCCCCAACCAGACGGTGTTTTTTTACATCAACGGAGAGTTTATCGGAACCGTGCGGGGCTCGAGGCTCTTCCCCAGCCTGCGCGAGTACAGCGAGCGGTGGGGCGTCAACGCTCGCCGTATGCGCCGCGCCCGCCCCGACGCGATCGTGATGCATCCCGGGCCGATCCACCGCGGCGTCGAGATCAGCCCCGATGTTGCCGACGCCGGCTATTCGCTGATCACCGACCAGGTGGCCAACGGCGTGGCCGTGCGGATGGCGCTCCTCTACCTGCTTCTCGGCGGCGGCGGCGAACCGCCCCGTCCCGGAACGACCTGATCGAGGCACGCGAGCATGGGCCTTCTCCTCAAGCGCGGACGGGTGATCGACCCCAGCCAGGGGCTGGACGCCGAGCAGGACGTCCTGCTCGACGACGGCCGCGTCGTCGCGATCGATCGCGGCATCGCGCCAGGCGCACATCGCCTCCTCGACTGCGCCGATCGGATCGTCGCGCCCGGCTTCATCGACGTTCACGTCCACCTCCGCGAGCCGGGCCAGGAGTACAAGGAGACGATCGCCACCGGAACGCGGGCAGCGGCGGCGGGCGGATTCACCCGCGTCGGCTGCATGCCGAACACCGAGCCGCCGATCGACGATCCCGCGGTGATCGAGCTCATCGACGAGCGGGCCCGCTGCGCGTGCGGGGTGCGGGTCCACGTCTTCGCCGCGATCTCCAAAGGCAATCTCGGACGCGAGCTGGCGGAGCTGGGCCGACTGGCGGATGCAGGCGCCGTCCTCTTCTCCGACGATGCCTTCCCGATCCAGGATAGCGGCCTGATGCGGCGCGCCATGGAGTATGCCCGCATGCTCCACCGCGGGGTGACCCTCCACTCCGAGGACCAATCGCTCTCCGCCGGCGGAGTGATGAACGAGGGGGAGGTGAGCGCGCTCCTCGGCCTGCGCGGAATTCCCAACGCGGCGGAGGACGTGGCGGTCGCCCGCAACATCGAGCTCTGTCGGCTGACCGGTTGCCGGCTACATCTCTGCCACGTCTCGACGGCGGGGGCGGTCGAGCTCGTTCGCCGCGCCAAGCGGGACGGCCTGCCCGTCACGGCGGAGGCGTGCCCGCATCACTTCACGCTGACCGACGAGGCGTGCCTCGGCTACAACACGCTCGCCAAGATGAACCCGCCGCTGCGTACCGAAGAGGACCTGCGTGCG
>Ga0101943_1001684_pt1 | contig 17303 bp, 18 predicted proteins | sample DewCreD2012metaG_5_FD_75244 | JGI IMG/M metagenome (GOLD analysis project Ga0101943, IMG submission 75244) | Hot spring sediment bacterial and archeal communities from British Columbia, Canada, to study Microbial Dark Matter (Phase II) - Dewar... ... | reverse complement strand
GCGGGCCGGACCCCCGAGCGCGCTAGCATGGCCCCGTGCCCCGGTCCCGTGCCCTCGTCCTCGCGGTCGGCGCGGCCCTCCTCCTCGCGGCCTGCGGGCGCCCGCCGGCCGCGGTGGTGGGCGGCGCGCGGATCAGCGACGCCCAGCTCGCCCACGACGTGGAGCTGTTCCGGTTCCTGGCCGAGCTGAACGCGTCGGGCTGCGGCCAGCCGGTGGAGGGCGAGTCGATCGAGTCGGCCTGCGCCCGGTTCACGCTCCAGAACCTCATCCAGGAGGAGGTGGCGAAGGCCTACGCCCGTGAGCGGGGGATCACGGTGGGCGAGGCCCGGGTCAGGGACACGCTCTCCCGCCTCGAGGCGGCGCTCGGGGGCCCCGAGGCCCTGGGCGAGCGGCTCCGGGCCGCGGGGCTCACCCGGGGGGACCTGGGGGAGCTGGTCGGCCGCCTGCTGCTGTTCGAGGAGGTCCGCCGGGCGGTGGTGCGGGAGACGGTGACCGAGGCGGAGCTCCGCCGCGCCTACGAGGAACGCGAGACGACGTTCACCACGCTCCACGCGGCCCACATCCTCCTGGCCACGAGGCGGGAGGCCGAGCAGCTCGCGAGGCGCACGACGCCCGCGAACTTCGCCGCGACCGCCCGCCGCTTCTCCACAGACCGAGCCTCGGCCCGGAACGGCGGGGACCTCGGCGAGGTCCCGGCGAGCCAGTTCGACCCGGCCTTCCTCGAGGCCGCCCTCGCCCTCCGGCCCGGGGAGATCTCGGGGCCGGTGCGGACCCGGTTCGGCTGGCACCTGATCCGGCTGATCTCGGTCCACGTGACGCCCTTCGAGGAGGTCCGCGACCGGCTCCTCGAGGAGGAGGCGGGCCGGGCCTTCGACGGGTGGATGCGAGAGCGCCTCGGCGCTACGACCGTGGAGCTGAACCCCCGGTTCGGGATCTTCGACGTGGGGAGCGGCCTGGTCCTCCCCATCCGGAGCACCTCGACGAGCTCGCCGGCCGCGGGGGTTCCCGGGGCGTGAGCGACGACCTCCTGGCGCGCGTGCCCCGAGGGCCGGTCCCCTCGAGCCGGGGCGGGGAGCGGCTCCTCGACCTGGTCCGGGTGATGGCCCGGCTCCGGGGGCCCGGCGGCTGCCCCTGGGACCGGGAGCAGACCCACCGCTCCCTCGCCCGCCACCTCTTGGAGGAGGCCCACGAGGTCCTCGACGCGATCGACGCCGACGACCGGGGGCGGCTCCGCGAGGAGCTCGGCGACCTCCTCCTGCAGGTGGCGTTCCACGCCCAGATCGCCGCCGACGACGGCGCCTTCGACATCGACGACGTGGCCGAGGGGATCGTGCGGAAGCTGATCCGCCGCCACCCCCACGTGTTCGGCGAGGCCTCGGTCTCGGGGGCGGAGGAGGTGCTCCTCAACTGGGAGCGGATCAAGGCGGAGGAGAAGGGCGAGCACCCCGTGGAGCACGACATCCCGCCGACCCTCCCGGCCCTGGCCCGTGCGGCCAAGGTCCAGCGGCGGGCGGCCGGGGCCGGGTTCGACTTCCGCAGCGCCGAAGCCGCCCTCGGGAAGCTCCGGGAGGAGGTCGAGGAGCTCGCCCAGGCGCCGCCCGAGCGGGCCGAGGGGGAGCTCGGCGACGTGCTGTTCGCGGCGGCCGCGGTGGCGCGCAAGCTCGGGGTCGACCCCGAGAGCGCGCTGCGGCGCACGGTCCGCCGGTTCTCGGAGCGCTACGAGCGGATGCTGGCCCGGGCGCGCGAGGAGGGGGTCGACCTCTCCTCCCTGGGGGACGAGGAGCTCCTCCGCTACTTCCGCGAGGCGTCCGGATAGCGGCCGACGCTACGCCGCCGGATCGTCCGGGGCGCGGCCGAGCGCCGGGGAGAGGAGGCGCCAGGCCGTGCGGGCCCAGGTCCACCCCCGGGCCACCCCGGGCCCGCGAGGGCGTGGCGGCCGGGATCGCGGGCCTTCACGTGGTTCCCCGGTGGGGATGGGCTCCGGCGCCGGGGGCGGGCTCGGCGCGGCCCGGCGTGCGCTCGATCTCGGGTGCGGGGCGCGGCTCCCCCTCGCCGACCGGTCGTTCGACGCGGTGACCATGGCGTCCGTGCTGTTCCACGTGCCCGAGCCCGGGCGGGAGCTCCGCGGGGTGCTCCGGGTGCTCCGGCCGAGAGGCGTGGTGGGCGTCGCCACGTGGGGCAGGACGAGCGGTCCCCCGCGGGCGACATCTGGGCGGAGGAACCCGACGCCCACGGCGCGGCCCCAGACCCGGTCCCGGTCCCCAGGCGGGATGGCCTCGTGGACACCCCGCCGAGATGCGGCGGCTCCCGCCTCGAGCCCAGGGCCGCCGGCGCCGCTCCCGGGGGGCCGAGAGCATCCCCCGCCGGAGCCGGACGGCCTCGGCGATCCCCGAGGAGAACCCCGGGCCTCCACCCGCCAGGAGCTCCCCCGCTCGGTGAGCGAGATCCGGAGGGCCGCGGCCACCGGCGCCCAGCGCGTGGGACGCCCGCCTCGAACGCCGCCACGGGAACCCGTCGCAGCCGATGGCCTGGAGCGCCCGCCCCAGGGCGGGCTCGCGGAGCGCGAGCTACCCCCCGCCCAGGACCAGGAGGGTCGCGGGAACCAGGCTCCCACGTCCGCCGCGGAGGGCGCGGTAGCATCGGGCCCCGTGCCCGAGATCGAGGCCGTCCTCGCCCGCGAGATCCTGGACAGCCGTGGCAACCCCACGGTCGAGGTGGACGTGGTGCTCGAGGACGGCTCGTTCGGCCGGGCCGCGGTCCCCTCCGGGGCCTCCACCGGGGAGCACGAGGCCCTGGAGCTGCGCGACGGCGACACGCAGCGGTACGGCGGACGGGGGGTCCTCCGCGCGGTCGGCAACGTCGTGGACGAGATCGCGCCGGCGCTCGTGGGGACCGAGGCCCTGGACCAGCGGGAGGTGGACCGGCTCCTCCTCGACCTCGACGGCACCGAGGACAAGTCGAAGCTCGGCGCCAACGCGATCCTCGGGGTCTCGCTGGCCGTGGCGCGGGCCGCCGCCGACAGCGTGGGCCTCCCCCTGTACCGCTACCTCGGGGGCGCCAACGCCCATCTGCTCCCCCTCCCGCTCCTCAACGTCCTGAACGGCGGGGTCCACGCCGACAACCCCCTCGAGATCCAGGAGTTCATGCTGGCCCCGGTGGGCGCGGCCTCGTTCTCCGAGGCCCTCCGGTGGGGGGCCGAGGCCTTCCACGCGCTCCGGGACGAGCTCCGCGGGCGTGGCCTCGCGACCGGGGTGGGCGACGAGGGCGGCTTCGCACCCGCCGTCGCCACGGCCGAGGAGGCCTGCGAGCTCCTGGTCCGGGCGATCGAGCGCGCGGGCCTCGAGCCGGGTGAGGAGGTGGCCCTGGCCCTCGACGCGGCGGCATCGGAGCTCCTCGCGGAGGGCCGGTACCGCCTCCAGGGGGCGGCCCGGACCGGGGAGGAGATGGCGGCGTTCTTCGGTGGCCTCCTCGACGCGTACCCGATCGTCTCGATCGAAGACCCCCTGGGCGAGGACGACTGGGAGGGGTGGGCGGCCCTCACCGCCGAGCTCGGCCCCCGCTGCCAGGTCGTGGGCGACGACCTCTTCGTGACCAACCCCGAGCGCCTGGAGCGGGGCATCCGGGAGGGCGTGGCCAACGCGATCCTGGTGAAGGTGAACCAGATCGGCACGCTCACCGAGACCCTCGACGTGGTCGAGCTCGCGAAGCGGCACGGCTACGGGGTGGTGGTCTCGCACCGCTCCGGGGAGACCGAGGATGCGACGATCGCGGACCTCGCGGTGGCCGTCGGCGCCGGGCAGATCAAGGCCGGCGCGCCCTCCCGGGGGGAGCGGACGGCCAAGTACAACCAGCTCCTGCGGATCGAGGAGGAGCTCGGCGACGCCGCCCGCTACGCCGGCCGCTCGACCCTGGGCGGGGGGCGGAGGTGAGCGCGAGGACGGCGGCCGTCCGCGGGAGGGGCGGGACCGAGCGGTCCCGTGCGCCGGTGCGCGGAGCGGACCGGCCCGGTGCCGGGGTACCCAGGCCCCGGCGGGTGGGGGGCCCCACCCGGAGGCTCACCCCGCGGGCCGCGGTGCTCGCGGCGCTGCTCGCGGTGGTCTCGCTGTTCGCCGTCGCCCCCGCCCGCGCCTACCTCGAGCAGCGGGCGAGGATCGCGGAGCTCAAGCACCGGGCCGAGATCCTGGTCCGTGCCAACGCGCGGCTCGAGGCCGAGATCCAGCGGCTCCGCGATCCCTCGGAGATCGAGCGGCTCGCGCGGGAGTGCCTGGGGATGGTGCGGCCCGGCGAGATCGCGTTCGTCCCCGTCACCAGGGGCGAGGGGCCGCCGCCGGCGAGGTGCTGACCGCGCCGGCCCTTCACGTGAGGGCGATCCCGCCCACGAGTACCGCCGGGCAGGCCGCCGCGAGGGCGAGCGACGCCAGGGTAGGCCAGCCGGGCCCGCCGCGGGCCGCGTCCCGCCAGGCCCAGGCGGCCGGGACGGCCGCGAGCAGGAGCGGGAGCCCGATCGAGAAGATCCCCACGATCCCGGCCGACAGCAGCGCGCCGGTGGCGGCGCCGAGCGCGAGCGTCCGGCGACGGGGGTCGTCCGTACGCGCGCCGACCAGCGCCAGGGCGGCGCCGGCGGCGATGAAGATCGCGACGAAGGCGACGCGGGCCGAGATCCACGCGGTCCGCTCCGCCCGGATGATCCCGAGGTAGGCCAGGTCGGTCGCCGCGGCGAGGGCCGCCGCGACGAGTTCTCGCCTCCCCGCGCGCCTCCGGGGGCCGCCCACGCGCCCATCTTGCCAGGTCGGAGGTTCGTCTTGACGCACCGGAGGGGTGGGTGGGATAGTGGCCGGGTCCGGTGACGGCGGGGACGCGAGGTCCGCCGTCGGGTGCGAAAGGGGAAGCGATCAGCGAGCTCGAGGTCGGCGCGGTCGTCGAGGGGACCGTGCAGCGCATCGTCCCGTACGGGGCGTTCATCCAGCTCGAGGGGGGCAGGCTCGGGCTCGTGCACATCTCGGAGATCGACCGGAACTACGTGAAGGACGTCCGGGAGCACCTCCGCGAGGGGGACCTGGTCAAGGCCAAGGTCACCGCGATCAAGGAGGACGGGAAGATCGACCTCTCGATCAAGGCCCTCCAGGACCCCCAGCCCCGCCTCACCCGCCGCCGCGGGACCGACCCCGGCTTCGAGCAGATGCTCAAGCGCTTCATGCGCCAGAGCGAGGAGCGCCAGGTCGACTACAAGCGCTCCGTCGAGCACAAGCGGAAGTAGCCGGGTAGCCTGCCCATCAGGCGTGGGCGCGCTCCGCGGAAGCGACCTCCGGACCGTCCGGGAGCAGCTCGGCCGCGAACCGACCACCCCGTTCACGGTGGTCGCGCGCTGCACGGGCGGCCACCCGCTCGTGATCCGCAACCGCCCGCTGGACGTGAACGGCGACCCGTTCCCCACGCTCTACTGGCTCACGTGCCCCCGGGCGGTGAAGGCGGTCGCCCGGCTCGAGGCCGAGGGGTGGATCGGGCGGCTGAACGAACGGCTCCAGGAGGACGAGGCGTTCGACGAGGCCCTGGAGGCCGCCCACCGCGCCTACGCCCGGGAGCGAGGGGCCGAGGTGCCCGGCGCGGAGTCGTGGGGCGGGGTGGGGGGCACGCGGACCGGCGTGAAGTGCCTCCACGCGCACTACGCGTACCACCTGGCCGGGGGGGACGACCCCGTCGGGCGGTGGGTCGCCGAGCGCATCGAGCCGGTCCACCCGGAGGAGCGGCCGGGGCGGGTGGCCGCGATCGACCAGGGGACGAACTCCATCCGGCTCCTGGTCGCCGAGCCCCTCGAGGACGGCGGCTACGCCGAGCTGGCCCGGGACATGGTGATCACGCGGCTCGGCGAGGGGGTGGACGCGACCGGGCGCCTCGACCCCGACGCGCTCGACCGCACGGTCGAGGTCCTGGCCCGCTACTGCCGGCGGGCCCGCGCCCTCCACGCCTGGCGCATCCGGGTCGCGGCCACCGCCGCGGTGCGGGAGGCGGAGAACCGGGAGGCGTTCGAGGCCGCGGTCCGGACCCACGCGGGCACCGAGCTCGAGGTGGTGAGCGGCGAGCGCGAGGCCGAGCTCTCGTTCCTCGGCGCCACCTGGCGGCTCGAGGAGCCCGCCCCGTTCCTGGTCCTCGACATCGGCGGGGGGAGCACCGAGCTCGTGCTGGGGCGGGAGCGGCCCGTCGCGAGCACGTCGCTCCGGATCGGGAGCGTGCGGCTCACCGAGCGCCACGTGCGCCACGACCCTCCGACCCCGGAGGAGCTCGGCGCGATCGAGGCCGACGTGGAGCGGGCCCTGGACGAGGCCGAGCGGGCCGTGCCGCTCCGCGAGGCCCGGACGCTCGTGGCCGTCGCCGGGACCGCGACCACCGTCCAGGCCCTGGCCCTCGGGCTCCCCTTCTACGACCCCGAGGCGATCCACCGCTCGTGGCTCTCGCGCGGGGACGCCGAGCGGGTCCTGCTCGACCTGGCGCGGATGACGACGCCCGAGCGGGCGGCGCTCCCGGTGATGGCCCCCGGGCGGGAGGACGTGATCGTGGCCGGCGCCCTGATCCTGGTGGCCGCGATGCGCCGCGCCGGGTTCGACCGGGCCCTGGTCTCGGAGACCGACATCCTCGACGGCCTCGCGATCGAGATGCTCGCGGGGCGCGTCGGGTAGTCGCTACCGGAGCACGCGTGAGGGGTGCAGCTGGCCCGGACCCCCCGGGCGGGAGCGGCCCCTCGAGGAGGGAACCCGCTGGAGGTTCCACGGTCCCGGAGCGACCTCGGGGTACCCTGTTGGGCCGTGTCCGCCCGGAGCCCGCGCCGCGCCGCCGTCGTCCTCTCGCTCACCCTCCTCCCCCTGCTCGCGGGGTCCTCGGTCCGCGGCCCGGCCCAGGCGCCCCCGGCGCGGGCCCAGGCCGAGGCGGAGGGCGTCTTCAAGCTCGACCACCTGATCTTCATCGTCCAGGAGAACCGCTCGTTCGATCACTACTTCGGGACGTTCCCCGGGGCCGACGGCCTGCCTCGCGTGAACGGCCGGCCGCGGGCGTGCGTCCCCGACCCGATCCTCGGCCGGCCGTCGTGCACCTACCACTCCTCGCTCCTCCGCCAGCTCGGCGGCCCCCACGACCGGGAGGCGGCGATCACGGACGTGAACGGCGGCCGGATGGACGGGTTCATCCGGGCCCTCCCCAGGAACGACGGGTCCTGCGCGGACCGCTTCACCCCGCGGTGCCTCCGCCTCACCGGCCCCCGGCACCAGCCCGACGTGATGAGCTGGCACGACGACCGCGAGATCCCCAACTACTGGACGTACGCGCGGGAGTTCGTGCTCCAGGACCGGATGTTCGCGCCGGTAGACTCCTGGACCCTCCCCTCCCACCTGTTCCTGGTCTCGGCCTGGTCGGCGTCGTGCACCGACCCGTACGACCCGATGTCCTGCCGCTCGGACGTGGAGCTCCGCGGGCCCGGCCAGCAGCACCGCTACGGCGACCCGCCGGTGTACGCCTGGACCGACATCACCTACCTCCTCGACCGGGCGGGCGTCTCCTGGGCCTACTACGTGGGGACCGAGACCTGTGTCCTGCCGCCCTGCGGGCGGGTCGACGACGGCGGCTACGACACCGGGCAGACCCCGTCGGGGAAGAACCCCCTGCCGGGGTTCACCACGGTCCAGCGGAACGGCTCGGTGGGCAACGTCCGGACCCACGACGGGTTCTTCCGCGCGGCGGCGGAGGGGACGCTCCCCTCGGTGGTCTGGGTCGTGGGCGGCGACCGGGTGAACGAGCACCCCGCGTCGCGGGGCACGATCCGCACCGGCCAGGCCTTCGTGACCCGGGTGGTGAACGCGGTGATGCGGGGGCCGCTGTGGGAGCGGAGCGCCATCTTCCTCACGTGGGACGACTGGGGAGGGTTCTACGACCACGTCGAGCCCCCGAGGGTCGACGAGAACGGCTACGGGCTGCGCGTGCCGGGGCTCGTGATCTCCCCCTACGCGAAGCGCGGGTACATCGACCACCAGACGCTCTCCTTGGACGCCTACCTGAAGCTGATCGAGGACCGGTTCCTCGGCGGCCAGCGGCTCGATGCCGCCACCGACGGCCGCCCCGATCCGCGCCCCACGGTGCGGGAGGAGGTGCCGATCCTGGGCGACATCACGGCCGCCTTCGACTTCACCCAGGAACCCCGCCCGCCGCTGATCCTCGACCCCACGCCCTGAGGAGGGCACGGAACGTCCCGGCGGAGGAACCCGGCGCGGAACTTCCGCGGCGCGGGGCCGACGCGCCACCGGCGGCCCATCCCCCCACGGACGGGTAACCTCTTGCCCCGTGTCCAGGCGGAGCCGGGAACGCCAGCTCGCGAAGCTCGCCGCCCGCCGCGCGGCGGAGCGCCGCCGTCGGGCCCGGCGCCGCCAGCTGGTCGCGGGCGTCGCGCTCGGCGTGCTGGCGCTGGCGGCCGGGATCGCGTTCCTCGCGGGAGGGTCCGGGGGCGGGCGCCCGCGGGCCACGGGCACCCCCTCACCCTCGGCCTCCCCGGGCGCGCGGACCGGGAGCGTGACCCCCGAGCCCGCGCCCAGGCGCGTGGCCTGCGGCGCCGAGGCGCCCTCCTCGGCCGGGGAGCCGAAGCCCCAGTACGCCGGCCCACCTCCCGAGGTGATCGACCCCGCGCGCCGGTACACGGCGATCATCGAGACCTCGTGCGGTGAGATCGTGGTGCGGCTCCTCGCCGACCGGGCGCCCCAGACCGTGAACAGCTTCGTGTTCCTGGCCCGAGAGGGGTTCTTCGACGGTACGTACGTCCACCGGCTCGACCCATCGATCGACGTGATCCAGGCCGGCGACCCCACCGGCACGGGGAACGGCGGGCCCGGCTACACGATCCCCGACGAGCTCACCGGCGGGGAGGAGTACGGGCCGGGCACCGTGGCGATGGCCAACCGAGGCCCGGATACGGCGGGGAGCCAGTTCTTCATCGTCGCGGGACCGGGCGGCCATCGGCTCGACGAGGCCCCCGCCTACACGATCTTCGGCCGGGTGGTCCGGGGGATGGACGTCGCCGCGCGGATCCTCGCGCTCCCCGTCCAAGATCCCGAGGCCGCGAGGGCCGGCGACCTCTCGGCCCAGCGGCCGAAGCTCGCGGTCTACCTCGAGCGGGTCCTCGTCCGCGAGCGGTAGGCGGCGTATCCTGAACGTGGACGCCCGGGTGCCGGAACGGTAGACGGATGGCTCTTAAAAAGCCTGGCCCGCGAGGGCGTGTGGGTTCGAATCCCACCCCGGGCACCGGGGACCAGGCGGAACGGCACGGGCCGTCCCGCCTTCAGCCCACCGCCTCGAGGCGGGCGAGCCGCTTGAGCGCCGCCGCCTTCTCCGTCCTGCCCGCGCGGGCCTCCGCGAGCGCCTGCCGGAGGGACTCGATCGTGGCGTCGTAGGTCCCGCGGTCCACCGGGAACGGCGCGCCGTCCTTCCCGCCGTGGGCCCAGGCGAAGGAGAGGGGGTCGCGGACCGAGGCGGGCTCGCCGTACGCGAGCTCCGCGACGAGCGAGAGCGCCCGGAGCCCCTTCGCGCCGAGCCCGGGCGTCGCCAGGAGCGCCGTGTAGTCGGCGGGCTGGGCCTCGTAGGCCCGCAGCAGCACGCGCTCCAGCCGCTCGGGGTGGAGGTCGGCGAGGCGGGCCGCGTGGCGGCGGGGCATCTCGAGCTCGCGCATCCGCGCCACCTCGCGGGCCACCGTCCGCGGCTCCTCCCGGGCGAGGCGCACCGAGATCCCGCGGTTCCCCTCGGCCTCCCTGGCCACGAGGTTCAGCACCTCCTGCGCGGGGTCGCCCGCCACCGCGGCGTGGGGGTCGGCGTCGAAGCGGGTCGGGGTCAGCCAGTGGTAGCGGCGAGCCATCCCGTGCGCCTCGTTCATCCCCTGCTGCACCACCGCCCATCGGCCGTCGGGGGTGAAGAGGAACGTGTGGTGGTAGACCTCGAACCCGTCCTGGACCCCGGCGGAGTCCACCTTCGCCGAGAGGCGGCTCGCGAGGACCAGCGGCTCCGGATCGAGGCCGAGCGCCTCGCAGGCGGTCCGGATCTCCGTCGGCGTCCTCCGTGAGGCCCGCCCCTTGCCGCCGGCCACGACGAGGCCCGTGTCCTGCGTGAGGCCCCGCAGCCCTTCCTTCAGCGCGCCACAGACCGTCGTGGTGAGCCCGCTCGAGTGCCAGTCGAACCCCAGGACGCACCCGAACGCTTGGAACCAGAAGGGATCCGAGATCCTCCGGAGGAAGCCTTCGGGTCCCTCCTCGGCGACGATCGCGAGCGCGATCTCCCGGGCGAGGAGCCTCATCCGCTCGAACAACCACCGAGGGGCGCGCCCCCCGTGCAGCGGGAGGTCGGCCGTGCCGGTTCGCATCCCCGACCAGGGTACGACGGGGCCCGCGACCGTCAGCGCTCGGGTCCGGTCGGGTCGTTCACCCGGCGCCGCGCCGCGAACGTGAGGAGCGGGAGCCCGGGGAGGCCCGTCCCGGCGCGTCCCGCGGGGAGGTCGTCCTCGGGCTCGGAGCTGGGGCTCGGGCTCGCGGAGGGTTCGGGCGATGGCGACGGCGACGGTGACGGCGAGGGCGACGGCGAGGCCGACGGCGACGGTTCCGGGCTCGGCGAGGGCTCCGGGGAAGGTTCCGGGCTCGGGCTGGGCGACGGTTCGGGGCTCGGGGAGGGCTCGGGCGACGGGGAGGACGACGGTTCGGGGCTCGGCGAGGGCTCCGGGGAAGGTTCCGGGCTCGTCGACGGTTCAGACGATGGCTCGGGCGAGGGGGAGGGCTCGGGCGCGGGCGATGGCTCCTGGGTGGGCGGGGGCTCCGGGCTGGGCGGGGGCTCCGGGCTGGGCGGGGGCTCCGGGCTGGGCGAGAGGGGGACGTCGCCCACCGCATCCCCCAGGAGGGCCTCCACGACCGGTAGGACCTCCGGCGGGACGGCGGGGAGGAGAGGGGCCAGTTCGCGCTGGATCATCGCGTCGAGCATCGACACGTCGGCCCCCGCCACCGCGGCGGCCGTGCGCTGGATCGCGAGCTCGCCGACGGCCGCGATGATCTCCTCGGGCGGCGCCTCCTCCTGGATGGCCTGGGTGAGCTCCTCGAGGCTCCGGATGGCCGCCCGGAGGTAGCCCACCCCGCTCTCGGGCGACGGCGCGGGTGGGATCAGCACGGTCCGGGCGACGAGGATCGCGAGGAGCACGACGCTCGCCGCGGCGGCGCCCTGGAGCCTCGCGTACCACTTCTCCACGGGCCGACGCTCGGAGGTCGAGAGGAGGACGGCCCGGGCCAGCCGGTCCTCCGAGGTGGCCCCCCCCGCGGGCCCGGGCCCGACCGGGGCCACCGCCTCCGCCGCGGTCCGTCCCTCGGTGACGGGCGCGCCGCACAGGGTCTGGAGCACGAACTCCAGGGCCTGGAGGCCCGCGCTCTCCTCGAGGAACACGTCCGCCCCGAGCTCGTCGGCCCGGGTCTCCTCGGGCTCCGCGCCGAGGACAACCACCTTCGCGCCCGGCGCCCGGGCCTTGATCTCGCGCGCCACAGGCGATCCGCGGGAGAAGGCGAGCCGGTCCTCCAGGACGACCGCGTCCGGTCCGTACCTCCCGGTCAGCCGGAGGACCTCGGCGGCCGTCGCCGCCTCCCCGACCACCTGGAAGCGCTCGGGGTCCAGGAAGAACCGGATCAGGCTCCGCTGGAGCGGGCGCCTGTGGGCCACGATCACCCGGACGCGGCCGACCTCGTTCCGCATATCCCCGGCCTTCGCTTGCCTCGCGAACCCCCTGCGCGCGAGCCTATACCGTTGGCCGTGCCCGCCGGCACGGTCCTTCCGGGGTATCTTCGGTCCTCCCCCGGCGGGGGGAGGGCCCGCCGACAGGGGGAGGCCCCGGCGGGCGCGAGGTCGGGCCGCCCGGGGAGGCGCACCGTGAACGAGGACGAGGCGAGGTCGCTGCTCGCGCGGAGGCTCCAGATCCTCCTGATCCTCCCCTACGAGGAGCTCGTCGAGCGCTTCGTCGACCGAGCCGAGATCTACGAGGCGACCGGGCCCACGGGGACCAGCTACCGGGTGGAGATCTCGGGCCGGTGGGAGGACGACCGGGGGATCATCCAGGTCATCGGCTCGATCGAGGACGGGAAGGGCGGACGGCTCGCTGCCCGGTTCTCCGCGGCGCCCGACGACCCGGGCTGAGGGTCGCCTCGCGGCTCTCGCCGCGAAACCCGCCGGGCCGGCCTGCTCTCCGTTCCGCGCCCGCCCGCCCCCGGGAACGCCTGCTCAGCAGACCAGCAGCAGGAACGGATGGGGGTCGACCGCCGGGCCCCCACCCGGGTGCCACTCGAAGTGGTCGTGGGGCGAGGTCCCGCGCGCGTTCCCCGTCGTCCCCACGTAGCCGATCACGTCGCCGGTCTCGACCGGCCCGAGCTTGCCGTACCGCGACAGATGGGCGTTGTACACGTAGCCGAACTCGCCGATCACCTTGACCGCGAGCCCGCCGAGCTCGTTCCGGGCGTCCACCGCCACCCCGTCGAAGGGGGCGACGATCTCGGTGCCGAGGGGGGCGAAGATGTCGTTCCCCTGGTGCTTGCGGACCCGCTCCTTCCGCTTCACCTTCCCGTCCTTCCCCTCCACCTCGATCACGTCGACGCGCGGCGCGCCGAAGTCGTCGGCGATCGCGTGGGGGCCGTCCACCGGGCAGACCGCGAACGGGCGGAGCTGGGAGAGCCGTCGGCGGGCCAGATCGCGGCGGGCGCGGAGCCGCTCCAGCACCTTTCGCTGCTCCCGGAACACCTCGCGGAGCTCGCGCCGGCGCGTACCGAGCTCGAAGAGCAACCCGATCCGGCGGAGCTCGAGCCGCTCGAGCTCGGCCCGCCGCAGGTTCATACGCTCCTGGGCCGAGAGCAGCTCGGCGGCGAGCTCGGCGTCGCGGCTGTTCAGCTCGTCGAGGAGCCCGATGGCCCGGGTGAGCTGCACGTAGGAGTCGGCGGCGAGGAGCATCTGGAGGCCGGTCGCCGGGCCCAGGATGAAGGCCTCGCGGGAACGCTCGTCGATCTCGCTCTGGATCTCGGCGATCCGGGCCCGCAGGTCCTCGATGGCCCGGCGCGCCCGCCGGATGCCGAGCTCGGTCCGCTCGATAGAGCTCCGGAGCTCCGAGATCCGCGTGGCGATCGCGTCGATCCGCCCCTGGATGGCGCGGATCCTCTCCCGCTTCGCCCGGACCCGCTCGCGCGCCTCCTTCAGCTCGCGCTGGGCCTCGCGGACCTCGGGGTCGTCGACCTGCGCGCCGGCGGGGACGGGGGCCGTCGCGGCGAGCACGCACACGGCCAGCGCGAGTGCGGCGAGGGCCGCGGGGCGACGGCGCGGGCCGCTCCACGGTCGGGGCGATCGGGGCGGTGGATGGGGTTGCATCGGTGGGCACGGTATGGTGCAACGGTGACGCGGACCGTGTCGATACGCCGGGTGGACTAGGGCGGATGGTGGGGGCCGGCGGGGCCGGGGGAGGACGACGGACCTGGGCGCGCGCTGCCGCCCTGGCCGCGGGCGTCGTGCTCGCAGGGTTCGTCGCGGCACCGGCGGCGGCCGTCCCGACCTGGGGTGATCCCAGGAGCGTCGCGGACTTCGCCTGGACCGACGGGCGGGCGGCCGCGGAGGCGGGCGGCTCGCTCCACGTGCTCTACGCCTCGGACCTAACGCCGAAGGGCTTCGCCCGCGACGGCGGCCCGTACCAGGGCGTGTTCCACGTCTCGAGCGCCGACGGCGGGAGGAGCTGGTCGGTCCCCGTCCGGGCGAGCCAGCCCGATCGGCACGCGTTCCGCCCCGCCCTCGCCTCCGACGGGACGGCGCTCGTCGCGGCCTGGCTCACCCAGCGGAGCTACGAGCGCTACGACCCCGCGCAGCCCCGGGTGCTGTTCGTGCGGACCGGCTCGGGGGCCACGTGGGGCCCGATCACGAGGCTCTCCCCGCGGCGGGGGCGGGTCGACCGCCCCTCGGCCGCCGCCTCCGGGGGGCGCGCCTACGTGGTGTGGACCGACGCCGGCGCGGGGAGCATCCGCCTGGCCCGCTCGACGGACGGCGGGGAGACGTGGCGGCGGACGGAGGTCGGGAGGACCAAGGCCCCCGATCCCCTGGGCGAGGGCCTCGCCGGGCTCCCGGCGGTGGCCGCCTCGGGCTCGACGGTGGGGGTCGTCTGGATCTCCTCGAGCCGGGGCGAGGTGCGGGCCAAGGTGTCCACGGACGGCGGGGAGACCTTCGGCGAGGCGGTGGTCCTCGCCCGGGGCGGGGGGCGGGCGAACGGTGGCGCGCCGGCGGTGGCCGCCGGACCCGAGCGACTCACGTTCGCCTGGACCACCGGGCGCGGGGTGTTCGCCCGGACCTGGCGGGCGGGCGCCTGGGGCCCACGGGTGCGGGTCTGGGCGTTCGGGGCCTCGCTCCCGGCCAAGGGCGGGTACGACCTGGCGGCCGGCATCTCGCCGGACGGCACCGTCGGGCTGGCCTGGGCCGAGTGCCGCACCGCGGGCTGCGATCTCCTCTCCGCCGACGCCCGCGTGGCGCTCGCCTGGGCCGAGTCGGCGGACGGGCGGTCCTGGAGCGCCCGGCGGATCGTGGCCGGCACCCGCGATCCCGAACGCAGGATCAACGACGGGCCATCGGTGGTCTGGACCGGGCCCGCCGCCCGCGCCGTCGTCTGGGACGGCCGGGCGTCGGGCTACACCTCCTACGCGGTCTTCGCCACGACCGGGACCGGTTCGTAGGCCGGAGCCCGCGGGCTCCGCCTTCCACGGGCTGAGCCGGAGCCCGGCCGCGGCTACGCGTTCTGGGCGTGGGGCTTGGCGCCGACGGCGAGGGCCACCAAGGTGAGGTCGGAGCGGAGGACCTTCAGCTCGTCCCGCACCTGGGCCAGCTCGCTCCGCATCTCCTGGCGCAGGGCGCCGATCTCCCCCCGGAGCTCGTCCCGGGTCTCACCGAGCTTGGCTTCGAACCGCGTCTCGAGGCCGACGATCGCCTCGCGCATCTCCCGGCGGAACCCGTGGATCAGCAGGCCGACCACGCCGGCCGCCACGGCCACGATCGCCCCGTTGACCAGGCTCTGGACGGGATCCACCGGATCCTCCTCCGGGGAGGTGTGGGCACTCTAACACCGCCCGCCGACACGGCCCGCCGGAGCGGCCCGGGCCCGCTCCCCGGTCCTCGGCGTGGGAACATCCTTCCCGTGGCGGACCCGGTCGAGGAGCGGCTCCGGAGGGCGGCCCCCCTGGCCTTCGAGGGCTCGGGGGTCGTCTTCGCCTACCTCTTCGGGTCGCGGGCCGCGGGCAGGGCCCGCCCGGACAGCGACGTGGACGTGGCCGTCTACATCGCTCCCCCGGCGCAGGACCCGGTCGCCGAGGCCCTCCGGCTCGCCGCCCGCCTCGAGGACGCGTCGGGGGTGGGAGGCATCGAGGTCGTGGTGATGAACGAGGCGCCCCTCCCGCTCCTCGGGAGGATCCTCCGGGAGCGGGTCGTCCTGTACTCCCGCGACGAGCCCGCCCGGGTGGCCTTCGAGAGCCGCGCGTTCCGCGAGTTCTGCGACTTCGACCTCCACGCCCGGGAGCTCGACCGGGCGCTGCTCCGCCGCCACGCGGAAGGCCGCCGCTGATGGTCGACCCCGGCCGGGTGCGGGCCCTCCTCGACCGGCTGGCGGAGGAGCTGTCGCACCTCCGGGCGCTCGCCGCCCGGGACCCTTCGGACCTCCTGGCCGACCCCGACCTCCTCGCGGCGGTGAAGTACCGGTTCGTGGTCGCCATCGAGACCTGCATCGACCTCGCCCACCACGCCATCGCCTCGGAGGGGCTCCGGGCCCCCGCGAGCTTCGCCGACGCCTTCGCCGTGCTGGGGGAGGCGGGGTTCGTCGATCGTGGCCTCGTCCCGGCGCTCCAGGAGATGGCGAGGTTCCGGAACCTCCTCGTCCACGGCTACCTCCGGGTGGACGACCAGCGGGTCGTGGAGATCCTCCGGAGCCGGCTGGACGACCTCGACGCCTTCCGGGCCCAGGTGGCGAGGTCCGCCCTGGGCGAGGGCTGAACCGGCGCGGGCGAGCCCCGTGCGTCGCGGGAGGCCCGCCCGTGCCCGGCTCAGGTGAGCATCCGGAGCTGGGCGCCGACGGCCTGGCGGACGGGGGAACGCCCGACGGTCGAGGGTCGCGAGCGGCAGGCCGGCATCGAGGGCGACCGCGGCGGCCCGGGCGTCGTGGACGGCCCCGCCCGAGATCCCGAGGGAGGCCAGCCGGCGCAGGAGGCGCCGCCGTTCGGGTCCCGGGAGCGAAAGGAGGCGCGCCGAAGGCGGCGTCGAGGAACCCGACCACGACCGCGGCTGGGGAGGCTCGATGGGGCGGGGGGAGGCGGGTCAGGATCGCGTACGTCTCGAGGGCGACTTGGTCGATGAGGCGCAGGGCTGGACGGCGCGACCGCGGATCAGCTGGCGTGGCGCCGGACGTGCTCGTCGAGCTTGGAGGCGAGCGCGTCGAGCCGCCTGTCGACCGCGCCGAGGCGCTGCTCGACGGCGACGAGCCTGGTGCCGAGGGACCCGACCGCCTCCTCGACGGCGACGAGCCTGGTGCCGAGGGACCCGACCGCCTCCTCGACCGCGCCCATCCGCCCGTCCAGGGCGCCCACGGTCCCCTGGAGCGACCCCAGGGAGTCCTGGAGGCCGCCCACGGTCCCCTGGAGCGACCCCAGGGAGTCCTGGAGGCCGCCCACGGTCCCCTGGAGCGACCCCAGGGAGTCCTGGAGGCCGCCCATGATCTCCTGGAGGCGCGTCATCCGGGCGTCCAGGGACCCCATGGTGCGCTGCATGGGCCCGATCTGCTCGAAGAGCGAGTCGATCCGCCCGGTGACCTGATCGGCGAGGGCGTCGATCCGCGTCCCGAGGTAGAAGAACGCGCCGAACGAGCCGAGCACCGCGGCTCCGAGGAGTCCGATGGCTGTCCAGGTGAGGGCCTCCACGCAACGGGACCGTACCACGCGGGTGTGACACGGCGCTGCCAGACCGATACCGCGTGCGTGGCCCTGGTCGAGCACCTCGACTGCGCCCTCTTGACCTGCGCCGGCCGGCTGGGCCGCGCGCCTGGGGTGCGCTGCTCCTCGAGCTTCCCTCCGACCGCATCCAGGCCCCTGTGCGTGGGCGGCGGCGAGCCACGCCTCCTTCGCCCTCTCGACTGTCAATGGCCACTGGAACCTCCCCGTCTGCGGCCATGAGATCTCCCCGATGGCGGCCACGAGGATCCCCCACCCGCGGCCACTGGTTCCTCCGGGGAGGTCAGGCCAGGGGCACCACCC
>Ga0101943_1001669_pt1 | contig 17447 bp, 11 predicted proteins | sample DewCreD2012metaG_5_FD_75244 | JGI IMG/M metagenome (GOLD analysis project Ga0101943, IMG submission 75244) | Hot spring sediment bacterial and archeal communities from British Columbia, Canada, to study Microbial Dark Matter (Phase II) - Dewar... ... | reverse complement strand
TCGGCGATCACGTCATCGAGGCCGAGTTCACGAGCTACGGCTTCAGCCGTCTGATGATGATCGCCGGTGACCATCACAAGACGCAACTTCTCTCGATGCAAGGCCGCAATGGCCTCGCGCGCCGAGGCTTTGATGGGATCGGCGATCCCCACGAGTCCGACGAGCGCTCCATCCACGATGACGAACAGGACGGTCTGCCCGGCCCGCCGCATCGCTTCCACCTGCGGGCGCACCATATCGGCCTCGGTCTCCAACCCGGATTCCACGGCCACTTTCTCGCTTCCGACGATGACCGGATGCCCTTCGACATCCCCCATCGCCCCTTTGCCGGGGAACGAGCGGAACTGTCGCACGTCGGCCAACGAGAGCCCTCGCTGCTCAGCGGCGTCCAAAAGCGCGCGCGCCAGCGGATGCTCGCTCCCGCGTTCGAGGCTCGCGGCGAAGCGCAAGATTTCGGCCTCGGTCAACTCCGCCAGCGCGACGATGGAGACCACGCGAGGTCGTCCTTCCGTGAGCGTCCCCGTCTTGTCCATGACGAGCGTGTCCACCTGTTCCAACAGCTCCAACGCTTCGGCATTTCGCACGAGCACGCCGGCCATCGCCCCTCGCCCCGTCCCCACCATGATCGCCATCGGCGTGGCCAATCCCAAAGCACAGGGACAAGCGATGATCAATACGGCGACGGCATTCACCAACGCGTGGACCATTCGCGGTTCCGGTCCGATGAGCCCCCATATCGCAAAAGTGAGCGCGGCGACGAACACGACGGCTGGGACGAAGTACGCCGACACGCGGTCGGCCAGCCGCTGAATCGGCGCGCGACTCCGTTGCGCCTCGCTCACCATCCGCACGATCTGCTGCAATAGCATCTCGCGACCGACACGCTCGGCGCGCATGATGAAGCTGCCCGTCCCGTTGACCGTTCCGCCGATGACCCACTGGCCCGGCCCCTTCTCCACCGGCATCGGCTCGCCCGTCACCATGGATTCGTCCACGAAGCTGGAACCTTCGAGCACAAGGCCATCCACAGGGATGCGTTCTCCCGGGCGAACCCGAAGGCGATCGCCCACGCGCACGCGCTCAAGCGGGACGTCTTCCTCTTCCCCGCTCTCGCGAATCACGCGCGCCGTCTTGGGCGCTAAGCCGAGCAGCATCCGGATCGCCCCGCTCGTCCGACGACGCGCTCGCAGCTCCAACACTTGCCCAAGAAGAACGAGCGTCGTGATCACGGCCGCCGCTTCGAAATACACGGCGACCTCACCGTGCGGACCGCGAAAAGACGAGGGGAAGACACCAGGGAAGAGCGCGGCGATCACACTGTAGAGATACGCCGTCCCCGTGCCCAAGGCGATGAGCGTGAACATGTTCCAACGCCGATGCCGCACCGAGGCCCACGCGCGCTGAAAGAACGGCCACCCTCCCCAAAGCACGACGGGCGTCGCCAGAGCGAGCTGGATCGCGATCGCCCGAGGGGCCGATATACCGGGAATCCCACCGATCATCTCTGACATCGCCAGCAGAAGGATCGGCGCTGTCAACAGCGCGCTGATCCAAAATCGGCGACTCATGTCCTTCAGTTCCGGACTGGGCGCTTCCTCGCCCAGCCCCATCTTCGGCTCCAGCGCCATCCCACAGATCGGACAAACCCCAGGCTCGCGGCGCACGATCTCCGGATGCATGGGGCAGGTGTACTCCTCAATCGCCACGACGCCGGAGAAGGGCTCCAGGGCCATCCCGCACTCCGGACAGACTCCGGGCTGCGCCCGTTGCACATCTGCATGCATGGGGCAGGTGTACGCACCTTCCACCACAGGAGACGACTCCGGCCGACGCCGAGAGACCTTGAGCGCGATGGGCGGTCCGGCCGAGGCGACGTAGCGCTCCGGCTCCGCGCGAAATCGCTCCCAGCAATGCCGGCAGCAAAAGAAATATCTCCGTCCCGCATACTCTTGCGAACCCGCCGCCTGCTCCGGGTCCACTTCCATGCCACAGACCGGATCTCTCACAACGGCTTCAGACCCGCGGTGCGCACCCGTCGCTTCGTGCATACCTCCCCCCTTCAGCTCAGAGAGCTTTCAGACAAGGGCTATAATTTTCCCCACTCGTCCAATATGGGGCAACCGGAAAGCGCCGCCCTCGGACGATCGTCCATCCGTGGGGTCAGCCATCCGGTTCGGATGGCGCGCCCTTCCTCGCGCCTATGTGCCGGCGCGCTCGACGCGCTTCACGTGAATGCCCGTGAGCCCTCCCTTGCTGTAGATCACTCCCGTCACCTTCACTTTCTCAGCGATGAAGCCCCGCAGCTTCGCGTTGGGGTTGGAGTGATCCACAGGGAGCGAGAGGTACACCCGCCCCGTCTTCTCCTCCAAGATGGCGAGCGGGATCCCCTGCTGCACGCAATACTCGGCGCAGCGACGATGCGCTCTCCCCGTCGAGCCGTGACTGAGATAGCAGACGGGGTCAATTACCTCCCCGACGATCGTCGTCTCGCGGTTCGTCCCCTGTCCCTGATGCGCATGTTGCGCCCAGGCGCTCACGCCCACGATCGTCGCGAGACCGAAAAGCAAGAGTATGGTCGTCACTCTCATCGCTTCCCTCCCATAAAGCATGTCAATGCGCTCTCGCCCAACGACGAGGGCGCGCGATCGCTCCTCATCGCTGCTCGCTCCCACGAGGAGTCAGGCGATAGACCCGCTCCCACACGAAGTCGTATGCCTCCTCGGACAGCCCCCTCTTCAGATCGAACACATACGTGCGCGTGGGGCCGCCGAATTCCGGCTCATACGTCATGACCTCCAAGTGATACGGACCGAAGCGCCCCACGCGCTGAATATCCGACCATCGCCACGAGCGCGAATCCTCGGGACGATCGCGCGATTCGTAGACGAGCCGATCGGCATAGATGCGAATCGTCCCCTGACATCCCCCGAAGCGATGGCGATGGCGCGCGGCGATCTCGTGAAGCGGCGTTCCTTCCGTAGCGATGAGGCTCGTCGCCAAAGGCCGTTGGATGCGCGCCAACAGGAACGCGCTCACCTCCGCTGGAATCTCCGAGAGCGTCGTGAATCGGAACGCTCGATCTCGTCCCAACGCCCACCGATGAGCTTCATACGTGTGGAGGACGATCGTTTGACGAGAGGCGAGCACGACCATTCGAATATCCTCGAACGTCCAGCGTCGCGCGTGCTTCGCGTGGGCGGTTCGATACTCGATGCCCTCAGCCGTGATGAGCAATTCCCCGCGACACGACCGGAGCCCGTGATCGTGCCGGACGGGGAGACGAAAGTCCTGCGCGAATCCATCGGCCCCAACGGCGCTCAGCAAGAGCAGAAGGGCGCCGACGATCCGCCATCTCCGCCGGAGCAACGACATCGAGCGCCTTCCGAAAGCGTCGAGCTCTCGAACACGCGCCTCACGCCCGGTGAACCAAAGGCCCGATGTCCGCGTCATGCTTGCGCCTCCTTTCGCACGTGGAAATACCACCGCCAGACGAAGTAAATCGCCGGATACACGACCAACTCCATGACGAACGAAGTGAAGATGCCCCCGATCATCGGCGCGGCGATGCGCTTCATCACATCGGCGCCGGTGCCCGTGGACCACATGATGGGGAGCAGGGCGATGAACGTCGTCGCCACCGTCATGAACTTCGGACGCAACCGCTTCACCGCACCATAATGGATCGCCTCGCGCAAATCTTCTCGCGTTCGCATCCGTCCTTGACTCCGCATCTCTTCGTACGCGAGATCGAGATAGAGTAACATGAAGACCCCCGTCTCCGCGTCCACGCCGAGAAGCGCAATCAACCCCACCCATACAGCGACGCTCAAGTTATAGTCCAGCAGATAGAGGAACCAGATGGCGCCGACGGCCGAGAACGGGACGGCGAGCAGGACGATCATCGTCTTCGCCGTTGAGCGCGTGTTGAAGTAAAGCAGCAGAAAGATGATCAAGAGCGTGATCGGCACGACGAGCTTCAGGCGTTCTTTGACCCGCTGCATGTACTCGTACTGGCCGCTCCAGACGAGCGTATATCCGGGCGGCAGCGGGACCTTCTCCCGAACGATCCGCTTGGCCTCTTCCACATAGCCGCCGATGTCGCGCCCGGAGACGTCCACGTAGACGTAGCCGCTCAAGCGGCCATTCTCATCGCGGATCATGCCCGGTCCAGACAGGAGCTTGATGTCGGCGAGTTGCACGAGCGGGATCTGCGCGCCATTGGGCGTGGGCACCAGGACACGACCGAGCCGATCCAGCGTGCTCCGATAATCGCGCAAGTAGCGCACATTGACCGGATACCGCTCGCGCCCTTCGATCGTCGTCGTGATGTTCTCCCCGCCGATGGCTGACATGATGACCATCTGCGCGTCCTCGACCGTCAACCCATAACGGGCCAACTCCTCGCGCTTCAGCTCGAAGTCGAGGAAGTAACCTCCGGCCGTCCGCTCGGCGAAGACGCTCGCGGTGCCGGGCACATCACGGAGCGCCATCTCGATGTGCTGGCCGATCTCTTGAATTGTGTCCAAGTCGTCGCCGAGGATTTTTATCCCCACCGGCGTGCGCACGCCCGTCGTGAGCATATCAATGCGCGCTTTGATCGGCATCGTCCAGGCGTTGACGACGCCAGGAAGCTGCAGCGCTTCGTTCAATCCCCCGGGGCCATAAATCAGCTCCTCGGTCGTCTTCCGATCCGGCCAAATCCGTCGCAAGAAGCTCTGCAACCACTCAGGAGCCCAGTCGGAATACCACCGAGGCTTCTTCGGCCACTGATCGGGGGGCTTCAGCACGATGACCGTCTCGATCATCGAGAAGGGCGCCGGATCGGTCGCCGTCTCCGCGCGCCCGGCTTTGCCGAAGACTCGTTCGACTTCGGGGAAGGATTTCAGAATCTTGTCCTGTACCTGCAGGAGCTTCTGTGCCTCCGTCACCGAGATGCCCGGCAGCGTCGTCGGCATGTAGAGCAGTACGCCTTCGTCGAGCGGCGGCATGAACTCCGATCCGAGGCGGAAGAAGACGGGGACAGTCAGCAGGACGACGAGCACGGCGCTGGCGATCGTCATCCACGGATGCCGCAAGACCCATTCCACGACCGGATGATAGAGCCGCATCAAGGGCCGGCTGATCGGATGCTTCTCCTCGCTGTGGATCTTCCCGACGAGGATGGCGTTGACGAGCCGACACAGCACGCGCGGGCGAAAGGCGAATTCTCGCATGTGAGTGAAGAGCAGCCGGATCGCCGGATCGAGCGTGATCGCGAGCACGGCGGCGATCGCCATCGCGAAGTTCTTCGTGAAGGCGAGCGGCTTGAAAAGCCGCCCTTCTTGCGCCTCCAGGGCGAAGACCGGCATGAACGAGACGGCGATCACCAGGAGCGTGAAGAAACTCGGCCGACCCACCTCTTTCACCGCGCGGATGACGACATCGCGAAAATCGCCCGGACGCCCAGCGGCCTCCCACTGTTCGAGCCGTTTATGTGTCTGCTCGACGACGACGATCGCGGCATCCACCATCGCCCCGATGGCGATGGCGATCCCCCCGAGCGACATGATGTTGGCCGTGATCTTCATCGCATACATCGGGATGAACGACAAGATCACGGCGATGGGAATGGTGATGATGGGGATGAGGGCGCTCGGGATATGCCAGAGGAAGATGAGGATCACAATGCTCACAATCGCCAGCTCTTCGATGAGCGTCCGTTTCAACGTCTCAATGGAACGGAGGATCAGTTCCGACCGATCGTAGGTCGTGACGATCTTCACCCCTTCCGGAAGAGTGCGCTCGATCTCGGCCAAGCGCGCCTTCACCCGTTCGATGACCTTGAGCGCGTTCTCTCCATACCGCATGATCACGATACCGCCGACCGTCTCCCCCTCTCCGTCCAGCTCGGCGATGCCGCGACGAATGTCCGGCCCCAAAGCGACCGTGCCGAGATGCTTCACCAGGATGGGCGTCCCCGTCTCCGGATTGACGCCCACGACGATGTTCTCGACATCGCGGAGGGATCGGATGTAGCCGCGACCGCGCACCATGTACTCGCGTCCCGAGAACTCGATGAGCCGTCCGCCCACGTCGTTATTCCCCTGACGAATGGCGCGCACGACCCTATCGAGCGGAACGCGATAGGCCAAGAGCGCGTTGGGGTCGAGATTCACCTGATACTGTCGGACGAAGCCACCGACGGGAGCGACCTCGGCCACCCCCGGCACCGACTGCAGCGCGTAGCGAAGATGCCAATCTTGAAGCGCGCGCAACTCGGCCAAGCTCCGCTTCCCCGTCGTATCCACCAGAGCGTATTGAAAGACCCATCCGACGGCAGTCGCATCCTTGGCCAACTCTACCTGGACGCCCTCGGGCAACCTCGGCAAGATGCTGCTCAAGTATTCGAGCGTGCGGGACCGCGCCCAATAGATGTCCGTGCCATCCTCGAAGATCACATACACGTAGGAGTAGCCGAAGTCCGAGAATCCGCGAATGTCCTTCACGCGCGGCAATCCGAGCAGCGAGCTGATGATCGGATAGGTGACCTGGTCCTCGATGATGTCCGGGCTGCGATCCCATCGGGAATAGATGATCACCTGCGTGTCCGAGAGATCGGGGATGGCGTCCAACGTGATGTTGCGCATCGCGTGGAAGCCCATGAATAAAGCCGCTCCAACGAGGAGGAAGACGAGGAACCGATTGCGCGCGCAGAATTCGATGAGCTTCTCGATCATAACCGCTTCCTCCCGTTCACGGCCTGTGTCCCGAATGCTCCATCGGCTGTTTGGGCGAACCTTTCGGCTCGCCGCTTGTCGGCGCGCGGCCATGCTCGGCATGGCCGATCCCCTGAAGGGCCGACTTGAGCCGACTCTCGGAATCAATCAAGAAGGTCCCGGAGGTGACGATCCGCTCCCCCGCCTTCACCCCATCCAGGATGATGTACCGGTCGCCCACCTTCGGCCCCACGCGCACGCGGCGCGGCTCGAAATATCCCCCTTCGTGGGCGACGAAGACGATCTGCTCATCGCCGGAATCGAGGAGAGCTCCTTCGGGAACCCAGAGCCGTCGTCCATAATTGATGTGTAGCTCGACGTTCGCATACATGTCCGGCTTCAATGCGAAGCCCGGATTCGGGAATTCCAGACGAATCTTCACCGTGCGCGTCACGTTCTCCACCTGCGGATAGATATAGGTGACCCGCCCACGAAAGACCTTGCCGGGGAAGGTGGGTAGCGTCATCGTCGCCGTCTGGCCGACCCGGACCATCGGCACTTCGGACTCGTAAATGTCCGCCAGCACCCACACGGTCGAGAGATCGGCGATCACGTAGAGCTCCGTCTCCGGCGTCACGCGTTGCCGCTCAAAGGCGTTCCGCGCGAGGACGAATCCGCTCACCGGCGCGTAGAGCGTGAGCGTCCGCGACGGCTGACCGCGTTGATGAATCCGTCGGATGTCCGCTTCGGGAATGTCCCATAATTCCAAGCGCTTCTTGCTCGCCTCATAAAGCGAATCGGCAGCGGCAGCGATCTCTCGATAGGCGCTTCGACCGAGCGTCTCCTTCGCCCGCAGCGCCAGCAGATACTCCTGCTGCGTAGCCACCAGCTCTGGGCTATAGAGCTCGACAAGCGGCTCCCCCTTTCGAACGAGCTTCCCGACATAGTTCACGTGAACTTTCTCGATCCAGCCTTCGATCTTGGGATGCACGCGGGCGATCTTCGTCTCATCGTAGGTGACCTTCCCGACGGTTCGGATCGTGTGAACGACTGGCCCGAACTGCACCTCGCCATAGGCGACGCCAATGAGCTGCTGCTTGATGGGATCAATGTGCACCGTTCCGGGAGGAAAGGTCGCCTCCTCGGCATGCCCCTGAGTTTCGCCCTTCGATGGGGATTCCAAGGGCACAAGCGTCATCCCACAGATCGGGCATTCGCCCGGTCGCTCGGACTTGTACTCGGGATGCATGGGGCAGTAGTAGATCGTCTTCGCGGCCGAACGCGGCGCCTCCCCGTCGTGCCCCAACCACGTTCCGAGCGGCGTCCGCTGCAGCTCCTCGCGATACCGGTATGCGATCCCCATCACGAGGAACACGAGGAGAAGAGCGACGCCACCCCAAAAGCGCCGTGAGCCCAAGCGCCTCCTCCGCATCCCTCGCTCTCCGTGCGCCTGCTCACTGTCACGAGATGTCTGTGGTGAAGGCGGATCCACAGCTCCGCGTTCTGACGCAGAGGCGTGAACCGCCCAGAGCACCTCCAAGGGATCTTCCCCCGATGCTCTCCATGGCGTACGCGATTCTCTTTCCATCGTTCCCCTCCTTATGGCCCAAGAGTCCGCCCATCGGGGATGTCGCCTCGTGCTTTCACCTCACCAGTTCCCTCCCGACGAGCGGCTCCAGTTGAGCCAGCGATTTCTGAAAAGTGACGAGCTGTTCGTAGTAGCTGGTCTCATAGGTGAGCACGGTGATGAGATTCGTGATGAGCGTCAGGAAATCCACCGTCCCGACCTGATACGCCGCAATCGAAGACTCCAGCGTCAAGGTCGCCTGAGGGATGATCCCCTCCTCATAGAGCCGAAGGAGCCGATCGGCCGTCATCGCCATCAGATAGAGGTCCTTCACGCGGAAGAAGAGCTGCGCGCGAACTCCCTCATGTCGCCGTCGGGCCTGAGCCCATTCGGCAGCGGCTTCTTCGAGCGCCGGTCGCTGCTTCCGCCAGAAGTAGAGCGGGAGTTTCACGTTGACGCTGAAGCCCCACATCTCCGGCATCGCCGGCCGCTGCATGTATTGGAAGCCCACGGCGAAATCGGGATAGAACTCCTTCTGCGCGAGCGCGATCTGATAGTGGCGACTGTCGATCATCCGCTCCTGCTGTTTCAGCTCGGGAGAACCCGCGGCGGCCATCCGATACAACTCTTCGAGCGAAAAGGTGAGCCTGCCCTTCTTCACCTCAGTCGTCCGCCCAAGAGGCATCTCCGGTGGGCGATTCAACAGGGCATTGATGAGCGCGACCGTGCTCGCCCGTCGCTGCTCCAAGACCGCCAATCGTTCCAACAGGATCGAGAGCTCCGTCTGCGCCTTGAGGACGTCCGCCTGTGCCGCCTTCCCCACCTGATAGCGCGCCTCAGCGATCCGGAGGAATTGTTCGAGCAAGCCTTTAATCCGCTGGACGATCTCCAGGGACTTGTCCACGAAATACAACTCGTAATACGCCACCTTCAATTCGGAGATCACGCGGCGCCAGGTCTGCTCGTAGCTCCATCGCTCGGCCTCCGCTTCCAAAGCGGCGATTTTCCCACGGAGGGCGAGCTTCCCGGGGAACGGGATCTCCTGCATGATGCTCACCATGCGCGCGCTGGAGGGATCTCCGACCTGTACGGAGAACGGGAGCAGATTCCCCACCGAGGCGATCGAAAACGTGGGTTCCGGCGGCGCCGACATTTGCGGGACGCGCGCCAGGCGAGCGTCATAGCGTCGCCGAGCTTCGAGGATCTCCGGATTGGCGCGCAACGCCTCGGCGATCAACTCCTCGAGCGTGATGGCGGGCTGCTCGGCAGATGAAGCGTTCGGCTCTCCTCCCTCGCGCGTCGGTGCCACGAAGTTCACCGAAAGATCCCGCTTCGCCCTCCCCGTCTCCATGATCGCCGATGATCCGACCGATTGCCCATAGCGAAGCGGCGCGCAAACGCCAAGCAGAAGGAGTCCAATCATCCAACTCACCCCCCAACGGTTCGGATGGGGACGAAAACCTCGATCCCCATAGGCTCGCTTCGTCTCGCGAGAAGTCTCTGCGCTCATGCGTCTCTTCATCTCATCGCCTCCGAATTCGAGCGGCCCACCGCGCGCTCTCCATGCGCGCGATGGGATGAAAGCTCAGTGAGAGGGAGAAATCGCCGCGCGAAGACGGCCGATCACCTGCGGAGATGCGAAGACGCTAAATACGCAAGACGGCAAAGCGCAGATAAATCGGAGGAGTCATCGAGAAGAAATCATCTGATGAGGCGCATCCTTTCGTGGGAGGAGATATTCCGCTGGGGGTGACATCCGCTGAACGCCCCTCTTCCCTCTCCGAAAGAGGCGGAACTGTCGAGATCGCTTCGCTGGACGTTTCCGCCGAAGTCGAGGGGAGGAGACAACACGGACGAGCTCCCACATCCCTCCAGGAATGAACCGGCGTCCCGTGAGAGGTCTCACAGGCCATCGGGCGCACGAGACGCGCCGGTTCCGACTCGCCAGAAAGATGACAACAGCAACGGATAAGAGGCGTCGCGCACAGCGATCGAGCGCACAAGACCACCGCCCGCCCCACACCACCGCCAGCGAGAAGGAGCAGCACGATCGTGAAGGCCCGCTTCATCATGCCGGTGAAGTGTATTCCACCACCCTTTCCTCTGTCAAGTTCGATGCGCGAAGGTGGGTCTTCACGCGGGGGGATTGCCGCGGCGTTGATGTCGCGGCTATAATGTGAGCGCGTTTATGCGCATCACGAAGGTGTATACGCGAACGGGTGATCGAGGAGAGACCTCGCTCGTCGGAGGCCGACGCGTGCGGAAGGATTCGGCGCGCGTCGAAGCCTATGGGGATGTGGACGAATTGAATTCGCTCCTTGGCATCGTGCGCGCGCATCTGGCGGATTCTCCGGTGAATCGGCTTCTGGGCGAGATCCAAAACGAGCTGTTCACCGTCGGAGCCGACTTGGCCAGTCCGCTTGAGGTCAAAGCCCCGCGCATTGAGCCGGATCACATCGCGCGCTTGGAGCGGGCGATAGATGAATGGAACAGCGCGCTCCCTCCCCTCCGGGAATTCATCTTGCCCGGAGGCGCTGCGCCGGGCGCCCTGTTGCATCTGGCGCGCGCCGTCGCACGCCGCGCCGAACGGCGCGTCGTGCGACTGGCCGCCGAGGAACCGATCAACGAACACGTCCTCGTCTATCTGAACCGCCTCTCCGATCTCCTCTTCGTCTTAGCCCGTGTGGTCAACCGCGAGGCCCAGGCGATCGAAGAGGAAGCGCATTTCGGATCCCCCCGGCCGCCCACACCTCCTTCCCCATGAGCCCATCGCGTGGAGAACCTGCCTCGCTCCGGTCAGAGGGGGGATCGCGACGAGAGCGATACGCGGCGGCGACACACGGCTGATGAGCGATGACGAACGAACGACGGTGGGTTCGCATCGGGATCACCGTGGAAGAGGAGGGCGCGCGCGCCGTAGCGCTCGATCACGAGACGTCAGAGGTCATCGCCGTTCATCACGCGCGCTCGCAGGGGCCGGCGGGATCGCTCGCGACGTGGGCGCTTCGCGCCGAAGAGATCGAGCTCGTTCTTCACGCCCTCCTCTCGAAAGGTGATTTTTTGCGAGAACGCGTCCTCAGTCTCTCGTTTGGGACGACCCTTGGTGTGGACGTGGCTTTGCAAGCTCGCCCAGCGCTCATTGGTCTTCTGGACCTCGATTCGCCGATGGGACGTCCGCCAGGCGAAGGAGAGACGGCGCCGTTGCTCTCCGGATGTTCGGCTCACATCGTACGCCTGAGCGTGCGCGCGCACGATCTGGAGGAGAACGGGTTCGACGCGCTCTACGCTCTCCGCGCGCGCGACGTGGCGGGTATCGTCCTCAATCCGGGCGAGCGTTCCAATGCCCATGCGGTGTGGACGCTCCTTGAATCCCGTTCGCGCTTCGGCCTCCCGATGTGCAGCGTCTCGGAATTCTCCGCGGATGCGGATCCGACACTTCGGCTTCACGCGGCGATTGGTCTGGTGACGGCTCTCGATGAGATCTTCAGGGTCGGGGAGCTCCTTGGCCGAAGCGCGCGACGGATGGGTTTTCGCGCACCGCTTTTCATCGTCCGCAACGATGGGGGACTGGCTTCGTGGAAGGCGCTTCTTCGCCGTCCCGCGCTCGGCTTCCTCTCGGGGCCCGCCGCCGGAGTGCTCGGCGCACTTCACCAGGGGAAGATTCAAGAGGGGATCCTCGCCCAAATGGGACGAAGTTCCACGCATATCGCGATGCTCCGCCAGGGACGGCCGTTCGATGGTGAAGCGGAGTTGGCACACCGGCGAGTGCCTCTTCGCGCGTTCGAACTCTTCTCGCTCGCCGTGGGGAGCGAAAGCGTGGTGAGTTTTCGACGCGGGACGATCGCGGGCGTTGGCCCCTGGAGCGCCACGGGGTTGGGGATCGCCCCCGTTCGGGAAGCGCCGCAAGAGATGTTGGACGGCGCGCGCGTGATCGCGTTCGCCCCGGCACCTGAGCATGCGGAAGAGGTCTTGCTTCTGATCACCCGCGAGGGACGGCAGTACGCGCTCACGGTGGGGGATGCTGCGCTCTGCTTGGGGCTCTCGGGTTCCGACGAGATGGGCGAGCGACGGGCGGCCGCTCGAAAAGCCTTCGAGAGCCTTGCGGCGCGGCTCGCGCTCGCTCCCGAAGATGTGGCCGAATTGGTGCTCGAACGCGCGACGCAGGCGCTCGCGAACGCGGTTCAAAAAGCCTTACATCGGCATCCCCAATTCCCCCCTCCGCCGCTCATCGGGACGGGCGCATCGGCGCCGCTCTTTCTGCCGCTCCTCTCGCAACGGCTCGGACTCCCTTCTCTCCTTCTTGAGCACGGCGAGTTCATGGGGGCGTTCGGCGCCGCTCTCGCCGACCTTCAGGAGACGATCGAACGCCCGCTCGCGCGCCCGGAGGAGGTGGAACGCCTGCGCCGAGAAGCCGAGCATGCGCTTCTCGCCTATGGCGCCGAGCGTTCGTCGCTCGTGATGGACGTCCAATGGGATCCCCAGACCTCCTGGGCGCGCCTCACGGCCAGGGGGCGCGTGAGCCCATATCCCGAGCCCCCTTCCCCTCGCGTGACGCCGGATCAACGATGGGCTCTCGCTGCTCGCCTGATGGATGTCCCGGAAGATCGCGTGGAGTTGGTGGCGGAGACCGAAGGGTTCGAGCTGTACCGAGGACGCGCCGCCGCTCGCCGCTTCTTCAAACGGCGAGCGCCTTCGACGGCGAAAGCGTGCGTGTGCGACAAGGAAGGGAATGTGGCGCTCGCGCTGGAAGAGGCGACGATCCTCACGACGACCGTTGAAGAAACGGCCGTCACCCTCGCCCGCTTCTTCGAGCGCGAGCGAACGAGCGTCCGCTCGATGCGCCTTTACCTCTTGGCCGCGATGCACCTTCTCGACCTCTCGCGCGCTGCCTCTTTGGAGCAAGCGCGGCGATGGGCTGAACGCGCCTTGTGCGGCCTTTCGCGCGCGGAGCCGGTCTTTCTGATCGAAGGGCATTGCCGAACCTGAGCTGTTCCACGGCGCATGCGGCGATCTCCCGTTGACAAGCGCGCGGCGCGCCGCGTACGATGCGCGTCTTTGTGCGAGCACGTTTCGGAAAGGAGGAGGCCGGAGATGAGCGATGAGCGAGCCATCATCGGCATCGACATCGGGGGAACGAAGATCGCTACCGGGGTCGTTCGCGGCACGCGCGTGCTGGAACGCGTCCTTCTTCCCACGCCAGCGGATCGGCCGAAGGAAGAGGTGCTGCATCAAGTCTTCGCTTCCGTGGACCTCGTCCTCGAACGCACGGGCTACCACATCGAAGAGATCGAGGGCATTGGCGTCGTCGCTCCCGGCCCCCTCGATCCTCGGATGGGGACGCTGCTCTACTCACCGAATATCCCAGCCTTGAGGGACATCCCCATCGCTCGCCTCATGCGCGAGCGCTATGGCCGACCCGTCCTCGTCGAGAATGACGCGAACGCCGCGGGACTCGCCGAAGCGCTCTTCGGAGCGGGGACCGGATATGCGCATGTCTTCTACGTCACCGTGAGCACCGGGATCGGAACGGGCGTCATCCTCGGCGGCAAAATCTACGGCGGACGAACCGGCATGGCCGTCGAAGCCGGACATGTCACCATTGATTACGAAGGACCGCTCTGCAACTGCGGCCATCGGGGGTGCATCGAAGCCTTTGCTTCGGGCACAGCCATCACCCGGCGGACGAAGGAGAAGTTGCGCCAAGCGACGACACCCTCGCACCTGCTCGACCTCGTCGCCGGAGACCTGGAAGCCATCACGCCCATCGTCGTGGGCGAAGCGGCTCGACGCGGTGATCCACTCGCTCTGGAAATCGTCGAGGAGACGGCGCGCTTTTTGAGCATTTGGCTCGGGGGGATGATCAACGTCTTCGACCCCGACATCATCATCCTGGGCGGAGGTGTCTCGCAGTGGGGCGATCTCCTGTTCCCTCGCCTGCGCCAGCTCACACCGACGTACTCGATCCTCCCGCGCGCGGCGGAGGTCGCCATCGTCCCCGCTCGCTTGGAAGCCGACGTCGGCATTCTCGGCGCAGCCGCGCTCTTCGCCGCCACGTGATCGCCCAGCTCATAATTTCAAACTCACCGAGACGCCGTCGCGCAAGGGAACGATCGTCGTCATCAAGTCCGGCGACGAGAAGAGCAGCCGATTGAACTCGCGAATGGCCACGGTCTCCCGATCGGTCTCCCCACGAGCGACACGCCCGCCCCACAGGACATTGTCCGCTACAAGTAGGCCGCCGCGCCGTAGCCGTGGCACGGCCTTGCGAAAGACGTCCGGATACTGATGCTTGTCCACGTCGTTGAAGATCAGATCGAATTCTCCTTCCACCTGATCCAAGAGCTTCAACGCATCGCCGACCAGAATCCGAATCCGATCGGCAACGCCCGCGCGCCGAAAATACCCGAGCGCCTCGCGCGCATTGGTCGGATCGCTATCGGTGTAGTACACGATCCCATCCTCGGGGACGGCCAAGGCCAGCCAGATCGTCGAGTAGCCGATCGCCGATCCCATCTCGAAGATGCGTCGCGCGCCGATCATGCGCGCCAACTGATGCAACCATCGCCCCACGATCGGACCGACAATGGGTATGCGCCGCTCGCGGGCCACGTCCTCTTGCTCAAGGAGCACATCGAGGCGGTCGGGCGTCAGACTCTCCAAATACCGAGCGACGTCCTCATACAGGATGCCCATAGGCCCCATCCTCTCACCGACTCCTCGGAGACAAGACCTGAACTCCTCGCCGAGAGAGGGATACTTTGGCAAAGGTCAGCTCCGAAGGCAAGAGACAGGGAGCCGCCTCCACGGTCGCGGAAAGAATGATCCCTCGATCCCGAGCCGAATCCTCGACGAACGGCTCAGACCGACGTCCTGCGCGCTTTCATCCCCATGATGCCTTCGCGCAGCGTTCGCCCGACCCGCTCAATGAGCAACTCGGCCTCTTGTCGGCGATAAGCCGTGAGACTCGGCCGTCCGGCCTGATTCTCCAAGATCCATTCCCGAGCGAATGTCCCGTTTTGAATCTCGGTGAGAATCCGCCGCATCTCCGCGCGCACCTGTTCGTTGATGATCCGCGGTCCGCGCGTGTAGTCGCCGTACTCGGCCGTGTCGCTGATGGAATAGCGCATGTAGGCCAAGCCCCCCTCGTAGATCAAATCCACGATCAGTTTCAGCTCGTGCAGACACTCGAAATAAGCGATCTCCGGCTGATACCCCGCTTCCACCAGCGTCTCAAATCCCGCCTTGATCAAGGCCGTCACGCCGCCGCACAGCACCGCCTGCTCGCCGAACAAATCCGTCTCGGTCTCCTCCCGAAACGTCGTCTCGATCACTCCGGCTCGCGTCGCGCCGATCCCCTTGGCGTAAGCCAGCGCCAACTCTTTGGCCCGCCCCGAGGCATTCTGATGCACGGCCAAAAGCGCCGGCACCCCTTGCCCCTCCAGGAACAACTCTCGCAGTCGGTGTCCCGGTCCCTTGGGCGCCACCATCGCGACATCCACATCCGGCGGTGGCACGATCTGGTTGTAGTGAATGTTGAATCCATGCGCGAACAGCAGCATCTTCCCCGGCCGCAACGCCCGAGCGATCGCGCGTTCGTAGACCTCCCGCTGCGTCTGATCCGGCACAAGGAGCATGATGAGCTCGCCCCGCTCGGCCGCCTCCTCGACCGGCAAGACGGTGAGCCCTTCGGCTTCCGCCTTCGCCCAGGATCGGCTCCCCCGATATAAGCCCACGAGCACCGTCTGCCCACTGTCGCGCAGGTTCAGCGCATGGGCGTGTCCTTGACTCCCATAGCCGATGATCGCGATCGTCTTCCCGGAAAGGAGCCGCAGATCGGCATCCTTCTCGTAATAGATCTTCGCCATCGAATTCCCCCTCCTCATAAAGGGATGGCGGAGATGCGCTCATCCCCGCGCCATGGCCACTTTCCCCGACCTCACCAGTTCCAAAATCCCATACTTCTCGAAGACGCGAATGAAGGCCTCCAGCTTCTCCTCATCCCCGGTCAGCTCCAGCACATAGGACTGCGGCGAGACGTCCACGACGCGCGCCCGAAAGATCTCCGCCTCCTTGAGCAGCTCCAGCTTCTGCCCCGGCTCATGCCGCACCTTCAACAGCAATAGCTCCCGCTCCACAGCGTTCCGCATGTCCACGGCTGTCACCGTCACGACATCCACCAAGCGATCGAGCAGCTTCAGCAGCTTCTCCAACGCCACCTCATCCAGGTCTACGACGATCGTCATGTGCGAGAGCGTCGGATCGTCAGTCCGCGCCACCGTCAGGCTCTCGATGTTGATCCCTCGCGCGCTGAATAATCCCGTGATCCGCGCGAGCGCCCCCGGCTTGTTCTCAACCGTCAGTATGATCGTCCGAATCATCTCACGCAATGGACTCCTTAGGATCGACGATCCGCTTCGAGCCCACAGGGCCGACGATCATCTCCGTGATCGCCGCCCCGGGCGGCACCATCGGGTAAACGTTCTCCTCCGCCGCCACATGCACATCGAAGAGGATGGGCTCGCTCGCCAGCAGCTCCTGCTCGAAGAGATCGGCCAACTCCCCCGGACGTCGCACGGTATACCCCCGTAAGCCGTACGCCTCCGCGATCTTCGCATAATCGGGCGAGACGCGCAGATCGCTCGCCGAATATCGGCCATTATAGAAGATCTCCTGCCACTGCCGCACCATCCCCAAGTAGAAGTTGTTGATGATCACGATCTTCAGCGGGAGGCGATGTTCCGCCACCACGGCCAACTCTTGCATCGTCATCTGAAAGCTCCCATCCCCGCAAATGGCGATGATCGGCCGATCCGGCCGCGCGAACGCCGCGCCGATGGCCGCCGGCAACCCGAATCCCATCGCGCCCAACCCCCCTGAAGTGATCCACGTCCGCGGATACTTGAACCGATAATATTGCGCCGCCCACATCTGATGCTGCCCCACGTCGGTCGTCAGGATCGCCTCTCCCTGCGTGATCCGCGCGATCTCCTCGATCACCCACTGCGGCTTGATCACCCGTTCGTCGAAGTCGTAACAGAACGGATGGGTGCGCTTCCATTCGGCGATCTGTTCCAACCACGCTTGCCGCTCGACTTCCCACGCCCTCGTCCGATGCTCCGCGAGCCGCGCTTCCAACTCGGCATTCAAGACCGAGAGCACGCGCCGCACATCCCCCACGATGGGAA
>Ga0101943_1001665_pt1 | contig 17504 bp, 13 predicted proteins | sample DewCreD2012metaG_5_FD_75244 | JGI IMG/M metagenome (GOLD analysis project Ga0101943, IMG submission 75244) | Hot spring sediment bacterial and archeal communities from British Columbia, Canada, to study Microbial Dark Matter (Phase II) - Dewar... ... | reverse complement strand
GCCGGTGGCGTTGGCCTCCATCACCTCGCGCCAGCGCTCCAGGGGCATGGCCTCGGCCGGCGCGCCCCAGGTGCGGCCCGCGGCGTTCACCAGGATCGTCAGGTCGCCCACCGCCTCCTGCGCCGCATCCACCGCCCGGGCCACCTGCTCGGGGTCGGCCACGTCGGCAGCGACGCCAGCGCAGGTCACGCCAGCGGCGCGCAGCGCCTGCTCGGCGGGCTGCAGCCACTGGGTGCGGCGCGCCACGATCACGACCCGCGCACCGGCCTCGCCCAGCGCCCGGGCGATCTCGAACCCGATGCCCCGCGAGCCGCCGGTGACCAGGGCGGCGTGCCCGTGGAGGTCAAAGAGCCGTTCCAGGATCCCGGCCATGGCGGTATCGCGTGGGAAAGGGGTACGCCACTCGCCTTCCTGCGTGTGGTCGAGGGCTGCGCGCGCAAAGACGCAGCCACAGCCGAGTATTCCGTCCGGCCCCCCCTGCGCCCTGCCGGCGGCACGGGCGGTGGGGTCCGTGGCTGGCGTGGTTGACCGGCGAGTCCCCCTGCGCCCTGCCGGCGGCACGAAGCGGTGGGGCCGCAAGGCGGCCGTGGCAGGAAGCCGTCCGCGGCGGCGCCAAGATGGAAACGCGGCCGCACGGAGGGACGTGGCGGCGGCCGCAGGTGGAGCATGACGACGGTCGTAGCCCCGCCGACGCTCTCCCTCGAGACGGTCCCGGGGCTCTTCTTCGCCCAGGCGGCGCGGCGCGGAGGGGCTGTGGCGCTGCGGCGCAAGCGCTACGGCATCTGGCAGCGCATCACCTGGGAGGAGTACGCTGCCCAGGTGCGCCTGGTGGCGCACGCGCTGCTGGCGCTGGGGGTGCAGCGCGCAGACCGCGTGGGTGTCATTGGTGAGAACCGTCCCGAGTGGCTGTACGCCGACCTGGGCATCCAGAGCATCGGCGCCATCACCACGGGCATCTACACCACCAGCAGTCCCGAGCAGGTGCACTACATCCTGGACCACGCCGGGTGCCGGGTCTTCATCGTCGAGGGCGAGGAGCAGCTGGACAAAGCCCTGGAAGTCCGCGGCCGGCTCCCGGTGCTCGAACACATCGTCGTGATGGACCCCGAGGGCCTGCGCGGGTTCCACGACCCCCAGGTGCTCCTGTGGGAGCAGTTCCTGGCCATGGGAACGGAGCACGCCCGGCGTGTCCCCGCCGCCGTCGACGAGCGCCTGGCCCAGCTGGCGCCCGAGGACGTCGCGGTGCTGATCTACACCTCGGGCACCACCGGCCCGCCCAAGGGCGCCATGCTCACGCACCGCAACATCACCTGGACCACGGCGGCGATCGACGCCGCCACGCCGTTCCGGGCCGACGACGAGGTGCTCTCCTACCTGCCGCTGGCCCACATCGCCGAGCGGCAGTTCTCGGTCTTCCTCCCGGCGCGGTGGGGGTACACCGTGAACTTCGTCGAGAACACCGACACGGTGCTGGAGAACCTCACGGAGGTGGCCCCCACGGTCTTCTTCGGGGTGCCCCGGGTGTGGGAAAAGCTCTACTCGGGTGTCTCCCTGCGGATGCAGGAGAACGACATCGTCAAGCGGTGGGCCTACCATGCGGCGCTGCGGGTGGCGCGCGCCACCGTGCGGCGACGCCTGGCGCGTCGGCCCGTGCCGCTGCGGCTGCGGGCGCTGGCCGCGCTGGCCGACGCGGTGGTGCTGCGGCCGCTGCGGGTGCGGCTGGGGCTGGGGCGCATCCGGCTGGCATACTCCGCGGGCGCCCCCATCGCGCCGGAGCTGCTGGAGTATTTCTGGACCATCGGGGTGCCCGTGCGGGAGATCTACGGGCAGACCGAGGACGCCGGGCCCACGACGGTCATGCAGGGCGACGACATCCGGCTGGGCACCGTGGGCAAGCCGCTGCCCGGCGTGGAGGTGCGGATCGCGCCCGACGGCGAGATTTTGGTGCGGGGTCCCAACGTCTTCGCGGGCTACTTCCGCGACCCGGCGGCGACCGCAGCCGCGCTGGTCGACGGCTGGCTGCACTCCGGTGACGTGGGGGAACTGGACGCCGACGGTTTCCTGCGCATTACCGACCGCAAGAAGGACCTGTTCATCACGGCAGGCGGCAAGAACATCGCGCCGCAGTACATCGAGAACAAGCTCAAGGCCAGCCCCTACATCAACGACGCCGTGGTGATCGGCGACGGGCGCCGGTACCTGGTGGCCCTGGTGGTCATCGACGAGGAGAACGTGACGCGGTGGGCCCAGGAGCGCCGCGTGCCCTTCACCACCTACACCGACCTGGCAGCCCGACCGGAGGTGCGGGACCTGGTCGCCCGGGAGGTGGAGGCGGTGAACAGGACGCTGTCGTCTCCCGAGCAAGTCAAGAAGTTCGCCCTGCTGCCCCGACGCCTCTACGCCGAGGAGGGCGACGTTACCCCCACCATGAAAGTGAAACGGAAAGCGGTCATGGACAAGTACGCCGACGTGATCGCCGCGCTCTATGGCGAGGCGTGAGCACCGCCAGCCCCGGGGCCCTCATCCCCAGCGCCGGCGCACCTTGTAGCGGCGGAACCCTTTCACCGACGGTTCCCTGCTGATGCCCAGGTAGAGTTCCTGCACGTGCGGGTTCTCCCGCAGACGGCCTGCCGGGCCCTCAAGGACGATCCGCCCGCTTTCCATCACGTACCCCCATTCCGCCAGGTCGAGGGCCAGCCGGGCGTTCTGTTCCACCAGGAGGATGGCCGTGCCCGCGGCGTGGACCTCGCGGAGCACCCGGAAGATCTCGCGCACCACCAGCGGCGCAAGTCCCAGCGACGGCTCGTCCAGCATCAGGAGCCTGGGCCGCATCACCAGCGCGCGGGCGATGGCCAGCATCTGCTGCTCCCCGCCGGAGAGGGTGCCAGCGAGCTGCTGCCGCCGGTCCCGCAGGACCGGGAAGAGGTCCTGGACGCGCTCCAGGTCCGCCCGGACCTGCCCGTCCCGACGGGTGTAGGTGCCCAGCGCTAGGTGCTCCGCCACCGTCAGTTCGGGGAAGATCCCCCGGCCTTCGGGAATGTAGGCCACCCCCAGGCGGGCCACGTCCTCCGGATCCCACCCGTTGACGCGGCGGCCCATGACCTCCACCGTCCCCTTCTCGGGTTGGTCAGGGATGTAGCCCATGATGGTACGCAGGAGCGTCGTCTTGCCGGCGCCGTTGCTGCCCAGGACCGCGACGATCTGCCCAGGCCGCACTTCGAGGCTGACGCCGCGCAAGACGGTGAGGCGTCCGTAATACTTCGTTTCCACGTTGTGCACCCGCAGGAGGAGCTCCACGACCGGCACCCGGCTACGGCGCGGGCGCTGGGGCCACGTCGCCCAGGTACGCGCGGACGACCTCGGGGTGGCGCTGGACGTCCACCGGAGGCCCTTCAGCGATCTTCACCCCGTGGTCGAGGACGGTGACCCGTTCCGAGATGTCCATCACCAGGCGGAGGTCGTGTTCGACGACCACCACGGCGATGCCCCACTCCTTCTGAATGTCCTTGATGCGGAAGACCAGGTCACCTTTCTCTTCGGCGGTCATCCCGCTGCTGGGCTCGTCCAGCAGCAGCAGCTGGGGCTCCATGGCCAGTGCCCTGGCGATCTCCACCAGGCGCTGCCGGCCCAGGGGGAGGTCGCCGACGCGCCGATTGCGGACGCTCTGCAGGTCCAGGAAGTCCAAGATCTCCTCGGCCCGGCGGCGGTGCCGCACTTCCTCCCGCCGCCAGGCCGGCCCGCCCAGTGCCGCGCTGAAGAAGCCCGCGCGGAAGTGGAGGTGGCGGCCCAGCAGGACGTTCTCCAGGGTGGTGCTGAGCCGGAAGAGCTCGATGTTCTGGAAGGTGCGGGCGATGCCCAGGCGGGCGATGGCATCTGGCGTCAGCCCGTTGAGGACGTGTCCCCGAAAACGTATCGTCCCGCGGTCCGGCCGGTAGAGCCCGCAGATGCAGTTGAACAGGGTAGTCTTGCCGGCCCCGTTGGGGCCGATGATGGAGACCAGCGTCCGGGCGCCGACGGTGAAGTCGATGCCCACCAGCGCCCGGATGCCGCCAAAGGCGATGGCGAGGTCGGAGACCGCCAGCAGCGGTGGATCGCGTCCGTTCACGCCAGGGCGCACCTCAGCGTGCACAAGGCTGTGGTCTGTACAGCGTCGGCCCGCGGCGTCTGGCCTCTCGCCGCTCGAGCCCATTGTCGCACGCGTGGGATGGCCGCGCAATCCCGAGAGGCTTGCACCCTCGCGGTGCAGAAACAGGAGCATACGAGCATAGGGTAGGAGTCGGGGTGCGCGGACGCTGCCGCCCGACCCTGAAGGAGTCCGCACCGGGCGGGTGAAACAGATCGTGGGCAGTTCGCGGGCGGCCCCCCCGGGGACGCCCTGCGGGCGTCTTGCGGAGTGCTCCCACGAAGGCATGGGCCGCACGCACCTGCGGAGAGACGTCCGGTGTCCTCTTCTCAGTTCTCGGCCGAGCACGAGCACCTGCGGCGCACCGTCCGCCACTTTGTCGAGACCGAACTCACGCCCCATGTGGCCACGTGGGAGGCGCAGGGGACCATCCCTCGCCAGATCTTCCACCGCATGGGGGAGCTGGGGTTCCTGGGCCTGCGCGTCCCTCGGGCGTACGGGGGCGCCGGGGGCGACTACTTCACGGCCGTGGTCCTGGTCGAGGAGCTCGCGCGGTGTGGCGCGGGTAGCCTGCCCATGGCCGTGGTGGTGCAGTCGGAGATGGTGGCACCGCTCATCGTCCGGTTCGGGACCGAGCACCAGAAGCGACGGTACCTGATCCCCGCCGTGCGCGGGGAGAAGATCGGGGCCCTGGCCATCACGGAGCCCGATGCGGGGTCAGACGTTGCAGGCCTCCGCACCACCGCCACGCGCGAAGCCGCCGGCTATCGCATCACCGGCAGCAAGATGTTCATCACCAACGGGGTGACCGCGGACTTCGTGCTGGTGGTGGCCCGCACTGACCCCGGGGCCGGCCACCGCGGCCTGAGCCTGTTCCTGGTGGACCGCGGCACTCCCGGGTTCCACGTGGCCCGGAAACTGGACAAGCTGGGGATGCGCGCCTCGGACACCGCGGAGCTGGTGTTCGACGACTGCCTGGTGCCTGCTGAGGCGCTCCTGGGAGAGGAGCACCATGGGTTCTTTCATCTGATGTGGGAGCTGCAGGGCGAGCGTCTGATCGCTGCCGTGGGCGCCGCCGCGGTGGCGCAACTGGCGCTGGACCTGACCATGGCAAGCGTCGCCCGGCGCAGCCAGGTCGGTGGCTCCGCCAGCACGTCCCAGGTGGATCGCCATCGGCTGGCGCACATGGCTGCCCACGTTGCGGCTGTCCGCCAGTTCGTCTATGCCACGGCCGGTCGATGTAACGGCGGGGAGTACCCTGTGGCAGAAGTCTCCATGGCGAAGCTGGCAGCCGCCAGGCTGGCCTGTCGGGTCCTGGACGACGTGCTGCAGATCCTCGGCCAGGACGGGTGCACCCCAGATGCCACCGTCGAACGGCTGTGGCGGGACGCCCGCCTGTACCGGATCGGCGCAGGCACCGACGAGATCATGCTGGAGATCATCGCCAAGGAGCGTTTTGACAAAGGCGAACGGCGCTTCCCGGCCGAACCATGGCCGTTCGCGGATGAACATGGCACCTTCCGCCGGACGGTACGACGATTCGTCCAGCGCGAGATTGCGCCTTACGTGGAGGAGTGGGACCGGCAGGGTACAGTCCCGCGCACGCTGTTCCGGAAGATGGCGGACGCCGGGTACCTGGGCCTCGGGTGCAGCGAGGCGGACGGGGGCAGCGACGCCGGCCCGCTCTACGAAGCGGTCCTGCACGAGGAGGTGGCGCGGTGCGGGGCCGGGGGAGTGGCGGCAGCCGTGGCGGTCCACGCTGGTATGGCCGTGCGTCTCATCGCGCGGTTGGGGACTGAGGAGCAGAAGCAGCGCTACCTGTTCCCCGCCCTCCGTGGCGCGCTCATCGGCGCGATGGCCCCGCCCCGCCCCGGCGTCGGCGCGGAGCCGGGAGTTGTGGCCGGCCCCGCGCCACTGGCGGCGGGCGGGTATGTGCTCAGCGGGACCGTCCCCCTGGTCGTCAACGGCGCGTGTGCCGACTTCGTGGTGGTCGAGGCCAGGACCGGTTCCGGGGTGCGCCCGCAGGCGACGAGCCTGTTCATCATGGAGATGACCGGCTCCGGTGCGCCCGTGGTTCGCACGTTGTCGGCCCCGGGATGGTGGGCATGCGGCACAGCGGAGCTGCGGTGGGAGGGAAGTGTGGTTCCGGCCTCCAACCTGCTGGGCAGGGCCGACCAGGGTGGTGCCTGCCTGGCAGCATACGCGCCGTGGGGGTGGGTGCTGGCGGCCCTTCAGGCGACGGTGACCGCCGAGGTGGCGCTGGACCACGCGGTATCCTACGCACGCGCACGTGCACAGTTCGCCAAGCCGTTGCTCGCCTTCCAGGCCCTTCGGCATCGCCTGGCCGCATGTGCCACGGAGGTCGAGGTGGCCCGTGCGCTGACCTACCATGCGCTGGACCGTTACCACCGGGGCGAGGCGTGTAGCCAGGACGCGGCTATGGCCGCCCTGGTGGCCACCGAGGTGGCCTGCAGGGTCACCGACGAGGCGCTGCAGATCCACGGGGGGTATGGCTACATGATGGAGTACCCCGTCCAGCGCCTCTGGCGGGATGCGCGCGTGGGGCGCATGGCAGTGGGTGGTCCATCGGGCCTCTGCGAGGTTATCGCCGACGGGCTGGGTCTGCCGAGGGGCGACCAGAGCTGTTCGTGACGTCGGTCTGCCCATGACGTCGGTGCGCATCGGGGCAGGGCAGGGGTTCTACGGCGACGTCATCACCGCCGCCGTGGACATGGCCAGGCTCGGCGGAGTCCGGTACATGGCGTTCGACGCGCTGGCCGAGCTGACGCTGGCGATTCTGCAGAAGGACCGGCAGCGCGACGCGCACCTGGGGTATGCACGGGACCTGCCGGCGGCGATGCGGGTACTGCTCCCGCTGTGCCGCCAGCAGGGCATCCGGCTGATCACCAACGCCGGCGGCCTGAACCCGCCCGGTGCTGCTGCCCAGGTCGTCCAGGTCGCGCGCGAGCTGAGGCTGCGGGGCCTGCGGGTGGCTACCGTCACCGGCGACGACCTGCTGGGCCGGCTTGACGCCCTGCGCGCCGGCGGTGCGGACCTCCGCCATGCACAGACCGGCGCGCCCTTCGAGGCCATTGCCGACCGCCTGGTCTTCGCCAATGCCTACCTGGGCGCCCGCCCGATCGTCGATGCGCTGGCGCAGGGCGCCCACGTGGTGGTCGCCGGGCGGGTGGCTGACTCTGCCCTCTTCTTGGCTCCGGCCGTCTTCGAGCTGGGCTGGGCGTGGGACGACTGGGACCGACTGGCGGGCGGTACCGTCATGGGCCACCTGCTGGAATGCTCCGGGCAGGCCACCGGAGGGAACTTCGGCGGCTGGCAGACCGTGCCCGACCCCTGGCGGCTGGGGTACCCGCTGGCCGAGGTGTACGACGACGGCCGGTGTGTCATCTCCAAGCCTCCGGGTACCGGGGGCCTGGTAACCTTCGACACCGTGCGCGAGCAGCTGTTGTACGAGGTGCACGACCCTGCCCGCTACATGGCGCCCGACGTGGTCGTGGACTTCACCACGGTGCGGTTGCACGACCTGGGCGGCGACCGGGTGCTGGTGGAAGGCGCGACGGGCCGGAGGCGGCCCGACCACCTCAAGGCGGTGCTGGGCTACCACGCCGGCTGGATGGGCGAGGGGCGCATCGGCTACTGCTGGCCCGACGCGCTGGCCAAGGCCCGCCGGGCAGCACAGATCCTCCAGCACCGCTTCGAGATGGCCGGCGTACGCTGCGAGGAGGTTCGCGTGGAATATCAGGGGGTCGACAGCCTGCACGGGCCGCTGTCACCGCCGCCGGCCGATGACCTCGCGGAGGTCTACCTGCGCGTTGCGGTCCGAACGCGCACCCAGGAGGACGCGGCCAGGGTGGCGCGGGAGTTGCCGTACCTGGGATTGAACGGTCCGCCCGGCATCGGCGGGTACGGCGGGATCACGCCCCCGCGGGAACTGCTGGGGCTCTGGCCGGTCCTGATCCCGCGGGGCATGGTGGAGCCTGCGATCCAGGTGGTCGTCGAGGAGGTGGGGTAGTGCCGCGGGTGAAGCTGGCCGCGCTGGCATCGGCCAGGTCGGGGGACAAAGGCGACACGGTCGACATCAGCCTGTTCGCGCCGACGGCTGCGACCTATGCCCTGCTCTGCCGCGAGGTCACGGCGGCACGCGTGCAGGCCCATTTCGTCGGGCTGGTGGCCGGACCGGTGGAGCGCTACGAGGTCCCCAACGTCCTGGCCTTGAAGTTCGTGCTCCACCAGGCGCTGGACGGTGGCGCCAGCATGTCGCTGCGCAGCGACAGCCTGGGCAAGTGCTTCGGGCCCATGTTGCTGCGGCTGGAGATCGAGGTGCCCGATGTTCCTTGAGATGCCCTTCGACGACATCGCCATCGGGGCGTGCTGGACCTCCAGGGGCCGGACCATCACCGAGACAGACATCGTGCTCTTTGCAGGTCTCAGTGGCGACTGGTTCCCCCTCCACACGGACCGGGAGTACGCTGCCACCACCCCGTTCGGCGCCCGCATCGCGCACGGGATGCTGGTCCTCAGCGTGGCTTCAGGGCTGATCCCGCTCCCCGTGGGGCGCATCGTGGCCTTCTACGGCATGGACAGGGTCCGGTTCACCCGCCCGGTCTTCATCGGCGACACGATTCACGCCCGGGCGGAGGTCGTCGAGAAAACACTCAGGGAAGATGGCCGGGGGCTGCTGACCATTTTCGAAGAGGTGCGCAACCAGCGCCAGGAAACCGTGGCGGTGTTCACTGCCAGGATCCTCATGCAGAGGTAGGCGACGCTGTGGATGAGCGGATTCGGGAGCTGCACGCACGCCGCGCCAGCGCCAGGGCCATGGGCGGGGCCGACGCCATCGCGCAGCAGCACGCCCGTGGCAAACTCACCGCCCGGGAGCGACTGGACCTGCTGTTTGACGCCGGCACCTTCGTGGAGATGGGTCTGCTGGCCCACCATCAGTCCCTCGCCCCAGACATGGCTGGCCGGGCAACGCCGGCCGACGGCGTCATCACCGGCTGCGGCAAGATCAATGGCCGGCTGGCCTGCGCCGCGGCCTACGACTTCACCGTGATGGCAGGATCCATGGGCGCCATCGGAGAGCGCAAGGTCAAGCGCATGCGCGAGTGGGCGTTACGCCAGCGCGTGCCCATGATCTGGCTCATCGACTCGGCGGGCGCGCGGATCCAGGAGGCAGTCGGGCCGTGGTTCCCCGCCACCGGCGACCTGTTTTTTGAGGAAGCCATCGCGTCCGGGGTCATCCCGCAGGTCTGTGCCGTGATGGGACCGGGTGTGGCGGGCACCGCGTACATCCCGGGGCTGGCTGACTTCGTGGTCATGGTCCGGGGCCGCAGCTTCCTGGCCCTGGGCGGGCCGCCGCTGGTCAAGGCCGCGGTGGGCGAGGACGTGGACGAGGAGACTCTGGGGGGCTCGCGGGTCCACTGCGAGATCAGCGGCGTGGCCGACCTGGAAGTCGAGGACGATCCTGCCTGCATCGCGGCAGTCAAGCGGTACCTGTCCTACTTCCCCTCGCACAACCAGGAGGAGCCGCCGTGCGTCGAACCTCGGGATGATCCGCTGCGTCCCGTCGAGGGGCTCGAGCAGGTGGTCCCCACCGATCCGCGGCGGGCGTACGATATGCGCCAGGTCATCACCCGGGTGGTGGATGCCGACACGTTCTTCGAGATCAAGCCGCGGTTCGCCAGGAACCTGATCGTGGGCCTGGCCCGCCTCGGCGGTCGGTCGGTGGGCGTGGTCGCCAACCAGCCTGCCCACCTGGGCGGCGTGCTGGACGTGGATGCCGCCGACAAGGCGGCGCGGTTCATCATGACCTGCGATGCCTTCCACATCCCCTTGCTGTTCCTGGTGGACACGCCCGGCTTCATCGTGGGATCCCGCGCCGAGCAGCAGGGAATCATCCGGCACGGTGCAAAGATGCTCTATGCGGTCTCCGAGGCCACCGTGCCCAAAGTGACGGTGGTCATCCGCAAGGCCTACGGGGCGGGCTACTACGTCATGTGCGGCCGCGCCTACGAGCCCGACCTCATCGTGGCGTGGCCCACGGCGGAGATCGGCGTGATGGGGCCGGAGGGTGCCGTGAACATCCTCTTCCGCAAGGAGATCGCCGCGGCCCCTGACCCGGACGCGGCGCGACGGGCCAAGCTGGACGAGTACCGGACCCGCATCGCGCCCTACCTGGCCGCAGAGCATGCCGTCGTGGATGACATCATCGACCCCCGGGAGACGCGGGCGGTCGCCAGCAGGGCGCTGGAGCTGGCCCGCACCAAGCGCGTGGAACGGCCCTGGCGGAAGCACGGGGTGATGCCGGTATAGCGGCCCGCAGCATCGCGCTCTCGGAGCGCTACGAGGACGACCTGTGCCTGGTCAAGGGCGCCGCAGGGTGGTCGGTGGTGGCCGGGGTGCTGGCCGTGCTGGGCGCCGCCCCCCTGGTGCTGCCGCGGGTGGGTATGGGCTACCTGGTCTTCATCGCCGTCCTGGCGGCCTCCAATGTCATCGTGGCTGTGGGGCTCAACCTGCTGGTGGGCTCCACCGGGCTGGTCTCGCTGGGCCATGCCGGCTTCGTGGCCATCGGCGCGTACGCGTCCAGCCTGCTGGCGGGACGGCTGGGGCTCCCGTGGTACCTGGCTTGGCTGGCGGCTGCGGCCATCTGCGCGGGGTGGGGATTCCTGGTGGGGGTGCCGGCGCTGCGGCTGACCGGCCCCTACCTGGCCGTTGCCACCCTGGGGTTCGGGATCGCCGTCTACCAGGTGCTGACCAACTGGACCGACCTCTCGGGCGGGCGCATGGGGCTGGCGGTGGTGCCGTTGTCGCTGGGCCTCGCAGGGCTAACACACACCCAGCAGCTGTACTACGTGTCGGTCGCGGTGGCCGCGGTGCTGACGTGGATGGCCTACAACCTGACCCGCTCCCATGTCGGCCGGGCATGGGCAGCCGTCCGGGACAGCGACATCGCCGCGGAGGTCACCGGGGTCAACCTGACCTGGTACAAGACGCTGGCGTTTGCCGTCAGCGCTGCCTATGCCGGCGTCGCCGGTGCCATCGTTGCCCAGGCCATGCGCCACCTGGAACCGCAGGCCTTCACGTTCCTGGAGTCGATCACCTACTTCGCCATGATTGTCATCGGTGGCCTGGGCACGGTCACCGGCGCCATCATTGGCGCCCTGGTGCTCACACTCCTCCCTCACGTCCTCTCTGACCTCAGGCAGTGGCTCCCGGTGGTCTACGGCAGCATGATCATCCTGATGATGGCTGTGGAACCGGCCGGGCTGTACGGCCGCTGGCTGCGGGTGAAGTGGTACTGCAAGGCGTGGCCGCTGTGACGCCGTGGGCGCAGTACGTGGTGGGCGGCCTGGCGGCCGGCAGCCTGTATGCGCTGGTGGCGCTGGGCATCGTGCTGCTGTACCGCAGTTCGCGGGTGCTGAACTTCGCCCACGGCGAGATGGCCACGCTGGCCACGTTCGTCGCGTTCACCCTCATCGGTCGCGCGGTGCCCTTCGGGGTGGCGGTGGCGGTCGGTCTGGCGGTCAGCGCTCTGGTCGGCGCGGCGTTCTACTTCGTCGTCATCCGGCCGGCCAAGGAAGGCACGCTGCTGGGCAAGATCGTCATGACGCTGGGCTTGGCCCTGCTGCTCGGCGGCGCGGTGCAGGTCGTCTGGGGTACCGAAACGCAGATCTTTCCGTTCCCGCTGTCGGACACGCGGGTGTACCGCCTCGGGGCGGTCGTGGTGAGCGAGATCCACCTGGGGACCATTGGCGCGGGTCTGGCGCTCATGACCGCGCTCTTCGTCCTGGTGCACCACACCGGGGTGGGGCTCGCGATGCGGGCAGTGGCCCAGAACCCTGCCGCGGCCCAGGCGCTGGGCATCCCGGCCCGGCGGATCTACGCGCTGACCTGGGGGCTGGCGTCGGCCCTGGGCGGCGCGGCCGGGGTGTTGCTGGCCCCGGTGGTCTACCTCGATCCGTTCATGATGCTGGATCCGTTCTTGAAGGGGTTCGCCGCTGCCGTCATGGGCGGGATGGACAGCCTCCCCGGGGCCGTGGTCGGCGGGCTCCTCCTGGGGGTTGGTGAAGTGCTCTTCGCGGGGTATGTCTCGTTCAAGTTCAAGACGACTCTGGCTTTTGCGCTCATCGTCCTGGTGCTGCTGGTCCGGCCCGAGGGGCTGCTGGGGCACGAATACCGTCGGCGCGTATAATGCGTGTGGAGGAGGTCGTCTGCAGGGGATGCTGGGGAGAAACCCAAAGGAGGAGGTCGCGATGATGATGCTGCGCACGCTCGCGCTGGTCGGACTCGCGGTGAGCGTGCTGGCTACCGCTGCGGTGAGCCAGCCAGCCGAACGGGGCGTTACGGCTACCGAGATTCTCTTGGGGACGACCATGCCCATGTCCGGCCCCGCCGCCTTCTGGGGAACCGGTGTCAGCGGGGGCATAGAGGCATGGCTGCGATCCATCAACGAGCAGGGAGGCATCCACGGGCGCAGACTCCGTTTGGTGGTGAAAGACGATGCCTACCTGCCGCCCCGGGCTGTGGCCAACACCCGGGAGCTGGTGGAGCGCGATGGGGTCTTTGCCCTGGTGAGCTCCTTGGGCACCGCCAACGTGTTCGCCATGCGCGACTACGTGCTCGAGAGCCAGACACTGTGGATCACGCCGCTGGCCGGAGCAGACATCTGGGCCGGGCTGCGTCACAAGAAGTACCTGTTCGTCACCTATCCCAGCTACATCGAGGAAGGTATCCTCCTCACCAGCTACGCCGCAGAGCACCTCAAGACCAAAACCATCGCTGTCTTCTACCAGAACGACCTGTACGGCCAGCAGGGGGTGCTGGGCGTCAAGCGCGGTGTGGCCCGGGTGAAGGGGGTGAAGCTGGTAGCCCAGGTCTCCTACGAGGTTACCGACGTCGAAGTCACGGCGCAGGCCTTGAAGCTGAAGGAGTCGGGGGCCGACACGCTGGTCCTCTACGCCACGCCGCGGCATGGCGCCATGATCGTCCGGGAGATTGCCAAGGTCGGCTACCGGCCTACGCTGGTATCGACCTTCACCCTGCTCGACCCCGTCATGTTCACACTGGGCGGTGACGCCTGGAACGACGTGTACCTCACGTCGTACATCGCGCCGCCCGGCACGGGCGATGCGAGAGTGGACAACGTGCTGGCCGTGATCACCCGCATCAACCCGGCGTTGGCCCGAAACCCCTTCAACGCCGTGGCGGGCGTTTCGTTCGTGGAGGCGTTCCTGGAGGGGCTGCGTCGTGCCGGCCCTACCGTGACCAAGGACCGGGTGGTGGCGGCCATGGAGACCATCAGGAACTGGGATGGCGAGGTGATTCGAGGGGTGACGTTCGGCCCGGACCGGCGCCAGGGGACGAACCGGTTCGCGATCTACAAGGCGGAAGGCGGCAGGTACCGCAGGCTGACCGACTGGTACGCGTACCCGACCAGGTTCTGACATGGTCGGGACCGGGTTGCCGTGATATACTGAACACTGCCCTGCGCGGGGTCCCGCGATGCACCCCGCCAGGGGTTGTTGTGTCTGTGCGACGGTGGCACTCCCAGCAAAGGAGCGAGCCGTGGTGGTCAACAACCTGAAGCTGCTCGTCGGAGGCGTGCAGCTGCGCGACGGGGTCACGACGGTCACCGACATTCTGGGCAAGATGTTCGTGCGCGCCGGCCTGCACGTGCTGGCCATGGAGAAGGGCTACGCGTCGACGATCTACGGCGCGCACCAGTACGACCCCATGGTGGTGTCGGCGACGCCGCCGCTGTCCTACGGGGACGACCGCTCCGACATCCTGGTGGCCCTCGAGTTCGACACCAACCCCGATGCCCCGGTCCAGCCCAACCGCGACACGATCCTGCGCCACGGGAAGAACCTGGCCGACGGCGGGGTGCTGCTCTACGACAGCACCACGGGCACGGTGGACGTCAGCGACCTGGAGCGCCGCGGCGTGAAGGTCTTCCCCCTGCCGGCGCGGCAGATCGCCCTGCGCGAGCTCAAGCGCGAGGTCGTGAAGAACACGGTGGTCACCGGCGCCCTGCTGCGCCTGCTGGAGTTCGACATGGACCTGGCGCTGTTCCGCCAGTACCTGGAGGAGCGCTTCGGCCGCAAGGGGAAGGACATCGTGGAGCTGAACCTCGAGGCCGCCCGCCGCGGACGGGCAGTCATCGAGGAGGTGCTGCGGGCCAACGGCTGGCGTGACGTGGGCTACCGGCTGGTGCCCCAGCCCACGACCGGCCGGGCCGTGCTCCTCAACGGGAACGACGCGCTGAGCATGGGCGCCATCCTGGCCGGGTGCCGCTTCTACGCCGGGTACCCCATCACGCCGGCTTCCGCCATCCTGGAGTTCATGGAGGCCCACCTGCCGCGCTATGGCGGCCGCGCCCTGCAGGGGCAGAACGAGCGCGAGTCGATCCGCGCCGCGATCGGCGCCGCGGTGGCGGGTGTGCGCAGTGCCGTGGGGTCGTCGGGACCGGGCATCTCGCTCAAGGTGGAGGAGTTCGGCGTCGCCGGCGTCACCGAGACACCCGTCGTCATCATCGATACGCAGCGGGCCGGCCCCTCGACCGGCATGCCCACCAAGCCCGAGCAGGGCGACCTGGCCATGGCGGTCTTCGCGGGCCACGGCGAGATCCCGCGGATCGTGCTGGCGGCCGGCACGATCGAAGAGTGCTACACGCTGGCCTTCGAGGCGTTCGACCTGGCGGACAAGTACCAGTGTCCCGTGTTCCTCCTGTCGGACCTGACGCTGGCCGACGGCCGGCGGGACGTGCCCGAGGAGTTCTTCCGCACGCACCGGCGCCCCGTGGTCCGCCACGGCTTGCTGCGCGAGGCCGACCTGCGCCAGGACGGCTACCGGCGCTACCAGATCACCGAGTCGGGCATCTCGCCCCGCAACGTGCCCGGGGTGCCCGGCGGGATCTTCAAGAGCAGCGGCTCGGAGCACGACGAGCAGGGGATGATCACCACCGACCCGCCCAAGCGCAAGGCGATGGTCGAGAAGCGCATGCGCAAGATGCAGACCTACCTGAAGGAGGACGCCAAGCCGCCCCTGGTGTTCGGGACGCCCGATGGCGCCGTGCTGCTGGTGGGGTGGGGCTCGACGCGCCTGCCCATGCTCGACGCGCAGGCGCGGCTGCACGCCGAGGGGCTGGAGACGTGCGTGGTGCACTTCACGCACCTGTGGCCGTTCCCCACGCACCTGGTCCGGCCGCTGCTGCAGCGCGGGAAGGACATCATCGTGGTGGAGCAGAACTACGCCGGCCAGCTCGCGGATCTGATCCAGCAGGAGTGCCTGCTGCCCACCCGCCGCATCCTGAAGTACAACGGCCGGCCCTTCTACACGTCCGATATCACCGGCGGGGTGCGACAGCTGCTGACCAACGGCACCCGGGTGGTGCGGGTCGGCGACCGCGCGCCGGCCGTGGTGCTGGAGACGGTACCCGAGGGGGACTAGCGGTGAGCACGGCGGCGGTGAACCAGAAACTGTGGGAGCAGAACGCGACCCCGAAGCACCGGATCCAGTGGTGCCCGGGGTGCGGCGACTTCGGCGTGCTGAACGCCCTCAAGGCGGCCCTGGCCCGGCTGGAGCTGATGCCCCACGACGTGCTGCTGGTGGGCGGCATCGGGTGCTCCGGGCAGATCCGGAACTACCTGAACGGCAACGCGTTCCACGGCACCCATGGGGGCGCGCTGGCCTACGCCCTGGGCGCCAAGATGGCCAACCCCGACCTGACGGTGATCGCGCTGGCGGGCGACGGTGACACCCTGGCCATCGGCATCGAGAACTTCGTGCACGTCTGCCGCCGCGATCCGGCGGTGACGCTGTTGATCATGAACAACGGCGTCTACGGGCTGACCAAGGGGCAGAAGTCGCCCACCCACGGGCTGGGCATGCCCCAGGGGGTCTCCACGGAGGAAGACCCCCCGTTCGTGGACCCGCTGCGGCTGGCGCTGGTCTGCGGGGCGTCGTTCGTGGCGCAGACGTTTTCCGGGGACCCCAAGCACTCGGCCGACGTCCTGGTGGAGGCGCTGCGCCATCCCGGGTTCGCGGTCATCAACGACTTCTCGCCCTGCGTGACCTACAACAAGTTCAACACCTACGACTGGTACAAGGAGCACGTCGAGCACCTGCCCCAGGACCACGATGCGTCCGACCGGCAGGCCGCCTGGCAGCTGCTGGACGAGTTCGACGGCAAGGGCAAGCTCCCGCTCGGCATCGTCTACCGGCACCCCCGGCAGCGGACGGCGCACCGGCGCCTGCCGCTGTGGGACGAGGAGCTGGCGGAGGTCGATCCCGAGCCGATGCTGCGGTTGTTCCGGTAGGGCCAGGAGCCGCGGTCCGCCGCGCGTGGCGGCAGGGGCGCACGCGACGGCCGCGGGAGTCGGCCGGGCCGCCCGCTCTCAGCCCGTCCGCTGCCGCGCGTCCTCGGCCAGGACGCGGCGCAGCACCTTGCCGATGGGGGACGTGGGCAAGCTCTCGCGGAACTCCACGGCCACCGGCACCTTGAACGGCGCCAGGTGCCGGCGGCAGTGGTCGAGGAGGTCCTCGGCCGTGGCCCGGGCCCCCGGCCGCAGCACCACGAAGGCCTTGCCGACCTCGCCCCGGTGGGGATCGGGGATGCCCACGAGCGCCGCGGCCTGCACCGCGGGGTGCGCGTGCAGCACCTCCTCGACCTCGCGGGGGTAGACGTTGAACCCGCCGGTGATCAGCATCTCCTTCTTGCGGTCCACGATGTAGAAGAAGCCGTCGTCGTCTGTGCGGGCCAGGTCGCCGGTGTACAGCCAGCCGTCCCGCAGGACGGCGGCGGTCTCCGCCGGCCGGTTCCAGTAGCCGCGCATCACCTGGGGGCCGCGGACGACGAGTTCACCGATCTCGCCGGGCGGCAGCACCCGCTGTCCCGTCTCGGCGTCCACGATGCGCGCGTCGGTGTCGGGCACCGGGATGCCGATGCTGCCGGGCTTGCGCACACCTGCCAGGGGCGTGACGTGGGTCACGGGCGAGGCCTCGGTGAGCCCGTACCCTTCCACCAGCGCGCCGCCCGTGGCCCGCTCGAAGCGTGCCTGGACCTCGGCCGGCAGCGGCGCTGCCCCGGAGATGCACACCCGTACGCTGCGCAGGTCGTAGCGCGCAAGACGCGGGTGGGCCAGCAGCGCGTTGTACAGGGTGGGGACGCCGGGCAGGTGGTGCGGCCGGCTGCGCGCGATGGCGCGCAGCACCGCGTCGGTCTCGAAGCGCGGCAGCAGCACCATGCGTCCAGCCCGGAGCAGGCTGGCGTTCATCACGACGGTCATGCCGTAGGCGTGGAACAGCGGCAGGACGCCCAGGACCGTGGTGAGCTCGCCGGGCGGCGACGGCGACCAGGCGACCA
>Ga0101943_1001656_pt1 | contig 17714 bp, 15 predicted proteins | sample DewCreD2012metaG_5_FD_75244 | JGI IMG/M metagenome (GOLD analysis project Ga0101943, IMG submission 75244) | Hot spring sediment bacterial and archeal communities from British Columbia, Canada, to study Microbial Dark Matter (Phase II) - Dewar... ... | reverse complement strand
CTCGACCGGGCACTCCGTGCCTCGCAGCGGCGGCCCTGACGTGCTCCCTCTCGCAGCCGGGCCCTCCTCAGCCCCGATCGCCATCTCCACCTATGGCCGCGCGGTCGTCCGCAGTGCCCGCACCGCGATCCTCGTCCACGGCGCTGGGATGGATCAGAGCGTTTGGACCCTGCAGGGTCGCTACTTGGCGTTCCACGGTTGGAACGCGGTCGCGGTCGACCTGCCCGGTCACGGCCGCGCCCGGGCGCAACCCGCGCTGCGCTCGATCGGGGAGCTCGCGGAGTGGCTCGCGGCGCTGATCGGAATGCTCGGGGTGGAGCGAGCGGCGGTCGTGGGTCACTCGATGGGCGCGCTCGCGGCTCTGGAACTCGCGGCTCGCCATCCCGAGCGGGTCTCGCAGCTCGCGCTCTTGGGCGCCGCAGCGCGCATGCCCGTGCACCCCGATCTGCTGGAACTCGCCCGGCGGCACGATCGCCGGGCGGTCGACCTCATTTGCGATTGGGCGTTCGGGACCCGCGGCCACGTGGGTGGAAACCCGTTGCCGGGGGGCTGGCTGATGGGCGCCGCTCAAGGGCTGCTGCTCCGTGGCGATCCGGCCGTTTTCGCGGCCGATCTTTCGGCTTGCGCCGGTTACGAGGACGGTGAGCGCGCAGCGGCCGCGGTACGATGCCCGACCCTCGTGGTGGTGGGCGCGGAAGACAGGATGACCCCGCCGCGGGCCGGGAGGGCCCTGGCCGAACGGATCGCGGGGGCGACCTGCGCGGAGATCACGGATGCGGGCCACATGATGATGGTCGAGCAGCCGGAAGCGACCCTGGCCGAGCTCCGCAAATTCATGGGATGAGCCGCGGAAAGCCGGCGGCCCCCGCCCGCTCTCCCTCGTGATCGGACGACGGAGCCGCACGATCGCCGCGCGGTCGGGTCGCTTGACCCGGGGTCTGTCGCCCGGCTTCATCGCGCTCCACCAGAGGGGAGGAACGGGATGCGGCTGCACGACAAGATCGCCGTCGTCACCGGGGCGGGGCGTGGCTTCGGCGAAGGGATCGCAACGCTGTTCGCCGCCGAAGGCGCGGCGGTCGTGGTCGCCGATATCGACGAGGCCGGCGCTCGGCGCGTGGCCGACCTCATCAGCCAACGCGGAGGGCGCGCCGTCGCGGTAGCGTGCGACGTCAGCCGCGACGCCGACACGGCTCGAATGATCGGGACCGCGCTCGAGCGGTTCGGGCGGATCGACATTCTCGTCAACAATGCCGGCGTCACCCACCTCAACCAGCCCTGTACGGAGGTCAGCGAGGCGGACTTCGACCGTGTGATGGCGGTCAACGTGAAAGCCCTCTTCTGGGCGGCGAAGCACACCGTCCCGCCGATGCGACGCCAGGGTGGAGGGGTCATCGTCAACACCGCATCCACCGCCGGCATCCGACCGCGCCCCGGGCTCGTCTGGTACAATGCCTCGAAAGGCGCCTGCATCACGGCCACCAAAGCGTTGGCGATCGAGCTCGCGCCGGATCGCATCCGCGTCAATTGCGTCTGTCCCGTGGCCGGCGAGACTCCCCTCCTGCCGGCGTTCATGGGCGGTGACACGCCCGAGCTTCGTGAGCGCTTTCGGGCGTCCGTGCCGCTCGGTCGGCTCTCGACGCCGCTCGACGTGGCCCGTGCGACCCTTTTCCTGGCCTCCGACGAGGCCGAGTTCCTGACGGGCGTCGCCCTCGAAGTCGACGGCGGACGGTGCATCTGAACCGAGCAGAGCCAGGCCGAACGCGCCACGAGGGGAGATACGATGATCAAGATCTGGGGCCGAACGAACTCGATCAACGTCCAAAAGGTGATGTGGACGGTCGGTGAGCTCGGGCTCGATTTCGAGAGGATCGATGCCGGTGGAGCATTCGGCGGGCTCGACACGCCCGAATACGGGCGGCTGAACCCCAACCGGAAGATCCCGACCATTCTCGACGGGACCACCGTCGTCTGGGAGTCGAACAGCTGCGTGCGCTATTTGGCCGCCAAGTACGGCGTCGGCTCCCTTTGGCCGGAGGATCCGGGCCTACGGTCCGAGGCGGATCGATGGATGGATTGGATGCTCACGACCTTGATGCCCGACATGACCATCGTCTTTTGGCAGACGATCCGGACACCACCCGAGAAACGCGACATGGCAGCGGTGGCAGCCGCGGCCGAAAGGCTCGGGCCGATCTGGGCTCTCCTCGACGGCCACCTCGCCGATCGTCCGTTCGTCGGCGGGCACGGCTTCACGATGGGGGACATCCCGGTGGGCTGTGCCTGGTGGCGCTACCGCAATCTGCCGATCGATCGGCCACCGCAGCCCCGGATCGAGGCATGGTTCGAACGGCTCGCGGCGCGGCCGGCCTATCGCACCCACGTGATGCTGCCGGTTACCTGATCGCATCCCCATCGGTGCGCGCATCGGGTCCGCACGGGCCGCGATGACGTGTCCAACTCGTCCCTTGGTAGGACCGAGCCAAGCCGGCACTTGGCGGGGGCCGATCGCTCCTATAGGTGGCCCCCGGGGCTGTTTCGGAGCGAGGCATGGGTCTGAAGACGGCGACGGCCGGCATCGCGATGGTCGGACTGTTGGCCGCTCAAGCGGGCGCCCAGGCTGCAGCTCCGCACGAGTCCGTCGCGCGTGCGACAACCCGGGAGCGGGCCGATCACGATGCGCCTCTGCGCGCTCTCTACCCCCGCACGGGCGGGCTGCTGTGGGCCGGCGACCCATCGGCCGTCTCGCGGCGGACCGCGGTGCTCCGCCTCCTGGAACGAGAGAGCCGGCTGGATCCTTCGGTGACCCTCGATGTCGCGATCCTGGCCCGCGGCTTCGAAGCTGCCGAGGCCGAGAACCTCGCGCGTGCCGATCGCACTCTCACGAGAGCCTGGCTCGCGTATTTGTCGCGCCGCCGGGGTTCGATCGAGCCCGTCGAGGCAAAGCTCGCAGCCAGGATCTCGTCGCTCTTGGACCAAGCCACGCCCGCGAACGAGTTCGCGGTCGCCGCGCTCGAGCTCGCGCTGATCGAGGCCCTGGGCGGATGGCGATCCGTCCAAGCGAGCCTCGAACCCTTGCCCGAGCCGATGCTGCTCGATGCAGCTGACGGCGATGGCCACACCGCGGTAGCGCGCCGGCGGTTGGTCTTCGACCGCGGTCAGCTCCAACGTCGCTTGGTCCAATCTTTGGACCTGCCGGCCAAGTATTTGGTGAGCGACGCACCCGCACCCGTGCTGGCCCGTGCCGTTCGTCGTTTCCAAGAGCGGCACGGTCTCCCGTCCGACGGGGTGGTCGGTCCTCGGACGCTCGCCGCGCTGCACGAGCCGGCCGCAGAACAGCTCGCGCGCGTCCAGCTGAACCTGGCGCGGGCGGGAGAGCGCGACGCGCGTGCCGCGCTGCATCGCTATGTCGAGGTCAACATCCCGGCCTTCGAATTGCGCTTGGTCCAGGGCGGCACCGTGACGCTGCGCTCGCGCGTGATCGTCGGCGATGAAAAGACACCGACACCCGTTTTCGACGACATCATCCGTTACATCGAGCTCGATCCGGCCTGGTACGTGCCACCCAGCATCGTCAGCGAAGTACTAGCCCGGCAGCAAAGAGACCTGGGCTATTTGGAACGTGCCGGCTTCGTCTGGCAAAGCCGAGAAGGAGGTCGACCGCGGCTGATCCAACGGCCTGGCCCGGAAAACGCTCTCGGCCGATTCAAATTCGTATTCCCGAACCATCACGCTGTTTACCTCCACGATACCGCACAGCGTGGGCTCTTCGGCCGAGCCGACCAAGCGCTCAGTCACGGCTGCGTGCGCGTGGAGCGCCCAGCCGAGCTCGCCTTGGCTCTCCTGGCCGAGCAGGGCTGGGATGCCGCACGATTGGAGCAGGCCTTGGCCACGCGACGGACGCGCCGGATCGAGCTCGTCGAACCGGTACCGGTCTTCCTCCACTATCGGACAGCCGAACTCGACGCCGAGGGACGGCTTCGCTTGCTCGCCGACGTCTACGGGCACGACAAAGCGGCGCGCGCGAACCCGCCGAGCAGACCCGTGGCCGGCACGTCCCGGCCGGTGGACCCTGCCTCCGCCGGGAATGTTCTCGAGGTCGGTCGGGTGGCCGCGCGGACCGCCCGCACGAGCTTCGATTGACGCAGGTACGAAACCCGATCAGCGATCGTTGCGCGCCTTGGCGATCGGCTGCGCGTACCGGGGCTCGGTGTCCCAGGGAAACAAGATCCAGGTGTCTTGGCTGACCTCGGTGACGAACGTGTCGACGATCGGTCGGCCGGCAGGCTTGGCGTAGACCGTGGCGAAATGCGCCTTGGGAAGCATCTCCCGGACGATCCGGCCCGTGGTCCCCGTGTCGACGAGATCGTCGACGATCAAGCAGCCGCTGCCGTCGCCGGCGACGGACTTGAGCACCACCGCTTCCCGTTGAGTGGTCTCGTCATAGGAGCTGATACAGATCGTGTCGATGATGCGGATGTCGAGCTCCCGGGCGATGATGTGCGCGGGCACCAAACCTCCGCGGGTCACGGCGACGATCCGCTCGAACGGGCCGAGCTCCGCGAGCCGCCAGGCCAAAGCCTTGGCATCGCGATGAAGCTGCTCCCAGGACACCGGAAAGTACCGCATCGCCCGCTCGGACATCGCGATCTGGCCCCGTTCACGCCGACGGCGAAGTCGCAAGCCGGCGTCGGCCTTGTCAAGGCGGCGCCGATCCGGCTTGATCGTTTCTCGACGGCGAACCTGGTCGTGTCGGCACCGGAGGGGTGTCCTTTGGACGAAGACGAACTCCGCCCACCTGCAGCAGCGGGACTTCCGCGGCCTCTCGAGGCCTTGTCGATCGCCGATCTCGAAGCCTACGGCGAGGCCCTGGAGCGAGAGATCGCGCGGGTCCGCGAGGAGTTGGCCCGCCGGCGAGCCGTTCGCGGGGCCGCCGAGGCGCTCTTCCGCCCACCTCCCCCCGACCAGCGGTGAGTTGGCGGATGCGGTACTGCACCAGCTGCGCCGGCCGTCTCGAGCTGGCTCGGCCGGAAGGCGACGATCGGGAGCGCCACGTTTGCAGCAGCTGCGGCATGATCCATTACCGCAACCCCAAGGTCGTGGTCGGCGCCCTGTGCAGTTGGGGTGACCGTATCCTCTTGTGCCGACGCGCGATCGAGCCGCGTGCCGGCTTCTGGACGATCCCGGCGGGTTATCTCGAGCTCGGCGAGTCCGCGGAGGAGGGCGCCCGCCGGGAAGCGTGGGAAGAGGCACGGGCCGACATCGAGATCGAGGGGCTGATCGCCGTCTACAGCGTACCGCGAGCCGAGCAGGTGCAGCTACTCTACCGGGCCAGGCTCCTGCACCCGAAGGTCGCACCGGGGCCGGAGAGCCTCGACGTCCGGCTCGTCGAGTGGACGGAGATACCCTGGAACGAATTGGCCTTTCCCACCGTCGACTGGGTCCTCCGCAGAGGCCGGGAGTTGCACGGCAGGCCCGGACCGCTCGTCACCGTGTTCAATCCCTCGGATCACGAGAGCTGAGGGATCCGGCCGAGCGCTTGACAGCGCTGGCGATCATGGTACCCGGCTCCACCATGTTGCGTGGTCAAACCTCGGCGGGTCTGGCGCGCGACCGACGACGTCGGTCGCAAGTCGAACTCACGCGCAGCTGATCGACCAACCTTCCGAAGGGTCGGTATCTCGGCTGGCGCGACGCCATCGTCTCTCCGGCTCCGGATCCGGCCACCATGCTTCAACTCCGTCTCGAATGCGACGCCGACGAAGCCGCTGTAGAAGCGCTGCTGGATTCGGCCTTCGGGTGCGACCGAAGGCGGAAGATCTCCTACCGTTATCGTACGGGAATCCCGCGCGTCGACGCTTTGTGCCTGATCGCGGAAGAGGCTGGGCGTCTCGTCGGCACCATCCGCTATTGGCCGATCCGGTTGGACGACACGCTGGCGCTTCTCCTGGGCCCGGTCGCGATCGATCCGAGCCGAAGGGCCGTGGGTATCGGCCGCGCGTTGATCTTCGAAACACTGGCCCGAGCGGCGGACCTCGGCTGGAAGCTGGTCTTCCTCGTCGGCGACCGTGATTATTACCGGCGCTTCGGCTTCGCCCAGGTCCCGCCCTCGGTCACCATGCCGGGGGAGGACCCGTCGCGCGTTCAGTGGCGGGGTCTGGCAGGTGCGGAGCTCCCGCCTTCAGGTGGCGAGCTCCTGCGCGCCGATGGCACGCCCATCCAACCAGCGGAGCAAAGGCTCACGGATCGCCGAAAGCCCTTTGTAAGAAGCGACGGGATCGGGCATCTCGCGCAGTCGGGCGGCGAGCGCGGCGGCGATCCCCGGCGAGCGGGCTACCTCCTCCAGGAGGACCACATGGGTCTTGACCGTGAACAAGATGGCGTGGGTCTCCGGTAGTCTTCGTAAAGTCTGCCGCTCGACACGCAGCCAGAGTGATCGACCGGCACGATCGACATCGAGCTCACGGAGATGATCGGACCGGTCCGGCCGGCAAAGCTCGGGCGTCGAGGTCAACGTCCAGTTCGCCCGCCAGACCGGGCGGTCCACCTCGAGCGTGCGGAAGAACCGATCGACCGGCGAACCCAGCCGGTCGGCGAACCCGGGCACCGGTCCGTGGATGTCACCAACCGAGCGGCCGATTTTGTCCGCGAGTCTCCAGTGCAAGGGGAAGCACAGGTGCCCCGCGCGCAGCTGGTACGATCCGTCCGGGCTTTCGGTGAGGACCAAGAGATCCTCCTGGATCACGCAGCCGCAAGACAGCAGCGGGTCCGGAGCATCGAGGCGGACGATTTCGCCCGTCGACCGCACCCGGAGCCCTTCGCTCACCCGCTCGAATCGCGCGCCCGCGTGGAAAGCGAGCCAGTCGACCACGAGCCCGAGGACTTCGCGGCAGGCCGGTTCCGCCTCAGGCAACATCTCGTAGACCAAGGCTCGGCGCTCGGCGCTGAGCCTGCGACGCTCGGCGACTTCCTCTTCCCAGCGATCGTCGAGGACGAGCCAATGTCGCGCGTCGAGGGCCCGGAGGCCCATCGAGAGCTTCCAAGGCCCCTCTAGGAACTGGAGCGGTATCGTGGACATGCCTCGATCGAGCGGCGACCGGCCACCTTGTCAAGCCATGCCGCCGGGCGCCGTCGCCTCCGGCGAGCCGACACGTTGCCGCAAAGCGCGGGATGGCCTAGAGCCTCCCTCGCCGGGGCGTAGCTCAGCCTGGTAGAGCGCCAGCTTTGGGAGCTGGATGTCGCGTGTTCAAATCACGCCGCCCCGACCACGATTCTGCGCCTCTCCTCGAGCTCCGCGCCGTGTCAGCGGGCTACGGTTCCGGGCAAGTTCTGTTCGATCTCGACCTCACGGTGGGAGAAGGTGAGGTCGTGGGCCTGCTCGGCCGGAACGGGATGGGCAAAACGACGACGCTCTTGACGATCATGGGCCGTATCCGAGCTCGCTCCGGATCGATCGTCTTCGGCGGCGTGCGGCTGGAGGGCTTGCCACCGTTCCGGATCGCCCGGCTCGGCATCGGCCTCGTGCCCGAGGGTCGGCAGGTCTTCGCGAACCTCACGGTGCGGGAGAATCTGCTGGCGACCGCCCGAGAGCCTGCCGGCGACCTCCCCGGCTGGACGTTGGAGGAGGTGTTCCGTCTGTTCCCACGCTTGGCCGAGCGCGTCGACCAGCTCGCCGATCGGCTTTCCGGCGGCGAGCAGCAAATGCTCGCCATCGGTCGTGCGCTCATGGCGAACCCGCGGCTCCTGCTACTCGACGAAGCGACCGAGGGCCTGGCCCCGCTGGTGCGTCGGGAGATTTGGCGCGTGCTGGGTGATCTGAAGAAGCTGGGGCACGCGATCCTGGTCGTGGACAAGGACATCGTGGCCCTGGCCTCCGTAGTCGACCGTTTCTGTGTTTTGGAAAAGGGCCGGCTCGTCTGGCAAGGGCCTTCGAGTGCCCTGCTTGCCGATCGCGACAGCCTGGAACGTCATTTGGGCATTTGACGTCGGCGGCTGCGGGGAAGCGCACCGCTTTCTTCCGCCCGGCGACGCAGCTCGGGTGAAATCCTTTCGGTTCCCAGAACCTCCTCGGTGTGCTCGGCGAAACGAGGTGGCCCGCAGCGGACCACCGGCTCGCTCCTTTCCGGCTTGATGGGGGTGGCCATCGCTCGATAGTCACCGATCTCGAGGATCATCCGTCGATGCGCGGTGTGCGGATGCGTGGTCGCCGCGCGCAGCCCGAAGATCGGCCCGGCCGGCACGCCGGCATCGATCAACCTCTGCCAGAGCTCGCCACCGTCGTGTCCGGCGAGAACGCGCTCGAGCGCCTCTTTGAGCGCCGCTCGGTTCACGACACGCGCGGCATTCGAGGCGAACCGCGGATCTTCGGCGAGTTCGGGCGCGCCGATGATCTCACAAAGGCGTTGGAACGCCCGCTCGTTGCCCACGGCGAGGAAGAGCGGAACCGTGCCGGTCCGGAACGCGTCGTACGGACTGATGTTGGGATGCGCGCTGCCCGTCAGCTCCGGTTCCTTCCCGGACAGAAAGAAGTTGGCGGCGTGCGGATGCATCATCGCATGGCCACAGTCGAAGAGGCTCACGTCGAGATGCTGGCCTCGGCCGGAGCTCTGGCGCTCGATCAGCGCCATGAGGATCGCGATCGCCGCGTAGAGGCCGGTTCCGATGTCGACGAGCGGGATCCCGATGCGGACGGGCCCGCTCTCGGGCGATCCGTTGACGGAAAACATGCCGACGAGGCCCTGAACGACCGCGTCGTAACCGCGACGACCGCCGAGAGGACCGTCGGGGCCGAACCCGGTGATGCTGCAGTGGACAAGTCGGGGAAACCGCTCGGCCAAATAAGCACGCCCGATCCCCCACCCCTCGAGGGTTCCGGGCTTCAGGTTTTCGACGAGCACGTCCGCGCCTTCGAGCAGCGCGAGCAGCAACTCTCGGCCCGCGGCCTTCGTGAGATCGATGCCGATGGACCGTTTGTTCCGGTTGACACCGAGGAAGTAGGAGGCGTCTCCGCCGAGAAAGGGGGGGCCCCAGTCGCGCGTCTCGTCGCCTTGTGGCGGCTCGACCTTGATCACGTCGGCGCCGTGGTCACCCAGGATCTGCGTGCAGAACGGTCCTCCCAACACTCGGGTGAGATCGACGACCTTGAGGCCGGAGAGCATACCCGATCCCGGGCGCTGGCGACCACTGAACATGGAGCACCTTCGATGGAGGCGGGCCGGACCACTGCCGTTGCCCCCATCTAGGCCCGCTTGGCGAGAAGTGCCAAGCGGGGACTGGAGAACCGGGCCCGCCTCTGGCAAGTTCAGCCCCACGGGGTTCGGAGGTTGGGGGAGGTCCGATCGTGCGCGTCGCCACGGCGTCCATCGTTGCTGCCGCCTTGTCGGTTTCCGTCGCGCAAGCCGAAGAGCTGCGGATCGGCTTCATGGCGACGTTCACCGGCCCCGGTGCCAATCTGGGTCAACATCTACGCGACGGGTTCTTGCTGGGTGTCGAGCACGCGGGGGGACGGCTCGGAGGCCTCGAGACGCGCGTGATCGTCAGCGACGATCAACTGAAACCGGATATCGCGCGGCAAGAGGTCGACAAGCTTTTGACCCGCGACAAAGTGCACTTCGTCGTGGGCGTCGTTTTCTCCAATGTATTGATGGCGATTTACAAGCCCGTCATCGAATCCGGCGCTTTCTTGATCTCGGCGAATGCCGGGCCGTCGCCGATCGCCGGCGCGCTGTGTTCCGAGCGTTTCTTCTCGACATCTTGGCAGAACGATCAAACCCATGCCGTGATGGGGAAATATGCGCAGGACAAAGGTTTCACCCGCGTCTTTCTTTTGGCCCCGAATTACCAAGCGGGGAAGGATGCGCTGAACGGCTTCAAGCGGTATTACAAAGGCACGATCGTGGATGAAATTTATACACCCCTGGGCGCGGTCGATTTTTCCGCGGAGATCGCCAAGATCCAGGCCCTGAAGCCGCAGGCCGTCTACGCGTTCATGCCGGGCGGCTCGGGGATTGCACTCATCAAGCAATATGCCCAGGCGGGTCTGAACAAACAGGTCCCGTTCCTCTCCGCCTTCACCGTGGACGACACCTCCCTCCCGGCCGTGGGCGCGTTGGCCGATGGGATGGTTTCGGCTTCGCAATGGGCCGTGGACCTGAAAAATCCGGCCAACGAGCGGTTCGTTTCCGCATTCCGTGCGCGCTTCGGCTACGTGCCCTCCTACTTCGCCGCACAAGCCTACGATGCCGCTCAGTTGGTCGATGCCGGGATCAAAGCCACCGGAGGTCGGCTCGACGACAAGGCCGCTCTCCGAGACGCGCTACGCCGTGCGCAGTTTCCGTCGGTGAGGGGCCAGTGGAAGCTCAACACGAACCATTTTCCCGTGAGCGATTTTTACTTGGTGACGCCCGGGACGCTCGGTGACGGTACCCGCGCGATGGTCCACAAGGAGCTGGTTTTCGCCGATTACGCCGATGAAAATGCCAAAGACTGCCCGATGCGTTGGTGACGAGGCGCCGGAGAGGCAAACTTGGATGGATCGCTGCTCCTCGTTCAATTATTGAACGGGATTCAGGTCGGCATATTGTTGTTTTTGGTCGCCTCGGGCTTGACCTTGGTCTTCGGGATCCTCGACGTCATCAATTTGGCACATGGCGCCCTGTTCATGGTGGGAGCGTATGCTGGAGCTCTCGCCGCGGTCGGCACGGGCTCTGTGGTTTGGGCGCTGATCGCCGCCCCGATCGCCGCGCTGCTGGTCGGCATCGCCCTCGATCGGCTCGTTCTCCGTCAACTCTACGATCGGGATCATCTCGATCAAGTGCTCGCCACGTTCGGTTGCCTGTTGTTCTTGAACGAGCTCGCGCGGGCCGTTTTCGGCCCGGCCGCTCGTCCTTATCCTTTGCCGGCCCTCCTCGAGGGAAGCATAGGCCTACCGGGAGGCGTGAGTTACCCGGTTTGGCGATCGGCGATCATCCTCGTGGGCTGCCTCACGGCAGCCGGCCTGAGCTTCGTTCTCGTGCGGACCCGCTACGGCATGCTCGTGCGCGCGGCTGCCACCAACGCACCGATGCTCGAAATGCTCGGGGTGGACGTACGGCGTTTGTGCCTTCTCACGTTCGGCATGGGGGCCGCACTCGCCGGCTTCGCCGGCGCGATGGCCGGGCCGATCGTGGCGATCCAGCCCGGGATGGGCGATCAGGTCTTGATCCTCGCTTTCGTCGTGATCGTCACCGGGGGCACCGGCTCGGTCCGCGGCGCCCTCGCCGGATCACTCTTGGTCGGGCTCGCCGACACACTCGGGCGATCCTTCCTGACCGATCTCGCGCGTTTGGTCTTGCCCCCGGCGCCCGCCGCCCAGTTCGGCCCCGCCATCGCCTCGATGATGGTCTATGTGGTGATGGCCCTTGTCCTCCTCGTGAAGCCACAAGGCCTGCTACCCGTCCGGGGCTCCCATCGTTGAGAGAGCGGCGCCGACCGCTGGTTTGGAGCTCGACTGCGGCCGCGTTGTTCGTCGCCGTCGCTGTAGCTCTACTTGCTCTCGGAATCTTCGGGGAAAGCTTTTACATCAGGCTCGTCACTCGTGCCATGATCTTGGCGCTAGCGGCCTTGGCGCTCCACCTCCTGGTCGGCGTCGCGGGCCTCGTGAGCCTCGGCCAAGCGGCGTTTCTCGGGGTTGGAGCCTATGCCGTCGGCATCCTGGCGGAGCATGGTGTGCACGACGGGGTGGTGCATTGGCTCGTCGCCGTCGCTGCCGCCGCCCTCACGGCACTGCTCGTCGGTGCGCCGAGCTTGCGCACACGGGGGGTTCCTTTCATCATGATTACCTTGGCGTTTGCCCAGATGTTGTATTTCGTATCCAATTCGCTCAGCCGATACGGGGGCAACGACGGCCTCACCATTTGGGTGCCGAGTCGTTTTCCCGGTGGGCTGTCCTCGTCGAAGCCCGAGACGTTGGCCTGGTTGTCGTTCGTGATCCTGCTCTTGGCCTATCTCGGCTTGGGCCGACTTCGCGCTTCTCGATTCGGCCGGGTCCTCCGCGGGGCCAAGGAGAACGAGCGTCGCATGTCGGCTTTGGGCTTCGCCGTGCAGCGATACCGGCTGGCCGCCTTCGTCCTGTCCGGCGCGCTCACCGGTTTGGCCGGCGCCATGCTCGCCAATCTGACCGAGTTCGTGGCACCGGCTTACATGTCGTGGCATCGCTCCGGCGAGCTACTGGCCATGGTCGTTCTGGGCGGTTCGGTCCATCTGCACGGAGCCGTTGTAGGAGCCTTTCTTTTCGTGTTCATCGAGGAGACCCTTTCGCGGTTCACGAGTCACTGGGCTTTGGTCTTTGGTCCCTTTCTCGTGTTGGCGGTTCTGACCGACCGAGGGCGCACGTTGCGGAGGCTCACGACGCGGATCCGGGACCATTGACAGCTCTACTTCAGGGTCGAGGACTTTCGAAGCGCTTCGGCGCCGTCGTCGCTACCGCGGATCTCGACATCGAGGTCCGCTCTGGAGAGATCCACGCCGTCATCGGCCCGAACGGAGCCGGAAAGTCCACACTCCTGAGCCTGTTGTCCGGCGAGATCCGGCCCGACTCGGGTCGGATCTTGCTCGACGGCCGGGACGTCACGCGAATGCCGGTCCACCGACGCGCCCGGCTCGGCCTCGGCCGGACCTTTCAGGTTTCGAGCGTACTCGCGAGCTTCACCGTCTTCGAAAACGTGGCGATCGCGATCCAGGCGCGACTGCGGAGCGGCTGGCGCCTGCTCAAGCCAGCCGACGCCGATCCCGAGTTGAACGAACCTGCGAGGCTCATCTTGGAACGCTTGTCGCTGCTCGAGTTGGCCGACCGCCGGGCAGCGGAGCTCGCCCATGGGGAGCGGCGATTGCTCGAACTCGCGGTGACGCTCGCCACCAAGCCGAAATTCCTTCTTCTCGACGAGCCCTTCGCCGGTGTGGCAACCGGGGATGGCGAGCGGCTCGTACGGATTCTCGACCTTGCGCGGCACGAGTTCGGTTTGCTGCTCGTGGAGCACGACATGCAGGCTGTCTTTCGGCTTGCCGATCGTGTCACGGTCCTGGTGCAGGGTCGATGCATCGCGACCGGTACGCCCACCGAAGTTCGCGCCGACCGTGCGGTCCGCGCAGCCTACCTCGGCGATCCTCGAGGAGGCGCGGACTAGCTAGAAAGTGCTTCGCCGCGGAACTGCTGCTCTTCGGCCACCCCCGACGGGTGCTCGAACGGTGCGTGGGCGAGAGCGACCACCCCTCCTCTCGCTCGCATGTCCGACCCTGCCGCGGCACGGCCCTTGGCGACGGTCGAGTGCACCCCGGTGCCTCCGAGAAGCGTTCACCGAGACGCGTCACGGTCTCGCTGTCGTCCGCCGGGCTCGCACCGGAGGAGCGCAGCTCTGTTTCGGCGCGCGCGTCGAGTGCAGTCGAGTGCAGTCGAGTGCAGTCGAGTGCAGTCGAGTGCAGTCGATTTCGAGTTTTCATACTGTTGCCGAGTGGGACGCCCAAGGGTTCCACGGTTCCGCGCCCGACCGCGCAATTCCAGGCCTTCTTTCAGCCCCGGGGCACGCGCGACACCTACGTCTCGAGCGCTTCCGCGCTTCCAACCCTCAAGTGACTCCTTCGGTACGAAGACTCCGTCGCCGATCAGGGATAATCGCAGTTACGAGCTCGGCCGCCCGTGCCCCCCAGCTCCCCTCCGAACCTCACCGTCAACGTTCGGTCAGAGCGCGATCCTTCGCCTTGATGAGCGGCTTCATCAGGTAGTGCAATACTGTTTTACGACCCGTCAGAACATCGATCTCCGCCGTCATCCCAGGAATGATCGTCAACGGGTGATCGTCCGTCCCCAAATGATTTTGATACGTCCGTATTCTCACGCGGTAAAAGCTCTCACCACGCTCGTTCGTTATCGTATCTGCACTGATATCTTCCACCTGCCCTTTCAGGCCGCCGTAAATCGAATAGTCGTACGCGGTTATCTTCACCGTCGCGCTGAGGCCAGGTCGAATGAACGCGATGTCCGATGGTCGTACATGCGCTTCCAGAAGGAGAGTATCCTCGAGAGGCACAATTTCGAGAATGTCCTGTCCAGGTTGTACCACACCGCCAATCGTATTGATTTTGATCTGTTTGATCGTTCCGCGAAGCGGAGCCCTCACCTCCGTGCGCCGCACTCGATCCGCTCCGGCCTGCACGATCTCGCGTATCCCGGCGAGCTCCGCTGCCTTCTGCGTGAGCTCCTCTTGCGCTTGCGCCCGAAAACTCGAGTACGCCCTTTCGACCTTCTGATTGGCCTCGCGGATCGCCGCCCGTACACGCACGATGGCGGCTCGCGTGCCGTCGACCGCCCCGCGAAGATCGTTGACCTCTCGCTGCAGCTTGATGAAGATCGATTGTGACATGTCGCCGCGGCGCGCCGCGGGTTCCGCCAGGCGCAGTTCCTCCCTGGCCAGTTCGAGGGAACGTTCGTACTGCGCGAGCTTCGTTTCGAGTTCCCTCAGCTCTTGTTCGCGCTGCTGGGCCTGGCTTCTCAGGATTTGTACCTCTTTGTCGAGGTTCTCTTGGCGACTGCCGAACAGCATCAACTCCTTCTCGGCCACTTCGCGCGCCTCGGCGAGGACCTCCGGCGGAAAGACGAGCTTCACGTCCTCGATTTCGGCGTTCAATCGCGCGATCGCCGCCAGGAGTGCCAAGTAGCGGGCCCGCTTCTCGCGGTAATCACTCTCCGCACGCACGTTGTCGATGCGGAGCAGAACCTGTCCTTCCTCGACGACCTGCCCCTCACGGACGAAGAGCTCTGCGAGAATACCACCTTCCAAGTTTTGGATGACCTGAATTTGACGCGACGGAATGACACGACCTTCGGCCCGCGTTACTTCGTCGATCAGCGCCCAATTCGCCCATGCCAAGAACGCCCCGAAGAATGCAACCACGGTGAGGAGCAGGAGATGGCTGAAGGCCCGGGGTCGCAACCGGTCGGCTGCCGCCGCGCCGGCGACGAATTCCGCGAGTTCGGCGTCGATCGCGCGCCTGCGCGGCCGTCCAGCGAGCGAGACGATCGTGCCCAAGTCAAGTCTCCCCACGGATCTGCCCGGCCGCCAGGGCCTTGAGGACCTTGTCCTTCGGACCGTCCGCCACGACCCGGCCACCCTCCATGACAATGAGTCGCTCGACGAGGACGAGCAGAGAGGCCCGGTGCGTCACCAACACCAGGGTCCTTCCCGTAAGCTCCCGAGCGATCCGCTGGATGAAACGAGCCTCCGCACCGTTGTCCATGGCACTGGTCGGCTCGTCCAAGACGAGAACGGGAGGGTCCAGGAGCAAGGCTCTGGCTATCGCAACGGCTTGCCGTTGCCCACCGGACAACATTTCACCGCGCTCTCCGACGTTCAGATCGTATCCCGCCGGGTGGCGACCGACGAAATCCTCGACGCCCGCGGTGAACGCAGCGCGCAACACGGCCGTATCGTCGACGAACGGCGCGCCGAGCGTGATGTTCTCGCGGATAGAGCCCTGAAAAAGAACGACATCCTGGGGCACGCATCCGATATTGCGGCGAAGATCGGCGGGATCGATCTGACGGATGTCGACCCCGTCGAGCAGGACCGCACCCGTATCGGGCTCGTACAGGCCGAGAACGAGCTTTTCGACCGTCGACTTCCCGGACCCGATCCGACCGATGAGGCCGACCCGCTCGCCCGGAGCGATGCGAAAGGACACGTCGCTCAGCGCCGGGAGCTTCTGGCCCGGGTAGCAGAACGACACGCCCTTGAATTCGATCGCCCCCTTGATCGCCGAACGGTGAACGAAAACGCGACCCGGCGGCCGTTCTGTCGGCAGCTGCATGATCCCGTTCAGCGTGTCCAGGGATGTGCGCGCTTGATGGTAGCGCGTGAGTACGGCTGCAACCTGACCGAGTGGTGCCATCGCGCGGCCCGCGAGGATGCTGCAGGCGATCAATCCGCCCATCGTCAGACGACCTGCGCCGATTTCGTAGACGCCTACGACGATCACTCCGACGTAGACGCCGTTACCCACCAAGTTGGCGAAATTGACCGTGATCGCCGAAAGAAGGCGGCTCTGGTTGGCGGACTCCGCCGTCGCCCCGACCAAGTTTTCCCACGCCCGCTGCATTCTGCCCTCGGCGCCGATGCTCTTGATGGTCTCTAGGCCGTTGATCGCCTCGACGAGAACCCCGTGTTTTTGCGATGTCTCACGAAAGGTCCGTCGAACGATGCGGTTCAAGGGAACTTGCAACAGCAGGCCGACCCCGATCACGAGTGGGATCCCAGCGAGCGGCACGAGGGCGACGACACCGCCGATGAGCCATATGATCGTGACGAACAGGACCACGAAAGGAAGGTCGACCAAACTCGTCAAGGTGGCGGACGTGAAAAAGTCCCTCAGCGTCTCGAATTCCCGGAGATTGCTCGCGAACGCGCCCGCGGAGCGCGGACGCGCTGCCATTCGGATCCCCAGAACGTGCTCGAAGATCCTGCTCGCCAACTTGATGTCGGCGATCTTGCCAGCCGCGTCTACGAAATAACCACGCAAAATTTTGAGAAGAAAATCGAAACCCAAAACCACGATCATGCCGATCGTGAGCACCCACAGCGTCTCCAAAGCATTATTGGGCACGACCCGATCGTATACGTTCATCGCGAAGAGCGAGGTCGCGATCGCGAAACAGTTGATCACGATCGACGCAAGCACGACCTCGCTGTAAATCGGCCATTGCCGGATGATCGTCGACCAGAACCAGTGCCCCGTTTTTTCGTGGAGTGTCTCTCGATCACGCGAGACGAATTCTGATGTTGGTTTGGTAAAGAATGCGTAGCCGGAATAATGCGAACGAAGTTCGTCGAGACTGAGGGTGATCTTCCCACCCCCGGCCTCGGGAAGCAGCAGCTCGTAACGATCAGGCAATTCCCGGCGTAGCAAGACGGCGGCCCGGCGATTGCGAAACAGCAGAACGCAAGGAACGACGAGATCGTCGATCGCTTCCAAGTTTCGGCGAAGCAATCGGGCGCTGAGCCCTGCCCGCTCCGCCGCCCTCGGGAACAAATCGGGCGTCAGAAGGCCGTCCACGAGTGGCAGCCCGGCCGTCAAGGCTTTCGCCGACGCGGGACGCTCCAGCAGATGCGTCAGAGCGACCAGGCAACCGAGGAGTGGGTCGTCCACGGCGGCGTCGGGGTGCCGAATGCGCCACTCGGTAGTGCCGGGTCCCGCCGCACGCGCCGCCTCTGGCGGCGCGGAACGCCCTCCCGACGACACGGTCTCGTTTTCGGCCGGCGCAGATTGGCCGGAAGGGGACGAGCTTTGCGCGAACTCGGTCATCACACATCATCCACGGGCGGGCACTCCCTTTCGGTCGGGGAGACGGGCGGCACCTTATGTGCTTTCCCGGGCACAAACCACGCTCTCGAACCCGCCGCGCCACCGGAGCGGTCCCCCGCATCCGACCGGTCCAGCGGCAAGCGGCCGATGGCGCAAGCACTTGCGTGGCCGCGCCAGGCGCCGCGGGGACGATCCGGTCATCGGCCACTCCGTTGACGCGTCCTTGGGCCCGCACTATCAGCCCGAGGGGTTAACGTAGTCTCTACAAAGGCTTCCGCGCGACCTCAAGCATCTGGGCCGACGAACGATGACGCTGCCGCCACACACTACGCGTCCGGGTCGCTTCAAGCTCGCCGTGCTGTTGGCCTCGGCCGCGCTGGGAGTGG
>Ga0101943_1001653_pt1 | contig 17744 bp, 17 predicted proteins | sample DewCreD2012metaG_5_FD_75244 | JGI IMG/M metagenome (GOLD analysis project Ga0101943, IMG submission 75244) | Hot spring sediment bacterial and archeal communities from British Columbia, Canada, to study Microbial Dark Matter (Phase II) - Dewar... ... | reverse complement strand
TACCCGTGATGCCTACCACAATAAGATTGGGCATGCGCATCCGATAATAATGTGCCAGCATGCCCAGCGCCTGCAGCGTCGATGGTACGCGCAGCAGCGGAAAGCCTTCCGCCCCAATAGGCAAGTACTCCACCACGGCAGCAACCGCGCCCTTCGCAAACACCTCCTGCAAATACTGATGCCCATCCGTGCGCTCACCGCGCAGCGCAAAGAACAGGTCGCCCGGCTCCACCACGCGACTGTCGGTGGTGACACCTCGCACTAGCTCCTCACCAGTCAGCAATGGAGGCAGTGTCCCGTGTAACGCCTCCACAACCTCGCGTAGCTTCAGCGGTCTCATACGCGCATCTCTCCTGTTGAACGGCCCGAATAAGCAGAACCGAAAAGCTCCAGCACCGTTTGGCGGTCACTAAACGGGATTTTTGTGCTGCCAATAATCTGGTACTCCTCATGCCCTTTGCCTGCCAACAGAATGATTTCACCCGCAACGGCTTCCTGCAGGGCAAGGGCAATAGCGGCGCGCCGATCAGGCTCCACCGCGACCACTTTATGGCGCGATTCGGGGGGAATACCGTCCAGAATCTGCTGCAGGATGCGTTCTGGGGCTTCGGTGCGTGGATTGTCCGAGGTTAAAATCACGCGATCGGCAAGTTCAGCGGCAATGGCACCCATCAGTGGGCGTTTGGTCGGGTCGCGATCGCCGCCGCACCCAAACAGCACGGTGAGCCGCGACGGTTGCAGAGCACGCGCCGCATGGAGCAGGCGGGCCAGCGCGTCCGGCGTGTGCGCGTAATCGATAATCACCTCGAAGGGCGCATCGATGGACACTCGCTCGAATCGACCGGGCACGCGCTCCACCCGCTGTAAGCCTTCTTGAACGGCTTCGACGGGCAATCCTAAACTGAGCGCAGCAGCGACCGCACCCAACGCATTCTGCAGGTTGTAGGGCGCACTTAATCGAAGTTGCACAGGAAACCTACCCACTCCCTCCGAATGAACCACGGTAAATCGAATCCCATTCCTGCCCAGCTGCACCCCTTCTGCGCGAACACGAGCATCGGAATGGACACCATAGGTCCAAAGGTCGCCCTCTGCCCGTTCCGCAAACCATGCACCCCATTCGGCATCGAGATTAATCACGGCGCGGAACGGTTTGCCCGATTGGCGCGCCAGCTCGGTGAAGAGGCGCAGCTTCGCATTGGCGTAAGCTTCCATCGAGGGGTGATAGTCCAGATGGTCTTGCGTGAGATTGGTAAACAGGGCAGCGTCGAAGCGGATGCCATCCGCACGTCGCTGGTCGAGCGCATGGGAGGAGACCTCCATCACGGCGGCATGCGCCCCCCGTGCAACGGCTTCATGCAGCAGTGCCTGCAGCTCAAAAACCTCAGGTGTGGTCAGCCCCGTAGGGATCAGATCCGTAGGGGCGCACTCGTGTGTGTGCCCTTCGGACAGGCGTGGCAACTGCGCGCCGAGCGTGCCGAACAGGGCGCATGGCAGCCCTGCCGCCTCAAAGATGGCACGCAGCAGATGGGTGGTGGTCGTTTTTCCGTTCGTGCCCGTGACGCCGACCACAAGCAGCTGACGGCTGGGGTCATCGTAGAACCGCTGGGCGACCCGCCAGAGCGCCTCGCGTGTGTCCTCGACCCAGGCCCAGGCAGGCGTCTCGGGTGGAACCGCCTCTATCCTGCTGACCAGTAGGGCAGCGGCGCCTTGGGCGAGAGCTTCCCTCAAGAATTGATGCCCGTCATGGCGCGTGCCCGGCAGCGCCACGAACAGCTCGCCCGGCTGCACGCGCCGCGAATCAACCTGGATGCGTTGCACGCTTGCGTCGCCGTGCAATGTCCAAGGCACACCGATCCCATGTAGCAGTTCGCTCAGCTTTTTCATGCTTCTCATGCGCGGTTCCTCCGGTTGAAACCTTCAGGCAGATTCGACCTGCTTGACCTGGTTGAGGGGGTGGACGGTTTGCTGGGCGGTATTTTCCAGTACCAGAGAAGAAACTGGGCGATTCGCCGGAAAGTGGGTGCCGCCACCTCGCCACCATAGTACCCGTTCTGGGGTTCATCGGCGAGCACCATCACAATCGCACGCGGGTTGTCGGCAGGCAGGATACCGATAAAGGAGGCGATATACTTGCCACGCACATAGCCGCGTCCGGGAATCGCTTTCTGCGCGGTGCCCGTCTTGCCGGCAATCCAGTAGCCGGGGAGTCGCGCCTCTTTGCCTGTGCCTTCCTCCACGGCGCGTACCAGCGCATGCAGGATTAGGCGCGCCGTTTCGGGGTGAAGCACCTGAGTGGTTCGAAGGTCGCTGCGTCCATAAAGCAGGTGCGGTTGCACCCAGCGCCCCTCGTTCGCGAACACGGCATAGGCGGCAGCCAGCGATAACGGGGTCACGAACACGCCCTGCCCAAAGGCGAGGTTCGCCTCACGCAGCGCACGCCCATAGCGGATTCGATCGGGCGGGTCGGTCCAGCCTGTCCACTCAGCGGGCAGTTCGATACCAGTTGGCTCCAACAGATGGAACCGTTTGAGTGCATTGTAGAGCCGTTCCAGCCCAACACGCAGCCCGATCTGGGCAGAGGCGACATTGCACGAGTTTTTGATCACCTCTTCAGGAGTCTGAACGCCGTGCCCTCGCCCATGCACCACGCAGTTGATTCGCTTCCGACTGACCGTGAAGTTGCGTGCGCAGCGAAATCGGTCGGTGGGTCGCACAATGCCCGCATCGATTGCGGCGGCGATGGTGAGGGGCTTAAGGGTGGAGCCAGGCTCGTACAGAAAGGTGATGGCGCGATTGCGCAGCGATTCCAAATTGCGCCCCAGTCCCTGGCGCGTGTTGGGGTCAAAAGTGGGGCGATTGGCGAGCGCAAGAATTTCGCCTGTGCGCGGGTCCAGCACAAGCGCGAGCGCGCCGCGGGGGTGGTGCCGACGCACCAGTTCGTCCAACGCCTCTTCCACCGCCTCCTGGATGGCGATGTCGAGCGTGAGGCGTACAGACTGACCATCAACGGGCGGGACACGCGTCTCAAGCGTCTCGGGGATAATCAGCCCACCAGGCGCGATTTCACCTTCCTCACGCCCGTTGATCCCTTGCAGCCGCCGATTCAGGGAGAGTTCCAGTCCGCACAGAGGCTGGAGCCTGTTGCCCTGCTCGTGGCTTTCCTCAAGGGCGGTCAACCCGATCAGCTGGGCAGCAAGGCGTCCTTCAGGCAGCTCACGCGCTGGGACGGCTTCCTTCATTAATATGACGGGTCGCTCACGCATGGGCGTCTGGCGGTATTTTTGCAGCAGCGGTTCGGCGCGATGTTGAGGGAGAAAGGTCACGATGCGCAGGTAGCGGGCGTTGCGCTTCTGCGCTTGCTGGATCTGGGCTGCCAATCGGTCGGCAGGTAGTTGCAGTTCGTGGGCAAGCCAGCGAGCGGCAGCGGTCGGGTCACGCACACTGCGCGGATCAATCGCCAGATGATAGTAGAAGCGGGTTTGTGCCAGCGGTCGCCCCCAGCGGTCCAGAATAGCACCGCGCCGCGCCAGCAGGGGGCGTATGCGCTCTCGCCGCACACGCGCCGCCTCGCGCATCTCGTCTGCCTGCAACACCTGTAGGCTGAACAGCCGCCCAATGATCACCAGCCCGCCCAGTGTAAGCAGCCCGCTGGCAATCAGCAAGCGCTTCTGCTCCTGCTCACGCATACGCGCCTCAGTTCCCATACGCACGACCGCTCTGCGCCGCTTCACTCTGTTCTCTCCTCCTGTTTCAAGCTCTCACCCCGTCCTTCCCCCTCCACGGGAAGGGATGAGGGGCGCACCCGTACAGGTGCTGGAGAGCGCACACGCAGGTGCGCCCCTACTCCTTGTGTGCCAGGCGCCACGGGGCACTCATACCCTGCGGCTCGCCATCTGCTATGTGCCTGATCTGGACCGTTTGCATCGGTTGGGTTTCCGCGCGCACCATGCCTTGCGATTCTGCCCAGCGTCGCACGATAGGATCCGCGGAAACGGTGTTCAAGCGGGTGCGCAGCACTTCGTTCTGTTGCTGCAGGCGTTGCACCTCTTTTTCGAGCCATGCACGACGGGCACTCTCCCAATTGAGCAACGCAACCCCTGTCAGATGAGCGCCGATGAGCATCAGGCAGAGCGATAGAGGCAAGACAGCGTCTGTCAACCATGGGCGTGTGGGGCGCATGGCAGAGCACCGGGCGCGTGGCGCAACGCGCGTAGGCGCCGAATCAAGACGCGGTGGGGGAACTCCACCCCGTTCCACACCTGTTCTCGGCTTCGTTAGGGTTTTCATTGGCACCTCCCTATCTTGCCTCACCCTATCCGTTGGGCGGCACGCAGCTTTGCGCTGCGAGCGCGTGGGTTCTGGCAAATCTCCTCATCGCTTGGCTCCAGTGGCTTGGGTGTCAGTACCTCCAGCAGAGGGCGTGTATGCCCTTGCGCGACGCCTGCGCCCGCGGCAAATGTATGGACAGGCTGGCGTACGCTCAGGTTGCGGAAGGCGTGCTTCACCGCGCGATCCTCCAGTGAATGATAGGCAATTGCCACGATGCGCCCGCCGATGCGCAGGCAGCCGCAAATAGCTTCCAGCGATTCCTGCAACCTGTCCAGCTCGCGATTGACCGCAATTCGAATGGCTTGAAAGGTACGCGTGGCGGGATGGATCCGCTTATCCTGATACTTACGCGGAATGGCTTCCAGCACGGCAGCGACCAGATCCCCAGTGGTGTTCATGCGTCCTGCCTCGCGGCGTCGGATAATCGCCCGGGCGATCGGGTTTGCCCAGCGCTCGCCGCCATAATCGCGCAGGATTCGTGCCAGCTCGCCCACCGAGACGCGCCGGAGCAGGTGCGCCGCCGTTTCCGTCTGCGAGCGGTCCAGACGCATATCGAGCGGCGCATCATAGCGGAACGCCAGCCCACGCTCAGGGTCATCCAGCTGGTCGGAACAGACCCCCATATCGATCAGGATTGCGTCCACCTGCGGAATGCCCAGTTCCTCCAAAAGAACGGGCAGGTCACGGTAGTCACCATGCACCAGATGGAGCGTGATAGGCAGGTCATGCAGATGTCGATGCGCAAGGTGCAGCATGCTTTCGTCCCGGTCGATCGCGATGAGGGTTCCACCTTCACCGATCAACTCGGCAAGGGCACGCGCATGCCCACCCGCGCCCACCGTGCCATCGACCACCACACCGCCAGGCGGTGGGCTGAGCTGTTGGATGACCTCGTCGAGCATCACAGGCTTGTGCATAGTATCCTCAAATATTCATCTCCACTGCCAGCTGCATCAGTTCGTCGCCGTTCTCCAGCTCGGCTTGCATCATCGTCTCATAGCGTGAGCGGCTCCAGATTTCGACCCAGTTCGCACAACCCGCAATCAGCACTTCCGAGTTCGGTTCGATCTGCGCCCAATCGCGTAGCTCCTGCGGGATTGCGACCCGCCCTTGGCTGTCAGGCGCCACTTCGGCAGCATTGGTGTACAAGAACCGCTGCAGGCGAATCTTGCGCGGGTCAAACAACGCACCATCATCGAATCGGTCGCCCAGCCGCTGCCACTGGTCCGCAGTGAAGACGAACAGGCAACCACCAAAACCGCGCGTGATGATGAAGCGCTCGCCCAACATCGAGCGGAAACGCATCGGGATCACGATGCGCCCCTTATCATCCACCGCATAGTAACTTCCGCCTTGAAACTTCGCCATTGGCTTCACCACCTATTGCCTGCGCGTCCGATTACCACCAAACCACCACTGAGTCTCCACCAAGTCTCCACTGGGATATATTATAGCACACCGATGCGCATTTGTCAAGGGGTTTTGCCCCACAAACCCCCAGATTTGGGCAAAATCCCCCCGAATTCCCGATATATAGGGGTTGACAGGGGTGATTTTTAATGTCCGCGCGAGCCATTCTGTGGATTCAAGTGCAACCTTCTCCCATCGAGAAAAGGTTTCAGCCTGCGGGACAGGACAGGAAAGGTTTAAACGATGGAGTATAATAGGAATAGTGGTGGGGTATCTCACCGAAGGAGGCTGGCTATGAGACAGAGAGGGTTTACACTGATTGAGCTGCTGGTCGTTATCGCGATTATCGCCATCTTAGCGGCGATTCTGTTCCCTGTGTTTGCACAGGCGCGTGAGAAGGCGCGTCAAACTACTTGTGCCAGCAATCTTAAGCAAATTGGCACCGCTTTCATGATGTATGTGCAGGACTACGACGAGACCTATCCACCTTGGACAGGAGCATGTCCCGATCCAACCGCGCGCTGGTATCTGCGCTATATGTTTCCCGGGCTGGTCGACCCATACATCAAGAACGGTGCTGATGTTCAGACGGGTGAGCTAAAAGATGTATGGGCGTGTCCTTCTGCGAAGGCAGGACTGGCAACATGGAGTAATACCTATGCTTACAATTTCTGGACCTTTGGTGGTTTCAGCACCTGCATGTGCATCCCGAATCAGGCGATTTGTACGCGTGCCCCCGGCACCTACGCTGAATTTGCAGGGGCGGAATACAACACGCCTGCGCCAATGGCGTCGATTAGCAAGCCTGCGGAGACTATTCTGCTATCGGACGGCGCGCAACTGAGTCGCCCACCCCAGTACCGAATCGCCTTTGGGGCAAGCGCCGATCATTACTATGTCGGTGTATGGGGCGCGCATCAGCGAGGCACAGGTAATGTGAACACCAGTGCCACCGGCAGCCAGTTTGTCAAATCGTTGATGACGGGGCGATTAACCAATGTGGTCTATGCAGATGGGCATGTTAAGACCACACAGACCACTAAATGGTATCACCGCGATTATGTGGCGGAGAACGGCGTCTGGCGGGGTGAAGCTGTTGACAACTCCGGCTGGGCACGCAGCTGGTGAATCCCCCCCAATTCGGTGGGGTTCCCACCGAATTGGAAGAACCCTTTAGCCCTATAGGGTATAATTACTTTGGCACAGACGAACCACTGTGCGTGCAAGGGAGGCTCTCAAAATGAGACGGCAAGGGTTTACATTGATCGAACTGCTGGTCGTTATCGCAATTATCGCCATCTTAGCGGCGATACTGTTCCCCGTATTCGCACGCGCGCGCGAGAGCGCGCGCAAGACCATGTGCCTGAGCAATCTGCGCCAACTCGGCAACGCCGTGACGATGTACATCGGCGACTATGATGAATCCTTCCCAGAACTGGTCAGTGGTGGCTGCTGGGGACGTGGTTCGATTGCAAATGCGCTCTGGTCGCGCCAGATCTATCCCTATGTGAAGGATAAGGGCATCTTCCTGTGTCCGTCCGCTACCCTCGCACGGGCAGGCTTCCGCTTCATGGCGAATGTGCCCGTGCCTGAAGACCCCGAAGTTAACCCGCCACCCTGCAACAATCAGCACACGGATCGTCGCGCCATGCCCATCGGCATGAACAAATTCTTTGCCCCCTACTGGCAGTGCGATAACCAGACCGACCCGGGATGCTCGGCTTACTGGGAACCGTGCAGTGCGCCGGGTGGATGTGATGCAAACTGTCCGAGGCACTATGTGCATCAAGCGCGTATCCGCGAAACGGCGAAGATGGTACTCTTAACCGATGGGGTGACGGACTGCAACGGCGGCGGTGGCTACTGGATCAACCCCTCCGCACCGGTCAACACATGGTTCGGCATCTCCGGGCGGCACGAGGGGCATAACATCACCTTTACCGACGGGCACTCTAAGTGGTTTCCCGTGCGTCGCGACCCGCAGATTGAGCAACTGGCGGGCGACAATCGCGTGCGCATCTCAGTAACTCAGCATCGGGGAATGGTAATCCAGCGGGTGAGCGGAGGCACACAGAACTTCACCTGCGTGAACTTTAACGCCGCCGATGTCCACTGGAATGTGATGACCGCCTATCCATGGGATGTACCCAGCAACGACAACATGTGTAAACCCACCATGTGAAGCCGCTTGCCCCCCGCGAATCGAAGCATGATGGCTATGGCATCCGCGGATCTGCGGCGCCGTTTTTGGCGCCGTATCTACGCGGGGTGGATGCGCGCTGACAGTGTTCGCATGGCAGTTGGTGGCGTTGGTATGGGCAGGGGGGCGAAAGGTATACTATTTTCGGTGTCCGACGATGAACCTGCGAATTGCACTGACAGATGAGCTGCTTGCGCACGCAGAACTGGTCGCGCAGGTGTTCCTGCAGGCGATGTACACCTCCATCGGGGAACGCATGCTGGAAGAGCTGGCAGAGACCGAGATTACCTACTCGCAGATGCAAGCGCTGCGCTTTCTGCGTACGCATCGGCGCGTGACGGTGGGCGATCTGGCAGATGGATTGAACATCTCGTATCCCTCCGCCACAAACATGGTGCATCGGCTGGAGAAGAAGGGATTGATCCGACGCGTGGCGAACCCGCGCGACCGTCGTCAGGTCGGGCTGGTGCTGACCGACGAGGGACGCCGCCTGATTGAGCAAATCGATCAGGAGCGGCGACAGCGATTCGCGCGCGTGCTGGCTCAGATGGAGGAGCATGACCGCCACGCTTTCATTAACGGCTTGGCGGCGTTCATCCGTGCGGGACTGGCTTCCGGCACGCTGAAGGTGGACGAGGTATGCCTCCACTGTGGCACAGGGGCGGACCCGCTCTGCCCACTGGTGGAACTCCACTCGCCAGAGATTTGCCGATAAATCAGAAACAATCGTTTATCCGCCGTTGTCCTCGTCACCAGGTGCGAGCCTGTCTAAGTGCGCCCGCATCTGCTCCGCCAGCCAGTGCGCCTTCTGGTCGTAAGCGTTCTTATCCTGCCAGGTCTGGCGCGGTTCTAGCAACTCCTTAGGCACCTCGGGGCATGTGCGTGGCACGGCAAGCCCGAAAATCGGGTGCTGACGATAGGGCACTGCATCGAGGGCACCCCGCATCGCAGCACGGATCATGGCGCGGGTATAGCGAATAGGGATTCGCGAGCCGACACCATAGGGTCCCCCAGTCCAGCCCGTATTGACCAGCCACGCTTGCGCAGCAAAATGCTCCAACCGCTCACCCAGCATCTGCGCATAGCGATGCGGAGGCATCGGCAGAAAGGGCGCCCCAAAACATGCACTGAAGGTCATCTGCGGTTCGGTGATGCCACGCTCCGTGCCCGCTACCTTCGCCGTGTAGCCCAACAGAAACATCTCCATCGCCTGCTCCACACTCAGGCGGCTGATAGGAGGCAACACCCCAAAGGCATCACACGCCAGAAAGAACAGGTGCTGCGGATGACCAGCAACGCTGGGAATAACCGCCCCCGCGATATAGTCAAGCGGATAGGCGGCACGCGTGTTCTCGGTAATCGAATCGTCGTCATAGTTGGGCACGCGCGTGTCAGCATCCACCACCACATTCTCCACCACACTGCCAAACCGAATGGCATCCCAGATTTGCGGCTCGTGCTCACGAGAGAGCCGAATACACTTCGCATAGCAACCCCCCTCAAAGTTGAACACGCCCTCCTCCGTCCAGCCATGTTCATCATCACCAATCAGTCTGCGCTCCGGATCGGCAGAAAGCGAGGTTTTGCCCGTCCCGCTCAGTCCAAAAAAGAGCGCGACATCACCTGCCGCCCCAACATTCGCCGAGCAGTGCATCGGAAACACCCCCTGCAGCGGCAACAGCAGGTTCATCACCGTAAAGACCGATTTCTTAATCTCGCCCGCATACGCTGTGCCCACAATCAGCACAAGACGCCGGCGACAATCGAGCGCAATGACCACCTCACTGCGCGTGCCATCCATCACGGGATCGGTCTTGAAGCCCGGCGCGGACAGCACGGTAAAGCCAGGACGGAAATCGGTCAGCTCCTCACGCGCGGGGCGAATAAAAAGCTGCTTCGCAAACAGATTATGCCACGCATATTCGGTTATCACCCGGATGGGCAGCCGATAGCGTGGATCTGCTCCCGCAAAGCAGTCCTGGACATAGAGCGGACGATTGTACAGATAGGCGGTGACGCGCGCAAGCAGCTGCTCAAAAACGGCTGGCTCCATTCGTTGATTAATAGGACCCCAATCGATGAGCGATTCATACTCTGGGCGGGCAACGATGAACTTGTCTTTGGGGGAGCGTCCCGTATATTTGCCCGTGCGCACGACCAGTGCACCATTCGATGCCAGCTGTGCCTCACCGCGAATCAAGGCGTGCTCCACCAGCACCGCTACCGAAAGATTATGATAAAGAGGAGCAGCTTGCCCCAGCAAATGCTCAATCTCCGGGTTCTCCCCACTTTGCGCCATTTCGATCTCGGCTAACATCGCCATGTTCCTCCGTCGGACTCATTGTGATCTGCAAATCCTCTACCACTACACTCCTTCTGGAGTATACCCCGCACGGGTACACTTTTTGATATGGGGCTGGACGAGCGCATCCGTGCAGCGCAGACAGAACTGGAGAAAAAACTACTCATCGTGGGCGAATTGACGCGGCGATTGGCACCTGAGGGCATACGCCCCATTATTGTGGGGGGTACTGCGGTAGAAATCTACTCTGCAGGTGAATACCAGACCTACGATGTGGACTTAGTTGTGGCGCCTCGTGAGCGTGCCATTCAAGTGCTGGAGGCGATGGGCTTCCAGCGCATGGGACGGGTATGGCATCATCCCGCTGGGACGCTGTGGTGGAGATACCTGATGTGCATCGGGCAGGGGATATGGCGCGGGTGAACCTTATCGAGTTCGACAGTTACCAGGTCTATTGCATCGGGCTGGAAGACCTGCTTATCGATCGGCTTAACGCGGCAGTGCACTGGGGTTCGCGCGAGGATCGCCGCTGGGCAGCCGTGATGCTTCGCGTCTACCGGGACGAACTGGATCTCGAATATCTGTGTATGCGGGCTTGCGAGGAGAAGGTTCGCTCCTTACTGGACAAGCTATGGTAGGAGGTGCAGTCGGATGGCTAACTATCGCTGGGAAGAGCTACAAGCGCGTCACCGGCAGGTGCGTCAACTGTTATTGCGACAGGGTGCATTAAAGCGCCTGCCCTGCTCACGCCCGCGCCATCCCGATGAAGAGCGACTGCTCATCGAGTGAACGGTGCGACGCATTCAGCGCGCCCGTGCAGAAGGACAACTCATCCGCTTGGATGCCCGGCACTGGCGACTGCACCTCCCCTTAAAGGGGTACAATATCTCTCACCACAGAGGAGAGGAGGACAGGGATGAAACTACAATGCAATCGGAAGCAACTGGATGATGCGCTAAGTGTTGTGGCACAGGCGGCGGCTTCTCGTTCCACTTTGCCGATTCTAAGCCACCTCTATCTCGAAGCGCAGGATGATAGCCTGCGTCTGCTGGGTAGCGATCTGGAGCAGTGGGTGGAATGTCGTATCCCCGCGATTGTGGGCGAGACAGGCGCGACCACCGTCAGCGCGAAGCTGCTGGCAGACCTCATCGGCTCGCTCAGCACCGAAGAGGTCAACTTGGAAACGGGCGAGCGAAATCAACTGCTGCTACAAGCGGGCGATTCACGCTACCAGCTGGTGGGACTGCCCGCCGACCAGTATCCGCCGGTTCCGGAAGTGGAGAGCAGCACACAGCTCGTTGTCCCCGCTCAACTCTTTCGCGAAATGGTCGACTCGGTGGAGTTTGCCGTCTCGCGCGAGGAGGTGCGTCTCACACTCACGGGTATACGAATGGAGTATGACGGCTCCAATCTGCGCCTGGTCGCAACGGACACCCATCGGCTGGCAGTGCGCGACGCGCAGATAGGTGACGGGGGTGAGCCTGCCAGCGCAATTGTGCCCCTCAAAGCGATCTACTTGTTGCAGAAGCTACCCACCTCCGACACGATTACCATGCAACTGGGCACGCATCGAGCCGCGTTTCTTGGCGAAAATGCCAGTGTCGTCACCCAGCTCATCGAAGGGCAGTATCCAAACTACCAGCGCGTCATTCCGCAGGAGTATACGCGCCGCTGGGTGCTAATGGTGGACGAGTTCCGCAACGCGCTGCGTCGTGCCTACCTCATCGCCAAAAGCAACGCGAACAAGGTCTATCTGCGCACGGAAGGCGAGAAGCTCGTGATTACGGCGCAGGGCGACGCGGGCGAAGCGAAGGAGGCGGTGGACCTCGTGCGCGAGGGCGACGACCTCGAAATCGCCTTCAACGCCAAGTACATCCTCGATGTGCTGGATGTGCTGGAAAGCGAAGGCGTCGCGGTGGAGCTAACCGAGGCACTACGCCCGGCGGTGTTCAAACCTGCGGATCGAGGCGACTATCTGTGCGTGATTATGCCAATGGCACTCTAATGCCTGATACCCGACGCCTCCGCAGCACGGTGCTCGCTCCCCTCGCCCGCAGAGAGGGGAGCGAATCTTGTGCATGGCAACCATGAAACCTGTTGACCTGAGCCAAGTGGAGCGACTGCTGATCCTGAAGGTCTCCTCGATGGGGGATCTGGTGCATGCTTCGCCCGTCGCCGCCGCGCTGAAACACGCCTATCCCCACCTTCGAATCGGCTGGGTTGCCGAGGATCGCTTTGCCGGCGTCCTGGAGGGGTCACCTTGTATCGACAGGCTTCATCAAATCCCCTATCGCCAGCTTTATCACCGGGGGCTGAGCTGTGTAGCGTGGCAGGCGCTCCGCAGCTTGGTGCAGGAGATCCGTGCAGAGCGGTATCAGGTGGCGCTGGATTTGCAGGGACTGCTTAAAAGCGCGCTCTGGGGTGTGCTGGGTGGTGTGCCGATCCGGCTGGGTGGGCATCGCATGCGCGAAGGCACCTGGCTCCTGATGAAACGACTGCCCATTCCCGACCTGCCTGACCAGCATGTGGTGTTCCAGTATCTGGAGGCGACGCGCTGGTTGGGCGTGGAGTCCCCAGTGCCCGTAGAGTTCCCGCTCACCGTGCCGGCAGAGGCACGCCAGCACGCTTCCGAAAAGCTCGCCACACTTGGAGCCTCCACACAGTTTATCTCGATCAATCCGTCAGCAGGCAGAGAGTGGAAGCGCTGGGAAATCGCGAAGTTTGCGGAGCTATCCGACCGCATCGAGACGGAATGGGGGATTCCGGTGGTGTTTGTGGGCGGCCCGGGCGACAAACCGCTGGAGCAGCAACTTCACGCGCTCAAGCGTCGTCAACTACGCAGCCTGATCGGACAGACCAGCGTGAAAGAGGCGATGGCGGTGGTACAGATGTCTGCCGTGCATGTGTGTGGAGATACGGGCACAGCCCATATTGCGGCAGCGTTTGGCATCCCCTGTGTCGCGCTCTACGGTCCGACCAGCCCCGATCGCACCGGTCCCTTTGGGCAACGGGAGCGCGTGCTTTACAAGCGTCCCCTGTGCCGTCAATGCCCACCCGACCGCTGCCTCCGCCGTGAGTGCCTGCAGTGGATTACGGTCGACGAGGTGCTGGAGCGTCTCGCCGAAACGCTTAAGACACCTGCCGCAAATCGTCGCTGGTAAGCATGCGTGGCTCCTTGCGCTGGGTGATGGTCTCTTCGGTGATGACCACGCGTTTAATCTGCGGGTTGGAAGGCACTTCGTACATCACATTGAGCATGACCTCTTCGAGGATGGAGCGCAGGGCGCGTGCCCCTGTGCCCCGCTGAATCGCCTCGCGTGCAATAGCACGCAACGCTGCCTCTTCCACCACAAGCTCTACGCCATCCAGCTCAAAGAACTTCTGATACTGACGCACCAGCGCGTTCTTCGGCTCCACCAGGATGCGGCACAGGGTTTCCTCATCCAGCGCGTCGAGCGTGGCAATCACGGGCAGACGCCCGATGAATTCAGGGATCAGCCCATACTTGAGCAGGTCTTCAGGCATCACATGCTGAAGAATTTCACCCACATTGCGTTTGCGGCGCGATTCGGGGTGCGAGCGAAAGCCCATCGTCTGGTCAGTAAGTCGCCGCTCAATAATCTTATCCAGCCCCTCAAAAGCACCGCCACAGATAAACAGAATATTGGTCGTGTCGATCTGAATAAACTCCTGATGGGGGTGTTTGCGCCCGCCTTGAGGTGGCACATTGGCGATAGTGCCTTCCAGAATTTTGAGCAGTGCCTGCTGCACGCCCTCACCAGACACATCGCGCGTGATAGACGGGTTGTCCGCCTTGCGGGCGATCTTATCAATTTCATCGATATAGATGATGCCTCGCTCAGCTGCTTTGATGTCCATATCGGCGGCTTGAATCAGGCGCAGCAGAATATTTTCCACATCCTCGCCCACATAACCCGCCTCGGTTAGAGCGGTGGCGTCGGCAATGGCGAAGGGCACATTTAGGATGCGTGCCAGCGTTTGCGCAAGCAGCGTCTTGCCACTGCCTGTGGGACCGATCAGCAAGATGTTACTTTTCTGGAGATCAACATCGCTGGTACTGCCCACGCGCAGTCGCTTGAAATGGTTATAGACAGCGACCGCCAGCACGCGCTTGGCGCGGTCCTGACCTACAACATACTGGTTCAGCACACGGTAAATATCTTTCGGCTTGGGAATGGTCTCCGAGAAGCCAGTGGGAGGTAGAGGGTTGGAGGCACCCTTGTTGCGCAGGATGTCGCCCGCCAGCTTGATGCAGTCCGCGCACACACCGCCATGCATCCCCAGAATCAGTTTGCGCACCTGCTCGCGGCTCTTTCCGCACAGAACGCATCGCTCCATCATCGTTTTGTCGCCTGCCAGTCTTGCCACGCATGAACCTCCCTGTTATCGACCGCTACGGTCAAGTATATGATCGATTATTCCATATTCCAACGCTTCCTTCGCAGACATAAAGTAGTCGCGGGCAGTGTCCTGTTCGATGCGTTCCAGCGGTTGACCAGTGTGCTTGTGCAGAATGTTGTTCAGAATGTCTTTGTAGCGCAGCACTTCACGCGCCTGAATCTCGATGTCGATGGCGGTGCCCTGAAAGCCGGCATGCACCTGATGGATCATAATGCGGGCATGCGGCAGAGCGTAGCGTTTGCCGGGGGCACCCCCGGCAAGTAGCACAGCGCCCATGCTGGCAGCTTGCCCCACGCAAATGGTCGCCACATCAGGCTTGATGGCTTGCATCGTGTCGTAAATGGCTAACCCCGCGCTGACGATACCCCCCGGCGTGTTGATATACATATCGATATCCTTGTCGGGGTCCTCCTTCTCCAGAAAGAGTAGTTCGGCAATCACCAGATTGGCGACCTGGTCATCGATGGGTTCACCCAGAAAGATGATGCGGTCTTTGAGCAGGCGTGAATAGATGTCATAGGCGCGCTCCCCACGCGCCGTCTGCTCCACCACCATCGGTATCAGCTGACTGCGTATGATTCGCTCCATCGTCGCTCTCGCTCCTTCCAGTTTGGCTCACCCGGAGGTTCGCCCCCGCGGGCTATTCGGTGCTTACTACTTCCCTATTTTGGACGATTTGCACCAGTTTCCGTAGTGCTCGTTCGAGCAATAACTCGTTGCGAATGCGTCGTGCCAGCTCTGGATTGTTTAGCAAGCGGGCACGTTCAGCAGGGGAGGAGGCAACCTCCTGCACTGCGCGCTGCAACACCGCCTGTATCTCGTCGTCGCTGACCTCAATACCTTCGCGCCGAGCAATCTCCAGCAGGATAAAGGTGTTCTGCAGTTTAACCACTGCCCGCCGCGTCAGCTGTTCGATCAGCTGCTCCTCAGTCATGTTCGCTTCACGCAGAAAAAGGGGCAGAGTGATACCCTGCGCCTGTAAGCGCTCCACCAGCTCCTGCAGCTCCTGTTCGACCTGTTGCTGGATTAACCCCTGGGGCAGGTGGACAGTGCTGCGCTGGCGCAGGATCTGGAGCACCTCACCCTCGATGCGTTCGGTCTCTCGCCGCTCCTTGTCTGCTACAATCTCCCGGCGCAGGTAGTTGCGCAGCTCATCGAGTGTGCCCACCCCCACCCGCTGTGCCAGCAGGTCATCAAGGGGTGGCAACTGGGGCGCATGAATCTGCTCCAGCGTGATTTCGACCTGCTTCATCTTGCCCGCCAGCGCCTCATCGCTGAACTCTTCAGGAAAGGTCAAGGTGACCTGCTTTGTTTCCCCTTCGCGCATGCCCGCAAGCGCGTTATCCAGTTCCCCGAACGATTCGCCCAGCACGACCATATATCGACCGGGCTGGGCATCCTCCTCTTCCAACGAGCGAATGCGAATCACAAGGCGGTCTTTCGGCTGCGCGGGACGGTCGCCGGCACGCTTCAGCTCCATCAGCTGCTCCTGAATCGATTCGAGCGATTGCTGCACCTCCTCTTCGCTGGCTTCCTGTGGGGCGCGTTCGATGTGGATATCGTGATAGTCACCCAATTCGACCTGCGGGGACAGGGACACAAGCGCCTTATAGCGGAACGGCTCCCCTTCTTGAAGCTGCTCGATCTCCACCTGCGGGGTGATGTACGGTTCAAGCTGGTGCTGTTGCAGGGCGGCAGGAAGTGTCTCTTCGATTAACAGGTTGCGTGCGGTGCTTCGCACCAGTTCGTCCGAGAGATATTGACGCAGGACAGAGAGGGGTGCCTGCCCCGGGCGGAAACCAGGCACGCGCACCGACCTGCCCAGAGAGCGGATGGCGCGCTCAAACGCGCGATTAACCGTTTCTGGGTCCACTTCAATGTGCAGCTGAGCATTTACGGGGTCAAGTTGCTGAATGGTAATTTCCATCGCCATGCCTCACATAACGAATGGAGCGGGAGACGGGATTTGAACCCGCGACCCCCTCGTTGGCAACGAGGTGCTCTACCGCTGAGCTACTCCCGCTCATCTCGTCTGCTATTATACTCCATCGATCCACCTGCGGGCAACGGTACACCTGCCGTCGCCCCAAATCGCATGATACCCGCTCTTGTGGTGGGCGAGGGGAGACTCGAACTCCCACGGGTTGCCCCACCAGATCCTAAGTCTGGCGTGTCTACCAGTTCCACCACTCGCCCGATGGTGCCGGGGGTCGGAGTCGAACCGACGACACCTGGATTTTCAGTCCAGTGCTCTACCGCTGAGCTACCCCGGCAGTCGCATGGCGGGGCTGACGGGACTTGAACCCGCGACCTCCAGCGTGACAGGCTGGCGCTCTGACCTGGCTGAGCTACAGCCCCTCGCCCTACTCAAGCCGCTGGTGGGCGAAGCAGGACTCGAACCTGCGACCTCTTCCTTGTAAGGGAAGCGCTCTCCCAGCTGAGCTATTCGCCCGGCGCACCGAGCAGAATTATTATACCACACCACCCGCAGGGTTTGTCAAGGGGGGAGGAGGGTGTTCGAGAAATCGGTGGGCATCAGGTATTCTGGATATGATGAAGCACGCTAAATGCCCAAAACCGCCCCTGACCACCCTCTCTGTGCAAACGATCTCTACCTACGCCCACTGCTTCTGCCAACAACACCCCCTCCCCAAACGCCGCGGCAGACCTCAAAAGTACCCCGAAACCCTCCTCCTCACCCTGCTGCTGCTCGGCACACGCGAACACGCCTCCTCCCGACGCCTGCGCTTTGCCCTTGCCCCCGAACCCTTCCCCGACTGCCCCCTGCCTGCCTTAGGCACCCTCGCCTACCGATTTCAGCACCTCGTGGAAGAACGGCTTCACCAGCTGCTGAGTTGGCTAGCCCAGCAGGGCATCGCCGCCGAGCCAGCCACCTGCCAAACGCCGTGTGCCTTTGTAGACGGCACAGGAGTAGGGTCTGCGGGGGCGTTTTTCGCGCCGTATCTGCGGGGGGCAGTAGTGCGTCGGCAGCGTTCCCATGTAAAGTTGGTGGTGTTGGGGTATTGGCGGGGGAGACGGGTGGGGGGGTGGGGCTGTCGTTGGGGGAGGCCTATGCGG
>Ga0101943_1001650_pt1 | contig 17769 bp, 17 predicted proteins | sample DewCreD2012metaG_5_FD_75244 | JGI IMG/M metagenome (GOLD analysis project Ga0101943, IMG submission 75244) | Hot spring sediment bacterial and archeal communities from British Columbia, Canada, to study Microbial Dark Matter (Phase II) - Dewar... ... | reverse complement strand
GTTAGTCAAAAATAGGTCAGCAAACCAGGCGCACATATTTGCAGGAGCATAGTCGTCACGCACTGAGCTGGTCATGCAGCGCCTTCAGAGTTTTCTACTCCTGCATTTTCGAACACCCTCTAACCCCCTTGACTTTTGTGTCTTCGATGGGGTATAATAACAATATTACTGGGTAACACTACTGACAGGCAGAAGGGATCGCCTCAACAATGCCGCGTCTCGGATCCCCCTTTGCCTCACTTCCAAAACCAGTCTCAGAAGGAGGTGTGATGATGATCGCAGAAGCGATAAAGCGTTTGCGCATCGGCGAGCCTATACGCCGCCGGAACCTAACGGTCATCCCGCTGCTGGACGATGTACCTGCAGCCCCCAGCTACCTGTTGATGAGCGACGCGCTGGCGCAAGGTCTGCTCACCATCGAGGAGATCAGCCCAAGCGGGAGCGTGAACACTATCAAAGCAACCAACAAGGCGACGCTCCCTGTACTGCTGCCTGACAGCGAGGAGCTGGAAGGCGCGAAGCAGAACCGCGTGCTGAATGTCTCCATCTTGATCCCAGCACAGACTACGCTGCCCATCCCCGTTTCTTGTGTGGAGGCGGGACGGTGGTCCTACCGACGCGAGATGTTCCATCGAATGGGGGAAGCGAGCCGCCGCGCACGAGAACGCCACGCCATGGCAGAGCAAGAGGACATGCCAGCCCCGCAATCGGACTTCGCAGCATCCCCGTACATGCTTCATCTGGAAGATCGAGCACGCAAAGCGCAACAGGTGCACCGTTCTCGCCGTACTCACGGGATGCCGATGGCGGATCAGGGGGACATCTGGCATGAGGTGCACATGCTGGCGTTTTGTGCAGAGGTGGACTCGCCCACCTCCGCCATGCACGATGTGTACGAGCACCATCATGCTCGGCTGGAGCAGTCCCTCGAAGGGATGGAGCCGTCCCAGAAGCAGGTCGGCGCGCTCTTTGCCATCGATGGGGAGATTGTGGGGATGGAACTGTTCGATAGCCCCGACACCTTCCACAAGATGTTCCCCAAAATACTGCGTAGCTATGCTATCAGCGCACTTTGGGGTAGCGATCAGGAATCGCATGCGCCTGACCACGCCGAGGCGGAACGGTTCCTTGAACAGGTAGCGACGGCGTCTGTAGAACCGTTTCAGGCGGTGGGACAGGGCACCGACTTGCATTTGAGTGGTGAAGCACTCGCAGGCATCGCGCTGCTCAACGAGGAACGGCTAATCCACCTGTACGCCTTTCGCACCACACGGTCCGATCGCTCACGCCGTGCCCCGGTGGATGTGTGAAGCACACCATTAGCGAAACGCGCCTCCGGCACGCCTGCTGGGTGAGCCGGGGCGCGTTTCTCCCTCGCCAACGACCGATTGCCCTTACGAAACGGCTCGACAAGGGCGCGCCCCTCTAATCCCTCTAACAAATAGTACGCTTGCAGTCCACTATCCCCTTTGGCGCAGATAACGAATTGCGCCCCACGCCACCTGCTCGGCATCGGGGCTGTAGTCCAGCGGCTCCACCGAACACCAGCCCCTGTAGCCCACTTCGCGCAGAGCGTTCAGAATCGGCGTGAAATCGGTCGGTCCGAAGCCCGGCGCCCGCATGTCCGCATCGTTCAGATGCACATGGCGAATGTAAGGCGCGAACCGGCGAATCAGTGCAGGCACATCGTCGGTCTCGCTGAGGGCGCCTTTCACATCCAGCAGTGTGCCCAGACAGGGGTGTCGCACCTGCTCCAGAATCGCCACCGCCTCGCTCAGCGTGTTCAGCACATCGGTCTCGGCAGGAGGTAACGGCTCCAGTAAAATCATCACACCTGAACGCTCGCACAGGCGCAACGCCGGCTGCAGGGTATCCAGCCACAGCTGCACCGCTTGGGCAGGTGTGATGGTGGTTCCCTCACCGGGACCCTCTTCCCTCTGGAGAGAGTGTGTGGAACGCTGTTTGGGCGAGCCGAACACCATCAGGGGCGCGCCCACCGCCTCAGCGAATAGCACCAGTTGCTCCAGGTAGTGGGCGGTGCGCTGGCGCACGGCGGGGTCAGGGTGTGCCACATGCAGATCGTCGTGCCCCCATAACAGCATGTGCAACCCGACAATCTCCAGCCCGAAGGTATGCGCGGTACGAACAATGGCGGCGCGGGCGTCTCTGTTAAGCTGCTCCACCGAGCGCGCGAAAGTGGCGGGCGCCAGCTCCACGCCCTCATAGCCCGCCTCCGCCATCAGCCGGCAGGCGGCCTCGAAGCTCAGGTGCCCCAGCACCTCGTTGCAAAGCGCGTATCGCATCGACATGAGCAACCCCAAGAGCCATCTTTGTCTTTCTATCTCAACAGGTATACTCCTGCGGGTGAAGGGTCACTGCCTGGGATTGGGTTTGCTACTGGGGTTGCTCGGGACGAGCTGCGCGCGATTTCCCTCCACGCCGGCAGGCGTGGGCGTGCGGCGCCTGGTGGTTGAAATGCAGGTGGCAGGGCACATCCGCCCCGAATATACCTACTTTGTGCTGTTTAACCTGAGCAACGACCCAACAGGGCAACAGGGGCCCGTGCCCGTGGTGCGCCCGCCATGGGGCAACGGCTTCGCCGCCGGGAGGTTCACTCATTTCATGCGCTACGACGCGCTTCAACCGCAGGGCGGCTACGGTCTCTATCGCGTAGTGGATGGTGCGAACCTCTCAGTGTTTCAATATATTGGAGCACCCCGCCTGTCGGAGCCAGTGGGTACAAACGGCAATCGACTGCGCTTCGAGATAGACCTCACCCAGTTCATCGCGGATCCCGACGAGGCACGCGCAATGGTCTATGTTCAGGTGAATTTTATTGCCACAGACCGAGTGCCGCTGGACCCAAACGACCCGACCCCTAAAGCATGGGACGCGCTGGGCGACAGCCGGGTGGAGGTTAATCGATACCTAAATATTCGTCTCGATCAGACCCGTATCTTCCGGAATGCCGACACGGGCATCGAGGTGCCGAACGATGTGGCAGATCCCGATTTGGACATTGTGGACTGGCGGATAGAGGTACGCACGCAATGAAAGAGAGCGTGCTCTCACGGCTGGAGGTGATGCGCGGGCTTCGCTGGGCGAATTGGGACGCCGTTTTTTTCACGCTCTATCTGGCGTTGACGGGCGGCGCGTTCCAGATCGGGCTGGCACGCTGGCTGGGTGCGAACGACCTCTGGTTGGGCATCATCACGGCGGTCCCGTCACTCACAGGCGCAATCCAGTTCCTGACCGCCTATCTGGCGGATGTAACGCGCAGTCGACGGGTGCTGGTGTTGCGCTACGCACTCTGGTCGCGCCTGCCGTGGGTGCTGATTGCGCTCCTGCCCCTGATGAACGAGCAGCTACCACGCAAAGAGCTGTTTGTTGTGCTGCTCATTCTCTCTTCGGTGTTCGGCTCGATCGCCGCGCCGGCGTTTCTAGCATGGCTGACCGACTTGGTGCCACCTGACCAGCGAGGTCGCTATTTTGGCAGGCGCAACATGATTCTGGGGCTGGTGGCGGCGGCTGCGGCAGTGCCCCCCGCGCTGTTTCTGGACCAGGCGGTGAAATACGGGCGATTCTCGCCCGCGCTGGGCTTTGCGGTGCTGTTCGGGTTAGGTGCGCTCTGCCTCTTCCTGTCGCTCTGGTCGCTCTCGCGCATGCCCGATGTGCCCCATGAGCCGTCAGCGCAAAGGGGTCTGCATGGACTGCTTACTTTCTACCGAGAGCCGTTCCGCAGTCCCAACTTCCGCAACCTGCTGATGTTCAACCTAACCTTCATCTTCGGGCAAATGTTCGCGGGGCAGTTCTTCACGGTCTATATGCTGGAGCAGATTCGGATGCCCTATCTCATGGTGCAGGGGGCGGGACTGATTGCCGCGCTGTTCAGCAGTCTGGGCATGCCGTTCTGGGGCTATCTGGCGGACAAGTTCGGCAATCGTCCCCTGCTTTTGCTCTCGGGCACAGGGGTCGTGTTTTTGCCGTTCTTGTGGTTTCTCACCCATCCGGAGCGGTATCTGTGGAGTGTGGGCATTATTTACGCCATTCAGGTGGTGGCGGGCTTTTTGTGGGCGGGGGTGGGTTTGACCCAGTTCAATCTGAATGTGGCAGTAGCGCCGCGCGAGCAGCGTGCGCTCTATATGGGCGCGCTCTCGGCGATTGGGGCGATGGTGGGTGGTCTGGCGACCCTGTTGAGTGGTGCCTTGATGGAATGGATGAAGCCCTTTGTGCCTGACCCGACGCGATTCTTTGTGCTGTTCGGCGGGGCAGCGCTGTTCCGCTTGCTTGCGCTGCCGTGGCTCACACGAGTGCATGAAGCCCACGGCGTATCGACAGGCTATGTCTTGACCCAGCTTCGCTCGTCGGTGCGTCCACGCGGATGGCTCGCGATGCGCCAGCTGCGTCGCGCGGACGAGGCGAGCCGCCTGCAGGCAGTGCGCATCCTGGCGGAAGAGAAGACCGCTCTGGCTGTGGAGGAGCTGGTGCAGGCGTTGCGAGACCCCTCCAGCGAGGTCCGACGGGAGGCGGCGCGCGCATTAGGCGAAATTGGCGACCCGCGTGCCCTCCCAGCCCTGCTGCAAATGCTCCATGACCCCACCAGTGATATTGTGGCGGAATGTGTGGAGGCGCTGGGCAAGATCGGCAGCCCCGATGCCCTCCCCCACCTGATCCCCCTGCTCCAAGCACAGCGCGTGGAGACGCGCCTGACCGCCGTGCAGGCGCTACGCCAGATAGGGGATCCACGCGCCCTGCCCGCTCTCATTGAGCGGCTCCAGCAATCGCCTGGACCGCTGGAGCAATCACGCCTGCTGGAAACGATCGGGCATCTGCTGCCCCATGCGGAGGACGAACTCCTGCGGCGGACAGAGGTGCGGGCGGTGCTCGTGCTTCGACTCTCGTCGCCTCATCCCGAAGTGCGTAGCGAAGCGGCGAACGCGCTGATGAACCTGCCCAAGGAACCGCCGCTTGCTGACGCGCTGCGCGAGCGGCTCCCGCACGAGCCGGAACCCGCGGTTATTGCGGCGCTGGCGCGGGCACTGGCCCATCACGGCTCCGCCGAGGACATCCCACGGCTTGTCAGTGCGCTTGCGCGGGATAGCTCCTCCCTAATGCGTCAACAGATTGCTCTGGCGATGGCCCATCTGCTGCAGCGTGATACAACGCTGTACGCGCTGCTCACGGCGGACGAAATGACACGTGACCGCCTTGTCGAGCGTGCGCTCGCACCCCGCCTGCGCGAGTTGCCTGCCCTCTCGGATGCGCTACGTGCCTACGCCTATGGCGACTACAGCTCCGCGCTGCAGACCCTGCTCAACGCGATGCCACACCACCCGCGCCTGCACTGGTTGCGCCAAGCACCCCCCACGCTGGAAACCTGGTTGCTTGCCGTAAGCCTGATTTAAAAAGCGCAACGAAGGAAACACAACAGGAAAATCGCGCTGCACCCAGAAACAGAGAAGCTCATGGAGGAGGTGCTGAAATGACAAGAACGGATTCGGGACAGCACAGCTATAACCGCCAGTGGCTCTTTATCGCCAGCTGCATCGCGCTGGTAACCACAGCGATGGCGTTCTCCATCCGTGCCGACATCCTGAAAGAGTTCGGGGTCGAGTTCAATATCAGCCACGAGCAGCAGGGACTGGTGAACCTGATGGGCATCTGGGGCTTCCCCATCGCCATTCTCATCATGGGACCGCTCTGTGGCGTGGTCGGCATGGGACCGCTGTTGCGCTTAGCGGCAATCGGGCACATCGTGGGCACGATCTTGACCATCCTTTCACCCCAGTTCGGCTTCCCGATGCTGCTGGCGTCCACCTTGCTGATTGGGCTGTCCAACGGCACAGTGGAGGCAGTCATCAACCCACTCATCGCCACCATGTATCCCGACGAGAAGACGCACAAGCTGAATGTGCTGCATGCCTGGTGGCCGGGCGGGCTGGTGATAGGCGGCTTGCTGGCGTATGTGCTGGGCGAGCTGGGCTTCGGCTGGCAGGTGAAGATGGCGACCATCCTCATCGCGGCGCTCATCTACGGCATCATGATTATCGGGCAGAAGTTCCCCCCAACCGAACGCGCCGAAGCGGGCGTGCCGATGAGGGAGATGTTCAAAGAGATTCTGCGCCCCTTCTACCTGGTGCTGCTGCTCTGTATGTGTATGACCGCTATCACTGAGCTGGGACCCGACCAATGGGTGGGTTCGGTGCTGACCGACACGGTGGGCATTCGCGGCATTCTCTTTCTGGTCTACACAGCAGGACTGATGTTCATCCTGCGCCAGTTTTTTGCGGGCGTGCTGGTGCGCGCCTTCACACCGCCGGGCTTGATGGCAATCTGCTCCATCTTCGCGATGATCGGGCTGTTCTGGCTCAGCTATGCGTTCTCGCCATGTCTCGCGTTCGCTGCAGCCACGCTCTTTGGCATTGGCAAGACCTTTTTCTGGCCCACGATGCTGGGCATCACCTCGGAGCGGTTCCCGCGCGGGGGTGAGTTCCTGCTTGCTGTGACGGGCGCGACCGGCATGATCGCGGCAGGCATCGCTGGACCGGTGATGGGCGCCATCTACGACCACTACACGATTCAGCATTTGCCCCCCGAAGTGGCCCAGCTGGTGGTCATCGACGGCAAATATAGCCCTGAAGCCGCTGAACGGTTGACCGACCCAACCCATAAGGCGGCACTCGCTGAGGCGTTGCGACAGGGCGCAGCGATGACTTTCCGATATGTCGCCATTCTGCCCGCCATCCTCTTTGTGCTGTTCAGCATCATCTATCTGGTGTTCAGGGCACGCGGCGGCTACCGCCCAGTCAAGCTTGAGGAGCTGCGCTGAATCAAGAGACCAAACGGGTATCCTGCATGCCGTCGGACAGCAGCATTCTGTCCGACGGCTTGTATATGAGAACCAATACTGCGCTGGACGCTTATCTACAGCCGCGCCTGAAAGCGATTGAGCAGGCCCTCGATCAGTGGTTGCCTGCACCGGGGGCACATCCTCGCCAGCTGCCGGAGGCGATGCGCTATGCCACGCTGGACGGCGGCAAGCGGTTGCGTCCCATGCTGTGCATCGCGGCGGCAGAAGCTGTGGGAAGCACAATGCAGCAGGTCCTACCCACCGCCTGCGCTCTGGAGTTAATCCATGCCTTCAGTCTGGTGCATGACGACCTGCCTGCGCTGGACAACGATACCCTGCGCCGGGGCAAGCCTACCTGCCATGTGCAGTTCGGGGAGGCGATCGCGATCCTGGCGGGTGATGCCCTGTTTGCGCACGCCTTCCATCTGATCGCGCTGCAGGCGGAGCACAGCCCCGCCGAGCGTGTGGTGCGCGTGCTGCAACTGATTGCTGACGCGACCGGGGTGGATGGGATGGTCGGAGGGCAGGTGGAAGACATTCTTTCAGAGCACGAACCCGTATCGCCCGCAACGCTTGCCTATATCCACTCGCGCAAAACGGGCGCACTCATTCGTGCCTCCGTGCTATCGGGCGCAATCCTGGGCGGCGCAACCCCCGAAGCCGAGCAGGCACTGCACGCCTACGGAACCGCGCTGGGACTGGCGTTCCAGATCGTGGACGATATCCTAAACGAGACGGGCGACCCAGCGCGTCTGGGCAAGGCGACAGGCACCGATCGCGCTCGGCAGAAGGCAACCTACCCGCGCCTGTACGGGCTGGACGCCTCCCGCGCACGCGCCCAGCAGGAGTTGCAAAACGCACTCGACGCCCTAAAACCCTTCGGCGCGGAAGCGAACCCGCTCCGCTGGCTGGCACACTATATCGTCGAGCGGGAACAATAGCCCATCGGCAGGATTCGTGTCGGCTCAATCGAATCGCATCCCGTATGAAACAGGACATCTGCTGGTGGTGCTATCAAGGGCGCGTGGAACCAAAACGACTGATCGCCGAAGCGGCGCGAATCGGCTATGCCGGCTTCGAACTGGTGCCCGAACCGCTCTGGAACGAGATACGCGCAGCGGGGTTGCGTCTCATCACGCACGCCGCACACGGCACCATCGAAAACGGATTGAACGACCCACGCAACCACAGCCGCATCGAGGACGAAATCCGCGCCAACATCGACAAAGTGGTCAAGTACGAGATCCCCATTCTTATCTGCTTTTCGGGCAACCGGCGTGGGCGACCCGATGAGGAGGGGATCGAACATACGGTGGCAGGTCTCAAGCGCGTCGCGCCCTACGCCGAGCAGAAAGGGATTACCTTAGCCATCGAAATTCTGAACAGTAAGGTCGACCATCGCGACTATCAATTTGACAGAATGAGCTGGGGCTTGCGCGTGGTGGAACTGGTGAACTCACCCCGCGTGCAAATCCTGTATGACATCTATCATGCCCAGATTATGGAGGGTGATCTCATTCGCACCATTCGCGCTCATCACGACAAGATCGCCCACTACCATACGGCAGGCAACCCCGGCAGAAACGAGATCGACGAGACACAGGAGATCAACTACCGCGCCGTGATGCAGGCAATAAAGGGGACAGGCTATACAGGTTTTATTGGGCAGGAGTTCATCCCGAAAGGGGATCCGCTTTCTGCCCTGCGTCGTGCCTACGAGATCTGCAATGTGTGAGGCAGACTCCACGATGACGAAACGTGACACGGTGGCGGTCTCGTGGGTGCTGGTCGGCATCGGCGTGGGTATCGCGGGAGGACTCTGACTCCACCAGGCAGGTGGCGAGCAGCCTCCTCTGTTCCAGACGGTTAGCCTGGGCGCAGACCTGCTGCGCAATCTAATTTATGCTGGCAGCGATTGGCGCAGCGGGTATTCCCAGTGCAGGGCTGTTCACGATGGTAATCGTGCTTCAATCGGTCTACCTATCGAAGGCATCGGGCTGATCCTGGCTGTAGACCGCCTGCTGGCCATGGTCCGCACCATGGTCAATGTGGAGGGCGACGCGGTGGGCGCGGTGATAATGAGCCGATACATCTGAACTGGGCCACTACCCCCTGTTCCTCCCCCACCCGCCAGAGGCACCGCTGGGGGTATACTCTGGGGCAGAGGTGCAAGATGAGTAAAGAGGCTGTGCGATCGCCCGATGCGCCTGCGCCCATCGGTCCCTACTCGCAGGCAGTGCGTGTCGGCAGCTGGGTGTTTATCTCGGGACAAATCCCTGTGGACCCGGCCACAGGCGAGATTGTACCAGGCGGTATCACGGCGCAAACTCGTCAGGTACTGCAAAACCTGCAAGCGGTGCTGACCGCGCTTGGTGCAAGTCTCGACAGCGTGGTGAAAACCACCATCTATATGACCAACCTGAACGAATTTGCGGAGATGAACACTGTCTACGAAACCTACTTCCACCCACCCTATCCTGCGCGAGCAACGGTGCAGGTGGCGGACTTGCCACGCCACGTGCTAATCGAAATCGAGGCGATAGCCTATATTGAGTAGAGGCTGCGCCCATGATACTCAATTTAGGTGAGAACCATGCAAAAAATGCTGATTGGTGGTCATCTGATCGGGTCGAACGAGTGGCTGGAGGTCGTTGACCCGTATCGGGGTGAGGTGATCGATCATGTCGCGCGCGGCGGCGCGCCCCATGTGGATCAGGCGGTCAAACTGGCACGCCATGGCGCCGCGCAGATGCGCCTGATGTCCCTTGCCCAGCGGGCGACCATTCTGCGACAGGTGGCGACCCTCCTGCGACAGGAGTTTCAATCGCTGGCAGCGCTGCTGGTGCAGGAGACAGGCAAGCGCATTAGTGAGGCACGCGCCGAAGTGGACCGCGCCATCACCCTGTTCGAAATGGCGTCCGAGGCCTGCATGCATCCGCGTGCCTATCAATTCCCGCCCGAATCGTTCACCGATGGCGCGTCACGCTTCGGCTTCTGGGGGCGTGAACCGATGGGCATCGTGGGGGTCATCCTGGCGTTCAACCTCCCGCTGGCACACGCGGCACAGAAGGTGGCGCCTGCCCTCGCCGCAGGGAATGCCGTGATCATTAAACCCTCACGCGAGGCGCCCCTGACCGTGTTGCGGCTGGGACTGCTGCTCTATCGGGCCGGCGTGCCACCCGAAGCACTAAGCGTCATCACGGGCATCGGGGAGGAGGTCGGGCAGGCAATGGCTGCCGAACCCGAAATCGACCTGCTCATGTTTACCGGCAGTCGCGAAGTGGGGCAAGCCCTGGCCACGCTGGGCGGCGCAAAGCGCATCGAAATGGAGCTGGATGCGATGAGTGCACTGGTCATCACCCCCTCTGCCAACCTGCAGGCGATGGCAGAACTGATCACCTGCTGCGGTTTCACCCTCAGCGGACAGACCCCCACCGCCATCCAGCATGTGCTGGTACACGAGCACATCTATGACGCGCTGCTGGAACAGCTGGTGCCGATGGTGCAATCGCTGCAACCAGGCGACCCACTGGAGGAAAGCACCACGCTTGCCCCCCTGATTAACGCACAGGCGTTGCAGCACATCGAGGAGTGGGTGCAGGAGGCAATAGAGAACGGCGCGAAAGTGCTTACAGGGGGACGAAGCCTGTCACCTTTCTATCTGCCCACGCTGCTGCAGGATGTGCCCACCGAACTGCGCCTCTACCGTGAAGCGGTGTTCGGACCAGTGATAATTCTGCAACCGTTCCGCACCCTCGACGAAGCCATCGCACGGCTCAACGAGTTCGAGATCGATCTGCACGCGGCGATTTATACCTGCGAGCTGGAGGAGGCGTTCGCCTTCGCGCGAGGTGTGCGTGCTGTCAGTGTGCATATCAACGATTCGCCCGCGTTGCACTTGGACCCGATCGTGCGACGCGACCTGCAGGAACATCACATGTGCTTTGAGGATATGCTCCAGCGTATCGAGCGGATGAGCGTGCCCAAATATGTAGGGTTTGGTGTACTCCGCTGATGCCCCTCATCCTACCCTCGCCCCCGAGAAGAGAGGGTTCACTGGGGATGGGTAATCTATTTCTGTGATTGAGCAGGCGATCGAACGGTTGCGCGAAGCGCTGCGCGGCACCCCTTATGAGGGCAAGGTCTATCTGGTAGGCGGCTATGTGCGCGATAAGCAACTCGGACGCCCCCTACCCGCCGATCTAGACCTCGTGCTGGAAGGCGACGCGCTTGAACTGGCGCACTGGCTGTATGAGCATGGAATTGCGGAGCATGCGCCCGTAACCTACCCGCGCTTCGGCACGGCGAGAGTGACCATCGCAGGTGTGCCCATCGAGCTGGTGACGGCACGCGCCGAATCGTATCGTACCGAGAGCCGCAAGCCTATTCAGGTCCACCCCGCCACTCTGCAGCAGGACGCCCTGCGACGCGACTTCACGATCAACACCCTGCTGGAAAACCTGCACACAGGCGAGCTGATAGACCCGCTTGGAACCGCTCTGGCGGACCTGCAGACACGGCTCATCCGCACCCCACGCGAGCCAAAAGCTACCTTCTATGAGGACCCACTGCGTATGCTGCGAGCCGTGCGCTTCGCCGTGCAACTGAACTTCGATATCGAGCAAGAGACCTATCAAGCCATCTGTGAGGACGCCTATCGCCTTGCTATCGTCAGCAAGGAACGCATCCGCGACGAGTTCACCAAAATCCTGGAGCAGTCGGACGCCGCCCGCGGCTTGCAGATGCTGCTGGACACCGGTCTGCTCAAGGAGTTCGCCCAGCCGTTGCTGCCAATGGTCGGCTGCACCCAGAACCGCTACCACCAGTACGATGTGTGGACCCACAGTCTCAAAGCCGTCGAGGCGCTTACAGCTTTCCCACCACCCCTTGCCCCCTGGGAGCTGCGCCTCGCAATGCTGCTGCACGATGTGGGCAAGCCCGCCACCCGCACCGTGATTGAGGGCGAGGTGCATTTCTATGGGCATGCGCGTGTAGGCGCGCAAATCGCCCGCCAGTGGCTGCGCGAACTCAAATACCCCAACACCACCATCGAGCGAGTGGGCAAACTGATCGAGATGCATATGCGCCCGGGCGAATACACCCCCCAGTGGAGCGACGCCGCCATCCGACGCCTGATGCGCGACGCGGGTGAGCTGCTGGAACCGCTGCTCGTGATGGTGGAAGCCGATATCAAAGCGCAACGTGTACGGGTACGGCATGCCGTACCCCAACAAGCCGATCTGAACGCACTGCGCGAGCGGATCGCCCAGATTCGCGCCCGCGAAGATACCCGCCGCTGGCAAAGCCCACTCAGTGGCGAGGAACTGATGCACCATTTCGGTCTGAAACCGGGCCCTCTCGTCGGCAAGCTGAAAGAGGCATTGACCAACGCGGTGCTGGAGGGACGGCTCGCCCCCAACGACAAAGCGCACGCCCTTCAAATCGCCAGACAAATTCTGGAAAGCCTCACCGCCTCCGACGATTAAACGCCCTCTCCCCGCTGGGGAGAAGGTCGGGGTGAGGGGCACAACCCCCTCGCCCCGCTGGGGAGAAGGTATACTCTCCTGCCGAGTGAAGCAATGAGCAAGGAGCGACGCACCTTCGGTTTTGAGACGCGCATGGTTCACGCGGGGCACATTCCCGACCCCTATACAGGGGCACGCGCCGTGCCCATCTATCAAACCACCTCGTATGTGTTCGATGACCCGGACTACGCAGCGCAGCTGTTCGAACTGAAACAGTACGGCAACATCTACACCCGAATCAACAACCCGACGACCGCCGTGCTGGAGGAGCGAGTCGCCTCCCTGGAAGGTGGCACAGGAGCGGTGGCAACCGCCAGTGGTATGGCAGCCCAGTTCCTTACCTTTATGACGCTGCTGGAGCCAGGCGATGAGATTGTCTCCTCATCGCACCTCTATGGCGGCACAATGACCCAGTTCGTGCATACCTTCCGGAAGCTCGGCATCACCGTGCATTTCGTGGAACCGCATGACTGGGACGGTTGGGAACGCGCCATCACGCCACGCACCCGCGCTCTGTACGGCGAGACCATCGGCAATCCACGCGGCAGCATTCTGGACCTCGAGCGACTGGTGCAACTGGCGAACACGCACCGCATCCCGCTGATTGTGGACAACACCTTCGCCACACCCTATCTGTGCCGACCCATCGAGTGGGGCGCAACAATCGTGGTACATTCTGCTACCAAGTTTCTGGGCGGACACGGCAACTCCATCGGCGGCATCGTGGTCGAATCGGGCGACTTCGATTACAGCCACTTTCCCACCATTGCGGACCCGTCGCCCGCCTATCATAACCTGAAATTCTACGAGACTTTCGGGCACTACGGTTTCCTGATGAAGTTGCGGGCGGAGGCGTTACGCGATGTGGGCGCGTGCATGTCGCCTTTTAATGCCTTTCTTATTCTGCAGGGCATCGAGACACTCTCCGTGCGGATGGAGCGCCATGTGCAAAACGCACTGGGCGTGGCAAAGTTTCTCCAGGAGCACCCGCGCGTGGCGTGGGTCGCCTATGCAGGACTACCCGACCACCCCGACCACACCCTCGCGAAAAAATACACGCCGCTGGGTCCAGGCGCGGTGCTCTCGTTTGGGATCAAGCCCCCTGCCGGGATGGACGCACGCGAGGCGGGGAAACGCTTCATCCAGCGCCTGCAGCTTTTCTCCCATCTTGCCAATGTGGGCGATGTGCGCAGCCTGGTCATTCATCCCGCCTCCACCACGCACCAGCAGCTCTCGGATGAGGAGCTGATTCAGGCAGGCATTACGCCCGACCTGATCCGACTCTCCATCGGGCTGGAAACGCTGGATGACCTGCTTTGGGATCTGGATCAGGCGTTGTGGGGCATCGATGAGGAATGATTCGCGTATGCTGATATTAGGTGAAGTTCGCTACGAGCGCGGAACGCTGGTGGTGGAACCGCCGCTGGAGTTGCCTGAGGGTACGCGCCTGCTGCTTGTGCGTATCGACGGCATCCTGGCACTGGTTCCAGCAGAGGATGATGCCTTCGCAAACGCGGTGGAAGCCTCCATTCGCGAGCATTACGAGACGCTGAAGGCGCTGGTGCAGTGAGATGGCTTACTCTGCGTGAGGTGTTGCACATTCACCAGCGCGTGATAGAAGAAACGGGAGGTGAGGGTGGCATTCTTAACCTCCCCGCGCTTGAAGCCGCGCTCCTTCTCGTCCCCTTGCTTCGTTCGGTGATGTAGAGGCATTCCCAACCCTTCGTGAAAAAATAGCTGCACTTATTCATGGCATCACCACAACCCACCCCCTTGTAGACGGCAACAAGCGTGTGGCGTTAGTCGCGGCAGATACCTGTCTCAGACTTAATGGAATGCGCATCCGTCCATCCAGGGATGTGGAAGCGTTTTTCTGGGCAATCGCACGTGGCGAGCATGATGTCGTGTCCGTTGCCCAATGGTTGCAAACGGTCGTGGAGACACTCTCTGGTTGAACAGCCAACGCATGCACCTATTGCTAAATCTTTCTTGTCGCCACTTACCGTATATGCCGTTTCGCGTCTGAAAATAGTCGCCGCACTTCCTGCCCCCAGATCAGGTACTATAACGGCGAAATGGAAACGCTGGCTTGTTCGATCCGACTGAATACCATTCTGCCGCCGGAGCTGCAGGCGCGGTATCAAGACCCCGATGTAATTCGGCGCGTGCTGCGCGAGGCGCGCACCATCGCCATCGTGGGCATCTCTAGCGACAAATACAAGGCGAGCCATATGGTGGGCGCATATCTACAGTACGAAGGCTATCGGGTTATCCCCGTAAACCCGAACGCAACCGAGATCCTTGGCGAGCGATGCTACCCCGATGTGCGTAGCATCCCGGAGCCTATCGATGTGGTGGATATCTTTCGCCCCGCCCACGAATGCGTGTCAATCGTGCAGCAGGCTATCGAAAAGGGGGCTTGGTGCGTCTGGATGCAGCTGCGAATCGTGAACCCGGAAGCGGCAGCGCTGGCAGAACGCGCCGGGCTGACCGTGATTATGGACCGTTGCATCAAGATGGAGCATGGACGCTACAACAATAGCCTGCACTGGGTCGGCATGAACACGGAGATCATCACCGCCCGCAAAATGAAACGATGGTTTTGACGATCTCCCCGATGTGTTCGCGCGCTCCAACCAGGGAACGCCCCCGGCTCGCTCATCGCCTCGCAGCACCCGCCACGCTTTAGAGACTAATCCTGGAGGAGCACCTGCAGTTCGGGGTAGAACTGGTTATATTCCTCGACGTTGCGCGTGGGCTGGTTCAGCAGCCAGTCGCGCAGGTAGCCTGCCAGGAGTGAGCCGGAAGTCAGCGTGAAAATGCCGTGCTGCCGATAGGCTTCGGCTCGCACAGGGTCGTTCACTTTTGCCGCCACGCGCTGCACGCCGAACAACTCGCGCACCATCTGGGTAACCATGAGGTTGGTGTTATCGCCCTGCGTGCAGGCGATAAAAGCATCCGCCTTGTCCACTTCTGCACGACGCAAGGTGTCCTCATCCAGCCCATCCCCCAGCACGATACGACAGGTATGGTGCTTGCCCAGCCGCAGCAGCGCATCCTGCGAACGCTCAATCATCGTCACCTGATGCCCCGCCTGACTCATCAGCAAGGCAAGGATGGAACCGGTTCGTCCACAGCCCATAATCACGATTCGCATGGTTCTTCTCCTATTCCACCAGAAAGCCGACACGCAGGTCTGCCCCTATCTCGGCGCTTCCCCTCACTTTTCCTGTTCGGGCACGCCATAGAGCCAGACATAACAGGGGGCGCGCCGCAGCACCGTCTCCACCGTGTCATCCAGCGTTTGCAGCCCCAGTCGCCTTCGGTAGCGCACCGCCATCAGCACCATGTCGGCATGGAGCGATTGTACCATCTCGACGATGGTATGCCCGCAGTGATAAGCAGGCTTCACCATTGTTTCGAAGCGCGGGCAGCCCATCTGCTGCGCGATTTGGCGTGCGATATGAGCCATCTGTTCACCCTCCTGCAGGCGAATCTGCGGACAGTTTTGCAGACTGACCGAGCGCGGTACTTCCACAAGGCAGAGGGCGGTGAGCTTCGCCTGGAACGCATTGGCGAACTCGCAAGCGAACTGAAGCACTTCGCGATCCTCCGGGGTGTTGCTGAAGGGTACAAGCAGATGGGCAGGCACTGCCTCGCTCTGCTCGGTCGGTTCAGGCTTGCTTCGCCGAAAGATTCGGAACACCATCGTTGCTCTTGAAGGGCCGAGGAACCTCGCCCTCAATTATATTATACTCCTTCCAGCTCCTCACGCAACAGTTCCTGTACGCGCTGAGGGTTGGCACGCCCCTGAGTGGCTTTCATCACCTGTCCCACCAGAAAGCCCAGCACGCCTGTCTTGCCACTTCGATACTTTTGCACAGCATCGGGGTTTTCGTCCAGCACCTGTTGCACGACGGCACGCAGCAGCTGCTCATCGGAAATCTGGGTCAAACCGCGCTCGCGCACAATCTCCGAGGGCATGCGACCTGTCTGATACACCTCGTCGAACAGCTCTTTGGCGATACGCCCGCTGATGGTGCCATTTTTGATGAGAGTGAGCAGGTCGGCAAGGTGCGCCGGGGTCAGTGGCGTATCGCTGATGCGCTTGTTGTCTTCATTCAACCTGCCAGCCAGTTCAACCGTAATCCAGTTGCAGGCGGCTTTTGGCTCGCATCCATGCGCCACGCACCCCTCGAAAAACATGGCGGTCTCGTAGTCCGCGGTCAACACGCTGGCGTCATAGGCGGAAAGCTGATATTCGCGCTGATACCGCTCCCACTTGGCTAAGGGCAGCTCGGGAATCGTGGCGCGTAAGGCGTTCAACCACTCTTCGGTAATCTGGATAGGCACAATATCGGGTTCCGGGAAGTAGCGATAGTCCTGTTCATACTCTTTGGTGCGCATGGGGAAACTGTAGCCGCTCTCCTCGTTCCAGCCGCGCGTCTCCTGCACAACGGGTTCGCCCCGCTCCAGTAGTGCAATCTGGCGGTTAATCTCGAACTCGATGCCGCGCACAACCGAACGGAAGGAGTTGAGATTTTTCAGCTCGGTTTTGACGCCCAGCGTGGGCGCGCCTTCGAGCGCAACGCTGATGTTCGGCTCGCAACGCAACGAACCTTCTTCCATCTTCCCATCACACACGCCCAGATAGGTCAGAATCGCGCGCAACTGGAGCAGATACTCCTTCGCTTCCTCGGGTGAATGGAGATCGGGCGGGTAGTCGGTCACAATCTCCATCAGGGGCACGCCTGCACGATTATAGTCCACCTCACTCTCGCCCGGTAGGTAGTGAAACAGTTTGCCCGTATCCTCCTCCAGATGCACCCGCTTGATGCGCACGCGCTTGCGCTCCCCGTTGATTACTATCTCCAGGAAGCCATGCGTGCCAATAGGATGCACTTCGCCATACTGCGAAATCTGATAACCTTTCGGCAAGTCGGGATAGAAGTAGTTCTTGCGGTAGAACAACGCGACGGGAGCGATGCGACAGTTGAGCGCGAGCGCAGTGCGAATCACATGCTCAACCGCCTTTTTGTTCGGGACAGGCAGCGTGCCCGGTAATCCCAGACAGATAGGACATACATTCGTGTTGGGTGCATCGCCGAAGCGGGTGGGACACGCGCAGAACATTTTGCTCTGGGTCAAGAGCTGCGCATGCACCTCCATGCCGATGCTCGGAATGTATCGCACGGTAGACCCTCCTTGCAGGAAGTATACCTGACACGGTGAAAAGTCGAGCCACCTATCTACCCGCCTGCCCGCGACACCCCCCTGAGGCTGTTCGAAAAATCCCTCAGAACCCCATTATCCACACACAACAGACAACAAAACCATCCGAACCATCCCCACCCAACCCCTGCACCAAACCCACCATGTTCCACAACACAAACA
>Ga0101943_1001641_pt1 | contig 17856 bp, 13 predicted proteins | sample DewCreD2012metaG_5_FD_75244 | JGI IMG/M metagenome (GOLD analysis project Ga0101943, IMG submission 75244) | Hot spring sediment bacterial and archeal communities from British Columbia, Canada, to study Microbial Dark Matter (Phase II) - Dewar... ... | reverse complement strand
CTCGCGCACCTGGTAGGCGAGGAGGTCGAGCTCCCGCTCCCGCTCCCGCGACCGCTCCTCCAGTTCCGCGACCCGAGCGCGGATCGCGACGAGCCGGCGGTGGGCGGCCCCGTAGGCCTCCACCGTCGCGGCGTGCGCCTCCCCCGCGAACCGGTCGAGGAACGCCCGCTGGACCGCCGGCGCGAGCAGCCGCTGCGCCTGGTTCTGCCCGTGGACCTCCACCAGGTGGGCCCCGAGCCGGGCCAGGGTGGAGACCGTCGCGATCTGCCCGCAGACCCTCGCCGAACCCCTCCCGTCGGCCCCGACGGTGCGGGCCAGGACCAGCTCGCCGTCCTCCGCCCACCCCGCGACCTCTGGGACCGGCGGCGCGTCGAACCGGGCCTCGACCCGAGCCTGGCCGGCCCCCTCGCGGACGAGGGAGGCCGAGGCCCTGGCGCCCGTCGCGAGGGCGAGCCCGACCGTGACCATGGTCTTGCCCGCCCCCGTCTCGCCAGAGAGCACGTTCAGACCGGGATGGAGCTCGAGGTCGACGTCCTCGAGGACCCCGAGGCCCGAGATGTGGAGCTCCCGCAGCACGGGCGGATGCTACCCCTCGGCCACGACACGCCGAGGCCTCAGGGGCCCTTCGGCCCAGGCTCCCCCGGGAGCCCGAACTTCTCGCGCACGAGCGACAGGAACCCCGGCGCACCATCGCGCCGCACCAGGCGGGCCGGGGTGGCGGCGCGGGCGATCCTGAGCACCGCGCCCACCGGGAGCTCGCGGCTCTCGCGCCCGTCGGCCGAGAGGAGGCCCGGCTCCTCCCCGGTCACCTCGAGCGTCACGCGCTGGTCGGGCCCGAGCACGATCGACCGGTCGAAGACCATGTGCGCGGCGATCGGCGTGACGATCAGGCAGGGCACGGTGGGCACGACGATCGGCCCGTGCGCGGAGAACGAGTAGGCGGTGGAGCCCGTGGGCGTGGCGACGATGACCCCGTCCGCGGAGAACGTCGTGACGTACTCCCCGTCCACGTACAGCGCGAGGCGGACGAGGCGGTGCCGGGCCCCCTTCTCCACGATGACCTCGTTCAGGGCCCACTCCGCGCCCGCCCAGGTCGTCCCCTCGGGCTCCGCCTGGACCGCGAGGCGTTCCTCCACCCGCGCGGTCCCCGCGAGCACCCGCTCGATCAGCGCGGGAGCCTCCTCCGGCTCGACCTCGGTGAGGAACCCCATCCGGCCGACCTTCACGCCGAGCACCGGGCACCCCGTGAGGGACGCGAGGTGCGCAGCGTGGAGGAAGGTGCCGTCGCCACCCACGGAGACCACGAGGTCGAGCCCCTCCGCGAAGGTCCCCGGCGGCGCGGCGGAGGCCGCGCCCAGCCCAGCCCCCTCGAGCTCCCTCGTACCGACGCCCCGCTCGGCGAGCCAGGTCAGGAGGTCCTTCGCGGAACGGACCGCCGCCTCCCGGGCGGGGTGCGCGATCACGCCGACGCGCCGCACCCCACGCCTCCCCCGCCAGGTCCCGCGGCCTCGGACCGATCGCCTCGGCGGCCGGGTCGCGCGCCGGCCGAGAGGTGAGCCGCCTCCGCCAGCGCCCGCACCAACGCCTCCCCGAGGTCGCGCCGGGGTGCCTCCGCCGCGGCGTGGAGCAGGAACTCCACGTTCCCGGCGGGCCCGAGGAGCGGCGAGGCCATCACGTCCAACGGCTCGATCCCCGCCGCCCGACAGGCCTCCGCCACCCGCGAGAGGGCCCGCCGCCACACGCCCGCGTCCCGCACCACGCCCCCCCGTCCCACCTCGGCCCTCGTCGCTTCGAACTGAGGCTTCACCAGCAGCACGAACGCCGCGCCCGGGGCCGCGACCCGGGCCAGGGCCGGGACGACGAGCGCGAGCGAGGTGAACGAGAGGTCCGCCACCACCACCTCGGGCGGGAACGGGAGGTCCTCCGGCGTGAGGTCGCGCGCGTTGGTCCGCTCGAGGACCGTGACCCGCGGATCGGTCCTGAGCTCCCAGGCGAGTTGCCCGTAGCCGACGTCCACCGCGGCGACGCGCGCGGCGCCCCGTCGGAGCAGGCAGTCGGTGAACCCCCCGGTGGAGGCCCCGACGTCGAGGCAATCCCGGCCCGCCACCTCGATGCCGAACCGATCGAGCGCGGCCTCGAGCTTCTCCCCGCCCCGGGATACGAACCGGCGGGGGGGCCGGGCGAGGGCGACGGGCTCGTCCGGGCCCACGAGCGTCGAAGGCTTCCCCGCGGGCCGGCCCCCCACCGTCACGAGCCCCGCCTCGATCGCCGCCCGGGCCTCCGCGCGGCTCCGGACCAGCCCGCGGCGGACGAGTTCCGCGTCGAGCCGCCGACGCGTCAACCCGACGCCTTGGTCCCCCCGCCGGCCCCGGCCCTCGGCGACGTCCGCCGCGCCGTCTTCCCCGCCGCCTTCTCGAGATCGCGGACCCGCCGCTTGAGCGACTCCAGCTCCTCCTTGCTCGCGACGCCGAGCGCCTTGAGCTGCGCACGGACCTCCCGGCGGACGAGCTCCGTGAGCCGCTCGCGGTTCCGCTGGGACCACTCCATCAGGTCCTTCGCGAGCTCGTTGACCCGCTCCCGGCTCTCACCCGCCATCGCCCGCGCCATGGCCTGGGCCTTCGCGGGGCTCAGCCTACCCAGCACCGCCTCCACGTACCGCTTCACGTCCTCGAGCATCGCCGCCTCCTCCGGTCGCCGGTGCAAGGATACCCCGGAGCCCCTCCGGCCCCGGGCCGGCGAGGGGCCCGCCGGAAGCGGGCCGGACCGGCCAACCCACGGCGGGCCCTTCGGCGGGCGGCGCGGGTTGGTACCATCGCGCGACCGGCTGGGGCCGACCGGGAGGAGCGGCGCGTGCTACCGATCCGCGATGCGAACCCCACGCGGAGGACGCCGTGGGTCACGATCGCCCTGATCGCAGCCAACGTCGTCGTGTTCCTGTTCTGGCAGCCCACGTTCGCCCCCCAGGGCAGGCAGCAGGCGTTCTTCTTCTGCCACGCGCTGATCCCCTACGAGGTGACCCACGGGACGAACCTCGCCCAGGGCGGACCCGCCGCCGCGCGCGCCCTCGACGAGCAGCTCGGCCACCAGTTCGGACCCGGTGCGGGTCGCGCGATCCAGGCCTTCCTCCAGCGGCGCTGCCCCGACAAGAGCTGGCTGGCGTCGGTGTTCGTCTCGATGTTCCTCCACGGCGGCTGGCTCCACATCGCCGGGAACATGCTCTACCTCTGGATCTTCGGGAACAACGTCGAGGACCGGCTCGGACGCGCCGTCTTCGTCGTCTTCTACCTGGTCGGCGGGCTCGCCGCGGCGGCGCTCCAGGTCCTGTTCGCCCCGGACTCGGTGATCCCGAACGTGGGGGCCTCGGGGGCCATCGCGGCCGTCCTCGGTGCCTACCTCGTCCTGTTCCCCCACGCCCGGATCCTCACGCTCGTGATGTTCTTCTTCATCACGTGGGTCGAGCTGCCGGCCGTGGTCGTACTGGGGTTCTGGTTCGTCTTCCAGCTGATCTCCGGCCTGTCGGAGCTCGGGGCGCTCGGGCAGCAGGTGAACAGCGGGGTGGCTTACTGGGCGCACGTCGGTGGCTTCGTCGCCGGCGTCGCGATGACGCTCCTGTTGTTCCGGGGGCGACGCCAACCCGTCCCCTACGAGCCGCTCCCGCCCCGCCCCGATCTCTGGGACCCGTAGCCTCCCATCGGCGCCCTCCTCGGATCACCGACCCGTTCGCGCGCGTCATGCGTCCAGCGGGAGCGGGTCCTCCTCGAGGATGCCCAGGTCCCGGCCGACGTACGTCGGCCGGATCTCCGAGGTCGCGAGCCGCGCCTCATCCGTGACCCCGGTCAGGACCAGGAGCGAGTCCCAGCCCAGCGCCCGCGCGCCCGCGACGTCGGTGTCGAGGCGGTCGCCGACCACGAGGGGCCTGCCCCCGCCCGCCCGCTCGAAGGCCCGGAGGAAGAGGGGGGCGTGGGGCTTCCCCACGACCTCGGGGACCGCGCCCGTCGTGGTGGTGATCACGGCGAGGAGCGCGCCGGCCCCGGGCCACAGCCCGTCGGCGGCCGGGTAGGCGGGGTCGGCGTTGGTGGCCACGAGCCGCGCGCCCCGCTGGACGAGGAGGGCCGCCCGCCGGAGCTTCGCGTAGTCCGCCGACCGGTCCCACCCCACGACCACGGCCTCCACCCGCTCCGGCTCGCCCTCGACGACCTCGATGCCGGCATCGGCCAAGGCCCGCCGGACCCCCTCCTCGCCGATCACGAAGGCGTTCCGCACCCCCCGCGCGGCCAGGACGTCCGCCGTGGCGAGGGCCGAGGTCACGACCTCCGACGGCGACGCGTCGATCCCCAGACGCCGGAGGCGCTCCGCGATGGCCCCGGGTGTCCGCCCGGAGTTGTTCGTGACGAACGCGATCCGTTTCCCCCGTCCGCGGAGGCTGTCCAGGGCCTCGGCCGCGCCGGGGACGGCCTCGTCGCCCCGGTACAGGACGCCATCGAGGTCGAAGAGGAAGCAGTCGTAGCGGTCGGCGAGGGCCATCACGAGCTCACGACGTCGGCGAGCCCTGCCCCGAGGTCACGAAGGCGGCGAGGGCGGTCGCGCTCGCGGCGGGGTCCACGTATCTCAACCGGTGAGGCGGCGCAGCGCTCGCTCGTAGTGCTCGACCTCCGGCCGCAGGGCACGGGCCAGCTTGAGGTGGCCGATGGCCCGCATCCGCTGCCCGGTGCGCTCGCACGCGAGCGCCAGCCCGAAGTGGGCGTAGTCGTTGGCCGGGTCGAGCTGCACGGCCTTCGCGAACTCACGCCTCGCATGGGCCATCCGACCCGCCATGAAGTGCGCCCGTCCCAGCCCCTCGCGGATGGAGGCCTTGTTGGGCTCGTAGAGCTTGGCCCGCGAGAGCAGGAGAGCTGCCTGGTGCGGCTCGCCGCGCTCGAGGAAGGCCATGCCCCTCGAGAAGAGGTCGTACACCTGGTGGTCGCCTCGCTCGTCCCGTCCGTGCTCCCCGCCGGTGCTATACAGAGGTGATGCCACGTATCCGTCCGTTCGTCGGCCTGCTGTTCGATCCGGCGCGCGCCGGCCCCCTGGACCGCGTCACCGCGCCTCCCTACGACACTATCACCCCCGCGGAGCGGGATCGGTTCCTCGACGCCAGCCCCTACAACGTCGTGCGGCTCGACCTGCCCGACGCCTCGGCCCCCGGCGCGGGGGCGGGCGCAGATCCCTACGCGACCGCCGCCGAGCTCCTCCTTCTGTGGCGCCGACGGGGCGTGATGGTCCCCGATCCGGGCGGCCCGGCCCTCTACGGCTACGAGATGCGCTTCGTCCATCGGGGTCGCTCGGGCCGGGTCCGGGGGGTGATCGGCCTGGTCGAGCTGGAGCCGTGGGGCGGGCGCGTGCTCCCGCACGAGCGGACCCTCGCCGGGCCGGTCGAGGACCGGCTCCGCCTGCTCCGCGCCACCCGCGCCAACCTCTCGTGCGTGTACGGCCTCGTCCCCGGGCCGAGGCCGGAGCTCGCCGAGATGCTCGAGCGCGCGGCGGCGGGCACCCCGCTCGTCGAGATCGCCGACGAGGAGGGGGTGGTGCACCGGCTGTGGCGGGTGGATGACGGGGAGCTGCCGCGGGCCCTCGCCGAGGACCCCCTCCTGATCGCCGACGGGCACCACCGGTACGCGACCGCGCTCCGGTACCGGGAGGAGATGCGCGCGGTCCACGGACCCGGCCCCTGGGACCAGGTGATGGCGCTCGTGGTGGACGCCGCCTCCGAGGATCCACCCGTGCTCCCCTACCATCGGGTCCTGATCGAGGGGTCGCCGGTCGGCGGCGGGGACCGCGTGCGCGACCTCGAGGAGGTGCTGGCCGAGCTCTCCGACGAGGAGCTCGTGTACGGACTCACGGCCCGCGAGGACGGGGAACTGGTGCACAGGGTGGGGCGGCTCGACGGCCGCCCGCCGACCGTGTGCGCGCTCCACGAGCGGATCCTGGCCGCCGTTCCCCAGGGGGCCCTGCGCTACACGCAGGACGCCGTCGGCGCCGAGCAGGCCGTCCGGGAGCGCAGGGCCGTCGCCGCCTACTTCCTCCCGCCCACGACCGCCGAACGTATCCGCGCGGTCGTGGAGCGAGGGGAGCGCCTCCCCGAGAAGTCCACGTTCTTCTGGCCGAAGCCGAGGACCGGGGTGGTGCTCCGGCTCCTGGACGCGTCCTGAGACACCCTGCCGCTCCCCGCGGGACCCGCGAGGCGGGGCCGGTTCCTCCGGCGGCCGGCTCAACCCTCCCTCGGTTCCAGCTTCTCGATCCGCCTCGCCACCACCTCCGTCAGGCTCCTCGCCCCGGCTCCGCTCCGGTAGAAGCGCCTGGCCAGCTGCCCGTACACCAAGACGGCGTCGCCCTTGCCGATCCCCTCGACGGCGCGCCGCCCGACGGTCGAGTGCCAGACCGCCACCGGGAGAGGGAGGAGGCGTTCCCCGGCCTCCGGAACGGAGAGCCGTAGCTCGGTGACCTCATCCCCGGACGGCAGCCGCCGCGCGACGGGCTCCGCGGCCACCGTCCCGGCAAGCACGACGATGTTCACCGCGACCATCACGGCTCCCCCCTTTCCGGGGTGACCGTAGCAGCGGCCACCGACACGGGGCCCGCTACACTCGGCGGCGTGTACGGGGGGAGGGCGGACCGAGCGCGGCCAGCGACCGAGGGCCAGCGTGGAGAGCCCGCCCCGACGCGCGAGGGGATCCCGGTCGAGGTCGCCCGGGGGATCACCGCGATCGACACGCGGATGGCGGGCCGGAGCCTCGTCACCTCCGCCTACCTCGTGCGGGCGGAGGAACCGGTCCTCATCGAGACCGGTCCGAGCACCTCCGCCGAGGCCGTGCGGCGAGGGCTCGGGGAGCTGGGCGTGGGCCCCGGCGACCTTCCCCATATCGTCGTGACCCACATCCACCTGGACCACGCGGGCGGCGCGGGCACGCTGGCGCGAGCGTTCCCGGCGGCGACCATCTGGGTGCACGAACGCGGCGCTCCGCACCTCGCGGACCCGACCCGGCTCGTGGCCAGCACGGCCAGGGTGTACGGCGAGGAGCGGATGCGCGCCCTGTTCGGGGACGTGGAGCCGGTGCCCGCGGATCGGATCCGGGCCCTGGCCGACGGCGACCGCCTCCGCCTCGGGGGACGGGCGCTCGAGGTCCTGCACACGCCGGGCCACGCCTCCCACCATCTGGCGCTCCAGGACGACGCCACGGGGAGCGTCTTCGTCGGCGACGCCCTCGGCGTGCACCTCCCCGACGTCCGGGTCCTGCGGCCGGCCACGCCGCCGCCCGAGTTCGACCTCGAGCTGGCCGTGGAGAGCGTGGGGCGGATCCGCAGCCGAGCCCGCGGCGCCCTCCTGCTGTCGCACTTCGGCCCGGCGGAGGAGGTCGAGGCCCTCTGCGACCTCGCCGTCCACCGGATGCGGGCGTGGGCCGCCGAGGTCCGGGACGCCCTGGACCGGACCGAGGACCTGGACGAGATCACGCGGCTCCTCGAGCGCCTGGCGGCGGACGACCTCCGGACCGACCTGGGCGAACCTCCCGACCCCCGCCTCGACCTGGAGCGTTACGAGATCCTGGCCGGCGCGCGGATCAACGCGAGCGGGCTCGTCAGGTACTGGCGCAAGCGGGCCGAGGCTCAGCCGAGCTGAGCGAGGCGCTCCGCCACGTCGAACGCCGCCTGGTCGTGGCGGAGGATCCTCCGGAACACCCGGGCCGCCTCCTCCGTCCGGCCGGCCCGCTCGAGGATATCGGCGGTCACGTACCACACGCGGAGCACCCAGTCCGTCCCGACGTCCTCGCGGGTGGGGAGGCGACGGAGGAGCGAGAGCGCCTCCTCGAACCTCCCCTGGTCGCGGAGGGCGGCCGCGGCGACGATCGCCGCCTCGGCCTTGTGCTCCAAGGGGATCGGGGCCGTGAGCGCCTCCTCCGCCAGCGGCACGGCGCGCTCCGGCTTCCCCAGCGCCCGCAGGCAGTCCGCGATGATGTGGTTCTGGTCGGAGCGCCCGGAGATCCGCCGGTAGGCCTGCATCTCGGAGAGGGCCTCGCGGTAGCGACCGCTCGAATACAGCGCGAGGCCCAGGACCTCCCGCACCGCCGCCGACCGCGGGGCCAGCTCCTTCGCCCTGGCCGCCTCCGCCGCCGCCCCGCGGGCGTCGCCCCGCCCGAGGAGCTCGACGGCGCGCCCCAGGGCCGCCAGGGCCCGGTCGGCCTGGCCGCGACGCGCCACGCGGCGGAGCTCATCGACCAGGTCCGCGGGGAGGCTCACCCGGCGGACGCGGGACCCCGCGGGACGGCCACGGAGCGGGCGAGGGGCGGGTTTGGGCATCGGCCTAGAAGCCTACCCGCGGAGGAGACGAAGAGAGCCACCCGAAGGTGGCTCTCTCGGATGATGTCCCGGCAGCGTCCTACTCTCCCACCCCGTCGCCAGGGCAGTACCATCGGCGCTGGAGGGCTTAACTTCCGGGTTCGGGATGGGACCGGGTGTTTCCCCTCCGCCATGGCCACCGGAACTCCGTCCCGGACCCCTGGGGTCCGGCGACCCGTGGGGGCGAGCCCCGAGCAGAGCTCGGAACCCGATGGCGAGCGCGAGCAGAGAGTCAAGTCCTCGGCCTATTAGTACCGGTCGGCTCAACACCTCGCGGTGCTTACACCTCCGGCCTATCGACCTCGTGGTCTCCGAGGGGCCTTACCTGGTCGACCCAGTGGGAGGCCTCATCTCGGGGTGGGCTTCGCACTTAGATGCCTTCAGCGCTTATCCCGTCCGGACGTGGCTAACCAGCCGTGCCGCTGGCGCGACAACTGGCACACCAGAGGTCCGTCCGTCCCGGTCCTCTCGTACTAGGGACAGCTCCCCTCAAGCCTCCTGCGCCCGCAGCGGATAGGGACCGAACTGTCTCACGACGTTCTAAACCCAGCTCGCGTGCCTCTTTAACGGGCGAACAGCCCGACCCTTGGGACCTGCTCCAGCCCCAGGATGAGACGAGCCGACATCGAGGTGCCAAACCTGGCCGTCGATATGGACTCTTGGGCCAGATCAGCCTGTTATCCCCGGGGTACCTTTTAGCCGTTGAGCGACGGCCCTACCACCAGGAGCCGTCGGATCACTAGGCCCCGCTTTCGCGCCTGCTCGACCCGTCGGTCTCGCAGTCAAGCCCCCTTGTGCCCTTGCACTCGACGCCTGATTGCCAACCAGGCTGAGGGGACCTTTGGGCGCCTCCGTTACCCTTTAGGAGGCGACCGCCCCAGTCAAACTGCCCACCAGGCGCTGTCCCCGACCCGGATCACGGGCCCGGGTTAGAGTCCCAACAGGTGAAGGGCGGTATTTCAAGGGTGGCTCCACCCGAGCCGGAGCCCGGGCTTCACAGCCTCCCGCCTATCCTACGCAACACCTGCCAGAACCCAACACCAAGTTGCAGTAAAGGTCCCGGGGTCTTTCCGTCCTGCTGCGGGTAACGAGCATCTTCACTCGTAGTGCAATTTCGCCGAGTCCCTGGTCGAGACAGTGCCCAAGTCGTTACGCCATTCGTGCAGGTCGGAACTTACCCGACAAGGAATTTCGCTCCGAGATCCCTATGTCGCCATAGGGGCGGGACCATATCTTCAGCTCCCCCGTCGGCGGGGAGCTGGCTGGCGTATGGCCTCTGAGGATCCCAGGAACCGAGACGGCTTCCGATGGTTCATGGCCTGGGCGATCTCCGCGATCCGAGCGAGGCCCTCCACCGAGAGGTGGAGCTCGGCCTCCGTGATCCGGATGACCGCCGCGAACCTCGTGAACGCATCGGCCTTCGCCGTAACCAGTGGATACCGTTCAAGAACGGCACGATCAGGTCCCGGAGGTCTGGGAACCGAGAGACCCTGTAGGCGAACAGGTCCTCTCGGTGGTCGTCGTACCTCCGGTCCCGGCGGACGCTGCCACAGCCGAAGTACCCCCGGATCGTTCACCGGGCCTCCGCGCTCCGCGCCGTCCACGAACCCGACGATCCACTGCTCGATCCCCGGTCTTTCCTGCTGATCGCCCGCACCGGTCGGATTGTCACTGCGCATGCCGGCAACCGTAACGTTCGGCACCGACATGGCGAGTACCGCCGGATCCTCGGGTGTCCCAGCATATAGCCAGCTGCACTCGCGCCGTCGCCGACGCGAGGGGCAGCGCCGAGGGGCGCATCCTCGGCCGTCTACCTTAGGACGGTTATAGTTACCGCCGCCGTTTACCGGCGCTTAGGTTCGGAGCTTCGCACGGCCCGAAGGCCGCGCTGACCCCTCCCCTTAACGTTCCGGCACCGGGCAGGCGTCAGTCCGTATACATCGTCTTACGACTTCGCACGGACCTGTGTTTTTAGTAAACAGTCGCTTGGGCCTGGTCTGTGCCACCCCCTCGGGCTCCGGCCGCGAAGGCCTTCACCCTACCGGGGTCCCCCTTCTCCCGAAGTTACGGGGGCAATTTGCCGAGTTCCTTGACCAGGGTTCACTCGATCGCCTCGGTATGCTCTACCAGCCCACCTGTGTCGGTTTGGGGTACGGGCACCTCACCCACTCGCTAGAGGCTTTTCTCGGCAGCATGGGCTCACTCGCTTCGCCTGAACGGCTCGGCATCGCGCCTCGGGGTTGACGAGGTCCCGGATTTGCCTAGGACCTCCCCCTACACGCTTGCCCCAGGACGACCACCGCCTGGGTCGAGCTACCCTTCTGCGTCCCCCCATCGCTGGCCGTCACCGGGTCGGTCGGTAGCCCCTCCCGGAGGAGGGGTTCCCTTAGTACCCCGGGTCCGACCTGGTCGCGGGTGAGGTGGTACCGGAATATCAACCGGTCGTCCATCGCCTACGCCTCTCGGCCTCGGCTTAGGTCCCGACTAACCCTGGGCGGATGAACCTTCCCCAGGAACCCTTGGGCTTCCGGCGGACGGGCTCCTCCCCCGTCTCTCGCTACTCATGCCGGCATTCTCACTTCCGACGCGTCCACGGCTGGGTTCCCCCGCCGCTTCACCCGCGTCGGAACGCTCCCCTACCGATCCCCCGGCCTGGACGTACGAGGCCTCCCTCGTACGCCGAGCCGTTCCGGGGGATCCCGCAGCTTCGGTGCCGTGCTTGAGCCCCGCTACATCGTCGGCGCAGGACCACTTGACCAGTGAGCTGTTACGCACTCTTTCAAGGATGGCTGCTTCTAAGCCAACCTCCTGGTTGTCTCTGCGATCCCACATCCTTTCCCACTTAGCACGGACTTGGGGACCTTAGCTGGCGGTCTGGGTTGTTTCCCTCTCGGCTACGGAGCTTAGCCCCCGCAGCCTCACTCCCGGGCTCTCGTCCGACGGCATTCGGAGTTTGCCTGGGTTCGGTAAGCTTGTGGGCCCCCTAGCCCAAGCAGTGCTCTACCTCCGCCGGAGAACGCCCGAGGCTGCCCCTAAAGGCATTTCGGGGAGAACCAGCTATCACCGGGTTTGATTGGCCTTTCACCCCTACCCACAGGTCATCCCCCAGGTTTTCAACCCTGGTGGGTTCGGCCCTCCACGAGGTCTTACCCTCGCTTCAGCCTGCCCATGGGTAGATCACCCGGCTTCGGGTCTAGCGCCTGCGACTGGACGCCCTGTTCGGACTCGCTTTCGCTACGGCTTCCCCCGAAGGGTTAACCTCGCCGCAGACGGCTAACTCGCCGGCTCATTCTTCAAAAGGCACGCCGTCACCCGGACCTGGTCGCCCAGGCCCGAGCTCCGACGGTTCGTAGGCTCACGGTTTCAGGTTCTATTTCACTCCCCTCCCGGGGTGCTTTTCACCTTTCCCTCACGGTACTGGTCCACTATCGGTCGCCAGGGAGTACTTAGCCTTAGGGGGTGGGCCCCCCAGATTCACACGGGATTCCACGGGCCCCGTGCTACTCGGGAACACCGCCGGGAGATCCGTCACCTTTCGCCTACAGGGCTATTACCTCCTCCGGCGGCCCTTTCCATGGCCTTCGGCTAGGTGCGGATTTTGTAACTCCCTGGAGGGTCCGGCGCCCCTCCTGGCGGGTCCCACGACCCCGGCACGGCAACGCCACCGGGCTTCGACACCGTGCCGGTTTAGGCTGATCCCCGTTCGCTCGCCGCTACTAGGGGAGTCGCGGTTGCTTTCCTTTCCTCGCCCTACTGAGATGTTTCACTTCGGGCGGTTCCCTCCACAGGCCCTATGGGTTCAGGCCTGGGTGACCGGGCATGACCCCGGCCGGGTTCCCCCATTCGGGCATCTCCGGATCTCAGCCTTCTCGGCGGCTCCCCGGAGCTTATCGCAGCCTGACACGCCCTTCATCGGCTCCTGGCGCCTAGGCATCCACCGTGAGCCCTTCCTAACTTGACTCGTAGATGCTCGCGCTCGCTATCGAGTTCTCAAGGTGCTCGGGGGCTCGCACCCCCAGAGCTGAACAGCGTGCCTGGCCGGGTCACGGTGCACCACCCCCGTTCGGGTCAAGGACCGTACCTGGGAGACGGCGCGGAATCCGCGCCCGACCGGATAGCCAGTGATCGACCTGGAGCTGCGGGCCTGCCGCCGGATGCGGCCGTGCCCGGATGCCAGAGCTCCTTAGAAAGGAGGTGATCCAGCCGCACCTTCCGGTACGGCTACCTTGTTACGACTTCACCCCAATCGCCGACCCCACCTTCGACGGCTCCCTCCCTCCGAAGAGGGTTGGGCCACCGGCTTCGGGTGTTGCCGACTTTCGTGGTGTGACGGGCGGTGTGTACAAGGCCCGGGAACGTATTCACCGCGGCGTTGCTGATCCGCGATTACTAGCGACTCCGACTTCACGGGGTCGAGTTGCAGACCCCGATCCGAACTGAGCGCGGCTTTTTGGGATTCGCTCCCCCTCGCGGGATCGCAGCCCTCTGTACCGCGCATTGTAGCATGCGTGCAGCCCTGGGCATAAGGGGCATGATGACTTGACGTCATCCCCACCTTCCTCCGGTTTGGCACCGGCAGTCCCCCTAGAGTTCCCGGCATGACCCGCTGGCAACTAGGGACAGGGGTTGCGCTCGTTGCGCCACTTAAGGCAACACCTCACGGCACGAGCTGACGACAGCCATGCACCACCTGTGCAGGCTCCGTAGAGCACCGTGTTTCCACGGCTTCACCCTGCATGTCAAGCCCAGGTAAGGTTCTTCGCGTTGCATCGAATTAAGCCGCATGCTCCGCCGCTTGTGCGGGCCCCCGTCAATTCCTTTGAGTTTTAGCCTTGCGGCCGTACTCCCCAGGCGGGGTGCTTAATGCGTTAGCTTCGGCACGGACGGGGTCGATGTCCGCCCACACCTAGCACCCAACGTTTACGGCTAGGACTACCAGGGTATCTAATCCTGTTCGCTCCCCTAGCTTTCGCGCCTCAGCGTCAGGACAGGCCCAGGAGGCCGCCTTCGCCACCGGTGTTCCTCCCGATATCTGCGCATTTCACCGCTACACCGGGAATTCCGATCTCCCCTACCTGCCTCCAGCCGTGCAGTATCGGACGCGGTTCGCGGGGTTGAGCCCCGGGATTTCACGACCGACTTGCACGACCGCCTACGCGCGCTTTACGCCCAATGAATCCGGACAACGCTCGCTCCCTACGTGTTACCGCGGCTGCTGGCACGTAGTTAGCCGGAGCTTCTTCTGCAGGTACCGTCACTTTCGCTTCGTCCCTGCCGAAAGGGGTTTACAACCCGAAGGCCTTCATCCCCCACGCGGCGTCGCTGCGTCACGCTTTCGCGCATTGGCGCAAGATTCCCCACTGCTGCCTCCCGTAGGAGTCTGGGCCGTGTCTCAGTCCCAGTGTGGCTGGCCGTCCTCTCAGACCAGCTACCCGTCGTCGCCTTGGTGGGCCGTTACCCCACCAACGAGCTGATAGGCCGCGGGCCCATCCCAGACCGCCGAAGCTTTCCCGGCCGGATCATGCGACCCGACCGGAGTATCCGGTATTAGCCCCGGTTTCCCGGGGTTATCCCAGTGTCTGGGGCAGGTTGCCCACGTGTTACTCACCCGTTCGCCGCTCCGTACCCGGGTGGGTTACCCCTCCCGGGCCGATCGCTCGACTTGCATGTGTTAGGCACGCCGCCAGCGTTCGTCCTGAGCCAGGATCAAACTCTCCGTAGAGATCGCTTCATCCGGCCCGAGGGCCGGCTTCCGCGCTTCGGAAAGTCGACCTCCGAGACCGGCACGGCCCCGGAGATCCTCGTACGACCGTCATCACGGACGACGCGTTCGCGCCGCCCGATCGACGGGGTTGCGCACTGGCTTTTGGCACACTGTTCAGTTCTCAAGGTGCGAGCGCCACCCACGCGGGGTTCTCCCGGAGATGGGGGTCGCGCCAACTCTTCATGGTAGGCACCCCAACGGACGGCGTCAACGCCCGCCCGGTGGGACCGGACTCGCTCCCGATGCTACCAGGACCGGTTCCCGCCTAGCGCAGGCGGACGAACCGGCGCCGCCCGACCTGGAGGACGCGCCCCCGCAGCTCCTCCGCTGTGAGCTCGGTCTCCGGTTCGGTGATCGGCCGCCCGTCGAGCCGGACCCCACCCTGCTCCATCAGACGTCGGGCCTCGGCCTTGGAGCTCGCGAGACCGGTTCGGAAGAGGAGGTTGGGCAGCCAGAACCGGCCCTCGCCGGTCGCCCAGGAGGGTGCGAGCTCGACCTCGGCGACCTCCTCGGGGAGCTCGCGCTCGCGATGGACGCGGTCGAACCGCTCCTCCGCCGCCTTCCCGGCCCCCGGTCCGTGGTACAGGTCCACGATCTCGCGCGCGAGGCGCCGCTTCTCGGCCCAGGGATCGAGGGTGCCGTCCGCCAGCCCCGCCGCGACCCGCTCGGTCTCGGCGGGGTCGGTGAAGAAGTCGATCGCCAGGCGTCGGTACTGGGTGATGAGCTCGTCGGGGATCCGCACGAGCTTGCCGAACATCGAGTCCGGATCCTCGGTGATGCCGATGTAGTTGCCGAGGGACTGGCTCATCTTCTGCACCCCGTCGGTGCCGACGAGCAGCGGCATGGTCAGCGCCACCTGCGGCTCCTGGCCGTGGGCGCGCTGCAGGTCCCGGCCGACCAGGAGGTTGAAGAGCTGGTCGGAGCCTCCGAGCTCGACATCGGCCCGCACCGCCACCGAATCCATCCCCTGCAGGAGCGGGTAGAGCAGCTCCATGATGGTGATCGGGCGCCCCTGCGCGTAGCGCTTGGCGAAGTCGTCGCGCTCGAGCATCCTCGCCACCGTCGCCTGGGCGGTCATGTGCAGGACGTCCTCCATCGTGAGGCGCTCGAGCCACTCGGAGTTGCGCCGCAGCTCGGTCCGCTCGCGGTCGAGGATCAGCCAGAACTGGTCGAGGAGGCGCTCGGCGTAGGCCTCGACCTCCTCCCGGGAGAGGCGGGGGCGCGTCTCGTTCCTGCCGGAGGGGTCCCCGACCCGGGCGGTGAAGTCCCCCACGATGAGCACCGCTACGTGCCCGAGGTCCTGGAACTGCCGGAGCTTGCGCAGGACGACGGCCCAGCCGAGCGTGACGGCCGGCGCGGTCGGGTCGAGCCCGAGCTTGACCCGCAGCGGCCGGCCGAGCTCGAGCTTGCGTGCGAGGCCGTCCTCGGGCACGACCTCCGCGGTACCGGCGAGGAGCTGATCCAGATCGGCGGGGCCCATGGGCGTGGCGATGCTACCAGCCGGGTTCCGCCCGAGCCTGTGCGAAGATGGCCGTATGCGGCGGCTGGCGGTCATCGTGAGCTCGCTCGCGCTCCTCGGGCAGGCCTGCGCCGGCCTCCCCACGCTCGAGGAGGAGCGCGCCCGGGCCGACCCGCTCCCCCAGACCTCGTTCCTCTACGCGGCCGACGGCTCCCTGATCACGACGCTGCACGCGGGCGAGGACCGGGTGCTGGTCCCGTGGAAGGACATCCCGAAGGTCATGGTGGACGCGACCGTGGCGATCGAGGACCAGCGGTTCTGGGACCACGCCGGGGTCGACCTCAAGGCCCTGCTGCGCGCGGCCTACGTCGACCTCACCGAGGGGCGGATCGTCCAGGGCGCCTCCACCATCACGCAGCAGCTGGTCAAGAACCTGTACCTCGGGAGCGAGGAGACGCTGTCGCGGAAGATCAAGGAAGCGTACCTCGCCTGGCAGCTCGAGCAGCGGCTCACCAAGGAGCAGATCCTCACCAGGTACCTGAACACGGTCTACTTCGGGAACGGCGCTTACGGGGTTCAGGCGGCGGCGCGGACCTACTTCGGGATCGACGCGGAGGACCTCACGCTTCCGCAGGCAGCGCTCCTCGCCGGGCTCATCCGCGCGCCGGTCGAGTACGACCCCGTCGTCCACCCGGTCCACGCCCGGCAGCGCCGGAACCGGGTGCTCGACGCGATGCTCGAGCAGGGTCTCATCGACCGGGCCGCCCACGACGCCGCCGTCGCGACCCCGATCGAGCTCGCGAGCCGCGACGAGGCCGAGCGCCGGTACATCGCCCCGTACTTCGTCGACTACTTCAAGGAGTGGTTCCTGTCCAACCCGCGGTTCGGCGCGACCGTCGCCGACCGCTACGACCTGCTGTTCAAGGGCGGGCTGCGGATCACGACGACCCTCGTCCCCCGCCTCCAGACGCTCGCCGAGCGGGCCGTCCGTCAGGTCCTCCCCTACGAGCGGGACCCGTACGCGGCGATGACCGTCATCGACCCCCGCACCGGGTACGTGAAGGCGATGGTCGGGGGGCGTGACTACTGGAACCCCGACGACCCCTACGCCCGGATCAACCTCGCGACCGGCGGGAGCACCGGCCGGCAGGCCGGCTCGGCCTTCAAGCCCTTCGCGCTCGTGGCGGCCCTGGAGAACGGGTTCACGCCCTCCTCGCCGCTGAACGGCTCCTCCGCTGCCGTCCCGCTCCCGAACGGCACCGTCTGGCGGCCGGGGAACGCCGAGGGTTCGGGCTACGGCACGATCAGCCTCGAGACCGCGACGGTCCACTCGGTGAACATCGCGTACGTGAACCTGGAGATCGCGCTCGGCGGAGGGGACGCCTGGAAGGGCGCCGAGAAGATCGTCGAGGTCGCCGAGCGGATGGGCATCCGCTGCTGCCGGCGCACGACGGAGCCGAGGACGCCCCTGCAGGCCGTCCCCGCGGCCGTGCTCGGATCGAACGAGGTGAACACGCTCGAGATGGCCTCGGCCTACGGCACGCTCGCGTTCGGCGGGGCGCACGTGCAGCCCACGCCGGTGATCCGGATCGAGACGGCCGACGGCCGGGTGCTGTACGAGGCGCCGCGCAGGGCCGTCCAGTTGGGCGAATCTGCCGCCAGCGCGTGACTAGTTTCCAGTGGTGGGCGGCGAGCAATCGCGAGAATCGACACGCCAAATGGGAAATTCATGTGGCGCATGAGCCGCGATTCGCCTTTGAGCAGCCAGTACAGCGCGGTGTTGATCGCACGTGGGTAGTCCGTGAGATCAGACTCCAGGGGATCTGGCTCAATGTTGCGGTAGTGCTTGAATGCACGGAGGAGATTCTTCGCCTTACGGGTCACGAACACCGGGAGTGTCAGCATCGTGTTGCAGTAGGTTACGCGCTCGATTGCGAAACCCGCCTCTTCGATGAGGCGGCGTAGCCCAGAGGCGCGGTACCGCCGCTTGTGCAGGTTGATCACATCGTGCTCGGACCAGAGCATTTGAAATGCCGGCACGGTGACGATCAAATGCCCACCTGGCTTGACCACCTCATGCAACTGCGTCAGGATGCCGAGATCGTCATCGACGTGCTCGATGACGTCGAGCGCCAGCACGCAATCGAAGGTCGCGGAAGGGAACGGCATGGCATTGATGGACCCCTGGACAAGGTGGCGGACACCCCGCGCCTTTGCGTAATGGATGGCAAGGGGCGATGTATCAATCCCGATCGCGTCGCCA
>Ga0101943_1001636_pt1 | contig 17962 bp, 17 predicted proteins | sample DewCreD2012metaG_5_FD_75244 | JGI IMG/M metagenome (GOLD analysis project Ga0101943, IMG submission 75244) | Hot spring sediment bacterial and archeal communities from British Columbia, Canada, to study Microbial Dark Matter (Phase II) - Dewar... ... | reverse complement strand
GCACGGACGCCCCAACCGCAGAGCATCGCCCCAGCGGGGAGACGGCCGGGGCGGAGGGAAGGTGCCGTGAGCGGGCGGTGCGAGGGAAAAGGGTATGGCTGAGTCGATGTGGCTCAAGATGCGACAGGCGCGGGAGGCGATGGCCCAGGGGCGTCTGGAAGAAGCCGAGGAGCGGCTGCGCGAGCCACTACAGAAGGGGTATTGGCGGGCTTTTCGGCTGGCGCGGAAGCTGGCGCAGGCTTATGTGGTGCGGGTTCAGCGGTCGTTGTGCAGCGGCCAGTATGCTTCGGCCTGGCAAGACCTGCTGCGGGCGGAAGAGTTGCATCCCGGCAATCCGAGCTTGGCGGAGCTGCGCGCGAAGTTGACGGAACGGGAGATGCGGCGCTTTCGGGCGATGCTGGGGCGGCGTGATCTGGAGGAGGCGGTCCGCGTGCTCGACCGTCTCAGCCAGCGGAAGGTGTCGTTCGATCTGCTGGAACCGTTGTATGAGTTGGTGCGGGATTATTCGCAGGTGCTTCAGTCCGCGCAGCGTGGGCAGTTCGAGGAGGCCTGGCAGCAGTACAAGCGGCTGGCGGTGCCGGAGTGGTTTACGGCGGAGTATCAAGCGCTGAGGGAGGAGTTGCAGCAGCGGCGGGCGCAGTTTGAGTCGGCCTTGCCTCGGCTGTTGCAGGCCGTCCGCAACGGGGACCATGAGGCGGTGATTCTCGCGGCGGAACAGGTGCTGGCGGCCGCCCCGGATTATCGTCACGCCCAGGAATTGCACGTTCAGAGTTGGCAAGCCTTGCGGCAGTTACCCGTCGCGCTGGCGAGTCCGCCCTCTGGGGCAGGTTCCCCCCGGACTTTGACGCATGTTCCCAGCGCGCGCAGCGTGTCTGCGCTGCCGCTGTCCCGGCCCACGCCCTTGCCAACTCCTGCGCGGACGTTGCCCCATCCGCCGGCGGGCATCCCCTCGCGCCTGCTCTTGTGGGTCCATCACGTCGGGGCGTATCTCGTTTGTTTGAACAATGGGGTCAGCATCGGGGGGCATGGTTACGATCATCCGCCGGCGATTCCGATCTGCGCCGATCTACCCCGCTGCCAGGCGGAGTTTTGCTTCGATAGCGAGGGGTTTTGGCTGGAAACGAGCCATAACAATGTTTTCCTCAACGGTCGGCGGGTGCAGCAGACGTCGGACCTGCTGCGGGATGGGGACCGCATCACCCTGGGGGACGCCTGCGAGTTGCATTTTCTCCAGCCCCATCCGCTGTTTCAGACGGCGGTGTTGCGGATCACCAGCGGGCATCGTCTGCCTTTGGCCATCGATGCGGTCATTCTCATGGGTCAGCAGGTGGTCCTGGGGCGGCATGCGCACGCGCACATCCCGCTGCCACGCCCGGCCAACGGGCAGTCCCCCCCTGGGGACCTCTGTTTGTGCCGCTCGACGGAGGGCCTGGGCGTCCGCGTCCCGGACGGCGAGCAATTCACCATCCGCTGGGGGCAGCAGAGTCAAACGTGCAGCGGCTGGGGCCTCGTGCACCCCGGTTCCATCGTCGAGTGGACGTTTTGCAGCCTGACTCTGGAAACGGATCAGCTCCTGCGAACCTGAGCGCGCCCGCCGCCATGGCCTTTCGATTCCTGGCGAATTGTGCCGCGGCAGTATAGTGAGTTTAGCGACAGCGTCGTCTCCCCCGGAAAGTCCTGCGGGGAGCGGAGCGGGAACCCAGCGCTGCCGCCGAAGGCAGACGGACGTCGGGGGGGAGACGGAGGCGAAGAGAGGGGAGCCGCCCAGGGATGAACCGGAGTCGTGAGGGGAGCGAGGACCGGCCGGCGCTGTTGGGGGGAAGGCCGGTGCGGCCGGAGGGTCCGCCGGTCTGGCCGGGCGCCAATGCCGCCGTGGAGGAAGCCCTGCGGCGAGCGGCGGCGGCGGGACTGTGGGGACGGTACCACAGCGAGCAGTCCGAGGCGCTCAGCGCGGAGCTGGCCGAGTTTTTCCAGGTGCCGCACGTGCTCCTCTGCGCCAGTGGGACGCTGGCGGTGGAGGCGGCCTTGCGGGCCTGCGGCGTCGGAGCGGGGGATGAAGTCCTGCTAGCCGCCTACGACTACGAGGGGAACTTCCTGAGCGTTCACGCCGTGGGAGCGGTGCCGGTGCTGGTCGATGTCACCGCGTTGTCCTGGCAACTGGATGCGGAGCTGCTGGCGGCGGCGGCCAGCCCCCGCGTCAAAGCGGTGATCTGCTCCCACTTGCACGGCGGCATCGTGGACATGCCCGCGGTGCTGGAGCTAGCCCGGCAGCGAGGGTGGTACGTCATCGAGGATGCAGCCCAGGCCATCGGCGGCCAACTCCAGGGCCGGCGCTTGGGAAGCTGGGGGGACATCGGCGTGGTGAGCTTCGGCGGTTCCAAGCTGGTGGCGGCGGGGCGCGGGGGAGCGTTGCTCTGCCACGAGGCCCGGCTGGCTCAACGCCTGCGCCTGTGGCTGCGTCGCGGACCGCAGGAATGGGCCGCTTTGAGCGAGTTACAAGCCGCCGTGGTGCGTCCGCAGCTTGAGCAACTGCCCGCCCGGACCGCCCAGCGCGCCGCCCGCGCCGCCCGGCTGCAAGCGGCCCTGGCTCCCTTCCCCGCCTTGCGCCGCCTCGCCCCGCCGGAAACGCCCCAGACGCAACCGGCGTTCTACAAGCTCGGCTGGGACTACGACGCCGCCGCCTTCGGCCTGTCCCGCGCCCACTTCCTCGCCGCCCTGCAAGCGGAAGGGATCGCCATCGCTCCCGGCTTCCGTGCCCTGCATCTCCACCGCTCCCCTTCCCGCTATCGCGCCGCCTCGCCCCTCCGCCACGCCACCGACGCCCACCACCGCTGCGTCCTGCTGCACCATCCCGTCCTGCTCGGCTCGGAGGAGGACGTGCTCCAGATCGCCCAGGCCGTGGCCAAAATCCACCGCTACCGCCAGGAGCTGGCCGCCCTGCCCCTCCCCGCCCCGGCCCTGAGCGCGGACTGACCGCGGTCCACCGGCCCCACCGGCCCCACCGCTAGGGCCTCCTCACCATTCACCGGCCGTCCCCCGCCGCCTGGTGGCGCCTGCGACGCTCCATTTCACCCGTGGGAGAAAAGAGCTTGGCCCGCCGAAGAAAGGATTGGACCTGCCGAAGTAAAGGGGCTGGACCTGCGGGAGAAAAGGGCTTGATTCACCGAGGAAAAAGGGCTTGGCCCGCGGAGCCGCGCTCCTGCGGTTCCCCAGCCGCCGACTGTCTCCCGGAGGGCTACGTGCTCTTCCGCACGCGTTTGGCCCCTGCTGCGTGTCTGTTAGCGGTTGGTTCCCCCCGAAGTGTCACGGGGCGCGGGGGTTGGCGGCGCTGAGGTCACTTGGCGCGGGGGTTGGCGGCGCTGAGGTTGGTGTGGCCCATGTCGCCGCCCCAGGTGGACCAGCCGGTAAGCTGGGCGTCCCCCGTGTCGATGCAGACGACGCGGCCATCGAATGTGCTGACGTAAATCCGCCCGTCGACCACCGCCGGCTGGGTGCGCACCGGATGCCCCACGGTGTACGTCTTCACCACGTCCCCCTTGCTCGGCTCTAGCAGGAGGACTTCCCCTTTGAGGGTGGCCACCACAAGCCGGTCCCCAGCCAGCGCGGGGGCGGTGGCCAGATACCCGCCTTCCTTGAGTAAATCCCCGGCGACCTTCCGCTGCCAAGTTTCTCGACCCGTGCGGGCGTCCACGCACACCAGTTTGTCCCCCATCGCGGAGTAAAGCTGCTGGCGGAAGTGCAGCACGCGCGAACCCTGGAAGGCTTGCAGCGCGGAAATGTTGGCCTGGCCGATATTGGACATCGCCGCCTTGGCATTGGCCATTTCCTGGGCAGCGGGACCTAAGCCGTTGCCATTGTCGAGGGACTGCGCGAGTGTGGCCAATTTGGCGCGCATCTGCACTTCTCGGTCCAAATACGGGGCGGCTTGCCGCGCCGCAGCAAAGTTCAGCGTTTGGTTACGCCGCTCCGCCCCCACCACCGCCTCCGCCACCTGCCGATCGCGGTCCGCCCGCTGGGTCCAGTACACCTGCTCGCCGACCACCGTCGGAGCCGAGGTGACACCACAGCGTCGCGCCGAGACGATCGTCCCATCGCGCTGCTGGAAGCGGTACAGGGTCCCGGCAAACGTCGCCGCCAGCACTTCGTCCCCATCGATCACGGGGGCCGAGATCACGTCGCTATCGATCCAGCGCTGCCAGAGAATCTTCCCGGTTTTCAACTCGATGGCAATGAAGGCATGCGTGGGTCGGGGCAGGGGCGGATTGCCCGCCGCGGGGGCCGGCTGGCCCTTTCCCGAGGGCGTCTGGGCCGGCGGAGAACCGCCGACGGGCGGCTTGACAGGTTTGGGACCCCCGACGGGCGGCTTGACGGGTTTGGGACCTCCGACTGGCAGCGGCAGGTCCGACCCCAGGTTCGGAACCTGTGGCAGCCCCGCCCATCGACCCCCACAGGGATAGGACGTGAACACGATGCCGTTGGCAATCGCCGGCGTGCTCGTGAGCGGGTCCCCCAGCCAGTAGGACCACAGGTGCTTCCCCGTGTTGGCATCCAGGGCAAAGAGCGTGCAGGATTCCGTGTTGAAGATCACCACGCCGTCGGAACAGACCGCGGAACTCGGCCCATCATCGCTCAGATCGACCGCCCAGATCGGCTTACCGGTCTTGGCATCGAAGCAGTAGAACTGTCGGCTGCGGAAGCCGCCACCTACGTAGAGCTTGCCCTCATAGACCGTCGGCGTGGGAATGGGGGCGTGGGCGGGAAACTCCAGCGTGAATCCCTGGGCCTGACGTCGGAGTTGCACACGGTTTTCGGCCATCGCCTTCGCATGCCCCACCCGGAATTGGCTCGGCGGAGCCGGGTAACGCGGCGAATTGATCTCCCGCACTTTCGCGGTGATGTCCTCCCCCGGAGCGGAGCCGATCGGGTTCGCCGACTTGTCCGCCGGACTTGGGCCTTTCTCCGTGTTCCCTTTGTTCTCCTTGTTCTCCTGAGATGCTGACGGGGGCGACGCTTGGGTGTCGGCTTGTCCCGCGTTCGAGGACGACAGGAAGGCGGACCAAACCAACAGCCCGCCCAGTGCTGCTGCCGTCAGGCTCCACATCATACGCCGCAGCATGGTCATGTCCTCCCGAAACTCGCCTCATCGCTTCTATCGCTTCTCCCTTATTGGCTAGTTACGACGCCGGAACCGCTGTCGTGACTTCGCCTCTCCCCCGTTCTTTTTTTCCGACGAAGGAAGCGGCTGATCGGTTTGCCCGGCATCGATCCCTTCAATTCGCCTCTGCTTCGGTTCGTGGATTCCGACGAGGGAACCGGCGAATCGGTTGGCCGAGTCTTTGTCAAATTGAGTCCACCCGCTGCTTCCTCCGCGAGTGGGCCTTTCCCCCCCGGAGGCGAGCGCATCCCCGCTCCTTTTCAGAGGAAGGCCATGAGGCGGGGACTGTTCCTTCCGGGAGGCGGGCGCATTCCTCCCTGGCGGCTTCCTCGGTCTCCCCCGCGGCTTCCTCGGTCTTCCTGTCGGTTTGCGGCGGCTGAGCTTGTCTAGAAATGTCGCTTTTCCTGGGCGCAAGCGGGGGTAGCAATGGCGAGTTTTTCGCCGCGGCGGGGCAAAAACCGGGTTTTTTCGGCATTTTTTCGCTCATGAACATTGACACATCTGTGAACATATGTATAAGAGAAAGCAGCGAGGCCGGAATGAGGAGTTTTCCCGGTTCCGCGACGGACAGGCCGACACGGGCCGGACCGCTCGGAGAGGCCGGCGGAACGGGGCAGAGGCAACGGGATCGCATCGGCCGGTCTCGCCGGGGAGGGTGAGACGATGACACACGATCGACAGTTGGTGGCTGGGGTGCCATCTTGCGGCGGCGAAGCCTGGCGGCAGGTCTGGCGCGAGGGGTTTGTGCCGGAGCTGTCCACGGCAGCGCTGGAGGCGTTGCGCGAGGGGCTGGTGACGGACGATCCCCGGCTCCAGCAGGGGGCCACGACGACGCCGCCGCCGCTGTTGTCCCTGATGGATTGGGCGGTGGAAGCGGCCTGTGCCCTGGGTTACTGCGGCTGGCGCGGCGAGGGGCTGAAGACGGTCGGCCAGGTCGAGGAGTATTTCGCCCGCCTCTGCTACGAGGCGGACCTGCGCCTGGGGGAGCCGACCGCCTGCCGCCATTTCCTCAACTGGTACGACGACACGCCGCGGGAGATCGTCCGCCGGGAACTGCTGGCGGAGGTGGAGCTGGCCTTGGCCCAACGGCAGGCGAAGCCGGCGCCAGCCGCCGCCTCTGCCGCCGGAAGCGACTCTGCCACGCAGAGCGACTCCCGCGCCGACAACGGTTCCACCGCAGGACGCGATCCTATCGCGGGGAGCGATCCTATCGCCGGGAGTGATCCTATCACCTTCCCGGTCACCCTGGCCGCCGCCTGATAGTGGGGAGTGGTCCCCCTGCCGTCCCTGGGGTCCTGGGTCCGTGTGCAGGGCACTGCCGCCAGCCCCGGCCGGACCCCTCGGAAGTCCGCCCCAGCCCAGACACACCGCCGGATGGACCCGAACCGGATCGATCCAAACCGGATGGACCGGAACCACCGAACGCCTGACGCACGAGAATGCTCTTTCTTCTAGGAGGTATCGCCCATGGCTACGAGCACCGCTGTCTGCCGTCATTGTCACAAGTGCAAGGTGAATCGACCCCGCGGTTTGTGCTGGAGTTGCTACTACACGCCCGGTGTCAAGGAGCAGTATCCGTCCACGAGCAAGTACGCTCGGCGCGGGGTGGGGAACTTCAACGGCAACGCGCCGCTGCCGCCTTTGCCCACGACGGCGCCGCCCGGCAGTCCCGAAAAACTGGCCGTGCTGGAGGAGCGCACCCGCCGCAAACAGGCCCTCTTCCACCCCGCCGACGCCCGCTACCCCGGCGATCCCCGGCCCTTGGAGTACATCCGCCAGCATGGCCTGGACGCCCAACAGCCAACGCAAGCCGCTTGAACCGATCCCGGAGACACTCCCTCGGCAGGGGGACCGACCGCCGACTCCGCCGCGGAAGCGCCGGCGGAGAGGGAACGGGGGGTGGAGCACCACCGCCATCCCCCTTCCCGGCGGGTCCCGCTACCCCCGCGGCGCGCGGTTCCAACCCGAACGGTCCGATTCAATCGGCCAGCTTCAACGATCGCACCCAATCTGCCGGAAATGAGTCCAAACAACCCGCAAACTCCGCGGCATTTAGGCCAAACTCCCACCATCACCGGCCACTTTGTGAAGTAAAATTAGAAAGCGTTGAGGAACGACTGATGCGGACTCCGGAGGATGCCCCATGTTGGTACTCAGTCGTAAACTGGGCGAGAAAATCTACATCGGCGACAACATCTGTATCACGGTTGTGGACATCGACCGCGGTAAAATCCGCCTGGGTATCGAAGCGCCCCGCGAAGTGCCGATCTACCGTCAGGAACTGCTCCCGCTCCATCACCAGCACCATCCCCAGAACGCGGAAGCCCGGCAGGAGCAGAACCAGAACCTGCCCGCCGCTTCCTGACGGCTGCTCCCGCCCCCCCTCTCGCCGCCTGCCGCTTCGTTCTTCGACCTTCCGGTGCAGGTGGAGGAAGAGCGATTTCGCCTTCGGCCCCTTGAAACTTTCGCCCTCCTTCCCAAAAATAACACCGCGGGTCCATCCTCCGCCCGGCTTCCATCGTCGAATCGTCCAGGATGGACAGCCTGCGACCGTTCGCCTTCTTCGGCACGCCCCGCTAGCTCAACTGGCAGAGCAGCTGACTCTTAATCAGCGGGTTGTAGGTTCGAGTCCTACGCGGGGCACTCCTCCGTCCTGAAGCAAATCACGGCAAACCGTGCTCAATAGCGACAAATCCACGAGACTTACGACAAACCCACCTGCGCCGGCCCTTGAAGTCCTGTTTTCCCTGACCCTCGGTCCCAGGGTACTGCTGCACCAGAACAGCACGGGCAGGGGTGCGCCTTCCCCCAGAGGTGAAGGATCCGCCTTTTGACCCCCGCGGATTTCACAGCAAAATGGTGACGAGGACGGAGGCGTCCTCCAGGCCGCGCAAGGAGTGCAGCTCGTGGCCGGGAAGGTAGAGCATCTGGCCCGCCGCCAACTCCTGGGTCCGCCCCAGAGCCGTGAAGGCCACCCGCCCTTCCAGGCAGTGCACCGTGATCTCGCCGGCCACCTTGTGCGGCGGGATGTCCTTACCCGCAGGCAGCACCAGGCGGATGACCTCCAGCCGGGCCGTCTTGATCAGCGTCGTCGTCAAGCTCTGGCGCAGGGCGGACCCCAAGGGGCGGACATCGATCACCTGGCCCGGAGCGGCATGTGGAACCGCCATGATCTAAACTCCTCTCGAATGTAAAAGGTGAAGGACATATTCCCAAGTTTCAAAAAACTCCGTTTGATCGTTTGTGGAACCCGTTCGCGTTCCGCTTCCCTCCCCCGTCATGGTTCGGTTTCCCCGGAGAAAAAATCCCCGGCCGGTTAGGACGAGAGCACGGGCAAGGAGCGCAGCGATGGCGGCAAGGCTTCGCGCGCCGGGTTGAGTGCAGCAAGGACTTCCCGCACGGGCAGGCCCAAGTATCGGCAGGCTTGGCCAATGCTGACGCCGTAGGCGAGCGTGTGCCGCAGTCAAGGTTGGGCCAACGGGTGGAACCCCAGGGCCAGGAATGTTTCCAGCAGTTCCGGGTAACGGGCGAGGATTTCGCCGATGCTGGGGCCCTCCTCGATCGGCGTGCCGGGAATGTAGGACAGCAGCTCCACCGGGTGGGAACGTCAGCCGCCGAACATCAGACGGACGAGATGGCCGCTCCAAAGGGCGAGTGCGGCCACTTCCAGCACGCCGCTGGCAGCCATGAGGGGGTACGCCGACGGCAGGAAGTCCGTCACGGTCTGGCCCACGACTCGCAGGGTGCAGCCGACGTTGAGCAGGACAAACGGCACCCACAGGCGCGGCAGGCGGCGCGGATCGACACCCTGGAGAGTGGGCACCACCCGTGCGGCCATCCCCAGGATCATCAGGCTGATGAACCCCACGGTGATGGCATGGCGAGCGGCCCCGTAGTAGGCGTGGGAAAAGCCGATCTGCACCGCCAGGCTCTCCGGCGCTAGCTTGGGCAACAGGCCGAATTGATACCCCGGCCAGAGGACCAGCATGGCCAGGGACAGCAGCAGCCAAACGTAAGCGGCGCGGATAAACTTGAGGCTGCGATCCGCTTCCCGCACCGGCCGGAAAATCCCCCAGTGCCAGACCAGCGTCACCACCGTGGCTGATAACAGCAGGACGGAGGCATACCAGACGCCGGCCCAGAAGCGGCGGGCCTCCCCCAGGAGAATCAGGCCGAAAACTTCTCCCAGCACAGCGAGGTTGAGCAGCGCCAGGGCCGCCAGACTTCCCCGCCGGGACGGTGCGGCCATTTCGTAGGCCGGGAGCACCACCCGCTGGGTCACGCCCAGGATCATCAGCAAGGCGAAGCCGTGAATCTGGATGTCCCGCAGCGCTCCCTGCCAGGCCGCAATCAACGTCAGCAGTTCTTCCCGGCTCTGGGTCTGCAAGAGGGCCTGCAAATAGACCGCTTCGTAAACCGCCTGGATGGCGAACCAGAGCAAGGCCGCGAGAATGTAGCCGTCGGAGCAGGTCAGGCCGCGCTCCGCCCGCCGCCAGGTCGCCCCGATCACGATCACGAAGAGGAGCACGGCGAGCACCTCCAGCCAGGCCGAGGCCACCGCAAGGACGCCCGCCGCCGCACGGCTTTCTGCCAGCGGCTCGCCCACCGAGCGCCCGACGATGCCCAGCAGCATCAGCACCAGGCTCGCCCACGCCAGCGCCGGATACGCCAGCACCGTGTGCTTGAACCGGGGAAATGCCTGATAAGCAAAGCCCATGACGAAGAGGCCGACCCAGCCGAAAATCTGGGCGTGGCCGTGAGCGTTGATCTCATGGACTCCCACGGCCCGGAACGAACCCGCCCAGCCGATCCGCAGCAGCAGATACGCTCCCCACGTCGCCCCCGCTGTCAGCGTGACCAGAATGCCGGCCAGGAAGAAGGGGCGATAAATCGCATCTACGCCGCGAGGCGGTCCGGACGAGGCCGGCAGCGCCGGGGAAAGCGGAGGGCGCGGAGCGCTCAGCACCTGGCGTATCTCCTCCAGCAGCCGTTCCAAGGGCACATCATGGAGGCGGGCAAAGGCAGCCAGGGACTCGACCGGTCCCTCCGGCCCGCCACAGCCCTGCAAGCCGTAGCGGTCGAGCACCTGCCGTGCCTGGGGATAGCGGCGCAATAGCTCAGGAATCATCGTCAGGCCATCGATCGGAAGCGGAGTCGGAGCCATAGCCGGGGCCTCCTGGATTCCTTGAATCGCATGTGTTTATCCGAAATTGACCAGCCGATGGAGAGTTTTCCATTCGTCAAATCGCATGTTATTGTCCTATTTTGGAGGCTCAAAAAAAAAGCCCTCCTGATCCCCGGAGGCTTTCAGGAGGGAATTTTTCGCCGCGGCGGGATTCTGGCCACCAGGTCCGCCAGAGTGGTCCGCTGGAGCATCTGGATATAGGCGCTGCGGACAGCCTTCCAGCGCTCGTGGAGGGGACAAGGCGCGGAGTCCGAACAGGCTGGCAAGCCCAGAATGCAGCCGGACCAGCGGCTCAGGTGCTCGATCGGTTCCACGACATCGTAGAGGGAGATCGTGCGGGGATCGCGGGCCAAGCGGAAGCCCCCGCCCAGTCCCTTTTGGGATTCGACCAGGCCCTGGTCAACCAGGAGGCGCAGGAGCTTGGCCAGATAGTTCGGGGGAGCGCTGATGCGGCGGGCGATGCTCCCCGCTCCGGCATAGGCCGCTGGCGGCAGTTGTGCCAACGCCACCATCGCACGCACAGCATGCAAACCGGTTTTGCTCAGCATGGTTCCCTCTTGCCCCCGGCGATCCGGCCTGGATGAATGCCGATAATCGCATGTTTTTGTCCTATTATATCCCCCGCGAAGGCCCATCGTCCATCCCTGACTGCGGATTTTGCGGAAGAAAATGCTCCGGCCTTTCCTCCAGCGCCCGCCCGGTGAGGACTCAGGCTGCCTCCCACCGGCTCCGGCCCCAGATTCGCGCCGGGGCTGCGGGAGCGAAGGGAGAGGCGGAGGGCCGGGGGTCAGGCGGAGGGTTTTTTGAAGAGGTCGAGGAAGCGGTCTTCGTAGTCTTTGAAGACGCCGAGGCGGTCGAGTTCCCGCTTCAGCTCGAAGGCTTTGGAGCGGTCGGCGGCGGCCTCGGTGAAGAGCTGCTCGATGTGCTGCTGGTCGGCGGGGGAGAGTTTGCCGTTGCGTCCGGGGCGGCGGGTGTCTTCCGGGGCTTCGGCGGAGGCGGTTTCGCGGTCCGCTTCCGGGGCGGCTTCCTCCGCGGCTTCTTCCCCTTCCTCCGGCTCTATTTCTTCGCCCTCCTCGGCTTCACCGTGAAGCTCGCGGTACTTTTCCTGGACGCGTTCGAGCAGTTCGCCAAGCTGTTCTTCCACTCGTTCCGCTTCGCGTTGCAGTTCGGTCAGGTCCAGGTCCAGGCGGGCGATGGTGGTGAAGACTTCCAGGATGGCCAGGGACGCCTTGGGAAAGGGGAATTGGGCGAAGATGTGGGGCATTTCGCCGAGCAAGCAGGTGCCGGGGAGCTGGGCTTCCGCCGCCGCTGCCAACAGGATGCCATTGAGGCCGCCGATGTGCCCGTCCTGGAGCAGGTGGAGTTCCAGTTGTTTGAGTTCGTCCCGGTAGGCGGGATCGGTGGTCGCGCCGAAGACGCGGGAGCGCTGCCGGGGATGCATCTGCGTGGCCATAGCGGCGAAGGTGAAGACCCGCTCGACGTTGAGCTTGCGGGCGATGTCCATGAGGTGGCGGCAGAAGGCGTATTTGCCCCACTGCGGCTGGGCTTCGCCGACGAAGACGACCAGGTCGTGCCGTTGCTGAGGGTCCTGCCAGACGTAGAGACGATGCCGGGGACGGCGCACTGGCTGGATCAGGCCTTCCTTGACCTCCACCTGTTCCACGTCGAAGAGGTCCGGGGTCTCGAATTCCGCCAGGGCGTTCATGCCGAGCTTGGCCAGCAGGTAAATCCCCGCATTGATGGCCACATGGCCCATCCCCGGCCAGACGGCAATCAGCCACGGATGATGCAATTGCGGTAGTTCCACGGAGTCAACTCCTTACCAGGCACTCCGATCTATTCTCTCCCCACGCTGAAGGGCGGGGTCTTGTCCGCACCTTCATCATACAATTGGAGAGGGCACTACCGCTGCGGGATTCCGCACCGGGAGCCTGCGGGACTTCTGGTCAGGAGGCGTTGGCCGCCGCCCACTCCCGGCTAGTTTCACGGCTCGGCTCCGCCGCAGGGACCGCCGCGGGGGAAGGACGCGCTGGCGTGACGTAGACCGTCGAGGAAGACACGGTGGAAGCCGCAGCCTGCACGGCTTGACCGGCTTGGCCCGGCGGAGAAGCGCCCGCGGAAGGCGAATGCTCCCGGAACAGGCCGTAAGCCACTCCGAAGGCGAACAGGGAGGCCGCCGCCAGGGCAGCCCAGGCGTACAGCAACGCAGCCATCACCAGCTCCCAGTCGCGCCAACCGGTTGGAACGAACATGATGCACCCTCCTTTCCGAATCGCGCAGAGAATCTGTCCCCGTCCGCTCACAGACCCAGGATTTCCAGGGTGGAACATTTCACCGGAACCTTTCCCCTTACCAGCGTTGGAAAAAAACCAGCCCCAGTTCGCGGGCTGGCCCTGTCGCCCGAGGCAGCCGGACACCAGAGGCAGCCGGAGTGAAGGCTAGAGGCCCCGGTGGGGACAGCCGTTTTCGACCGATTCCCCAGGAGTCGGCGCGTTCGGGCGGTCTGCGAGAAGCGGCGGGTTCACACCGGCTCCCAGGTGGTTTGCTCGGCGAGTTGGCGTGCCCGCACGGCCAGGGCGGCCAGCTCCGAGGCGATGATGCCATACTCCGCCGCCACGCCCAAATGGCCAGTGACCTGTTCGACCCGCTCCACGGTGCGTTCCAGCAGGCGCACCTGCTCCTGGAGCACGCGGATCAGGTCTTCGAGCAACTGCCGCAGCGCTTCCGAACGATTCATGGTCAGGCCTCGCACATCCTAGGAAAGAGGCGGGGGGTTTCAGGGCCGCTTTTAGTCCAGCTCTCCTGCTTCCGCCTTGCGGGCGCAGTCGATGCAGTACGGGGTGTGGGGAAGCAGATCGAGCCGTTCCTTGCCGATCGGCGCACCGCAGTGGACGCACAGGCCATAGGTACCAGCGGCGATGCGGGTGAGGGCGTCCTGGGCTTGTGCCAGGATTTCCCGCTCGTTTTGCCAGAGCACCCGTGCCAGGTATTCCTCCTCCTCCTGGCTGGGCGGATCGGTGTCGATGCCCGGCAGCTCCACCCCGGCCACCGGTTGCTCCGAGCCGCGCCAGGCTTCCGCCTCCAGATGGCGCACCTCCGGCCGCAGGCGGGCGACTAGCCGTTCCAAGCGCCGGCGGTAATGTTCCACTTGCCGCTCGGTCAAACCCGATGCCGCGAGAGTCATGTTCGCCTCCTTCCCCCTCGTTTCCGCTTCGGACACGGTGAGACGCCAGAAGCTTTATGCACAGGCCGTACCAGACGCCCGGCTCGGCCTCGATTTTGGAGAAAAAAGTCCTCAATTAATGAGAGGGGGGAATCCGCTCACACGTTGCAGGGGAAGGCCATCCGGCGTCGCACACATTCTGGCGGTCCGTTCCGAAGCCGCTTCGCCTCCGGTGCTCGGACCGTTCCGTCGGGCTGGCCGGATTTTGTCCCAAGGCTGTGCGGCAGGGTTACAAGGACTGTGTCTGTTTGGCGCTGGGCCGATGCGGGCTGGCAGAACCCGCCCCGTGTTCGCCCGTGGAGGAGGGGTCAAAGTCACGTTTGGACCGCGGGGAGGGCGGCGGCGCGGACCGTCAGGACGGGGCACGGGGCTTTACGCAAGACGCTTTCGGCGACACTGCCGACGAGCAAGCGAGCCAGGCCGGTGGTGCCGTGAGTTCCCATGACGATGAGGTCGGCGTGTTCCTGTTGGGCCAGTTCCAGGATTTTTTCCGCAGGTTCGCCTTCGAGGAGGCGGTGTTCGTAGGGGATGCGGTCATCCGGGGGGCGCAGAGCGGCGAGGCGGGCCTGCAGACTGGCCGGTTCTTCCTGGGGCAGAGGCATGGCGATGCCGTCGGGAGCGTAAACCGGAGGCGGGGAATAGACATGCAGGATGAGCAGGCGGGCGTTGTAATCGCGGGCCAAAGCGCAAGCCAACTCCCAAGCCGCCTGGGACGGCTCGGAAAAATCCGTCGGGTGCAGAATCGTGCGAATTTTGAGCATCGCGAAGTCCTCCGCAGTCTGGAGTGGGGCGCGGGTGCGGCACCGCCCGGTACGCCCGCACGGCCCTGTGACCGCTGATTCCTGCAAACGGGGTACCAAGCCGCCGATTGTCCTGCCGCGACGCCGCGTGCCCCGCCTGCTGCTGCTTCCTCCGGCACAGGCGTCCGGCCAGCGTCCCCCCAGCTCGAACCACGGGGGAAGAAAAATGTTCCCTCCAGCCAGCGGCGGGGGGGAATGATACGATGATCCCCACGCCAGCCGCTTTTCAAGGTATCCGCTTCCCCTGGCTGGGGCTTTCGCACAGGAGCGTGTCGTATGGGAACCAATCCAGAGACGATCGGGGTGGGCTTTATCGGCGCGGGGGATGTTTCGGTGCTGCATGCCCGTGCGGTGCAGAAGTGTCCGGGGGCGCGCCTGGTGGGTTTGTGGAACCGTTCGGCGGAACGGGCCGAGCAGCGGGCGCGGGAGTTCGGCTGCCGCACCTATGCTACGCCGGAAGAGCTGGTGCAGGACCCGGCGATCGACGCCGTCTTTGTCCTGACCAATCTGGAAACCCACCTGGCCTACACGGAGCTGGCGCTGCGGGCCGGCAAGCATGTGCTGGTGGAAAAGCCGGTCGGGGTGAACGTGGCGGAGATCGCCCGCATGCGGGATGTGGCCCAGGCGCAGAAACGGGTGTGCATGCCCGGCCACAATTACATTTACGAAGCCAGCATGCAGCGGACCCGCGAGCTGGTCGCCAGCGGGGACCTGGGGCGGATCGTCTCCTGCTATGTGCTCTACAACATCCACCATCCCGAAGAGGTGGCCCGGCGTTATCCCGGAGTGGTCCGCCAGATTTTGACCCATCATTCCTACATTCTGCTGTATCTGGTGGGCCGCCCGGTCGAAATCTCAGCCATGAAAGCGGTCCTGCACTACCAAACCTACACGGAAGAGGACATTGCCATGGTGCAGATGCGCCTGGAGAACGGCGCTCTGGCCCACTTCTGCGCCAGCTTCGCCGCGGATGACCACTCCGGCGATCCCTGGACCGTGCTGGTCAAAGTCATCGGCACCGGCGGCAGCACCCGCTACAGCTACCGCGACCATGTCGAGATCAAGCCCGGCCTGGTCCACTCCCAGACGTACACGGCCTATCAGGGGTCGATCACCAACGAGGTGTACCACTTTATTCACCGCTGTATCCGCCAGGGGGAAGCGCCGCTGTCCACTCTGGAGGACGCCATCACGGCGCAGAAGATGATCGAAGCCATCGAGGAATCGATCCGCACCGGGCGGCATGTGTCCATGAGCTAGAAGTCCGGGGCCGGACGGTTTCAGACGATCCGAAAGGGCAGAGGCAGGCGGGAAGGGGTGAGCGGCAGGCAGGAGGAGAGGGGGCCATGCGTTACCGGCCGTTGGGGCGCACGGGGCTGGAGGTTTCGGTGCTGGGGCAAGGGGGGGCCGCCATCGGGCAGCAGTACGGCCCGGTGGCCTTCGAGGAGGCGCGGGATTGCGTCTGGACTGCCCTGGACGCCGGCGTCAATTTCATCGACACCTCTGCCTACTACGGCAAGGGATTGTCCGAGGAGTATCTGGGGCGGATCCTGGAGGGCGGTTTGCGCCAGCGGGTGATTTTGTGCACCAAGGCGGGGCGGCTGGACCGGGACGTGTTCGACTTTTCCCCCGCGGGTTTGCGCCGCTGCGTGGAGGGTTCCCTGCGCCGGCTGCGGACGGAGGCCGTGGATATTCTGCTGGCCCACGACATCGAGTTCGCCGAGGATTACGAGGCCATCTTCACGCAGACCTACGAGACGCTGCAACAGCTCCGGCAGGAGGGGAAGACGCGCTTCATCGGCATGTCGGCCTATCCTCTGGGACTCTTGCGGCAGGCGGTGGAGCGCTGCTCGTTGGATGTCATCATCAGTTATGCGCATTACACGTTGCAGAACACGCGGCTATTGGCGGAACTGCTGCCGGTGGCGGAGGCGCGCGGGACGGCGGTGATCAACGCTTCGCCGCTGGCCTTGGGACTGCTGACGGAGCAGGGTCCGCCGCCGTGGCATCCCGCCGGGCCGGAGATTCGGGCCGCCTGCCGAGCTGCGGTCGAGCACTGCCGGCGACGGGGGCACAACATCGCCGTTTTGGCCATGCAATTCTGCTACGCCCAGGAACGCATCCCCTGCACCCTCACCGGCACCGCCCGCCGCAGCGAACTGCTGGTCAATCTTCAGGCCCTGGACCAACCCTTGGATTCCCAGCTCTTGGCCGAAGTGCAGAGCATCCTCGCCCCGGTGCGGGACCAGAGCTGGCCCAGCGGCAACTGGAAGGACTGAACCCATCCCAGGCCGGAACCAATCGACGGAGCTAGTTGAAGGGGGGAGCCCACCCCAGGTCGGAACCAATCGACGGAGCTAGCCGAAGGGGGGAACCCATCCCAGGCCGGAACCAATCGGCGGAACCAGCCGAAGGGGGGAACCCATCCCAGGTCGGAACCAATCGACGGAGCTAGTTGAAGGGGGGAACCCATCCCAGGTCGGAACCAATCGACGGAACCAGTTTCCCGCCGTCAGCGGACATCGCGCCAGAGCCAGCGGAGGGCATCCGGGAGGAGGACGCCGCCGTGCCGGCCATTGTGCGCCCCATCGCCGTAGACGAACTTGTAGTCGTAGTGCATGTAACGGAGGGCGGCGGCCATCTGCAAGTTCGCCAGCGGCCAGCTTCCGTGTTCGTTGTCCAGGTCCCCGCTGCCATCTTGCAGATAGATGCGGATCGGCTTGCGGGCCGTCTTGCGGATCAGGCCGGGATAAATGTCCCCGCCGCGGATGTTGGTGAAGCTACCGACGTGGGAGAGGACCTTGCTGAACAGATCGGGGCGTTCCCAGGCCGCCGTGAAGGCGCAGATGCCGCCGGAGCTGATGCCGCCGATGCCGTGGGCTTCCGCCTCCGGGCGCAGCTTCACATGCTTGGCCACCTCCGGCAGTATCTCTTTCTCCAAAAACTCCGCATACTGCTTGGAGAGGGTGTCATACTCCACGCTGCGGTTGGAGGCGAATTTGCCATCCTTCCCCTTACGGGCAGGAAAGACGCCGGGATTGACGAACACGCCCGCCATCGGGGGAATCTCTTTTTTGTGGATCAAATTGTCGAACACGATCGGGACGCGGAATTGCCCCTTGGGATTGAGGTAGTTGAAGCCGTCCTGGAAGACCATCAGGCACAGGGGCGTCTGGCCGTCGTACTGGGCGGGGATGTAAATCCAGCAGTCGCGCTGGGTGCCGGGATAGATTTTGCTCTCCTTCCACTCGAATTTGACGATCTTCCCCTGGGGCACGCCCGGCTGGACCTGGGAATCCGGGCCGTAGGTGTAATCATCCGCAGCGGGCATCGCCCCTCGGTCCACGAGCAGCAAGGGGAAGCTGACCAACAGCGGCAGCAGAACGAAGCGGCGCATGGCATTCTCCCGAAATCCGCAGGGAAGAAGGATGGGGCATCCAACAGGCTCCACGACAGCCTGCGGGATTAGCCTAGGCCACGGGGGTGGGGCCGCACACCGGGCAGCTTCGTGGAACGGCATTCCCCCCAGCGGCGGGCGTGTTCCCCCGGATGGACAGGCGTTCCTCAGCAGAAGGGCGTGCTCCCCACCGGGCGGCCTA
>Ga0101943_1001635_pt1 | contig 17987 bp, 17 predicted proteins | sample DewCreD2012metaG_5_FD_75244 | JGI IMG/M metagenome (GOLD analysis project Ga0101943, IMG submission 75244) | Hot spring sediment bacterial and archeal communities from British Columbia, Canada, to study Microbial Dark Matter (Phase II) - Dewar... ... | reverse complement strand
GCGAGCCGACTTGCCCCCAGCCCCGCGCCCGATGCATAGGCGCGCGGGGCTGCCCCCAAGTCGAACGAGCGCAGACCACGCACTCAGGTGGCGTCGGCGCAGGATGCCCTTTTGCACGCGCCAGCACGGCCTAAACGCACGCAGCTTCCGTATGGCACGCAGCCCCTGCCTTCCTGCGCCGCGCCACGCAGTACCCGCACGCCCTAAACGCACGCAGCTCTATCAAGGGTTCTCTTAGTCCCTAACGGATAGAGGGGTACTATCAGAGTTCTCTTAGTCCCTAACGGATAGAGGGGTACTATCAGAGTTCTCTTAGTCCCTTCCCGGATAAGGAAGCCTTGAAGGCGCGGAGGCACGCGCCAGCGTGCCCCGCGCCTCTCGGGCTTGTATTAATGGTACATATTTGAACGCTGGGCTTCTCGGTAGATTTCGTTCAGCATATAGGTGGCGATGCGGATCAGGGCTTGATTGTGCTTTTTGCCCTCAGGATCTGGATTTGGATTTGGTCTCCATCCAGAATGGCAATGACGGTTTTGCTTTTGCCGATATCCATGCCGATGTATCTCATCGTTCCTCCTCCTTGTGTTTGATTTTGACGGACGGGTATACTCTTTGTTAGATGGGCAAGGACATGGCACAAAGTAACTCCTACGGAAGGAGTTTAGAGTGATGGAGATAACTCATCTTGTTCCCTATTTGGCGCCGGTTCTGGGTGGCGCAGGCATTCTGCTGGCAGGGCTGAACTATTATGCGGTCATTCGTCGTCCTGATGGCACGGAGGCAATGCGTGCCTACGCGCAAGCCATTCACGACGGCGCGATGACCTTTCTGCGACGCGAATATATAGCGATTACCCTCTTTGCGCTGGTGCTGTTTGTGGTTTTGACCGCGGCGTTTTATCAGCAGGCGCCCCTAATCGGTTTTGCCTATCTGTTTGGTGCGGTCAGTTCGATGCTGGCGGGCTATATTGGCCTGAAGGCGTCGACGCGCAGTGGGGTCCGCTCCACGGAGGCGGCGCGTCAGGGCGGTATGGGGGCGGCGCTCGTGGTGGCGTTCACGGGTGGTTCGGTGATGGGGCTGGCGGTCGCCGCGCTCGGCTTGCTCGGCATCGGGCTGATTGTGCTACTGGGGCATGCGCTGGAAACAAAAATCTTGGTGCAGTATCTGACGGGCTATTCGATGGGGGCGTCGTCAGTTGCGCTGTTCGCGCGTGTCGGCGGCGGAATTTACACCAAAGCCGCCGATGTGGGGGCAGACCTGGTGGGCAAGGTGGAGGCAGGCATCCCAGAGGACGATCCGCGCAACCCTGCTGTGCTTGCCGATAATGTCGGCGATAATGTGGGCGACACGGCAGGCATGGGCGCAGACCTTTTTGAGAGTTATGTCGGCTCGGTAGTCGCCGCCGCCGTGATTGGCGCGACGCTGGCAGCAGCGGCGGGCAAGTCGCTTGCCTATGTGATTCTGCCCATCGCCCTGATTGCGCTGGGACTGGTAGCGTCGGTGATCGGCGTCTTCTCGATACGGCTGTTCCGACAGATGGAGCCACAGTGGGCACTCAATGGCGCGACGCTGGTGGCGATCCTGGTCTTTCTGGTGGGGGCGGCGTGGCTGACACAGGCGATGGTCGCCTCGCTCGCGCCCTACTGGGCCGTGCTATCGGGGCTGCTTGCAGGCGTGTTCATCGGCGCGGTCAGCCAGTACTACACCAGCGGTCCGCCCATTCGTCAGATTGCTCGCTCCTCGCGCTACGGCACGGCGACCAACATCCTGTTGGGGGTGGCGGTCGGCTATCTGAGCACCGTGCTGCCCCTTCTGGGCATCGCGGGCGCCATCTGGCTCGCCTACGAGACGAACGGGTTATACGGCATCGCGCTGGCAGGTGTCGGCATGCTGGCGACAATCGGCGTGGTGATGAGCACCGACAGCTACGGACCAATTGCGGATAACGCAGGCGGTATCGCGGAGGTCGCCGGCTTTGGCGAGAGCGTGCGCCGAATCACCGATCGGCTGGACGCGCTGGGCAACACGACCGCCGCAATCGGCAAGGGCTTCGCGATAGGCAGCGCCGCGCTCACCGCGCTCGCCCTGTTCGCCGCCTACCAGAGCCAGACGGGGCTGAAGGCGATCAACCTCACCAAATCCCAAACGCTAATCGGCTTGCTAATCGGCATCGCAATACCGAACCTGTTTGCCGCGCTCACGCTGAAGGCGGTGGCACGCGCATCCGACCAGATGGTGGAGGAGGTGCGTCGCCAGTTCCGCGAGCTGGGACTGTTGGAAGGGCGCGGCAAGCCCGACTATAACCGCTGCATCGACATCGTGACGACGGCTGCCCTGCGCGAAATGCTACTGCCCGGCGCCATCGCCGTGATCGCGCCGCTGCTGGTGGGCTACTTGCTCGGAGCAGAGGCGTTAGGAGGCTTTCTGGCAGGCGCACTCGGCATGGGCGTCGTCACGGGGCTGATGATGGCAAACGCCGGCGGCGCATGGGACAACGCCAAAAAGTGGATCGAAGAGGGGCACGAAGGCGGCAAGGGCAGCGAGGCGCACAAAGCCGCCGTGGTGGGCGACACCGTGGGCGACCCCTTCAAAGACACCACCGGACCCAGCATGAACATCCTCATCAAGCTGATGAGCATCGTCGCGCTGGTGTTCGCCCCCCTGCTGAGCTAACGGGAGACTTGCCACCGCGATACCGCCCTCTCACGCTCGCGCCAGCACCTGTTCCGCAACGGCAGCCGCCGAGTCGGGGTAAAGCCGTATCAGACAGGCGCAGGCATGAAGAGCGGTCGCAAATTCCAAGCCACACAGCGGCAGCAACTTCAGAACCGCCTGACGCTCACCCCGCTGCACGAGCATGTCCAGCACCTTTGGCAGCTCATTACTTCGGTCGCCTGCAATCTGCTGGGCGTACTCAATGGCAAGTTCCGAAAAGCCTGCCTCGATTGCGCAGCCGACGACGGACCAAAGCATGCTGAAGGTGTACCTCTGCTGGGCTGCGCTCCATGCGTTTTGAATCACCTCTCGACTCCTTGACTGCTGCCCCGCCTGCGCCAAGGCGACCGCAATCGACCTCAACGCCTCCGCACGCTCAGATGCCCACTCAATCTGCTGGGCGACTTGCAACGCCTGCTCCGACTGCCCCGCTTGCGCCAAGGCGACCGCAATCGACCTCAACGCCTGAGCACGCTCAGATACCCACTCAATCTGCTGGGCGACTTGCAACGCCTGCGCCAACTGCCCCGCCTGCACCCAGTCAATGGTGACCATTGCCAAGCCCTTGCTGTCAAGCACCTTTGCTGCGACATCGACTGCGCTACCCAGCTCGCCCAGAAATCCAAGCATCAGTGCCGCTATCCCATGCAGCCTCCGATGGTCAAGCTTCTCCAAAGATTTGCCTTCCCACCATGCCAGAATCTCTTTCAGGCAACGCTCCGCACTGGCAGGATCGCCCTGCGTGTGGCACTGGTAGGCGAGCAGAAGTAGCCAGTCGGTGCCCAGTTGATAGTTGCGCTCCAGCATCTGCTTCGCCAGTCCTATCGCGCGTTCTAACCCGCTCCGTTTGAGCGCGTCCAGTGGCGTCTCCATCTGCTGGAGTTGCTGCGCCAGTCGCAGCAGCATCTCCGCCATGCGCACGGGGTTTTGATGCTCGATGGCGGCTTGCAGGGCGAGCTGCAGCGTTCTGATGGGCAGGTCGGGTTCGTCGGGCAGATTTTGGGTTTGCGCCTGTGCGTATGCTTCGTCACGCGCCAGGGCGTAGAGGGGTTCGTACGCTTGCGCCTCATACAGGTGGGCAGCATAATGGCGCAGGGCGTAGGGGCCGCAATGCTCACCCCAGCGCGCGCAATGGTCCAGCAGTTGTCGACGCGCATCCTGCGCAAGGGACCCCAGCGCGCTTTCGAAGGCATCGCCCAGGCGCGGGTGCGTGAAGGCATAGAGGCGTGTGCCGTTGCGCTCCTGAATCGTGAACCATCGCCGCACCTGCCACGGCAGCGACGCCGCATCGAAGGGGGTCAAGGGGGTCAGAGCCATAATTTCGGTTTCGGAGAGCACGCCCTGAGCCGTTGCCAGCAAAGCGAAGAGACGCTGCACGCCAGGTGCATTCGCCACCACCCGCGCCAGTTGCTCAATCTGCTGCTGCACATACTCACCGAAGCCTCTGGGCGTGCGCTGGAGCACGGCGCGCGCATCATCGCCTCGCTTCACCGCCTCCAGCAGCTCGTCGGTCAGAAAGTGCAGGTGCAACGGATAGCCCTGCGTCTTCTCAGAAACCTGATTGACAAAGTCCGCCTCTCGGGCAAAAGTGGCAAGTTCGCCATCGCCCGCGCGGGTCAGATACTCGGCAATCGCATAGGGCATCAGGCGTTCCAAGTGCAGCCGTTGCGCCTTCTGAAGCCAGGAGCGCATCGGCGGAGGCGTCTCGTTCTCGTCCGCACGGAAGGAGACCACCACATAGACCCCTTCAGGCATAGGCTCGGGCAGCGTGAGCACAAGCGGCTGTTCGGCTTCGTCCAGCCCGTCCAGAAGCAGCACGAGCGGCTCGCCGTCCCCTGCCCCGCGCTCGTGGAGCAGTCCCAGCAGCGCGTCACGCAGCATGCCCTCGTCACTCGGTGGCGACTCGTCGATACCGTAGTAGAGATAGAGCTGGCGCAGCAGGTGATAAAGCGCGTTCCGCAAACTGTCCAGTCGATTCGCGTCGTCGTACTCTTTGCGGAAAAAGTGGTGGACGATGAAGCAGCCGTTCCCGTGGCGCAGGTCTATCCAGTTGGCGAGCAGGGCGGTCTTGCCGTAGCCTGCGGGCGCGGTGATGACCAACACGCCAGAAGGCTGGGCAAACAGCGCGTCCAGCTGCTCCAGCTCCTTCTGACGCCCCACGAACAGCTGCAGATAGCGATTCATCACGCTGCGGGTGCGCAGCGCGATTTCCATCCCCGAATACTGTTCGTACAGAGGGCGTCTTCGGAGGTCCGCCTTTAACGTCGTTAGCAGCGACTGAATCTGTTCCATCCCTCCCATCAGCGCGGGCAGAAACGCATCCAGTCGCCCTTCGATAGCCTCAAAAGCTTCCCGTTGCTCCTCGCGCAGCTGCTGCAGTTGCTGCTCGATGGCTTGCAGCCGTGGAAGGGCATCGCCCGCCAGTTGTGCCAGCTGCTGGGTGAATGGGTCGTAATCGATGGAGATGCCCCCCAATGAGAGATTGGCGAGCAGTTGGCTCTGGAAAATCGTCGCGACGCGCGAGTTCGTCTTAAGTTCCTCGGCAAAGAAAGCACATAGCAGATCAAACCAGTCCAACCGCACGAGTTCGGTGGTCTCCTGCCAGCCATCCTGAAGCATTGCCTGCAGGCGCGGGGTCAGCGGCTGAACACCCCAACTTCGCAGGTCTTCGAGGAGCCGATCTTTAAGGCGGTTTCGAAACGCTGCTGTGCGCTGCGCCGCCTGTTCACCCCGTGGCTGAAGGAGCAGTTCAATCTCCTGTTCTGCCTGCGAGGTGGGCGGCGCGTAGGCGGCACCTGGCAGTCGCTTCAGTTCTTGCTCGATAGCGTGTCGCGCTTTGAAAAGCTGGCGCGGCTCGTCAGCTAAGCGAAAAAGATGACGAATGTCGCGCCGCAGCAGATTGGGTTCGACGCCCAGTTCACGCAGACGCGCGTCGATCAGGACAATCGTCGCCTGCAGGTACGCCTTGCGCACCGCTTTTTGCAGGTCGTGGTTGACGGGCTTGCCGCCCTGCCTGAGGCGTTCGCGCAGCGTCTCCATCACCTGGCGCAACAGCTCATCTGAGCGGTTGCCGATGATACCGCCGATGATCGAACTTATCAGGAAGCTGATCGGCTCCATCTCTGCTTCCCCCTCTGCCTATTCGCTTTGACACCAATTATACCTCTAACAGTTTTTTTCTATGCACCACTATCAACCAGCACAAGGCTCGATTCGCTCGGCATACAATTCCTCCCGGTTCGTGTAACCTTTGCCTCCGAGGGGGAAACCCTGCTCCATGCGCTGGAAAAACCGCTGGCGGAGTGTCTCGGCCGCTGCGCGTCAGCTGCCACCGGCGTCAGAAAAGTCACGATAACCTCCGCTTCATGGATCGCTTCAGGTTGCTCTTCCAGCTCAATCTGTCCGTTCCGATAGTAGCCGCGCACGGAAGTTAGTGCCATCGTTTCCCTCCAAAGGTATTTTACCTGCCCATCCCACTTGAGGCATCCGCGCAGCTTGTTTTTTGATTTTGGGCGTTTGCGCCCCGTTAGGATCAGTAAACCGGTGGAATAACGCCTCTGGGCACAACGCCCGGTGGGGCAACCAGCAGCATGTCCCACTCGGCATAGAAGGGCTGATGCCCATCCGCAGGCAGATAGCGCAGCTGCAGCAGATAGTCGCCTGTTTTAAGCGTCGCGTTGCCCAGTGGCAGCCAGAGGAATCGATCGGCATAGCTGCTTACGGCTCTGGAAGCGTCCAGCGGCGCCACCCCCTTTGCCAGAGGTGTTTTCTCATCCGTGCGGCTGAAAATCTGCCATTCGATGGCGTCGGGCTTGCCGTTTTCCGGTGTCTGGAGGCGACACGCCAGATAGAGGTTGTACACGCTTTCGGTGCGGATGTTCAGCGTGTAGCGGGCGTAGTAGCCCTCTGCGGTCGGTTTCAGCGGTGTGTTCAGCCACAGGGTCGCGCCCCCACTTGCCGACAGGTCGCGCCGGATGGTGCCAAATGCGTGCTCACGCGCGTTTTCCGCTTCGATCAGCCGGTAGGGTCGGAAAGCCGCCTCGATTTCGAACCATGCGTTGCGCACCAGTGGGAAGCCCTGCACGCGGTCGCGCCGATAGGTACTCAGTGCCCCATCGAACACGAAGCGCAGCACCTGGGCATCCTGCCCAGCAGGTGTGCCGCGTTTGAGCAGCGATTCCACCCGTTGTGTCCAATCGTTGACTGCGCTCTCACATAGCGGGAGTATCTCGAAACCACGAATGCGCACGGGCACGGAACCGATTTTCAGACGCACCGTATCGCCTCGGATGTTGAGGGGTACAGGCTCTCCGTTCAGGTTCGTCGCGCTCAGCAGTGCCTGATCGAAGCGGCGGAGCGTCACCTCGCGTTCGTCTCCCGCTGTCCAGAGATAGAGCTCGATCTGGCGCACCGTGGTGCTTTTGCCCGCCTTGTCCAGCCTCTCCGCCTCCACCTGTCGCCAGAAAGCGAACAGCTCGAACCCCCAGAACAAGGGTTGTAGCTCGCCCGGTGGGTCAGTGGGCAGCCACCAGCCTGTGCGATACTTTTGCAGGCTTGTCATGCCCCACAGGCTTGCGGGAAAGGAAATGAACACGGGGGTGGACGGCTCGCCGTCGGCTGCCCGAAGTGCTTGCCAGACTTCGGGGATGAAAGCGGTGTCTGGGGTAGACCTGCTGCCCGATTCTACATGCCAGATGACCAGCGGGATACCCATCTCGCGGGCAAGGTTCTGCATCAAGCTTGCACGCTCCCCCGATTCCCCGCTCCATTCCAGCATCACCAGCGGCTGGCGAGCGCGAGCCGATTCGATAACCAGAAAGGGTCGCCAGGCACCGCGCCACGCGGCAGGCAGGCGATAGCCTGCAGGCAGGAGCGGGTCGCGCAGTGCCTCCGGCGTGGGCAGTTCTGTCGGGTCAGGCATCGGCAGCACGAGGTGGAACTCAACATCGGGTGTGAAAGTGAGCAGCGTCCGTTGCAAGCCCTTCAGCAGCGTACGCCACCGCTCGCCCAGAAAGGCGTGATAGTCGTCCCAGAAATGGCAACGCTGCGGTTCCACTTCGTTTGTCCTGCGCTGCGCAGAGGGAGCGGTTTCGTCCGACGGTTTCGGTTCGCCATCCAGCGCGACCAGATAGGGCAGACCGCGCTCTCCGTGCCAGAGGGGCAGCAGCTGCACCGCCTGCTCATATCGGCTCAGCGAGCGGCCCAGCTGCCAAGCGCGCTCCAGCTCGGTCAGGTCACCGTAGCGCAGTTTCAAAAAGCCGAGCCACTCCGCACGGAATCGCTCCGTGTCGGGAAACGCCGCTGCCGATTGGGCATCCCAGCCCGTCTCGATAAGCCAACCGCGGAACTTGCCCGAAGGTTTGCGTGTTAGAAGCAGGGCGCACAATGCATCACGGTAGTGATCCCAACCCTCCCACAGGTCAAGCAGTGCATTCTCCATTCGCGGATAGAGCAGCAGGATGCTCTCGGCGGTGTCGCCCAGCGCCAGCACAGCGCGCCCACCACTCAACGAGATGGAAGTTAGAGTGCGCAGCATCGGCTGGTCGTGCGGCGAGACAGCAAGCAGCGCTTGGTCCGCCCCCGCAATCTCAACGGGATAGACGCCCTGCTCCATCCCACGCAGCCGGTATCGCTCTGGCAAGACCACCCAGCCAGCAGTGCGCGGCAACCCCGCAAGACAGATACGCCACTCCAGCTCGCTCTTCCCTATCGCATCGAGCATTGCCTGCCAGTGAGTGGGGGTGGGCAGCCCGTTCAGGCGGACCACAACTTGGGGCACTCCCATCCCCTTTAGCTGGGCGAGCCGGGTCTCAAAAGTATTAGGCTGATAATCGATGGCGACGGCAAGCGTGCGCGCCGGCTGCGCCAATCTGCTCCCCACAAGGAGCCAGCAAAGCAGGCATAGCCAGTACGGGATCGCTCGGCTCACACGGGGGAGTATACCCTCAACGGCAGCCGGATGTCCCGACTTAAGATATCCTCAATCCTCGATGAGGATTAGACCACCGCGGCACATTATCTGGAGTACAAACGAGGTTGACCTGAGCGACCCGTTCCAGCGTCGCTGGTATATTCGCCAGGTGCTGCTCCATGGGCGCGAGCAGGATGTGCGCCAGCTGGATAAGGTGGAGCTTGCGGCGATACTGGACGAACTGGGACTTCCAGAGCCAATTTATCAGCTCTGGAAACGCTATTTAACGCATGCTGGCTACTATGTTAAAAGGTAAAGGTTTACTGTCTCCTGCCCAGCGGCGATTCCTACGCCTATTTGCGAATCCCCTACGGGCGGGGCAGCCAAAACATCGATTCGGGCGTGGCGCGACAGTACCACGCCTCGCCCATGCGCCCGATGAAGTCCGCGATGCGATTGTCCACGATGGGACCCTCTTTGAGTAGGTGTGTCGCCACATGGAAACAGAGCACCTCGCCAATCACATAGTTCGCGGCGAGTGGACCCGTGCCGTGCCGCACCAGCTGAAACAGGCGACACTCCATCTGGATGGGGCTTTCCGCCACCCGATAAGGCTTCACAAACTGGCTGGGCAACGGCGTCAACCCGACCTGTTCGAACTCATTGACGCCGTACTCAAAATCGGCAGAGGTCTCGTTCATCCGCTGTGCCAGCTCATAGGGCGCAATATTGACCACAAACTCACCCGTCGCCTCCACATTGCGCAGGGTGTCCTTTGGACGCCCATCGCGGAAATTGGTGGGCGAGAACACGATGGAAGGCGGATTGGCGCCACCCGCATTAAAGTAGCTGAACGGGGCAAGATTCGGCACCCCCTCCAACGACAGCGTGCTAACCCACGCAATCGGGCGCGGTGCAATACAGCTCACCATCAACGCATAAGTCGCGCGAACGCCTAACTCTTCAGGCAACAGCGTTTCCATCAGCATCTCCTATAATTCTACCGCTTCGTCCAAATGCGTGTGTTCAGGTTCAGCTCGTCGACCACCGCCAAGGCGAACTGCAGCTCATGCAGGTATTTGCCGATGGTTTCCGACCTCAACAGCTCACCTACTGGCGCAAAGAGGGAGGGCGCCTCGAAGTAGTCGCGCGTGGTCGGGATTGCCACATAGAGACGCGAGGCAATAAAGGCGAGCCGTATCTCGCTTTGGGTGCGCTCGCGAAAGCGCAGAATGCGTGCTATTAAGCTGGGGGTCAGGATATAACGCGCCTCGATCTGGTCGGTAGAATAGACCTTGAAGGCACGTTCGAAATCGGGGTCCTCCAGCTTGACCAGCTCGCCCGGTTGCATACCAAGCTTCGCGCTCAGCCCCTGCAGTACCTGTCCGAACCAGCCCAGCAAGTTCTGCTCCACATCGGGCAGCACCAGCGTAATGCCATTAAAATGCTTATTGAAGTCGGCGATAATGAACAGTCCGCGGAAAAGGGTGTGCCAGGTGGTGTAACGGTTGCCGTTGGAGTCGTAATGTTCGGTTTTATACTCGGCATGCACCTCGGAAAGGCGGAGTGCAGTCTGCCCGACACGCCCTTCTATCAAATCCTCACCGCGATAGCGGTCGGGGTCCATCTGAAAGAGCAGACTGTTGCGAAACTCTGTCTCGCTGATATACTGGTCAGGGCGATACTCCAGCTCGGGGCTGATAAATTTCACCAGTCGGGTCAGCACGCGCCCTTTGAACTGGCGCGACTACGCACTCGCCATAACGCTGTAGGCGATGAGAATGACCAGCAACGCGCCACCCAGCGGCAGGAAGGCGAGCAACCCGATTTCTGACGCCGCAAGTAGCAGGGTGAGCAGCCCACCCGCAATGACGCTGATCAGGGTGATCTGCCCGAACCGCTGCGTGGCTTGCTGGCGTTCCGCCTCCAGCGAGCGCAAGACCGGCTCCAGCTGCTCCCGATAGAACTGGCTGAACTCACCCGCCGATTCGCTCATTGCTTAAACAGTTGTGCCACATAGGGGGTCGCCCGTTCCTCCTCACTGACTTCGAACACAGCGCGACGCGATAGCCCCATCATCGAGGCGACAAAGTTGGTTGGGAACATCTCGATCGCGTTATTGTAGTCGGTAACGGCAGCGTTATAGGCGCGGCGCGCTGCCGCCAGCTGCTCCTCGATCTCGTTCAGTGACGCCTGCAGGTGCAGAAAGTTCTCGTTCGCCTTCAGGTTCGGATAGTTCTCTACCGCGACCATCAGGCTGCGCAATGCGGATGATAGCGCGGCTTCGACCTGCATGCGCTCGCCTTCGGGCACCTCGGGCGAAACGGCTCGCGCACGCAGCTCCGTGATGCGCTCCAGCAGCTCCCTCTCATGCTCCATGTACTGGCGCACCGTGGCGACCAGATTCGGAATAAGGTCATGCCGTTTTTTGAGCTGTACATCGATACCGCTATAGGCGTAATCCACCTGGTTCTTTTTGGCGATCAGCGAGTTGTACATCGCCATAAACATGACCAGCAGCAGGAGTGCGCCACCACCCAAGCAGATCAGGCTTCCCACTAATTCCGCCATCGTTATTCACCTCACTGTAAAGAATACCCACTGCGAGCATCTTAGTCTGCCGCGGGGTAGGAGCCTAATAGCACCACTTCCAACGCATAGTTGCTCAACTCGCGCAGGGCACGCTGCACCGTCTCGTCACGATGATGCCCCTGAATATCCACAAAAAAGAGATACTCGAAAGTGCCGCGTGGATTGGGACGCGACTCGATCATCGTCATGTTGACCCCATTGCGTTCGAACGCGCCCAGCGCATGATAGAGTTCGCCCGGACGGTTACGCAAGGTAAAAAGGAGCGAGGTCTTATCTTTGCCTGTGGGAGCGGGTTCGTTGTAGCCGATCACAAGGAAGCGCGTGCGGTTGTGCGGGTTGTCCTCGATATGCTCGCACAGGATAGGTAGGTTCAGCAGCTCCGCCGTGAGCGTGTTGCCAATCGCCGCCCCCTGCGCGTCCTCTCGGGCACGCTGAGCCGCCTTGACGGTAGGTGAGATTTCGATAATCTCGGCGGTGGGCAGGTGCATGCGCAGCCAGCGGCGGCACTGCTGTAGCGGTTGCGGACCGGCATATACACGCTGCACCTCCTCTAAACGCTTGCAGTGCGACAGTAAATGATGCACGATAGGAACATAGAGTTCTGCGCAGATGCACACATTGGTATGCGGAAAAGTGTCAAGGGTTTCAGGCACAACGCCCGCCAGCGAGTTCTCAACTGGCACCACGCCATAGTCCGCGTGCGATTTCTCCACCTCGGCAAACACATCGGGAATGCTTTCCACAGGCAAGAACTGAGTAGCTCGCCCGAAGCACTGGATGGCAGCAAGGTGGCTGAAAGTGCCCTCAGGTCCCCAGAAAGCGACGGTGAGCGATTTCTCTAAGGCACGAGCCACCGAGATAATCTCGCGAAAAATAGCTTGCAACTGCTCTGGCGTGAGCGGTCCCCGATTGAGTTTTTGCAGGCGGCGATAGATGCTCTGTTCACGCTCGGGTGTGAAGTAGGGCTTTGCCGAACGGCGTTTCAACTCACCGATTTGCTGGGCACAGCGAGCACGTTCATTCAGCAACGCCACCAACTGCGCGTCAATCTCATCGATTCGGGCACGTAGCTCGCTCAATTTTTTCATCGCTGTAGCAACCTCAGAGTCATTAAAAGTCCTGCGATCGTCTTCGCGTCCTTGATCTGCCCATTAAGGATCATCAGCTCAACCTGCTGCAGGGGAGTGGGGACGAGCTCCACTGTTTCGTCCTCATCCGTTTGCTGGCGGGTGGGGGTGAGTTGCTCTGCAAGATACACATGCAACACCTCTTGCGAGTAGCCCGGCGCAAGATACTGGCTGAACAGGCGGCGCAACTTGCCCGCGTGATAGCCCGTTTCTTCCTGCAGTTCGCGCTCGGCACACTGGTCCGGCGGCTCACCTGGCTCCAGCGTGCCTGCGGGGATCTCCAGCAGCGTCTCACCTACTGCTTGACGATATTGCCGAATGAGCAGCACGGTGTCGGCATCGAGCAACGGCACAATGGCAACGGCACCCCGATGCTCCACGATTTCGCGTTGGGTGATGTGCCCATTCGGCAAGCGCACAGTGTCGAGGCGCAGGGTCACCACGCGCCCCCGATAAAGGATCTGGCTCTCTATCAGCTCCTCCAGCATGATAAATGCTGAGATTCGCCTGTCGAGGATATTTCCCTGCCCAGCTGACCGCTTCTCTGGTTATTCTTCCGAGTTCTTTAGAGGCTGTCAAGCGATTGAACCCCGCGTCTTTGCGAAGCAGTGATTCAGTCGCGTCTTCCCTCGCCAAGGCCCAAACCCAAAGGCGGGCGACCGCCACCTCCAGACCAATACAACAAGGGCGCGCTTGAGCAGTTTCTCGTCGGGGTAACGGATTTCGAAGGTGAGTTTGAAGGGCATGGTCAGGGCGTATTCGTTCGGGCGTCTTTCAAGAGTTGCGTTTTCCAGTTGCGCGTATATTCTCTATATTCTGGGTCGGCAGTTGTTTCGAAGGGGATGTCGCGGATTTCGGAGATGAGCAGGGTGTCGTTCTCGCCGACGAACGGGCGCAGGTCTTCTGGGGTGAGGTCTTCGATGGGCTTTGAGGCGATTTTGAAGGCATGGAGCGCGATTTCGTAGAAGAGGGTGCCCTCATCTTCGAGGACAACGGTTGGCGCCATGTAGTCGATGAGTGGGTCGCTCAAGTTGATCACCAATCGGGCTTTCATGGTGGCAAGATTTTACCCCAGAATCGCTTTGCTATCTGGAGTTGTTTGGATGTGGGGTTTGGTGCGCCGAGTCGTTCCCTCTCCCCTGCGGGGAGAGGGAGATTTTTTGCTATTGTCATCGGGCTGCCATGTTTTTTTCGAACAGCCTCACAGCCTGTGCCGAGGCATGGAGGAGTAGTAAAAGAAGCATATTCACACCGTCACGCGGGCATGGTCCAGCACATGGGGACAGGGGCAGGTGCGCTCGGTCGGGATTTTGGCAATCATGCCGAAAATCACCTGCCGAATACGCTCGGCGTTCTGGTGGAACACCTGCATCACTTCCTCTGCCGTGACGGGCGCGACCTCCCCCTCTGCCACCAGCCCGCTGTCGTAGTCGGTAATCAGCGAGATGTTTACCACGCACATCGCCAGCTCCCGCGCCAGATAGGCTTCGGGGTATTGAGTCATGTTGATCACTTCCCAGCCCATCGAGGTGAACCATTTGCTCTCCGCTTTGGTGGAGAAGCGTGGTCCGTTGATGACCACAATGGTGCCGCGCTCATGCACGGGAATACCGTGCGCCCGAATCTCCTCGATAGCGATCTGGCGCAGAACGGGACAGTAGGGGTCGGCGGGCGACACATGGTGAACAGTGGGACCCTCATAGAAGGTGTCGGCTCTACCGTGCGTGCGATCCACATACTGATCGGCGACCACGAAGTCGCCCGGCTTCACATGGGGTTGCAGGCTCCCTGCGGCGCATGGACTGATAAGGCGCGTAACACCCAGCTCCTTCATCGCCCACAGGTTCGCCCGATAGTTGATTTTATGGGGCGGGATGCTGTGCTGGCGCCCGTGCCGTGGCAGGAAGGCAACCCGCCGTCCGGCCACCTCGCCGATAGCGATGAGGTCACTGGGCGGACCATAGGGCGTATCGATCTTCACTTGCTCTACCTTGTCCAGAAAGGCATAGAAGCCTGAACCGCCAAACACTCCGATTTCAGCGTAAGGTTTCATCCAGTTGCCTCCTGTTCTGTTCGGTGTAGTGCAGGGCTTCGGCGGCGGCGCATTGCTCGGCTTGCTTTTTGCTGGAGCCGGTGCCGCGTCCAACGGTCAGATCGCGCAGGCGCACCTCCACCACGAAGGTTTTATGATGAGGGCTACCATATTCCTCCACCACCTCGTACACCGGGGTGATGCGCCACCACGCCTGGGTACGCTCCTGCAGCAGCGATTTATAGTCCTGAACAGGGATTTTACCCTGAGCGAGGCTTTCCAGCTCCAGTTGCAGGTGCTGCAGGATGAAGTGGCGCGCGGCATCGTAGCCTCGGTCCAGGTAGATGGCGGCAATCACCGCCTCGAAGGTGTCGCTGAGGATGGAGGGGCGTTCGCGTCCGCCTGCCGCCTCCTCGGCAGGGCTGAGGCGCAACAAAGAGGGTAAACCGGCCCGATGCGCTGCCTCGCACAACACACTCTCGCGCACCAGGCTCGCGCGTGCTTTGGACAACTGCCCCTGATCCCAGTGAGGAAACAGATGAAACAGATGCTCGGCAATCACCAGCCCCAGCACCGCATCGCCCAGAAACTCCAGACGCTCGTTGCTGGCAGCCAGGTCGCCTTCCGTGTACGACCGATGAGTCAGCGCCTGCTCCCAAAGCGCGCTGTTCTCTATGGAGACCGCTCGCCTGGCTTTGCGCAACCGCCAGAACGCCATACGGCGGTTATTATACCTTCTCACCTGATTTCTGCGTTATTTGCCCCAGGCACCACGCGTCAAGTCCTGCTCCCAGCAAGTGAGGCAATGTCCGATTCGAATCAACAGGTGTGCGACGCTGTTCTACACTCCTCGCACCAGTACAAGGGGTATAACCACTTTGCAAAGTGATTATACCTCTATCACTTCACCGTTCGCTACCCGCCGCCCATCAGCATCCGCTGCCGAACTCGAACAGAACACCCAGCAGGTCCGCATCATCCACGATCGCGTCCCGATTGATATCCTCCGCCAGGTCAGTTCCTGTTTGACCGAAGGCGAACAGCACCGCAAGCAGGTCGGCATCATCCACGCAGCCATCCGCGTTGGTGTCTCCATAGCGGCGCACGAGGGCGATCGCACTGATCTCCGTTGAGGAGCGCCCCAAGGGTCCCAGAGGGGCATCACCCGCGTGCGTGATACGTAGAAAGTGTGCTTCGATAATAGGCACAGGCTGACCCGTCTGCCACTCAACCGCCCATTCTAGTTTCAAGGCATCGCCACCCGCCGAGATACCCTGAATGCCAGGTGTCAGCGGATCATCGGGCACCAGCGGATGCCCTTGATTGGTGATGGGGGTTATATCGGCATAGCCCACAACAGGCGTGGGACATACCGTGAGGTTGCCAAACCATTCGGGGGCGAGCGGAAAGCGCGGGATGCCCTGCGCGTCCCGTGGATCGGGCGAAGGGGGCAGAAGCAGATACCAGTCATCGCCTGCATCGGGGATGCCGTTTCCGTTGCGATCGATACCGACTTCCACATAGCCCGGCTCACCCCATACTTGGCATGGGGCGCCGCCCACATAAAAGGCATTCCCAAACACAATCAGGTCATAGCCGTCGGGATTATGCGGGTCAACGCCAACAGGTAGGTTCTGAATGGGGCGGTCGAAACCCACCTCGATAAACCCGCCCCAGCCAAAGGAGAACAGTTTGCTGTTATCGGGCGTGGTGGGCGTGGCGTTCGGGGGTGGGAAACCCAGCACTTGCGTTGGGTCAGTGTTGAAGCCCGGTGCGCCGTTCACACCACTCCACCGAAACACGCGCGTGGCGAAATCCCGCTCCGTAAAATGTCCCCAATATTGCGCTGGCGACAGGCTCATCAGGGCGATCATCAGCCCCAGCGCGGTTTTGATCCTTTGCATGGAAATCCTCCGTTGCAAGGGGAGGGGTGCAACGAACACCCCTCCGCCCCGAGGGATTCACCCCTTTGAACCGCTACGGCGTCGCAGCAACAGGGCGCAGCCGCCGACGAGCGCCCACAGCGCATTCGGCTCTGGCACGGGGGTGATAGCGAACAGTCCACCTACCTCGGTGAAGCTGCCGTCCACGATTAACATCCCGTCGCCATCGAATGGCTCGAAGCGCGTGCCGTAGTAAGCGAGGCTTGCCGGGAAGGGAAAGGCACCGCTAAAGGTTCCAAACGGCGTTGCCGCGGTGCCACGCAGATGGGTCAGGCTGCGTCCCGTGCTGGCAATCAGGTCATCTTCGGAATCAAAAACAAAGGTAGCCAGCCCCGAACCGCCCCCACCTGCAAGCGAGAGGGTGTCGAGCAGATTGGCTCCCACGAGCAAGCCGTCAGCATCGAACACCGGCTCGTATCGGAACACCTGCCCCGAATTACCCGCGAAGAACGGGTCATTGGTATCGCCCAGATAGAGCCATCCGTTGCGCAGTGCCAACCCGCCCGCGTAGCCATTGCCATAGCCAGCGACCACCACGGTTGCCGTACCGCCCGCAACGCGATAGAGCTTATTCAGGTTAGGTCCATCAGCCGTGAGTACCAGCATCTGATTGCCCAGCCCATACACATCGGCGGCATTTGGGAGAGAGCCTTCCGGTGCAAGCGGTATGACACCGGTGCCAATGCGCCATTCCAGCACTGTGTCCAGGTCCCCATTCTCGGTGAACACCAGTGTGTTCTCGTCGCGCCATGTGATTCCACCGAAGAACTGCCAGCGGCTGTCGCTGATGGTGGCAAGCACCTGACGTCCTGCGGGGCGGATTCGATCATACACCGTAATTTCGGCGCCACCACCGACCCGACTGCGTGCGACCGCCAGTCGTCCCGAAGAACTAACCGCAACCGCACCGCCGCTCAACTCCAGTGAAAGGGTTCGGTAGCCGGTGGGGGGCGTGTAGCCTGCCACCTGCGACCACGCCAGACACACCAGTCCGTGCGCTCCTGTAAGGAGCATAATCATCCCAAGAGTGAAGCGTGTACCGTTCATCGCATGACCTCCTTTGCTGGCAGAGACGCGCATGCAGGGGCGGGTTTAAAAACAACATGCGCCCGACACAATGCCGGGCACGTTCAGGGCTATATCGAAACGGCACGGGTAGGATTGCCGTAACGGAGCAGACGAACAAGTCTGCCTAAAAGCTCTTCCTGACCGCACCCTGTGCGCGCAGGGTTGCTCCCTGAATGGGAGCGCGGTCGACCGTGTGCGGGCATTCGGGCTCGTCCCCACGAAGGGGCTTACCGCTGCGGCACAGCGCCGGACTCTCACCGGACTTCCCCCGATATTGCCCCGCAATCACCTTGCGCGGCTCAGCCTCGGCACGACCCGGGGCGCACACGGTCGGACTCGCGTGAGGGGCGCGGCGACCGCGCCCCTACCAAAATCTGCCATGCAGCATCACAATTATACCCGACAGAGGAGGATGAACGATGAGATACATCGGCATGGATATCGGCAAAAGCACAACCGTCATTGCCATTCTGGATGAAGACCAAATCCAAATCCAGATCCTGGAGAAACCCACCCAGCTCGCCTCCATCCTCAAGGAGGGAGACCACATCGCCGCCGAATGGACAGGCGCATTAGCCAAACCCTGGCTCGACGAAGCC
>Ga0101943_1001628_pt1 | contig 18067 bp, 18 predicted proteins | sample DewCreD2012metaG_5_FD_75244 | JGI IMG/M metagenome (GOLD analysis project Ga0101943, IMG submission 75244) | Hot spring sediment bacterial and archeal communities from British Columbia, Canada, to study Microbial Dark Matter (Phase II) - Dewar... ... | reverse complement strand
GCGCTCGTCCAAAAAACTCACCCCTGCCGAAAAAGGCGCTTTTATGGAGCTGTACGCACGGGAGCTGGTGGGGTACACCTACCTGGAAGACTAGGTGCTACCGCCACAACCTACCCAAGAAAACGACCGCTTATAAATGCCGTTGGATTAATGACTGCTTTGGTCTGTCCAATGCGGTTGGCGAGAGTTATACGCATTTCGTCAATATCGTTCACTTTTGAAAGCCTAAACGATACTGCCGAAATGCTTTTCTACTCCCTTCGGTCGGCTTGAATCCTTCACCTTTGACTACACCCCACGGTGAAGGATTCAAGCGGAAACGGTATTACTCCCTTTGGTCGGATACTACATCGGGCAGTTGATTCACCGATAAATCCGCCCTCTAAACTTCCCTATGATGTTGTCTATGAACTACGACGTACTGATTGTGGGCGCAGGCTTCGCCGGCTCCGAAGCGGCCTATGCCCTGGCCCAGAAAGGGGTTCGGGTAGGCCTGGTCACCACCAGCCTGGACTCGGTCTATCTGCCCTTCACCCCTATCCAAGGCCCCTTTCCCCAGGGCTCGCTGCTGGCCCTGGTGGGCGAGGAAGGGCTGGGAGGCTGGGAGCTGCACCGCCGGGCCAAGTACAGGCTGGAAAACCACCCCCAGATTCACCTCCTGCAGCTCTCGGTGACCCGCCTGATGCTCGAGGGCCCTGCCGTGATGGGCATTGAAAGCTGGGAAGGACCACGAAAAACCGCCCACAAGGTGGTGCTGGCGGTCGGGAGCTTTCTGAACCCTCGACTGTCCATTGGCTGCGTGACCGAGGAGGCCGGCCGCCTCTCGGAGGTGGCCTACCCCGATCTGTACCAGCACTTGGTGCAACTTGGCTTTAAGTTTACCTCTCAGTGTGCCGAGGTGCCCGAGCAGGACGGAACCCCCGGCTATCGGGTGGAGTATGAGGTGTTTGCTGAAGAGGAGTGGGAGTCCAGCACCATGCGCTTAGCCCGCGTCGAGGGCCTTTACGGTGTGGGTCTATGCGTGCTGGGGCAGGGTACATACGCCCAGATGGCCCAGGAGGGGTTGCGCCTGGCCGAAGCTTTGGGGCCCGGCACATAGCCCTACTCAGGAGGCCTTGGATGAGCCTTGACCAGCTCCAGTATCTTGCGATCCAGCCGCGATAAAGGGCGCCGCTCGGGGTTTTCTGTGGCCTCCCAGCAGGCTTTGTAGACCCGGATGAGTAGCTTTCGGTGGGTGAAGTCGTGGCGCACAGAGCCCACCGGCTCGGCAGAATCCAGCCCGAAGCGGGCCAGCAGGCGCTCCAAGGCGCCCGGCTCCTCTTCCATCGGAACCCCCCACAGCCCGCCCAGAACCGGCCCCTGCCGCTGTTCCAGATGAACCCCTTGGGGCCCTTGCAGTACCAGTGCAGCGAGCTCGAGGCTTTTCTGCCTGCGCACCCTGGCGGCAGGGTAGCGCTCAGGGCTGGCCTTCCCCTGGCAGAACGCAGCCACCGGACAGCCCCCGCAGCCTGGGTTCTGGGGTGTGCAAACTGTGGCCCCCAGCTCCATCAGGGCCTGGTTCCAGTCGCCAGGGTAGGCATTTGTTTGCTGTGCCAGAGCGGATAAAAGTGTATCGGCGGTCTCCTGCACCTGCTTCGGGGTGGGATTTTCCCAGGCAAAAAGACGCGATAACACCCGCCGCACGTTGCCATCCACCGCCGCTACCGGCTCCCCAAAAGCAATGGAGGCAACGGCCGCTGCGGTATAAGAACCAATGCCCGGTAAGGCCCGTAGCCCACGGGCCGATTGGGGAAGCACACCCCCCGCGGCCACCACCTGCTGGGCCAGGCGGTGCAGGTTGCGGGCTCTGGTGTAGTAGCCACACCCCTGCCAGACCTCTAGCACCGCTTCCTGCTCGGCCTGGGCCAGAGCCTCGAGGGTAGGGAAGCGCTGTAAGAAGCGATGGTAGTAGGGAATGGCCTGCTCGACCCGGGTCTGTTGCAGGAGCACCTCCGACAGGAGAACCTTGTAGGGGTCTGGCTCGCCCCGCCAGGGCAGCTTGCGCTGGTGGCGTTGGTACCAGATAAGCAAGGCGCTGTGTAGATCGCTGGACATGGAAAACGTCAAGTATCGAGGGTTTGTGGCGTTGATGGCGAGACTTAGCTCACCAGTTGCCGATGAACCACCATCAAGCACCGATTCTGCACCACCTGAATCCCGGCCTTTCGAAGGGTTTCAGCAAAAGCCTCGTTCACAATGCCCGATTGCAGCCAGACCAGCCTGGGCCTGGCCGCCAGAATATCGTCCAGATGTCCCATCAGGGCCTCGCTGCGGCGAAACACGTCCACGATGTCTATGGGCTGTTCCAGATCGGCTAGCTGGCTGACCACCGTCTGGCCCCAGAGCGTTTGTCCGGTGTAGGCCGGGTTGACCGGTAGCACGGTGTAGCCTTTGCGGGCCAGGTAATCGGGCACGTAAAAGGCGGCTTTGGCGGGGTTGGGGTGAGCGCCCAGCACAGCTATGGTGCGGGCCTGGAGCAAAAACTCGCGTAGGTTTTCCATACCGGCTTACCTCCCGATGAGGCTACGGCTGGCCCCCAAAGGCCCGCAACAGCGCCACCATCTCCTCATGGCCCGCCTCCAGGGCAATATCCATCACCGTTTTGCCCTGGAAGTTCTTCCAGCCCAGGTCGGGGCGGGCGTGTTCCAGCAGCCAGCGCGCCACCGCCGTATCACCCCGGCTTACCGCCAGGCTGAGGGCCATACCGCTGCCCTCCCGCGCACCGTGGGAAAAGACCAGCTCGAGCATCGCGGGCTGGCTCGAGAGGGCCGCATGCGGCAAGAGCGGAATTCCGTGGGCGCTTTTGTGCTGGGCCAGCGCAGGCTCGCGCTGTAACATCTCCCGAACGGTTTCCAGCTCGCCCAGCATGGCCGCCGTGGAGATTTCCAGGGGGGCGCCTCGAGCCAGCAAATACAGGGCAATCTCCCGGTTCCCCACATGGGCTGCCGCCTGAATGGCCGTCTCGGTATCGCCGGGCTTCCACTCGTGCGCCCGATTGAGCAGCTCCGGGGTTTCTGCCAGCATGGCCTGTACCCTGGCTAGGTCGCCGTGGGCAGCCAGTATAAACTCACGGATGCGTTCAGGCGTAGGGTGCATGGTCATAGCGTACCGCAGGTTATGCGAATCGCTCCGGGTGGGTGGCCTGGTACAGCCGCCAGGCCTCCCAGTCGCGGGGGAGGGCCTGGGCCTCGGCCCAGTACCAGAAAGGCATCAGCATCGAGCGCGCGGTGCGGGTCTCGTGGTAGAAGATGTCGGCCCCCAGGCCTCCTGCTTCCATCAGGCCGGAGTCGTAGTAGGCCTGCAAAGCGGCTTGCAGGTTGTAGGGGATCTGGCGAAAATCTACCTGCACGTGGTTCTCCCCTATTTCCACCACCACATACTGGGCCCGCACATCGCCGTTGAAGGGGGCCCCCACCGCCCCGCTGTTGAGCACCAGGGCCTCGCCCAGCTGGTACATAAAAGGGCGGTGGGTGTGCGAGCCCACCAAAAGCCGTGCCGGGTAGTCCTCGCTGATCTCGGTGAGGGTGCCGAGGGTCTGGTGTTCGTCGTAGCCCTCGCGGTAGTGGCGGGGCGAGCCGTGGGTGGCCCGCACCAAAACCCGCTCGCCAAGGCCCTCGGCTTTTTCCAGCCCAAAGGCTCGCCGGGGGGCTTCTCCAATAGCCACCTGAAAGGGTAGGTTGCCCAGCCAGTCCAGGTGATCCTGGGATAGCTGGGCCACCGACCAGGCGGTGGGCTCGAACAGGGGGTCGGCGTAGAGATCGCTGAGGGCAGGATCGCGCTGGGCCCATTTGACCAGGAGGTCGTCGTGGTTGCCCAGGGTAAACCAAAACCCCTCGGGGGCCAGGGCCCGCCCTTCTTTGGAAGAGGAAAGATTGAGCAAACGCTCCAGCACCTCGCGGTTGGAGGGGCCCCGGTTGACCAGGTCGCCGTTGACGATCACCAGATGGGCTCGAACCTCCTTCAGGTCGGCCAAAACGGCCTCGAGCGCCGGAAGATTGCCGTGGATATCTGCAAGAACCGCAACGCGCATGGTTAGTTTACCGGGGCAAACGGGTTCCCCTGGATGGTGATGATGCCGGTGACCAGAGCCACGATGGCCAGAAGGCTGACCACGCTGAGGGCCTGCAGGAGCAGCCAGAAAAAGTCGCGCAGCCCCCACAGGGGGGAGGTTTTGGGGGTTTGGCGCAGGGCCAGAAAGCCCATCAGGGCCACAACCCACAAAAACGCCAGGACAACCAGCGCTCTGCCCACAGTTTATTCAGGATAGCAGCGAAGCTCCGCTTCAAATAGAAGGGGGCTCTCCATCCTCGAGCAAAGTTCGGGGCTACTTACCTTCCGACTGGTCGGGGTTTGGCCCATTCCCAGGGTTGGTGCTGCTCGAGCCCGGCGTACCGCTTCCTGGCTGGGGGTTTCCTGGGGGTGGCGTGGGGGTGGAAGGTGGGGTTGTTGACCCCGCGCCCACGCTGGCCCAGGCGTAAGAAGAACGCAGCAGCTCCAGGTCTTTTTGATCCACCACCCCATCGCCGTTGAGGTCGCCCTCGAGCCTCTGGGCTTGAGGGGACGGCGCAGGCGCGACCTGGCCCTGCGGGGCGTTGGCGGGTTCGGGCTGGGCGGGTTGCGCCTGTTCAGGTGGGGCTTGTCCAGGTTGAGGAGGCGGCGCCTGTCCAGGTTGGGTTGGCGATGCCTGTCCAGGCTGAGGCGGCTGCGCCGGCTCCGACGCCGTTTGATCGGCGGGTGCGGCTGGAGGCGTCTGCTGGGTCGTACCGGCGGCCTGGTTCTCGCTGGCAGGTGCGGTGGGGCTTCCCTGGCTCTGGGGTGGATTGTTCTCAGAGGTGGGCGGGCTGGCCGGGGTTAGGCGGCGACCCCAGTTGCGGGCGATGGCCTCGAGGTCGCTGTATCCATACTTTCCCTCGCTGGCCGTGCGCTCGATGGCCTGGGCATTGCCGGCCAACTTGCCGTTTTTGTCGTAGAAGGCCACCCGGGTCTCACGGAAGCTCACCTCGGGCCGGACTTTCTTGTCGGGTAGGGGGGTTGCGGTAAAGCGGAAGGCCTCGAGGTCCTTGCGCGGGCTGGTAAAGACCGCATCAATGTCCACCAAGCCCTTTTCTTCATCGTAGCGCAGCACATACAGCAGGCTGGCATCAGCTTTAAAGCTGTCCAGGGCCAGCTTGAGCTCCTTGAGGGGAATCTGCGCCCGGAACCCCCGGGCCTCGCGGTCGCGCACCCTGAACAGGTAGGGGAAGGGGTCGGAGACCTCGGCCAGCGGGAAGACCTGGTCGAGCCGGGGCGGCGGGGTCTCGCCGATCACCAGGGTGACCTTCTGGGTGCGGTTGGAAAGGTTGGCGTCCTCCACGCTCACTATAAGCTCGAAGCTGCCTTTTTCCTGCGGCGTGCCGCTGATGCGACCGTTGCTGTAGACCAGCCCCCTGGGCAGGTTGCCCTCGAGGGTGAACCGGTAGGGCCGCACCCCCCCGTCGGCGGTAAGGGTGGTGTTGTAGGGTTCGTCCACATAGCCGGTGTCGAATCGGAGGATGAGGCGCAGGGGCTGGCGGCTCTGGTTGTTCTGGCTGTCCGAACCGCAGGCTGCGAGCAGAATACCCAGGAAGACCAGCCCTCCCAGCAATAAGACCCTGCCCAATACCGGTCGCTTGCGCATGCCTTAAGTTTAGACCTCCAGATGAACGCTGGTTGTGAAAATGGCCGGGCCGCTGCCCTTGTATAGTGTGGGGCATGAGTGTTAAGCCCGACTGGTGGATTCGCGAAAAGGCCAAACAAGGCATGATTGAGCCGTTCGAAGAGCGGCTGGTGCGCGACGGGGTGATCAGCTATGGGCTCTCGAGCTTCGGCTACGACCTGCGGGCGGCGCGGGAGTGGAAAATTTTTGCCAACGTATTCCACACCATCGCCGACCCCAAGGGCCTCGACCCCAAGAGCTTCGTGGACTACGAGGGCGACGAGGTGATCATTCCGCCCAACTCCTTCGTGCTGGCGCGCAGCATGGAGTACATCCGCATGCCCGATAACGTGCTGGCCATCGCCATCGGCAAAAGCACCTACGCCCGGGTGGGCATCGTGGCCAACATCACCCCCCTGGAGCCGGGCTGGGAGGGGCACGTCACGCTCGAGTTCTCCAACACCACCCCCCTGCCGGCCAAGATGTACGCCGGCGAGGGGGTGGTACAGCTAGTGTTCTTCGAGGGCGAGCGCCCCGAGGTGACCTACCGCGACCGCAAAGGCAAGTACCAGGGCCAGACCGGCATTACCCTGCCCCGCATCTGAAACCTGGCGCGTTCTCATCCGGGCCGGTAGACTGGGTGGGATGCGCGCCGCTCTGCTAATCGCCGCTCTGCTGGCCCTGGCCATCGCCGCTTTCTTCCTCTGGCAAGGCAGCGGCGGAGCACAGAGAGGCTTTGGAGGAAAGATGGAAGCCCTGCCCTACAAGTCCGACCAGCCGGTGACCCGGTTTGCCAAGCCCGAACAGGTGATTGACCCGACCAAGTTCGACTACTACGCCGAGATCGAGACCAGCAAAGGCCGAATCGGCATCGATTTGTTCGAGAACGAGGCCCCCATCACCGTCAACTCCTTCGTGTTTCTGGCCCTTCATCGCTACTTCGAGGGGGTTGTGTTCCACCGGGTGATTCCGGGGTTTGTGGCCCAGACCGGCGACCCCACCGGCACCGGCATGGGCGGCCCCGGCTACCAGTTTGGCCTCGAGGTCACCCCCAAGCTCAACTACGACAAAAAAGGCGTGCTCGGCATGGCCCGCACCATGGACCCCAACTCCAACGGCAGCCAGTTCTTCATCACCTACGGCCCTACGCCCAACCTTAATCAGCAGTACACCATTTTCGGGCAGGTGGTGGAGGGGATGGAGGTGGTCGAGCGCATCGCCCCCACCGAGGGCCCCCAGGCCAGCCGGGAACGCGACAAAATCCTCTCGGTGAAGATTTTTGCCAAAAGTAAATGATCCCCGAAGGCACCCGCTACTTTTTGCCCCCGGAAGCCCGCCTGCGCCGCGAACTACAAGAACGCCTGGCCAACCTGCTGTATAGCTGGGGCTATGAGCCGGTGGAGCTGCCGGCCCTCGAGCTCTACGACCCCCAGCACGCCCTGGCCGAGCGGGCCTTCAAGCTGGTGGACAAGACCGGCGAGGTGCTGGCCCTGCGCTCGGAGTTCACCACCGCGGTGGCGGGGCTCCTGCGGAGCAACGGGCGGCTGGTAACCGGCCAGCCGGTGCGCTTGCAGTACGCTGGGAACCTCTGGCTGCGCGAGGCCAACGCCGAGCTGGGGCGCAGCCGCGAGTTCAGTCAGGTGGGGGCCGAGCTGGTGGGGGTCTCGAGCCCTATGGCCGACGCCGAGGTGCTCGAGCTGGCCTGGGCGTGTTTGCAGTTGGTGGGCTTTGCCGAAGCCAAGATCGAGGTGGGGCTCCCCGCGCTGGTGCGGGATCTGCTGGATGCCACGGGCCTGCCCGGCGAGCAAAAGGAGCGCCTGCGCCAGGCCATCCACCGCAAAAATAGCCCGGAGCTCGAGGCCTTGCTGAAGGAGTATCGGGTACACCCGGGCTTGCAGGCTGCCCTGCTGGCCCTGCCCGACCTGTACGGCGGGCGCGAGGTGCTGGCCGAAGCCCGCCGGTTACCCCTATCGGACAAGGCCCAGGCCGACCTGGACTGGCTCGAGGCCGTGCTGGCCCTGCTGCCCGAGGTGCCCTTGCTGCTCGACCTGGGCCGGGCCCGGCTGCTGAACTTCTACACCGGCCTCAACTTCCAGGCCTACACCCCCGATTTTGGCCTGCCCCTGCTGGGTGGGGGCCGCTACGATGGGGCCCTTTTGCCCTACGCAGCGGGCTTTGCCCTGGGCCTGGAGCGGGTCATGGAGGCCTTGCGCCTGCCCTTATCCGAGCCCCCCCCGGAGGTGCTGGCCCTGGATCGAGCCCTGGCCCACCAGCTACGGGCCGAGGGGAAACGGGTAGAACTGGCCTGGACCGATAATCTGCGCGAGCTAAAGGAATACGCCCTGGAAAAGGGCATCGGCTGGCTGGCGGTGGATGGGCGGCTCGAGGCCATCCAGTAGCGCCAGAACCGGTTTTCCGCTTACAGCAACGAGGCCAGCCGCATACCCTCCGTAGCCATCTGGGCGTACGTGCCCTGCCCCAGCACGCACAGGCCCACCCCATACAGACCCTCGAGGCGGACTAAGCGCATGTTGCTGGGCTCCCACTCCCCTTCGGCAAACACCGCATACTCCACCCGGTAACCGGGGGTTCCACCCTGCGCGGGCACCTCGGCGCGGTAAGTAGAAAAGGCAAAGCCGAGCTGCTGCAGGTGCTGATACAGATCGGGGTAGGCCACCTCCGAAAGGCGCCCGGCCTCCTCAACTACCTGACCGATGTGCAGCCGGGGGTTCAGGAAGCTGCCCACCGCCAGCACCACCTTGGGGGCGGTTTTTCGCGGCCCCTCCCAGCTTTCAAGGCCCACCACCGCCGGGCCTTCCAACATTAGCCGTGTAACCGAAAGTTGCAGAAGGTGAATTCGTGGATGGTTCTCGAGGCGGTACTTAGCCCGGCTGTGCAGTTCCCAGCCTTTCAAGCCGGCCTCACCCACCTCAGCCAGCAGCGAGCCCTGGGGGAAAGGAGCCTGAATCGGGGTAAAGGGCAGGTAGACCGAGTCCAGGCTGGTGGTGACCAGGCCCACCCTGAGACCCCTGTTGGCCAGGGCATAGGCCGCTTCGGAACCGGCAAACCCCGCGCCCACAATCAGTACGTCGTAGTCCACGGGCCACATCATACGCACCTTTCCACACGGGCGCACACCAGAAGCCTCACCCTTAGGTCATCGCACAAACTCCCCTCGTTCGAGCTCCCATCTGCACTTCCTAATGAAGAACAACCTGTGGTGCGGCTAGTTTAAGATTTTGATAATGCATTATCATATACTGGATATGCAGCGCTGGTTTGCATTTATTGTCCTCAGCGGCCTGGCTTTGGGCCAGCCGCTACAGGTGGCCGCGACCACCACCGTGATAGCCGACCTGGTGCGTGAGGTGGGGGGGCCACGGGTGCGGGTGGTCACGGTAGTGCCAATGGGGGCCGACCCGCACAGCTTCGAGCCCCGGCCTTCCACGGTGCAGGCCCTTGCCCGTGCCAGGGTGCTCTTCGCCAACGGGATGAACCTCGAGGTCTTCCTGGATCGCATTGCCGCCCAGCTTCCCCGCAACGCCCAGGTGGTTCGGCTGGCGGAAGGACTGCCCAACCCCATCTGCTACACCCAGGCCGACCGCGAAGCCCCCGGGGCCCATCTGCACGGCCCCTGCGACCCCCACCTCTGGCTTGACCCCAGCTACGGCCTCGCCTACGCCGAGCGCATCCGCGACGCACTGACCCGCCTCGATCCGGCAGGCCGCAGCCTGTACGAGGCCCGGCTGGCCGACTTCCGGGCTCGAGTCCGGGCTGCCGACGCCGAGGTGAAAGCCTGCATCTCGCACACCCCCCCCGCCAACCGCAAAGCGGTGGTGCAGCACGACGCCTACCGCTACGCCGGGCGCTACTACGGCATCGAGTTTGTGGGCTCCATCGCCAACTTCTCAGGCCAGCAGCAGGGCGCACGCGCCTTCGCCAGCCTGGCCCTCGCCATGCGCGAGCACGGGGTGCGGGTCATTTTCACCGAGCCACAGTTTGCCCAGACCGAAGCCCGGGCCCTGGCCGAGGCCACCGGTGCCCGGGTTTTCACGCTGTACTCCGACGCGCTCACCCCCCAGGTGGACAGTTACCTGACCCTCATCCGGCACAACGGACAGACCCTGTGCCAGGCCTTCCGCTAAGGATGGGAGGGCAAGCCCTGCACACGGGGGCCTGCATCTTGCAAAGTTTTTGATAATGATATATCAATATTACCTTGGAGGTAGACGATGAACCGATGGACAGGCTGGATGGTAGCAGGCTGCTTGCTGGGCCTGCCCGTTTGGGCGGGGCCGGATGACGCAAAGCACCCCGGGCGGCTGGTGGTGGCCGATGGCAAAGTAGGGGTGCTGCGGGTGATTGACCTCGAGAAAGGCGCGGTGGTGGGCTCCTTCTCGGCCCCTGGCCCGGCCAACGTGTATGCCGCTGGCAACGGAATGTATGCCTTCGCCATGCACCGCGAGCAGAACCGGGTGAGCGTGGTGTACGGTGGACTGAGACAGGAAGACCACGGCGATCACAAAGACCTGGTGGTGGAGGCCCCCTACATCCTCCAGACCTTCACCACCGGCCCCAAACCCACCCACTTCAGCAGCCACAACGGGATGGCCGCTATTTTCAACGATGGCGACGGCACGGTGGCGGTGATAGATGAAAAGAGCCTGGGCCTGGGCCCGCGCATCTTCGAGATCGCCACCGGCGCACCTGACCACGGCGCACCGCTGGCGCTGGGAAACGTGGTGCTGGCCGGTAGCCTGAACCGGGGGGTGGTGGAGGTGTTCAGCCGGGGCGGGCAGAAGATCACCAGCTTTAGCGGCTGCCCGCGCCTGCACGGTCAGGCCGTGCTGGGTAACCGGATCGCCTATGGGTGCAGCGATGGGGTCTTGTTGCTGGAGCGCCAGGGCAACGGTTTTGTAAGCCGCAAACTGCCCAACCCCGCCGGGGCCCCACCAAACGCGCGGGTTGGCACCCTGGTCAGCCACGCCAAGTACCCCTTCTTCATCGGCAACTTTGGGCAGGGGCTGGTGCGTGTGGACAGCCAGCTTAGCGTGTACCCCCTACCTGCCAGTCCGGTGCGCTTCGGCTTCGACAAAGAAGGGGTGCTGGTGGTGCTCACCGCCGACGGCAGCCTGCACGCCCTCGAGGCTCCCACCGGCCGGGTGCTCAAGAGCCTCAAGGTCTCCGAACCCTTTACCCTCTCCGGCGAGGGGGTGGTTCGGCCCGGTCTGGCCCTGGGCGACGGCAAAGCTTTTGTTGCCCTGCCCGACAAGGGCGAGGTGCTCGAGGTCGAGCTTTCCAGCCTGGAGATCCGGCGCCGCTTCCAGGTGGACGGCACCCCGGGCAGCCTGGCCTGGCTGTGGGTGGGCGGCGAACGGCACTGACGTAAAACAGGTTTTACCACCTGCGGGGCTGAGCTGCCCCGCATTGAGTTTCTACTGCCCCAAACTCCGAGGAGATGCACTGTGAGAACCCGTCCGATTCCGGTTGGCGTCCTGGTCGGTTTCCTGGGCGCTGGCAAAACCACCCTGATCAACCATCTGCTCTCAAGCAATCATGGCAAAAAAATAGCGGTGGTGGTGAACGAGTTCGGCGAGGTCAACGTAGACGCCAGGCTGGTGCGCCACACCACCGAGAGGATGGTGGAACTGTCCAACGGCTGCATCTGCTGCACCCTGCGTGAGGATTTGCTGGACGAACTGCGGGCGCTTTCGCAGATGAACCTGGACTACATCCTGGTCGAGTCCACCGGCATCGGTGAACCCCTGCCCATCGCCCAGACCTTCCATATGGAAGACCTGCCGAGTCGGGTGCGCCTCGACACCATCATCACCGTGGTGGACGCCGAGGCGTTCTGGGACGACTGGAACCGCAAAGATACGGTAGAAGATGGGGAAGGCAACCCCATAGAGCAGCCCCTGGCTCCCCTGCTGGCCGATCAGCTCGAGTTCACCTCTATTGTGCTGCTTAACAAAGCCGACCGGGTGGACGAGGCCACCCTGACCCAGCTCGAGGGTTTCATCCACGAGCTAAACCCGTATGCCCAGATCTACCGCACAGTGCGGGGCCAGATTGAGCCCGAAAAGCTCATGCACACCGGCCTCTACAACTACGAGCTGGGCCTGGCCCACCCCGACTGGGAGATCGAGTGGAACAAGCCCAGCTCGGAGGTCGAGGAGTACGGCTTCGAGAGTTTCGTCTACCGCAGTGAGGTGGGCTTCGATGCCCAGGCTTTCGAGCAGTTTCTAAACGACTGGCCCAAGAACATCGTGCGCGCCAAGGGCTGGGTCAAGTTCCGCAACCATGTGCCGGTCACGCTTTCGCAAGCCGGAAGGCAGATCGTGCTCGAGCCCCGCATGGAGCCGCTGCAGCAGCACGAGCTCGAGGCCCTGCCGCTCGAGGAACAAACCCGCTACCACCAGGTGCTCGAGGCCCTCAATCAGGAGCCCACCGAGATCGTCTTTATCGGCCAGGGAATACTGAAGCAGCGACAGGCGCTCGAGGATCGCCTCAATGCGTGCATCTGGAAAGCCTAGTCTTCCAGGTAGGTGTACCCCACCAGCTCCCGCGCGTACAGCTCCATAAAAGCGCCTTTTTCGGCCGGGGTGAGTTTTTTGGAGGAGCGCACCAGCTTCTCCACCGCCTCGGCCAGCTCGTCGTCCTCGTAGCCCATCTTCTCGATCACCCGCCGGGCTTTTTCACCCAGGATGAAGCGCTCGATCTCGTAGCCGTGCTCATCTACCACCACGTGGGCCTCACCGATGCGGCCAAAGAGGTTGTGGTTCATACCCAGCACGTCCTGGTAGGCCCCGGTCAGAAAGACCCCCAGGTAGTAGGGCTCGCCGGGGCGGATTTCGTGCACCGGCAGGGTGTTGCGCACGTCGTGGGTGTCGATGAAGCGGTCGATCTTGCCGTCGGAGTCGCAGGTGATGTCCACCAGGGTGGCCTCGCGGGTGGGGCGCTCGTTCAGGCGGGTGAGCGGCACGATGGGGAACATCTGCTTGATGGCCCAGGTATCGGGGAGGCTCTGGAACAGGCTGAAATTGCAGACCAGCTTGTCGGCCAGCATCTTTTGCAGATCCTCCAACTCGTCGGCGGGGTAGTCGAGCTCGAGGGCCAGCTTGAGGGTCTTGCGGGCAATCTGGTAGAACAGGGCCTCGGCCGCGGCCCGGTCGCGCAGGGAGATCAGGCCCAGGTCGTAGAGGTTCTGGACGGTGTCCTTGTTGGCGAAGGCGTCGTGGTAGACCTCGCGGTAGTTCTTGGCCGAGATGCTCCGGGCCAGCTCGAACATGTCCTTCACCACCGGGTGGGCGTCCTTGGGCTGCTCGAGCCGCTCCTCGCCGGGGGGGCGGATGGTATCGATCACCTCGAGCACCAGCACGCTGTGGTAGGCGGTCACGGCCCGGCCCGACTCGGTGACCAGGATGGGGTGAGGCTCCCCGTGTCCATCGCAAATTTCTTTGGTCACGTAGACCAGGTCCTCGGCGTACTCTTCCAGGGTGTAGTTGGCCGAGGCGTAGAAGGCGGTCTTGGAGCCGTCGTAGTCCACCGCCAGCCCCCCGCCCAGGTTGAGGTAGCGCACCGGGGCCCCCAGCTTGCGAAGCTGCACGTAGGTCTGGGCAATCTCCCGCACGGCCTGTTTGATGCGGCGGATATCGGTCACCTGGCTGCCGATGTGCGAGTGCAGCATGGCGATGGTGCCCAGCAGGCCGGCCTCGGCTAGCATATCCACCGCTTTGATGATCTCAGGGGTGGTGAAGCCAAACTTGGCCGCCTCGCCCCCCGACTCCTCCCAGGCCCCCGAGCCTTTGGTCTTGAGCTTGTAGCGGATGCCGATCTGTGGCTCCACCCCGATTTCTTTGGCGATGCGGATCACCCGCCCCAGCTCGGCAAACTTCTCGAGGGTCACCACCACGTTCCTGCCCAGCTTTTTGCCCATCAAGGCCAGCCGGATAAAGTCGTCGTCTTTGAAGCCGTTGCAGGCGATGATGGACTCAGGGTGCAGATCCTGGGCCAGAATCAGGGCCAGCTCGGCTTTGGAGCCAGCCTCGAGGCCGTAAGCAAAGGGCTTCCCCGCTCTGGCCACCGTCTCCACCACCATGCGCCGCTGGTTGACCTTGACCGGGAACAGCCCCTGGTAGCTGGCGTTGTAGTGGTACTTTTTGATGGCCCGCCGGAAGGCCTCGTTGAGCGCCACCACCCGCGCTTCTAAAATCTGTGGGAAGCGCAGCATCACCGGCAGCGGGCGTCCTTCGTCGCGCAGGTCTTGCACAATCTCAAAAAGCGAAGCGCTGGGGCCGTTGCTGCCCTCGGGTGTGACCTCGAGCTCGCCATCCTCCCCTACCCGAAAAAACCCCGCCGCCCAATGGGGGACGAGGTAGGTTTCTTCGGCATCCTTGGCAGTGTAGCGTTTGAGCTTCTCCAACTTGAATCCGGGTCTCCTCGCACAGGCTACGGACGGAATGTCTGGGGGCATTCACCGTGCGCTGTCCAGAACAGAGTGTAGGGCATTTTGCCCCAGGATGCTATAGCAAAGAACCATTCATCAAGAAATCTGTTCTGCTAGAAATCTAAGTCTGTTCCAAACGAGAATCTCTATTGCCGATCTGCTGAGCCCTGACCCACCTCGAGCCACACCTGCACGGTCTGGCCCACCTCGAGGCCCTCGGCCCGGCGCACCGCATCTTTGAGCGGGAGAACATACCGGCCCTCCTTAGGCCAGAGCGCCGTCTTCCAGACCGTCCGGCCGATGCGAACCTTTGCCGGAATCATGCCCCAGCCGTAGGTCAGGAGCCGCTCGGCGCTTTTGATGGCCTGGCTCTCTACCTCGGGCACGGTCACGAAGTAAAAGGGCGCCGGGCCGCGCCACTCCCAGATTTCACCGCTGAACTCGAGGCCCATAGCTACCAGACCTCCGTGCGCCACAGGCTCCAGATGGCCTGCTCTTCCAGCACCTCCGGCATCACATAGCCCGTCCGCTTCAGGGCCAGCTTGATCTGCCCGACGTGGTAGCCCTCGTGCCAGAGCATGTGCTGAAGGAACAGCACCGGGTGGTCGTAGCGGGCGTGCGCCCCCTCCATCGGCTGACCGGCCTCGAGGCGATGCTTCACCGCCTTGCAAATAGCTCGAGCGCTCTCGTCGAGCAGCTCGGCCAGGCGGTCGCGCTGGGGCATACCCTCAGCCAGCTCCGGCGCGACCTGCTGCAACCAGAACAGCCGGGTGTTCTGAATGTGTGCGAACTGCTCCCCCACCGACGGACTCCCCTCCATGGCCCTGGCCTCCAGGCCCCCTTCCGGCAGAGCCCGCAGCAGGTTGAGCAGGATGGCGTTGTTGCGCTGAAAGGAGTCCAGCAGGGCCTCCGAAACCGAATTATGCATGGGTGTACCTCTTTCGTAACGCGATTTACAAATACGATAATAACATATCGGCCCCGAACCCTCGTTGGAGCACAAAAACACCCCCAGGCCCGGGGGTGTTTGGAGGCAGAAGGAGCCGGTGTCTACTTCACAAACAGCATCTCGCGGTAGCTGGGCAGGGGCCAGTATTTGTCGGCCATGATGCGCTCGAGGGCATCGGCGGCCTTGCGCACCTCGGCCATGGCGGGCAGCACGTTGTCGCGCATGTGGTGGGCTTTCTCGTGCACCTCGTCGCCACCCAGCTCGGCGTTCTGGGCTTTGAGCTTCTCGAGGGCATCCGACAGCGCGTCGGTGGCCTCCACCACCTGTTTGATGGTGCGCTCGGCGGCCCGCGACTTGACCTCGATCTCCGAGAGTTCGGCCAGGTAGCTCAAAGCCCCGGGCAGAATCTGGGTCTGGGCCACCCACTCGGTGGTCTCGCCCTCGATGTTGACCTGCTTGAAGTAGATGTCGTACATGATCTCCTGGCGGGCGTAAATCTCGCGCTCGTTGAGCACCCCCAGGCGGGTAAACAGCTTGACGTTTTTCTCGTCAGTAAAGCGCTCGATGGCATCAACAGCCGTGCGTAGGTTTAACAGCCCGCGCTTGGCGGCTTCTTTGTGCCAGGCCGCCGAGTAGCCGTCGCCGTTGAAAACGATGCGCTTGTGCTGGGCGTAGGTCTCCTTGATGGTCTCCAAAGCGGCCTGCTCGAAGCCCATTTTTTTCTTCATCTTGGCCTCGACCGAGTCCATCAGGGCATCGATGGCGTCGGCCACGATGGTGTTGAGCACCGTGATGGGGAAGGAGATACTCTGCGAAGAACCCACCGCACGGAACTCGAACTTATTGCCGGTAAAGGCAAAGGGCGAGGTGCGGTTGCGGTCACCGGCGTGCTTGGGCAGGGGGGGCAGTACAGGCGTGCCGAGCTCGAGCACCCCTACCTTCTTGCCTGAACCCCCTTTGCCATTAGCCAACCGCTCGAAGATATCGGTGAGCTGGTCGCCCAGGAAGATGGACATGATGGCCGGAGGCGCTTCGTTGGCGCCCAGGCGGTGGTCGTTGGAGGCCGAGGCCACGCTAATGCGCAGTAGATCCTGGTGCAGATCCACCGCCTTGATCACCGCCGCACAGAAAAACAGGAACTGCAGGTTGTCGTGCGGGGTGTCGCCGGGCTCCAGCAGATTGATGCCGGTATCGGTGCTCATGCTCCAGTTGCAGTGCTTGCCCGAGCCGTTGATGCCAGCGAAGGGCTTCTCGTGCAGCAAGGCTACCATACCGTAGCGCCGGGCGGTGTTCTTAAGCACCTGCATAACCAGCTGCTGGTGGTCAGCGGCGATGTTGGAGGGCTCGAAGATGGGGGCGATCTCGTACTGGCCGGGGGCCACCTCGTTGTGGCGGGTCTTGACCGGGATACCCAGGGCATAGAGCTGGTTCTCCACGTCGGTCATGAAGGAGAGCACCCGGTCGGGGATGGAGCCGAAGTAGTGATCCTCGAGCTCCTGTCCGCGCGGGGGCTTGGCCCCAAACAGGGTGCGGCCGGTCATGACCAGGTCGGGGCGGCGGAAGTAAAACTCTTCATCAATCAGGAAGTACTCCTGCTCAGCTCCCAGGGTAGAGGAAACCTTGCTGGCCTGTACACCAAAGTACTTGAGGGCCCGCTGGGCGCTTTTGTTCAGGGCCTCGATGGAGCGCAGCAGGGGGGTTTTGAGGTCGAGGGCCTCCCCAGTCCAGCTGGCAAAGGCGGTGGGGATGCACAGGGTCGCGCCGTTGGAGTGCCGCACGATGAAGGCCGGCGAGGTAGGATCCCAGGCGGTGTAACCCCTTGCCTCGAAGGTCGCCCGCAGGCCACCCGATGGAAACGAAGAGGCGTCGGGTTCGGCCTGAATGAGCTCCTTCCCGGTGAACGAGGCAATCACCTTGCCATCGGAGATGGGGGTGAAAAAGCTGTCGTGCTTCTCGGCGGTGTAGCCGGTGAGCGGGTGGAACCAGTGGGTATAGTGGGTGGCCCCTTTTTCCAGGGCCCACTTCTTCATGGCCAGGGCGATGGTATCGGCGATGCTGGGATCGAGGGGGGCACCCTTCTCGATGGTGGCCTGGAGCGATTTCCATACTGGTTTGGAAACCAGCTCGCGCAGCTCATCCATGTCCAGCACATCGCTGGCAAATACCTCGCCAGCGATGTCGCTGGAGACCTGCCGCACATCCTTAAACCGCCAGTTACGGGCTGCCGAAACAACGTCAAAGTCGTGGTTCATAGCTTCTCCTGGAGATGGTGTCGGGTGTATTTAGATGTTTTTTGCATCTAAATGACTTTTAATCCGGCACCACTTGAGACAACACCTTATCACAAATTTGCAAAAATCAACATTGCGTTCTTCGAAAATTTGCATTTTGTCACAATATCATCAGACGTTTGACAGAATAAATCGCAACTAATTGCATTTTTGGCGATTTGCTTGATTTATATGCATAATACATATATGCTATTTGCATATATGTAGGAGGCTCGCTTGAATCGCCATAATCTGGAAGAGCTGCAATACCTGAATAACTACGATTCCAACGCCTTCGACCGACCTTCGGTAACGGTGGACGTGGTCATCCTGACCCTGCGCGAAGGGCACCTCGAGGCCCTATTGGTCAAGCGCAAAGAACACCCTTTCCTCAACTACTGGAGCCTGCCGGGTGGCTTTGTGCAGATACAGGAGTCGCTCGACGAGGCCGCCGCACGGGTGCTACGGCAAAAAGCCGGGCTCGAGGGGATGGTGGGCATGGAGCGGGAAAGCCCCCACAAGCATCCTGTTTACTTGGAGCAGCTCTACACCTTCGGCGACCCCAAACGCGACCCCCGGATGCGCGTGATTAGCGTGGCCTATTACGCCCTGGTCGAGGCCAGCCATATCCGCGAATCCAGCGAGGAAATCGCGCTGTTCAAATTGCGCACACCCGAAGAGGCCAG
>Ga0101943_1001622_pt1 | contig 18127 bp, 16 predicted proteins | sample DewCreD2012metaG_5_FD_75244 | JGI IMG/M metagenome (GOLD analysis project Ga0101943, IMG submission 75244) | Hot spring sediment bacterial and archeal communities from British Columbia, Canada, to study Microbial Dark Matter (Phase II) - Dewar... ... | reverse complement strand
ATGCTCAACGACATCTACGGGGTGATTAACGTCATCCTGGTCAATACCGGCCTGGTAGCCAACAAAATCGCCTTTCTGGCCAACCCCAATACCGTGCTGTGGGCCATGGTGGCGGTGGATGTGTGGAAGACCACCCCCTTCATGGCCTTGCTGCTCTTGGCCGGGTTGCAACTGATTCCGTCCGACATCTACGAGGCCGCCGACATTGACGGGGCCAGTAAGTGGCAGCAGTTCTGGACGCTCACGCTCCCGCTGTTGACCCCGGCCCTGGTGGTGGCCCTTATTTTCCGTACCCTGGATGCGCTGCGGGTTTTCGACGTGATTTTCGTGATGGTGGGGGTCAATACCGCTACCCGAAGCCTGGCTATTTACAACCGCCAGACCCTGATTGACTTTCAGGATCTGGGTTACGGTTCTGCGGTATCGGTGGCGATTTTGGTGATCATTTTTATCTTTGTGGTGCTCTACATGCGCGTAGCCGGAAAGGGGGTGCGCGGTGAGGACTAGAGGTTGGAGTTACTACCTGGGGCGGCTGCTGTTTTATGCGCTGGTGGTCTTTATCGTGGTCTACAGCGTGTTTCCTTTTTACTGGGCGGTGATAAGCAGCTTCAAAACCAGCGATGCGTTGTTTAGCGCGAACCCCAGCTTTTTGCCGGTTCCCTTCACCCTTACGCACTTTCAGAATGTGTTTAGTGGGGCAGAGTTTGGCCGGAACCTGCTCAACTCGCTGATTGTGGCGGGGGGCGCCACCTTAATTTGCCTGGTGCTGGGGGTGATGGCGGCTTACGCCCTGGGCCGGCTGCGCTTTCCCCCCAAAAACGCCGTCCTTTACCTGGTGCTGGCCATGACCATGTTCCCCCAGGTATCGGTGCTCTCGGGGATGTTTGTGCTGCTACGGGAGACGGGTTTGTTTAATACCCATGCAGGTCTGATCCTTTCGTATCTGCTGTTCACACTGCCCTTTACCGTGTGGGTGCTGACCGGCTACTTCCGGGGTTTGCCGCGGGAGCTCGAGGAGGCCGCTTACGTGGATGGAGCCACGCCCATGCAAACCCTGATCAAGGTCATGCTGCCCCTCACCGGCCCCGGTCTGGTGACCACCGGCCTGCTGGCCTTTATTGCCGCCTGGAACGAGTACCTCTTCGCCCTGACCTTTACCATTGGTAACAACGTGCGCACCGTGCCGGTGGCCATTGCCTCGTTTGGTGGGGCCACCCCCTTCGAGATTCCCTGGGGTTCGATTATGGCGGCCTCGGTGGTGGTGACGGTGCCGCTGGTGATCCTGGTGCTGATCTTCCAGCAGCGCATCGTGGCCGGGCTGACTGCGGGGGCTGTGAAAGGCTGAGCCATCGTTTTGCACGGGTGTGTGCTGGAAGCCTCGAGGTTTTGAGAAACCCGCGGCCCGGTTGTGGGTGCCTGGGACTCTGGAGCGAGCTACGCTGGGAGGCTTTTTTGAACGAACTGCTGAACTGGGACATTCCCTATGATCGGATGGAGCGGCTGGCCCTCGAGGGGGGGCTGGTGCAGGCCAGGGTGGAACAGGTCGAACACGAGGGGCTGCGGGCCTGGCGGCTCCTGCTGACCCAGCGGCCCCGCGACACCGCCAAGGAGGGCCCGGCGGTGCGGGGGGTGGTGCGCAGGCAACCCCAGAAGGTGGCAGAAAGTTACCTCGCTGAAGGGCTTTCGCCGCTGGCGCTGGGGGAGCAGGGGCTTGGGTGGGGGGGCCTCGAGCTGGCCTTTTGGGGCTGCCCACACCGCGAGGTTCCACCGCTGCTGCGGCTGCTCACCGACGGCGTACCTTACCCTCTGCTGGCCCTTAGCTTTCCGCTGGGTGCGGCCCGCTACCTGGGGCTGGGGGAGCGGGTGGGGGGGCTCGAGCGCCGGGGGGGGCGGTACTGGAACTTTACCGCCGACCAGCCCCCCCGGCCGGGCCGCGACCCCCTCTACCAGGCCAGTCCCATTCTGCTGCGGGTTGAGGGCGACCGGGCCTGGGGGCTGCTTTTGGACGAGAGTTTCCCGAGCCTGTTCGACCTGGGCTTTTCCCATCCCGCCGAGGCCCGCCTGGCGGTGGCCGGGCCCACGCTCGACCTGTACTTGCTGGAAGGCAGCCTGCTGGAGGTGGTGGCTGGCCTGACCCGTCTGACTGGGAGGCCGCCCATGCCCCCTCTGTGGGCCCTGGGCTACCACCAGTGCCGCTACAGCTATGCTGACGAAGCATCGGTGCGGGAGGTGGTGGAGCAGTTCGCTGCCCATGAGCTGCCCCTGGAGGCAGTCTGGCTCGACATTCACTACATGGACGGGTACAAGGTCTTTACCGCCAGCCCCCAGCGCTTTCCCCGGCTGCCGGCCCTGGCCCAGGAGTTGTCGGATCAGGGGGTGCGGCTGGTGCCCATCGTGGACCCGGGGGTGAAGGTTGAGGAGGGGTACGCGGTATTTGAGGAGGGCAGGCGCCGCCGGGCGTTCATTCAGGACGATCGGGACGAGCTGCTGGTGGGGGGGGTCTGGCCCCGCCGGGCGGTCTGGCCCGACTTTAGCCGCGAGGAGGTTCGCGCCTTCTGGGCCGAAGAGGTGCAGAAGTTTGCGGGAACATACGGATTTGCGGGCATCTGGAACGATATGAACGAGCCCGCGGTGCTGGAGCTGGGGGGCGCTGAGCCGCCCGATAAGGCCCTGCCCCTCACCGCCCGGCAGGGGGCCCTGAGCCACCTCGAGGCCCGCAACCTGTATGCCCTGGGCATGGCCGAGGCCACCTACCGGGGCCTGGAAGCCCTGGGGCGGCGGCCCTTCATCCTGACCCGCAGCGGTTTCCCTGGCATCCAGCGCTACGCTTTTGTGTGGACGGGCGACAACGAAAGCCGCTACGAGGACCTGGCCCTCTCGGTGCCGATGCTACTCTCCCTGGGGCTTTCGGGGATACCCCTGGCCGGCAGTGATGTGGGCGGGTTTGGCCTGGATGCTGAGCCCGAACTGCTGCTGCGCTGGATGTGGCTGGGTGCCCTGTACCCCTTCTTCCGCAACCACAGCGCCCTGGGCACCCGCCGCCAGGAGCCCTACGCTTTTGGCGAGCCCTGGACGAGCCAGATGCGCGAGGCCCTGCGCTTCCGCTACCGGCTGCTGCCCTACCTCTACAGCCTGGCCCGCACCGCCCACGAGGAGGGGCTGCCGCTCCTGCGCCCGCTTGGGCTGCACTGGCCTGGGGAGGCGGCGGCCTGGCGCGACGACCAGTTTTTGCTGGGCGAGGCCCTGCTGGCCGCCCCGGTGCTCCGCCGGGGGGAGCGGGCCCGCGAGGTTTACCTACCGCCTGGGGGCTGGCAGGACTTCTGGAGCGCTGAGCGGCTGGAGGGAGCCTGCCTTCACCGGGTCGCCGCCCCGCTGGAGCACCTGCCGCTTTTCCAGCGGGCCGGCACGGCCATTCCCCTAACCGAGGCCCGCTACCCGACCCGCACCGCCCGCTGGCCCTTCCTCTGTTTCCGGGTGGCGCTGGGGTCGGAGGTGCGGGGCTGGGTTTTCGAGGATGCGGGCGAGGATGAGGACGTAGGGGCCTGGAGCGAGCTCGAGGGCGGCTTTGATGGACGGCGGCTCGAGCTCCACTTTACCGACCGCTCCGGCCATGCCCGTCAGGGGGTGGTGGCTGAGGTCTGGGGGGTTGCGCCTCCCACGCGCGGCCAGGGGTATGCGTACCACAACGGCCTCCTGCGGCTCGATGTGCAGGGGGGTGGGGCCTGGGTGGCCTGGGACTGAACCGCTATGATGGGCGGGTATGACGCCGCAAGAAGCATACCGTTGGCTTTTGGAACACAGCCGCGAAACCGCCTGCCTGGCCTCCTTTGCCCGACTGGCCGGCTGGGATCAGGCCACCTATACCCCTAAAAAAGGGCACGCCCACCGGGCCCAGATGCAGGCCGCGCTGGCCAAGGTGCTGCACCAGCGGGCCACCGACCCTCGTATCGGTGAGATGCTGGCGGTGGTGGAGGGTTCGGACTGGCTGGGGGCGCCCGAATCGGTGGAGGCAGTGAATGTGCGGGAGTGGCGCCGGGCCTACGACCTGCAGACCAAGGTACCCGAGCGCCTGGCGGTGGAGCTGGCCCAGGCCACCAGCGAGGGCGAGGCCATCTGGCAGGAGGCCCGGCCCAAGAACGACTGGGTCGGTTTCAAGCCGGCGCTGAAAAAAATCTTCGGCCTCACCCGCGAGCTGGCCGAGGCGCTGGGCTACCAGGAGGAGCCTTACGACGCTTTGCTCGATCAGTACGAACCGGGGGCTACCGCCAGGCAGCTCGAGCCGGTCTTTGCCCAGCTACGCCAGGCTACCGTGAGGCTGCTGGAGCGGCTCGAGGGCAGTGCGCGCAAACCCAACACCGCAATTCTGCGCCGCTTTTTCCCCCGGGCCGCGCAAGAGGCCTTTGGACTCGAGGTTTTGGCAACCCTGGGCTTTGACCTCGAGGCGGGCCGGCTCGACGTGGTGGCCCACCCCTTTATGCAGGGCATCGGCCCCGGCGATGTGCGCCTGACCACCCGCTATGACGAGGGCTACTTTAACACCGGCTTTTTCAGCATAGTGCACGAGATGGGGCATGGCCTGTACGGGCAGGGGCTGCTGCCGGAGCACTTCGGCACCCCCATGGGCACCGAGATATCGCTGGGCATTCACGAATCGCAGAGCCGTACCTGGGAGAACCTGGTAGGGCGCAGCCTGGGATTCTGGCGTCATTTTTGGCCCCGCGCCCAGGAATACTTTGAATCTTTTAGGGACGTACGGCTGGAGGACTTCCACTTTGCCATCAATGCTGTTGAGCCGAGTCTGATCCGGATTGAGGCCGACGAGGTGACCTATAACCTGCACATCCTGATCCGCTACGAGATCGAGCTTGCGTTGTTGCGGGGAGATCTGAGCCTGGACGAGGCCCCGGAGGCCTGGGATGCCAAATACCAAGCTTATTTAGGAATAAAGGCCCCTGAGATAAAGGATGGCCTGATGCAGGATGTGCACTGGTCGGCGGGGTTGATTGGCTACTTCCCTACCTACACCCTGGGTAACCTCTACGCGGCGCAGTTTTTCGCCAAGGCCGAGCAGGAGCTGGGCGGCCTCGAGGCGCAGTTCGAACAGGGTGAGTTTGCGCCTTTGCTCAACTGGACGCGGGAGAAAATTCACCATCAGGGCAGCCGCTACTGGCCCCGTGACCTGCTCCGGCATGTAACCGGCGAAGACCTTAACCCGCAGTACCTGGTAGAGTATCTAACCCGCAAATACACCGCGCTTTATAGGGTCTAGAGCAGGGCACAGCCTTGGCTTACAGAGCAGGGAAAGCGCCTGTGCTAAGGTAGGCTCTTGGTATGGTTGAGCGGATCTATCTGGCCAAACCCCGGGGCTTTTGCGCCGGGGTGGTCATGGCCATTGAGGCAGTGGAAAAGGCGGCTCGAGAGCTGCGCGATGAGGGTGAACTGGTGGTGTACCATGCCATCGTCCACAACGATGTGGTGATCCAACGGCTGCAAGACCGGCACGGGGTGCACTTTGTCGAAGACCTATCCGAGGTGGACGCGCTCCGCGAGGAGCTGGCGAAAGCGGGCCGAAAGCTGAACGAAACCGTGGTGTTCTCGGCCCACGGCATCCCCCCCTGGCTGCGTACCGAGGCGGCCCGCCGCAACCTGCACCAGATTGATGCGACCTGCCCCCTGGTCACCAAAGTCCACAGCGAGGCCAAGCGCTACGCCCGGGAGGGCTACTGGATTTTGCTGATTGGCGACTCCGCCGACCACCAAGAGATTAAGGGCACCCGCGGTGAAGCGCCGGAAAACACCATCCTGGTGGCGGTGCACACCCACGTGGGGCGCGATCCCCGCCTGGCCGACCCCCGCACCGTCGAGGTGCCCGACCCCGAAAAGGTGGTGGTGCTGACCCAGACCACCCTCTCGGTGGACGATACCCTGGCCACCATCGAGATCCTCAAGCGGCGCTTCCCCAAGCTGGTGGTGCCCAGCCGCCACGACCTGTGCTACGCGACCAAAAACCGCCAGGATGCCGTCAAGCAGATTGCGCCCCATGTGGACTTGTTTCTGGTGCTCACCAGCCTGGCCTCTTCCAACGGGATGCGGCTGCTGGAGCTGGCCCGGAGCCTGGTGGGCCGGGCCGAGCGCATCAATACCGTGCACGACATCCGGCCGGAGTGGCTCCAGGGGGTGCGCAGGGTGGGCATCACCTCGGCGGCCTCGACCCCGGATGATCTGGTGCAGGAGGTGGTGGCCTATTTCCGTGGCCTCAACCCCAACCTCGAGGTCGTCGAGGAAGGCGAGTGGGAGGATATCGAGTTCCGCGAGCCCAAGCGCTTATCGCCCCAGGAGGTGCTGGCCAACGTCCAATGACCCCGCTCGACCAAGACTCCTACCGGCTGTCCGTCGCGCCGATGCTGGACTGGACCGACCGGCATTTTCGCTATCTGGTGCGGCTCATCTCCAGGCGGGTGCGCCTGTATACCGAGATGGTGGTGGATCAGTCTATCTTGCTGGGCAACCGGCCCAAACTGCTGGACTTCAGCCCCGAGGAGCACCCGGTGGCCTTGCAGCTAGGGGGCTCGGTGCCGGAAAAGCTGTCCGAGGCAGCCCGGATTGGTGAAGCCTGGGGCTACGACGAGATTAACCTGAACCTGGGCTGCCCCTCGGAGCGCGTGCAGGGGGGTGGGTTTGGGGCCTGCCTGATGCTCGAGTCCGATCTCGTGGCAGAGAGCATGGCGGCCATGCGACAGGCCGTGAAAATTCCGGTCACGGCCAAGCACCGGCTGGGGGTGGACGAGGTGGAGGACTACCGTTATCTGGCCCGCTTCGTCGAAAAACTGGCCGGGGTGGGGGTGGGGGTGTTTATCGTCCACGCCCGCAAGGCCTACCTCAAGGGTCTTTCACCCGCCGAAAACCGCACCATCCCCCCGCTGCGCTACGACTGGGTCTACCGGCTCAAGCAGGACTTTCCCCACCTGACCATCGTGCTGAATGGGGGGGTGCGCACGCTGGAAGAAGTGCAGGCCCATCTGGCCAAGGTGGACGGGGTGATGCTGGGGCGGGCGGTCTACGAGGATCCTTTTGTGCTCGAGCCGGCGGATCGGAGGCTGTTTGGCGAGGCCCGCTCCACCACCCGCCTCGAGGTGGCCCAGGCCATGCTGCGCTATGCTGAAGCCCAGCTCGAGCAGGGCACACCCCTATGGGCCATCGCCCGGCACATGCTCAACCTGTTCAAAGGGCAGCCGGGGGGTCGTTTGTGGCGCAGGCTGCTCTCCGAACGGGCCTGCCGGCGGGGGGCGGGGGTGGCGGTGTTAGAGGAGGCCCTCGAGCAGGTTGCTGCTTCTGGGGAGGCGGCTCGCACTGAGCTGGTTCATCAAGCCGGGCTGTAACGCCCTGCGCTGCTCTGCACCAGGCCCTTGAGCTCGAGCATCATCAGCACCGAGAGAATCTCGCTGGTGGAGAGTCCGGTGGACTGGGCGAGGTCATCGGGCAGGGCCTCGGGGAGCTCGAGCAAGGCCCGGTAGACCCTGGCTTCGCTGCCTTCCAACTGCACACTTTGCTTTTTGGGGGCCAGCACCCCCAGGGCATTCAGCACGTCCTCGGTATTCAGCACCAGCCCGGCCCCGTCCTGAATCAGCCGGTTGCAGCCCAGCGAAAAAGTATCGCCGGGCCGGCCCGGTACGGCCAGCACATCGCGGCCCAGCTCCGCTGCAAACCTGGCGGTAATCAGACTGCCGCTTTTTTCCCCGGCCTCCACCACCAGCACCGCCCTAGAGAAGGCCGCCACGATCCGGTTGCGCCGGGGAAACAACCCGGCCTGTGGGGGGGTGCCCAGCGGGAACTCCGAGAGCACGCTCATCCTCTCGGCCAGGGCGCGGTTCTGGGCCGGATAGAAGCGGTCTAGGGCGCTGCCCAGCACCCCCAAGGTGTAGCCCCCTCCGTCCAGGGCCCCCTTGTGCGCGGCGGCATCGATGCCCAGGGCCAACCCCGAGATGATCCCGATACCAGCCTCGGCCAGCTCGCGGGCCACTTTGTGCGTCCAGGCGGTGGCCCAGGGGCTGGCCTGGCGGGTGCCCACAATTCCGATGTTGCGCTCGGAAGGGGGCAGCTCCCCTTTTAGGTACAGCACGGTGGGCGGGCTCTCCAGGTGCCGCAGCGCTTCTGGGTAGGCCTCCTCCCAAAGCCCGATCAGCCGCACCCCCAACCGGGCTGCCTGCGCGCGCTCCTGTTCGGCCAGGCCGCTTTGCAGGGTTCGGGCATAGGCCGCTGCAATTTCCGGGCCCAGCACCTCGGCCACGGCCTCCACGCTCAGATCGGTCGCGAGGGCTTGCTGCAGGCGCCGGGGGCCGATTTGGGGGGTGAGCGCAAGGGCCAGGGGGTCGGGCATAGCTCGCTACAGGATAACGGATGGGGGAGGGCCCCCTATACTAGGAGGCGTGACTGAAGGCACGACCTATTCCGGATTTGTAGCCGTGGTGGGCAAGCCCAACGTGGGCAAGTCCACCCTGGTCAACACCATGCTGGGCGTGAAAATCGCCCCCATCAGCCCCAAGCCGCAGACCACCCGTAAACGGGTGCGCGGCATCCATACCGAGGGCAACCGCCAGATTGTATTTGTAGACACGCCGGGCTGGCACGAAGCCGCCGACGCTCTGAGCGAGTATATGATCCGCCAGATTACCGAGGCTCTGGCCGAGGTCAACCTGGTGCTCTGGCTGGTGGATTTGCGCCACCCCCCCACCCACGAGGATGAGCTGGTTGCGCGGGCTTTGCGGCCCCTGAAAGATCAGGTGCCCATTATTCTGGTGGGCAACAAGGCCGATGCGGCCAGGTACCCCGAGGCTGCGCTGCAGGCCTACGCCGAGCTTTTGCCGGGCCTGGAAACCCGTATGATCTCGGCGCAGAATGAGCGCGATGCCAAAGCCCTGCGGGACGAGGTGCTGGCCCTCCTGCCCGAAGGCCCCTTCTTTTTCCCTGAAGACTACGCCAAGGGCGACCAGACCCCCGAGGAGTGGGCGGCCGAGATCGTGCGTGAAGAGGCCATGAAGCGGCTCAAGGAAGAGATTCCCTACTCGATTGCCACCAAAACCGAAGAGTTTGAGCTGCGCCCTGCCCCCGCCGGTGGGGGCGGAGGAACCTTCTACATTCGGGTGAACATCTACGTTGAGCGCGAAAACCACAAGCCCATCCTGATTGGGGCGGGGGGGCGCAAGCTCAAGGAAATTGGGGCAGCGGCCCGCAAGCAGCTCGAGGTCTTTCTGGCCCGCAAGGTGTACCTGGACTTGCAGGTCAAGGTCTACCCCAACTGGCGCAAAGACCCCGAGGCCCTGCGTGAGCTGGGCTACCATTGAAGTATGGAGACTGGGCGACTTTTGCTAGCCCTGGGCCTGGTACTGGTGGTGCTGGGCCTGGTGTGGCTGTATGCCCCAGGACTGCTGGCCTGGTTTGGCCGTCTGCCTGGTGACGTTCGCATCGAGCGCGAGGGGTTTCGCTTTTACTTTCCCCTCACCTCCATGCTGCTGGTGAGTCTGGTGCTGAGCCTGCTATTCAATCTGCTTTGGCGCTGGTTTCGCTAGGGGCATCCCGAACGCCCAGCGGAAGGCTGTTTTGTTGGGAGACCCGAGCATAGATGGTGCGGGCTACCGAGTGGGCGAACTGCTTCATGGTACGGGCATTCTCACCGGCGAAGTGCTCGTCGATGGTTTGCGTAAAGAGCTCGAGCCAGCGCTGAAAGTGCTCGAGTTTGAGGGGCTTGCGGGCGTTGAGCAGCAGGTGCTTGTACATCATGCCGCCTTTGTAAGCCCCGGTGCGCCACAGGATGTTCTCCCAGAAGTCGTAGATGACCGGCAGGTGGTTCATCAGATCGAGGCCTTCGAATAGGTAACCGATCTGCTTATCCTGGATGGCTTTGGCATAAAACCTGTCTACCACAACGGCGATATCGGCTCGAGACTCGAGGTCCTTCACGAACCCCACCATACGCCGGGCGGGCATCTATGAGTAGTGAGCAAAGCCCCTATTTTTGACTGCCCACACAACCCTGGGTACACTTTTCAGGTGGAGCTCAGCGGGACGCCTTTGTCCCTGGAGCGCCGTGGCGCTTGGTCTGAAGACCAAAGGGGGGAGCCACCATCGCCCACCCCGCGAGAATGGAGCTTGTATGCCTAGTGGAGAAATTTCAAAGTTTCTGAAGCACCATTTTCGTCACTTCAATGCCGCCACGCTGGTGGAGGCCGCCGAAGCCTACCGCGCCCACCTCGAGCAAGGGGGGGTGATGATGGTCACCCTGGCCGGGGCCATGAGCACCGCCGAGCTGGGTCTCTCGCTGGCCGAGATGATCCGGCAGGATAAGGTGCAGGCCATTAGCTGCACCGGGGCCAACCTGGAGGAAGACCTCTTCAACCTGGTGGCCCATAACCACTACGAACGCATCCCCAACTGGCGCGAACTGACTGCCTTGGATGAGCAGAAGCTCCTGGAGCGCCACCTCAACCGGGTGACCGACACCTGCATTCCCGAGATGGAGGCCATGCGGCGGCTCGAGCAGGCCCTGCTAGACGAGTGGGAGGCCGCCGATAGGGCAGGGGAGCGCTACTTCCCGCATGAGTTTTTGTACCGGATCATCCGCTCGGGGAAGCTCGAGCCCTACTATCAGATTGACCCCAAGGATAGCTGGATGGTAGCGGCGGCCGAGAAGAACCTGCCCATCGTGGTACCGGGCTGGGAGGACTCCACCACCGGCAATATGTACGCCGGCCACTGCCTCAATGGGCACATCAAAAACGTCCACACCGTGCGCACCGGCATCGAGTACATGATGATGCTGGCCGAGTGGTACGTAGAGACCTCCAAACAGCACTCCATCGGCTTCTTCCAGATTGGCGGGGGCATTGCGGGCGACTTCCCCATCTGCGTGGTGCCCATGCTGCACCAGGATATGCAGCGCCCCGATATTCCGGTCTGGGGCTACTTTTGCCAGATCTCCGACTCCACCACCAGCTATGGCTCCTACTCGGGGGCCGTGCCCAACGAGAAAATCACCTGGGGCAAGCTGGCCGTGGACACGCCCAAGTTCATCATTGAGTCGGACGCCTCGATTGTGGCCCCGCTGATCTTTGCCTTGGTGCTGGGCTGGTAGGTCGCGCCCGCGCGCTTGACAGGGAGGGGGCTGGGGGATACCATAGCCCCCAAGGTTTCATTTATTGGTTAGGTGGTTCGTTCAATGAAACCAGCCGAAGCCATTCCCACCCTCGAGCGCCCCCTATACCTGCTGGGTTTCTTCAGCGAGGAGCGGCCTTTCTGGGGGCTTTCCGAGCTGGCCAGGGCCAGCGGCTTAGCCAAGGCCACCTGCTTGCGCAGCCTGCGGGCCCTGGAAAGCCACGGGCTGGTGGTGCGGGAGGGCGAGCGCTACCGGCTGGGCACCCGGCTTTTGCACCTGGGGGCCCTGGTCAAAGCGGCCTACCCGGCCCGGCAGGTGGCCTTGCCCACCATGACAGAGCTGCGTGAGGCCACCGGGCAGTCGGTGCAGTGGGTGGTGCGCGACGGCCAGGAGGGGGTGTATCTGGAGGTGCTCGAGGCCCGCAGCCGGGTGCGGCTGTACATTGCGCCGGGCCGGCGGGCCCCGCTCTATGCCGGGGCCTCGACGCGGCTTTTGCTGGCCTTTGCCCCGCCTGCGGTGCAGCAAGCGGTGCTGGAGGGTGCACGCAGGCGCTACACCCCAGCCACCCCGGTGGCGCGGCCCCGGCTTCAGGAACTGCTGCGCCAGACCCAGCAGTGCGGCTTTGCGGCGAGTTTTGGGGAGCTCGAGCCCCACTCTGCCGAGCTGGCCGCGCCGGTTCGCGGGGCCGCGGGCGAGGTGCTGGCGGCCATCAGCCTGGCCGGGGCCGAGGCCCACTACCGCGAGGAAGCGGTCTTGCACAACTACCTACAACAGCTCGACCGGGCCGCCCACGAGGTCTCCCGGCGGCTGGGTTATGTGGGGGCCTGGAAAGCCGATATAGAAGGCTTTCTGGGGTCACTTTTTGCGCTGCGCTAGGAGGAGGACATGAGAAAACCAATCGGTGTCTTGCTGGGTTTACTGCTGGCTGGGCTGGGGTGGGCCCAGAACCAGGTCTGGAATATGGCCACTCCCTACCCCGACGGCAACTTCCACACCATCAACATCCGTGAGTTCGCTAAAGAGGTCGAGGCTGCAACCCAGGGCCGCCTGACCATCCGGGTTAGCAGCGGGGGCTCCCTGTTGCCGCACCCGCAGATTCTGCCGGGGGTGCGCAACGGACAGATTCAGATGGGCGAGGTGCTCATCTCTTTGTTAGCCAACGAGAACCCGGTCTTTGCCCTGGACTCGATTCCCTTTTTGGTGGGTAGCTACGACGATGCCCAGCGGCTCTACCGGGCTTCCCGCCCCGAGATCGAAAACTGGCTGCAAAGGCGCGGCATGACCCTGCTGTTCTCGGTGCCCTGGCCGGGCCAGGGGCTCTATACCAAGCAGCCGGTGAACAGCGCAGCCGACCTGAAGGGCATCCGTTTTCGGGCCTTCAACCCAGCCACGGCCCGCATCGCCGAGCTAACCGGTATGATCCCCACCCAGGTGGAGGCTGCCGATATTCCCCAGGCCTTTGCCACCGGTATTGTGGCTGCTATGATCACCTCCCCCTCGACCGGGGTGGACAGCCAGGCCTGGGACTTCACCCGCTACTTCTACGACCTCAGGGCCTGGATTCCCAAAAACATGGTGTTTGTGAGCCGCCGGGCCCTGGACAGCCTGAGCCCCGCCGACCGCGAGGCCGTGCTGGCGGCTGCCCGCCGGGCTGAGCAGCGCGGCTGGCAGGCCAGCCAGCAGGAGGCTGCCAGCAAAACCGCCATCTTGGCCCAGCGGGGGATGCAGGTCTTGCAGCCCAGCCCCCAACTGGTGGCCGACCTCAAAAAGGTGGGCGAGATCATGACCAACGAATGGCTCAAGCGGGCCGGGGCCACCGGGGTCAAAATCTACCGAACCTACCTGGGCCGCTAGGACGAAGCCTCGAGCACCACGAAGCGCGACTCCCTCACCCGCAATAGCCTGTGGGTGGGGGTTCTCGAGAAGGGATTGTATGCGCAAGTTCCTGGATGGTTTGTACCGCCTTTCGGGCTTTTTGGCCGGGTTGCTGGTGGTTTTTATCTTCCTGATTATCCTGGCCCAGATTGTGGGGCGGCAGTTTGGGCTGGTGATCCCCTCGGCCAACGAGCTTTCCGGCTTTGCCATGGCCGGGGCGGTCTTTCTAGCCCTGGCCCCCACTTTGCGGGCAGGGGCCCATATCCGGGTGGGGGTCTTGGTGCGGCGCTTGCAGGGCCGGGCCCGGCGGGGGCTCGAGCTGGGGGTGGGGGGGTTCTCGCTGCTGGCCTCGAGCTACGCCACCTTGCAGCTCTGGCGGCTGGTGCTGGATTCCTATAGCTACGGCGACCTAGCCCCTGGGCTTTTGCCGCTGCCCATCTGGATCCCACAAAGCCTGCTGGCGGTGGGCATCTCCATCTTTACCGTGGCCCTGGCCGATACCCTGGTGGCGCTGTGGCGGGGGGAGCTTCCGCCCTATCTTGCCGAGGGCGGGGGGCAGGAGTAGCCGTGGAACTCACACAGATTGCGCTTTTTCTGGTTTTGCTGCTGTTGGTGTTGCTGGGCAGCGGGGTCTGGATTGCCCTGGCGCTTTTGGGGGTGGGCTGGGCGGGGTTGCAGTTCTTCACCAACACCCCCCCGGGGGCCAGCGTGGCCAGCAGCCTGTGGGGTTCAGTCTCGAGCTGGTCGCTGGCGGCGCTGCCCATGTTTATCTGGATGGGCGAGATCCTCTACCGCACCCGCCTGGCCGCCGACCTGTTCGAGGGGCTTTCCCCCTGGCTGCGCCGGATTCCGGGCCGCCTGCTGCACGTCAACGTGCTGGCCTCGGGAATTTTTGCCGCAGTAATCGGTTCTTCGGCAGCTACCACCGCCACCGTGGGCAAGATTGCCCTGCCCGAACTGCTGCGGCGGGGCTATCCCGAGCGTCTGGTGCTGGGCTCGCTGGCCGGCTCGGGCACCCTGGGCCTCCTGATCCCCCCCTCGGTGATGATGATCGTGTACGGGGTGGCCGCCGAGGTCTCGGTGGCTCGGCTCTTTATTGCCGGCCTCCTGCCGGGCCTGCTGGTGATGCTGCTGTTCATGGGCTGGGTGATGTTATCGGGGCTTTTGAACGCCGACAAAATGCCCCCACCCGACCCTCCACTGCCCCTGGGCCGGCGTCTGCGCGGCCTGCTCAAAATCCTGCCGGTGCTGCTCCTGATGGTGGCTGTAATTGGCTCCATCTACGCAGGGATTGCCACCCCCACCGAGGCGGCCAGCCTGGGGGTGCTGGGGGCCCTAATCATTGCCCTTTGGACCCGCAGCCTGAGCTGGCCGGGCCTGCTCGAGAGCCTGATGGGCGCGGTGCGCACCAGCAGCATGATTGGCTTCATTCTGGCCGGGGCGGCGGTGCTCTCCATCGCCATGGCCTTTACCGGCATCCCGGCGGCCCTGGCGGCCTGGGTGGCCGGGCTGGGGCTTTCCAAGTACGCTTTGCTGGCCGTCCTGATGCTGCTGTTTTTGGTGCTGGGGGCTTTCCTGGACGGCATCTCCATCATCGTGCTGACCACCTCGGTAATCCTTCCACTAGCCAAGGCGGTGGGGATTGACCTTTTGTGGTTTGGCATCTTTTTGGTGATTGCGGTGGAGCTGGCCCAGATCACCCCGCCGGTGGGCTTCAATCTGTTCGTGCTGCAGGGTCTCTCGGGGCGGGATATCTTCACCATTGCCCGCTCGGCCCTTCCTTTTCTGGCTATGCTGCTACTGGCGGCGGCCTTGATCACCGTTTTTCCGCAGATTGTGACCTGGCTGCCGGCCCGGATGACCGGTGGATAGGGGCGCTATGAAGATTGACCTGAATGCCGATGCGGGCGAATCCTTTGGCAACTGGAAGCTGGGGCGGGACGAGGAACTGTTCCCCCTGCTGAGTTCGGTGAACGTGGCCTGCGGGTTTCACGCCGGCGACCCGCTCACCATGGGGCGCACCCTCGAGCTCGCCCAAAAGACCGGCCTGGCGGTGGGGGCCCACCCCGGCTTCCCCGACCGGGTGGGCTTTGGGCGGCGGGAGATGGCGGCCACGCCCGAGGAGATCTACGCCGACGTGCTCTACCAGGTGGGGGCCCTGAGCGCTTTTTTGAAGGTGCGGGGCCTGCCCCTGCACCACATCAAGGCCCACGGGGCCCTGTACAACCGGGCCACCAAAGACCCCCCGACTGCCCACGCCATCGCCCAGGCGGCTCTGGACTTCGACCCCCAGGTGCCGCTGGTGGTGCTGCCCAACACCCCGCTGGAGCAGGAGGCCCAGCGCCTGGGGCTCCGCACCATCGCGGAGGCTTTCCCCGAGCGGGGCTACAGCCGCGACGGTCGGCTGGCCCCACGGGGAACCCCTGGGGCCTGGATTCACGACCCTGCCGAGGCGGCCCGTCGGGCGGTGCAGATGGTGGTGGAGGGCCGGGTGGCGGCGGTGGAGGGCGGCTGGGTGGAGGTGCGGGCCCAGACCCTGTGCATCCACGGCGATAACCCCAGCGCGGTCGAGATTGCCCGGGCCATCCGGGAGGCGCTCCGGGCCGAAGGGGTGAGCATCGAGACCTACTGAGTAACGGCCTGCTGTCTGTTCAGGGGCGGTATCCTGGCCTTGCATGACCCTGACCGGCTTCTACCTGCCTTTCTCCGAACAACTCGACCTCGAGGCCAACGCCCGGATGCTGGCCCTGGTGCGGGCCTTGCTGGCCGATCCGCTGCCGGGCGTGACCGACGTGGTGCCTGGCTATGTGAAGCTTTACCTCGAGTACGACGCCGACCGGGTTTCACGGGCGCGGGTGGAGCGCTGGGTGCACCGGCATCTGGACACGTTAATCGGTACCCCTACAGGCAAGGAGGTCGAGATACCCGTTCGCTACGATGGGCCCGACCTGGCCTGGGTGGCCGAACAGACCGGCCTTTCGGTCAAGGAAGTGGTACGGCTGCACAGCCAGACCCCCTACCGGGTGTTCGCCACCGGCTTCACGCCGGGCTTTCCCTTCTTGGGGCCCCTGCCCGAGCGCCTGCGGCTACCCCGAAGGGGAACACCCAGGGCCCTGGTGCCGGCCCACGCGGTGGCGATTGCCGGCAACCAGAGCGGTATTTACCCGCTGCCCTCGCCCGGCGGGTGGCACCTGATCGGCACCGCGCTCACCCAGGTCTACAACCCCCACCGCGCGCCGGTGTTTTTGCTGGAAGCCGGCGACCGGGTGCGGTTTGTGCCGTCTGAAGGCCCCACTCCGGCGGTGCCCGCCCTCAAGCCCTTGCTGCCAGAGGCACCGCGGTATCCGGCGCTGCGGGTGGAGGAGCCGGGCCTGCTGGATCTGGTGATGGACAGCGGGCGACGCATGGCCGGGCGCCTGGGGCTGGCGGCCTCGGGGGCGCTGGATGGGCGGCTGGCGGGCCTGGCCAACCGGCTGGTGGGCAACCCCCCGGATGCGCCGCTCCTGGAACTGACCCTCAAGGGCCCCGTGCTGAGCGCGTTGAGGCCGCTGGTGGCCGTCTTTGTGGGCTATGGGATGCGGCCCCTGGTGGGCGGCGCGCCGGTAGAGGTGGCCCAGACCTTTGCCTTGCGCACTGGCGATAAGCTGCACTTTGCCGCGGCCCCCGACGGCGCGCGGGGCTACCTGGCCCTGGCAGGGGGCCTCGAGAGCGATCGCTTCTATGGGAGCGCCAGCACCGACTTCAGGGGGCTGATCGGGCGGCCCTTGCAGGCCGGCGATGTGCTGGGGGTGGCGGAGGTGCGGGGGGCTCGAGCGGGCTTTGGCCTTACGATGCCCCCCCTGGTGCAGCGGCGGGTTCGCCTGCTGCCGGGGCCGCAGTACAGCCCGGAAGCGATGCGGGCTCTGTGCGCTGGAACCTACGAGCTGGCCTCGGGGGATCGGATGGGGCTTCGGCTTTTGGGGCCGGAGGTGCCGGGGGGCGAACTGATCAGCGAGGCCACCCCGCTGGGGGCGGTGCAGATTACCACCGAGGGTCAGCCCATCGTGCTGCTCAACGACCGGGGCCGCATTGGCGGCTATGCCAAGCCGGCGCTGGTGCACCCGGCCGACCTGCCCTGGCTGGCCCAGCTCCGCCCGGGGCAGACGGTTCGCTTCGTACCTGCTGCCCTCGAGTAGCCCGCCCACTTACGCCGACCACGACCTGAACCGGTGGGGCGCATACCCACGGGGGGTAGTGAGCTGGGTGGTTTACAGCCTGGGCCGAACTTGCCACAATACCCCTCAACGGCTTCTGTTGAGCGAGGTGGTTTGTGGACACCGTAAACACCCAAGTCAAGCGCTACTTTCGTAGCCAGTTTCACCTCGAGGCCCCCCTTTCGCCGGGCCGTTTCGAGGCGGTGCTGGCCAAACGCATCGGCAGCCCCGGCCGACGAAAACCCATCCTGGACGCCTGGAAAGGCTATCTGGAGGCCAAAGGGGGCGACCTGGAGGCGGTGCGAAGTTTTTACACCGCGGTGCTCTGCCACCCGCGGGAGCGGCTGGAAGCCCTGGTGTACGCCATGCACCTGCCGTTCGTGGAGTTTTACGTGCGGGTGCTGCCCCCGCTTTTGCCGGCCCAGGGGCGGGTGCTGGAGGTGGGGGCCTTTACTGGTGCGCTGGTGACGCTGCTGCGTGAGGCCCGGCCCGAACTGGAGTGGCACGCCCTGGAGGGGGTGGCCCAGGCGGTGGAGATCGGTCGGGCCCGCACCGGCGAGGGGGTGCAGTGGCATGAGGGCTGGTTTCCGAACCAGGTGGGCCTGCCGGAGATGGACGCGGTGCTGCTGCTCTCCTGCCTGCCCGAGGGGTATCTGGGGGACTTGCCCAACACCCTCGAGGCCCCCCGCTACCTCGAGCACTTCGACTTCGTACAGCGCTTGCAGGGCCTCGAGGGGCTGCTCAAACCGGGCGGTCTGCTGGCCTACGCCCACGGGCCTTTTCTGGGCAAGAACCCCCAGGCCGCTGAGCAGGCCCTGGTGCAGATGGGGTTTGAGGCGGTGCAGGTGGTAGGCGAGGGGGACTACACCCTGATCACCGCCCGAATGCCGGTAGCGATGGTGCGGCCCGA
>Ga0101943_1001301_pt1 | contig 18195 bp, 17 predicted proteins | sample DewCreD2012metaG_5_FD_75244 | JGI IMG/M metagenome (GOLD analysis project Ga0101943, IMG submission 75244) | Hot spring sediment bacterial and archeal communities from British Columbia, Canada, to study Microbial Dark Matter (Phase II) - Dewar... ... | reverse complement strand
GTCGCAGTTCGTCGGCATAGGCGCGTTCGGCTTCACGACGAGCACGCACCAGCTCACTGTCGATCTCGGACGAATCGCCTCCACTCCAGAGTGGGCGTGCTTCACCGTCCACGATGGTGACCCGCTCCGGCTTCAACCCTTCTACACTGTGGCATACCAGATGCACAATGCCCCGAATCTGCTCGCGACTGAGCGTGGCATTTGGTTTGAGGTTAACCACGACGCTGGCGGACGGCTCCACACGCGAGTCGGCGAAGGGCGAATCGTTGCCTGGTGTGATGTGCACACGCGCCCTTTCGACGGGTTCAAGGTGCTGGATGGTGTTTTGTAGCTCCTCTTCGAGCGCGATGCGCAGGGTGGTCTGCTCCATCGCCTGGGTGATGCCGAACGGGGCTTTTTCGAGGCGAGCATAGCCGGGCGCACCTGTTTTAGGAAGCCCTTTCGCCGCCAGTTCAAGACGCGCTTCTTCGGCGCGTCCACTCTCCACTTCGACGACACTGCCACCCCCCACGGTGCGCACGCGGATGCCCTTCTCTTTAAGCGTTTGCACGACGGCAGCGGAGTCAGCGGGGCTAAGCCCGGTGTAGAGCGTAGTGTAGCCCGGCGTGGCTGCCCAGAACGCCAGCGCGAGAAACAGCCCAAGCAGCCCCACTACCCCGCCCACGATGCCAAGGCGCGTCGCGCGCGGCGCATTCGTCCACCAGTCGCGCAGCTGATTCAAAGCGTTTTGCATGGCTTATTCGGTCAGCCTTCTCGGATAGGCACAAACTAAACTTGGAGGCGCATAATCTCCTGATACGCTTCCAGCACCTTGTTGCGCACATGCAGCGTGAGCTGGAAGGCGAGGTTGGCCCGCTCCATCGCCAGCACCAGGGTATGCTCGTCCACCGGTTCACCTGCTGCGAATCGTTGTGCCAGTTCGCCCGCCCGATTCTGCGCCTCAGAGACCTGTCCGATCACTGCACGCAACATCTTGCCGAAATCCGCTTCGGGCGCGTTCGGCTCCACCGCCTCTGGCTCCAGCCGCTTCGGCGGCTCGATGGTCCGCATCTCCGGACGCGGCAGCGGTTTGAACAAGCTTGGGGTATCTATCCGCATCGCCATTCACCTCCCTTGAGAACCAAGGGGCACGGCATGCCGTGCCCCTACCCCTGATTCAGACGCGCCCCAGCTCCAGGGTGCGCAGGAACATCGTTTTCGCGGCATTATAGGCGGCTAAGTTCGCCTCGTAGGCACGACTGGCAGTAATCAGGTCGACCATCTCGTGCACAATATCCACATTCGGATAGGCGACATAGCCGTTTGCATCGGCGTCGGGATGGCCGGGCTGATAGACTAAGCGGGGTGGCGTGATGTCACTGACGATGCCCACCACGCGCACACCGCCGGGCATCGTGGGCGAGGGCGGGATCGGTTGTAAAACGGCTACCTTGCGCCGGTAGACCCCGCCCGTCGCCGAGCGCGTGCTGTTCGCGTTCGCCAGATTATCCGCAATAATGTCCATCCGCAGTCGCTCGGCGGAGAGACCACTTGCGCTAATCTTCATCGTACTCATCAAGCCCATCGTGTTGCTCTCCTCCCTTTAGGGTGTGCGCCCGCCTGTGATGGCGTCCAACAAGCCACGAATCTGCCCGCTGGCGATGCGCACCAGCATGGCGTAGCGCAACTCGTTCTCGGCGAGCGCCGCCATCTCATGTTCAGGGTCGACGGTGTTCCCATCGGTGCGCATGGCGGTCGGCATCGGGACAGGCAGCAGTTTCGCCCCCATCGATGAGGGTTGCCATGCTCCCTGGGGTAGCTGCGAGATGGGAATGTCATGCTGCCGCGCCAGCTCCACCGCCCGGTTCAGTGCCTGGTGGTTTGAAGCGGAAAGCGGGAGGTCGTAGCGCAGGTAGCCCGGCGTGTTCACATTCGCTAAATTATTCGCCAGCAGGCGCTGACGCGCCGCCGCATGGTCCATCGCCCGCTCCGCCGCTTGCAGCACAGGCGTATCCCAGAACACACGATAGCGCGTTTGAATCGCCGAAGGCATTTCCTTCCTCCTCTCGCCTCCATGCCACACGCTGCTGCCATCCCTTGCCTCTCTGCCTGATTATCGGCAAGCCACCCCCGTTTATAAAGGGCTCACCGGATGGCAGACACACCTGCCACCCCTCTCGCCACGATTGAGAGGGGTATACTCACAGCAGAGCATGCCGAAGAATGGGCCGCCCGCGCCCTCTGAAAAGCAGGAACCGCGGAGCGGCACATTGCGTATCTAAAAAAGAAGAACATTTACCTGCGCGGGAAAAATTGATGGAGAGGCTGGTTTTTTTAGATCCTACCGGGAGGCGCTGGCGCTGGGTGCAACGCGTGAGCGGGGTCCTGCTCTTTTGCACGGCAGGACTGGGCACTATCTTTGTGCTGAGTTTACTTATTCCCGCTCTGATTGCGGGTTGGCAACACAGGATACCGCGCCAAGCGCTTCTCCCCCATCAGGTCCCCCGACCGGTGGCTTTACGCCGTTATCTCTATAGACAGGCACGCGCACGCTTGTTGCGTGCAATTCAGCAGAGTGAGCATAACGCTCCCACGACAGTCGGAGAGCACCCCACCCTCGTCGCCGCCTTCTATGCTCCTTGGCAGGAAACTGGCATTCACACACTGGAAGCCAATGCCAGCCATTTGACCCACCTTTTTCCTGTATGGGTTTCTCTCTCGCCCGATGGCACCCATCTCGACTGGAGCCAAGCTTCGCTCGAACAGGTTCCACTCAATCGGGAGGTGCTACGAATCGCCCGGCAGTCAGGACTACAGGTTCATCCCGTGCTGACCAATGCGGGGGACTCCGGGTTCGATGCGCAGCGTGCCCACCGCCTGCTAAGTAACGAAACACTTACTCGGCAGATAGCTATCCAGCTGCGCGAATGGCTTCGCAGAAATCATTACCATGGACTTAATGTGGACTTCGAGTCGTTGTCGAGCAAGGATTATCCGACATTCGTTCGGTTTGTTCGGTCTCTTCATCAGGTGTTAGCCCCTGCACATCTGCAGCTCAGTGTCGATGTAGAGGCGTCACTCCCCATCGGAACGATCCGCTCACTCGCTGAAGCAGCCGATTTTGTGGTGCTCATGCTGTATGATGAACATTATCAGACAGGGGCGCCGGGACCGATTGCTTCTATTCACTGGAGCAATCAGGTGCTGCGTTCGGTACTACGGTATGTATCACCACAGAAAGTGGTCGTTGGGTTGGCAAACTATGCGTATGATTGGGTGGAGGGGCATCCAGCGGAGGTGCTTTCATTCTCTCAGGCGCTGATGCGGGCGCGTGATTATCGTGCAGGTGAGCCGCCGCAAAAAGTGATCGATTTTGACCCGCTCGCACTCAACGCGACTTTTGAATACTGGGACGAGCAGGGGAACCGCCACGAAGTGTGGATGCTGGACGCTATCAGCTTCTATAATCAGTGGCAGATCGCGCGGCGTTTTGGCGTGCGAGGGGTTAGTCTCTGGGTGCCAGGACTGGAGGATCCCAGCGTGTGGGATCTGCTAGACCGCCATCACATGGACCATCCCGCGCTGTCAGCGCTCCGCACTATTCACTACCCGTTCGACATCGAGTTTGACGGGGAAGGTGAGATCCTTACCCTGCGAGCAGCCCCCGCAAGGGGCGAACGCACACTGGAATTAGATCCCTCTACAGGGCTTTGTACCGATGTGGTCTATCGACGGTATCCCAGTCCGTACCTGATTCGGCGTTGGGGCTATCACCCCCGAGTGGTTGCTCTCACCTTCGATGATGGACCTGATCCCCGCTACACCCCTCTGATTCTGGATATTCTCAAAGCGCACAGGGTCAAAGCGACTTTCTTCATTATCGGACTGAATGGCGAGCATTATCCAGCGCTGGTGCGTCGCCTGTGGGACGAGGGGCATGAAATCGGCAATCACACCTTCACGCACCCGAACATGGAGCTGATCTCAGCATGGCGTGCAGAGCTGGAGTTAAACGCGACCCAGCGTCTGGTGCAAAGTTTGCTGGGGCACTCCACCTGGCTTTTTCGCCCGCCCTACGATGCCGATGCAGAACCTACCACCGCCGCGCAGATACGCCCCATCGTGGTGGCGACCAAAATGGGTTACCTCACCATTGGCGAGCTTATCGACCCCACCGACTGGCGAACAGAAATCACCCTGCCGAATGGACAGGTACATCGCCGCACCGGACAGGAGATTGCCCAGGATATTCTTCGCCAGCTTCAGGAGCATAAGGGCAATGTGATCTTGCTGCATGACGGGGGCGGTGATCGCAGCGCCACGGTGGAAGCGTTGCGCCTCCTGATTCCTGAGCTGAAGCGACGGAGCTATCGCTTTGTCACAGTATCCGAGCTAATGGGGTCACGCCGCGAACAGGTGATGCCGCCCGTGCGGGGCGAAGAGGAACTAATCGCCGGTGTAGACTACCTGGTATTCAGCTTGATGTTCTGGATACATAACACCCTGGTTGTGCTTTTCTATGGTGGGTTGCTGCTGGGTGTGGGGCGCTTGCTCTGGGTGGTTCCATTGGCGTTGTGGGGTGCGCGCCGCGCCCGTTGTGTTCCCCCACCTCCTTTGCCCAACCAGCCCCTCGTCAGCGTGCTGATCGCCGCCTATAATGAGCAACCCGTGATCGAACGCACCCTGCGCGCAGTCCTAGCCAGCACCTACAAACCGATAGAGGTGATCGTGGTGGATGACGGCTCCACCGATGGCACTGCTGAGGAAGTAGGGCACCGCTTTGGACACGACCCGCGGGTGCACTTGATACGCCAGTCCAATCGCGGAAAGGGCGCTGCACTCAATCGGGCACTCCAGATAGCTCAGGGCGAGCTGCTGATATGTATTGACGCCGACACTATACTGGCGCCCGATGCCATTGAGCGTCTGGTAGCGCACTTTGCCGATCCAACAGTAGGTGCTGTAGCGGGCAATGTCCGCGTGGGCAATGCAGAGGGTGTTCTGCCTTTGTGGCAGATGATTGAGTACACCACAAGCCAGAATCTGGATCGGCGGGCAGGTGCCCTGCTGAACGCGGTCTTTGTGGTGCCTGGGGCTTTAGGAGCATGGCGAAAGCATGCTGTCAGACAAGTGGGCGGCTACGAGACCGATACGCTGGCAGAGGACATGGATCTGACATGGCGAATCCGAATGGCGGGTTGGCGCATCGAGAACGAAGCTCACGCGCACGCCTACACAGAGGTTCCCACCACCTTGCGTGCCTTTCTCAAGCAACGGTTCCGCTGGAGTTACGGCACGCTCCAGTGCCTTTGGAAACATCGCCGCGCGATGTTCCATTTCGGCTGGTTCGGATGGTTCTTACTCCCTTCAATCTGGCTCTTTCAGGTGCTGTTTCAGCTGGTGGCGCCTTTTCTAGACCTGCAGGTGGTTTGGGCGCTGAGCGGGGTGCTTGGCGGTTGGGTGCAAGCAGGAATGACCTTGCATCAATGGGCGCCTTCTGCCGGCTGGTTTGCCCCGCTGCTATCGGTCGGGCTGTTCTACGGGCTTTTCTACTTGCTGGAACTCGGAGCCGCGTGGATTGCCTTCCGCCTAGAGGGCATACGGCCTGGTGCCCTCATATGGCTCTTCTGGCAACGGGTGATGTATCGGGTTCTGCTCAACTGGGTCATGCTGCGTGCCATCAGGAGTGCATTGATGGGCACACGCCAGAAATGGGGCAAGCTGCAACGCCATGGGCTGCCGCTCCCCCAAGAAAAGGGTCTGCCTACCCAGACATCGCTGCCTACTGACTCGCCTTGCTGATGGCGTCCATCTCCTCCAAGGCGCGCCCCGTGCCGATCGCGACGCAGGAAAGCGGGTCATCCGCGATATGCACGGGGATCTCGGTCGCACAGGCAAGTAGCTTGTCGATGCCACGCAGCAAGGCACCGCCTCCGGTAAGCGTGATGCCGCGCTCCACAATATCGGCAGCCAGCTCGGGGGGCGTCTCCTCCAGCACCGCGCGCACCTTCTCCACAATCTGGTTCACTGGCTCGGCAAGCGCCGCGCGAATCTCCTCAGAATGAATGACTACCGTACGGGGTAACCCTTCCACCAGGTCGCGCCCGCGCACCTCCATCGTCAGCTCCGGCTCCAGCGGATAGGCGGAGCCAATACGGATTTTTATCTCTTCGGCAGTGCGCTCGCCAATCATCAGGTTATAAGCGTTGCGCACATGGCGCATGATGGCTTCGTCCATCTTGTTGCCACCCACACGCAAGCTGCGACTGATGACAATACCCCCCAGCGAGATGACCGCGATATCGGTTGTGCCACCCCCTATGTCCACCACCATATTACCGCCGGGCTGACTGATGGGCAATCCCGCACCGATCGCCGCTGCCATCGGCTCCTCGATCAGATGCACCTCACCTGCGCCCGCCTCTTTCGCCGCCTGAATCACGGCGCGTCGCTCCACATCCGTAACGCCCGACGGCACGCAAATCAGCACACGGGGATTGAACAGCCGTCGCTTGCCCAGCACCTTGTTGAACACATACTCCAGCATCTTGAGAGTGGTGGTGTAGTCGGCGATCACTCCGTTATTGAGCGGGCGCACGGCGGTGATGTTGCCCGGAGTGCGTCCGAGCATCAGGCGTGCCTCTTCACCCACGGCAAGCACGCGCCCGGACGGCTGCGCAATCGCGACGACCGACGGCTCGCGCAGCACGATGCCTTTGCCCCGCTGATAGACCAGCAGGTTCGCTGTCCCCAGATCGACGCCCAGCTCCGCATGCAGACGCAACATACTTTTCCCTCAAGGTAGAGTTCCCCACTCCAGCCCTCCCTGTGGACGGAGAGGGAGAGCAGGACGGGCGCACACACAGGTGTGTCCCTACCGACACGCCTAACTCTCTACAAGCGGGTTCACCGCGGCATATGACTGCACGCGCTCGATCTGCGCGCCCAACCCGCGCAGCTTCTCCTCGAGCCGCTCATAGCCGCGATCGATATGATAGACCTCTTCCACATAGGAAGTGCCTTCCGCCGCGAGCGCAGCCAGCACGAGCGCAGCACCCCCCCGCAGATCTGTTGCCCGGATTCGCGCCCCCCTCAGGCGCGGCACACCCCGAATCACGATCGTGCGTCCTTCCACCATGATGTCTGCCCCCATCCGTTGCAGTTCGGGCACATGCTGGATGCGACTCTCATAGATGGTCTCATGCACGACCGAGGCGCCCTGTGCCAGGGTCAAATAGGCGCACATGGGCTGCTGCAGGTCGGTCGGAAAGCCCGGATAGGGCAGCGTGCGAATGTCCACTGCATACAGCGGGTCGCGAGCGCGAAGGAGGATGGCGGTCTCCTCCTCCTGCACCTGCACGCCCGATTCACTTAGTTTTGACAGGAGCGCGTGCAGATGTTCGGGCACGATGCGCTCGATACGCACCTCGCCTCGCGTGATGGCGCCTGCCAGCGCGAAAGTGCCTGCCTCCAGCCGATCTGGGATTACCGTGTATTCGATGAAGGGACGCAGCTGACGCACGCCTTCGATATAGAGCGTACTGGTACCCGCGCCTTCGATACGCGCCCCGGCCGCGTTCAGAAAATTTGCCAGATTGACCACTTCAGGTTCCACCGCGGCATTCTCAATAATGGTCAATCCTTCCGCGCAGACAGCAGCCGTCATCAGCTGCTGCGTGGCGCCCGCACTGGGCACATCAAAATAGATACGTGCCCCACACAATCGGTTCGCATGGGCAACATAGAGGGTTTCCTCCTCCTGAATCTTGGCACCCAACGCACGCAATCCGTTCAGGTGAAAGTTCACTGGACGGCTCCCGATCTGGCAGCCTCCCGGATGGGGCATACGCGCATAGCCCAGTCGCGCCAGCAGCGGACCAAAAATATAAAACGAAGCCCGCATGCGATTCACCAACTTGGGGTCGGGTTGCGCGCTGGTCAGCGTGCGCGTGTAGAGGCGCACCGTGGAACCCTGCCGCTCCAACTGCACGCCCAACCCCTGTAGCAATGCCAGCATCGTGCTGACATCCTCAATCTGGGGCACATTGTGCAGCACAACTTCCCCTTCAACCAGCAGGGAGCCTGCCATCAGCGCCAGCGCAGCATTCTTACTGCCGCTGACCTCCACCGTACCGCGAAGCGGGATGCCACCCACAATCGTGTAGCTTTCCAAAGTCGTTCTCCTCCTTGCTCTTGCTGTGCGTCCTGCACTGGCACGGTCAATTATACCCACTTTTCAAGAGAGCAACAGGATGGGATTTCTTCGAACGGCCTCCCCGAAGGGGTTGACATCGTGGGGAATCGGGTATAATAACCCCCGCGTGCAGCCCGTTGGACGGGTTGCAGACGAAACCCAAAGGGGGGAGGCGAAGCGGGCGCTATGTCGCGGTCCAACTCGGCGGGCGAATGCAACTTCACGGTTCGTTTGCCGTTTTGGATTCTCGCCATAGGCGCTTGACCCTTTGAGCGTCTGCGTGCCGAAACCGACCGCGCGAAGAAACCCAAATCGCCTCCGGGGTCAGCACGGCTCCTGCCGTGTTGCACTCACGGTTCAGCCGTTCGGCTGAAACACTCTCGATCGCTGGCAGCATGAGCCAGCAACAGGAGGCAGATGATGACAAGTCGGGTTGGTTTGCTGGGGCGCCGACCTGCGCGGTCGGCAACGGGCTGGCTGGCGCCACTCGCGTCGCTCGCACGCTGGGTGCGCGACCGGGTGCTGCGTGTGCATGCCACTGCGCCCAAACACGCTGCCGTGCAGATGGCAACATCCCATATCGAGATCGATTTCGCGCCGACGAACCTGCGTCAGGACGATACGCGCGCGCTGGGCACGCACCTACTGGTTGAACTACACGGCTGCGAGCCGCGCACGCTGGAACGGGTGAGCGAGGTGGCGCACGCGCTGGTGCGCGCCGCACACGCCTCCAAAGCGCAGATCGTCAGCCACTTCTTTCACGAGTTCGAACCCTATGGCGTGTCGGGGGTGGTCGTTATCGCCGAATCGCACTATACCATCCACACCTGGCCCGAGCACCGCTACGCCGCCGTCGACCTGTTCTTCTGCTCGGAAAGCGTGGAGGCGGAGCGGGCGCTGGAGGTGCTGCGTGAGACCTTCAAGCCCGAACGGGTCGAGGTGGTGCTGGTGCGGCGTGGCGCAGCCCCGCGTGCGCCCGGTTGACTGAGGGTGGTGAATCCCCCATGGCAAAACAGGCGTCATGCCTGCCCAGCGGAGAATCGCCCGGGACGACAGAGGAACTGGCAACCGCGGTGGTCGCGTCCGAACCCGCGGAGAGCAGCGTGGGCATCGTCACGCCACAGCAGCTGACACTGCCCGACGGGCTGACCCTCGCATGTGGCGCGCGCCTGGCGCCGATCGAAGTCGCGTATGAAACCTACGGCACGCTCGCGCCCACCCGCGACAATGTAATCCTGCTCTGCCACGCACTCTCCGGCGGGGCACACGCCGCGGGCAAGCACCACCCTGACGACCGCAAGCCGGGCTGGTGGGAGCTCTATGTGGGACCGGGCAAAGCGCTGGACACCGAGCGGTTCTTCGTCATCTGCATTAATGTGCTTGCCAGCCCCTACGGCACGACCTCGCCTCTTTCGATCAATCCCGATACGGGCGAGCCGTATGGCTTGACCTTCCCCCCTGTTACTGTCAGCGACTGGGTGGAACTGGAGCGTGCGGTGCTGGATGCGCTGGGCATCGAGCAGCTCTATGCAGTGGTGGGTGGTTCGACGGGGGGCATGCGCGCTTTCGAGTGGGTGGTGCGCTATCCTGATCGCGTGCGGAAGGCGATCGTGATTGCCGCGCCCGCCCGCTCCAGCCCGATGGTAATCGCACTCAATCACATCCAGCGCCAGACCATCCTGATGGGGCTAATGCAGGGCGGTGAACAGGGGGCACAACGCGGACTTGCGCTCGCCCGCATGCTGGCACATATCTCCTACCTGTCCGAGGATGCGCTCTGGCGCAAGTTCGGACGCGAGGCGCACCCCGAACCCGACTTTTGGGGCGTCGCGTTCCAGATGGAAAGCTATCTGGAATACAAAGCCAGCACCTTCGTCAATCGCTTCGACCCCTACTGCTACCTCTATATCACACGGGCGATGGACACCTACGATTTAGCCACCACCTATGGCGCGGGCGACCTATCGCGTGCCTTGAGCCGCGTGGAAGCGGAAATACTCTTCATTAGCTTCACCTCCGACTGGCTCTTTCCGCCCAGCGGCCAGCAGGCAGCGGTGGAGGTGCTGCAAACTCTGGGCAAACGCGCCCAGCATGTGATTATCGACAGCCCCTGGGGGCACGATTCGTTCCTGGTGGAGCGTGTTAAACCGCAGCTGAAACCAGTTCTAAAGGCGTTTCTGGAGCGTGCAGACTCAGACCAAACACCGCTTCGAACTGTCGAATCACCCGCGCTTTGACTTCCGCCATCGACACGGGCATCCCTAACAGACGGCTTATGGAGGTCACGCCCCGATCGGTGATTCCGCAGGGCACAATCAGCCCGAACAGGCTCAGATCGTTGTTCACATTCAGCGCGAAGCCGTGCATGCTGACCCAGCGGGCGACCTTAATCCCGATTGCCGCAATCTTCTCGTTGCCCACCCAGACCCCGGTGTAGCCCGATACACGCCCCGCCTCGATGCCGTACTCCGCCAGCGTCCGAATCAGCACCTCCTCCAGCTGGCGCAAAAACTGGTGCAGGTCGCGCCCATACGCCCGCAGATCCAGAATCGGATAACCCACCAGTTGCCCCGGCATGTGGCAGGTTACATCACCTCCGCGATCGGTTGGGCAAACTTCTATGCCGCGCGCGGCATAAAACTCCGGCGCGAACAGCAGATGCTCCGCCTGAAACCCCTTGCCCAGCGTGATCACGGGAGGATGCTCCAGCAGCAACAGCACATCGGGGATTTCGCCCCTGAGACGCGCCTCGTGAAGACGACACTGCAGTGCATACGCTTGCCGATAGCCGACCAGCCCCAAATCCAGCGCCCAGCCTTGCAAAGGCATCGCGATTCTATTGTACCGCTTGCCTTTCGCGATTTTCAGTGCGTTTTCAGTGCGTTTTCAGTGCCCTGTCGTACACTTCCGCCAGAACCATACGCGGAGGTGTGACGAGGATGACAGCAATGACGGAGTACTATGGTGAGACATTTGAGCAAGTGTGGCGGGAGCGATTGACCGAGCAGCTGCTCCAGTTCGCCCGAAACCACGCATGGGGCTGGCTGATGCGCTGGAACAGTGCCAGCGCCTGCCCCCTGAACCAGCAGGATCTGGAGGACATCCTGAGCGAGGTAATGATTGCGACGCTGCGGTTCAAAGTGCCCGACAGTGCCAAAGATTGGGAGCCGTGCCTGATGGCGTACATCAAGCGGGTGGCACATCGTATCTATTGCCGTTTTCGCGCACGGCAACAGGCAGAGGTCTCGTTGGAGGCACTGCCACTCCACCATCAGCCGCGGGGGTCTCTGGATGATGTTTGTGCGCCCGAGGATGAGGCATGCCTTCAAGCGGTGGCGCAGGGATTACAGAGCATGCCACGCCATCACGCGCTGGCGTTCCTGCTCCATCTGGACGCCGATCTTGCGGAGGCGGTGCTGGACGCTGGTGGAGCGAGTCTGGAGCAACACTTAACCTGCGCAGAGATTCGGCAGCTGATTGAGCGAGCACCTCTGCGCGACCGCGAGATTGCCGAGCTGCTGGGGCTGACACCCCGCGCCATTATCCGCGCACGCCAGCATGCCCGCGAACGGCTTCGCACCTGCCTGGAGAATCTGGCAAATTTACGGGGCGAATCGGGAACATGAGGGGATGCAAATGGGTTAAAATAGGACGGCGCATCCCTGAAAGGGAGTGTTTCTGCATAGGAAAAGCCCACGCCGCGGGTACATTCAGGGATTCCGCTGCATTAAATAGCATGGAGCCTGGACAGAGTGAAAGCGAGCAAGACGGAACGCCTTGCTGATGCCTTCCTCACAGAGCGAGAACACGCTCACGGGTTCCCCAATCTAAAGAACGGAGGTCTAACAATGAATCGGCGAAACTTTTGGAGTATCGGGCTTGTCGTGAGCGCGCTCTTTGCGTCGCTCTGGGCGCCAGCAACGGCGCAAAATGTTCGGTGTTGTTCGTTCCGTGTTCGGCATAACTTCAGGGTATGTCTGGACAACTGTCGCGTCCAAGCAGTGCAATGGTCCTGGTTCACTCGAGCGTCCGCATGGAATCCACTAACCACCAACACGAATAGCGGCACCGCGCTCTACCCAATTCCAAGTACCGACACGAAGTGTGCGAATGTTGTGGTGGGTCAGGACTGCGCCTTCGCCATCGCCTGTGCACGATTTCAGGTAGACCCGATTCCGGGCACAAACTGCATCCAGGGGTTGCACGAGGCTTTCGGGCGCGCCTGTGTGCGGTGCAGAAGGTTTGGCGCCTTAGCCATTGCCCAATCACACCTTACCATCCTGTGCGGTACACCAGGCGCCACCGGTCTTATCCGGTGGCAGCCTGCACTGGATGATGTGGTGGGTGGCGAGTGTGGAGTACGGAACCATGACCCAGTAACTTTACACCTGCGCAATCCTGCCACCGGTGAGACACGCGAGGTAGTGCTGTTCGACTTGCGAGCCAGCGGCTTCAACTGGGAATACCAAGATGTGGACGGCGACGGCTGGGGAGATAGTGCCCGGATAATCCGAGATGGTCCACCCCCTCGCAGGGGACATGTTACTCTCATAAAAATGCATGGGTGGTCCGGGCAGCAGTCCCGCTTGCACCTGGTTCACCAGGACGGCATCGTGGTCGAATCGGAGAACAGCGGCGAGTTCGCCAGCTTGCCCTGGCCTCGAGTGGGCGAGCCTGTTCCGCCCGAGATCCCCGTGCCGGCAACCTTTGACCTGCCCGTCGAGACGCCCGCCGGCTGGGTTCTGGAAGAGGTCGTAATGGGTGGCGACGGTGAATCGGGCGGCACTCCTCCACCACAAGGCGATGTCAACGGCGACGGCTGCGTCGACGATGCCGACCTGCTCATCGTGCTGTTTGCCTTTGGCACCAGCGATCCTGCCGCTGATGTGAACGGTGACGGCATTGTCGATGACGCCGACCTGCTGATCGTGCTGTTCAACTTCGGTCAAGGCTGCTAAACAAGCCCTGCCGTGCCTGCCAATCCCCCTCCTTCCGCGGAAGGAGGGGGATTTTCAAGGTATAATAGCAAGCACGGAGTGTTTACGATCATGAACCGTTCGAAAGGATATTGGCTTGGTATCGCCGTGGCGATTCTGTGGGCGGTGGCTTGTGCCCAACAGAATGTATCCATCACGCTCAGCTTGTTCAATCCCGCTGTGCCTGAGTACCAGATGCAGGTGGTCAATAACAACGGTTCGGGCTGGGCGGTGGATCAGCTCCATGTGCTGTATAGTACGGCGAATGTGCTGCAGGCGACCTTTGTGCCCAGTGGCTGGGCAGCCTTCCCTGATGTACCGTGGGACGCTATTCCGAAAGCGCTCCGCTTCCAGGCGAACACCGTTAGCGACCGCATCCCCCCTGGTGGCAATCGCACCTTCCGCTTCAAAATGAATACGAAAACCCCTGTCGAAGACTTTTATATCCAGTTTCGGGTGGTGCAAGGCACACAAACCCAGGAATATGTGGTGCGGGTTAAGATTTTGCAGGTGCTGGACACACCCAAGGACTCGGCGCAAACGCAGCAGTTAAATGTACCGACCCCAGGTGGGGGCTTGCAGCAGCTCACCCGCCTACGGTTCCGCGCCGCCTTTCCCATCCCCACCCTGCGCTATGACCTCACCACCATCGATTCGGAGGGGCTGCTGCGCGACCAGGCGCAGTATCCACCCGCGCCTATCCCGCCACCGCCCCATCTGGACCACTTCTTCGTGGGTGCGGTCGAGCGTCAGATCGATGCGGAAGGGGTCATTCCCGGCACCTACTGGACGATTTGTGATGAGATCGCCCAGTGGAATGGAGGGGCGACCGGTACTTTCGATTTACGCTGGGAACGGGACACCACACCCGTTCGACGCCCCTCCGCCTGCTGGCAGTTTTATCCGTCGCTGCGCACGGCTGATGGGCGGCGGTTCGTGCGCTTCCGCATCACGAACTGCGGGACCGTGCCCTTCTCCGGAATTCTGCTGCTGTATCTGCGTGGTGACCGCCTGCTCAACTGCGGAGCGGAATTGCTTGGCTGGCCCGAGCAGTTCCCTCCCGATGTGACGACCCCGATTTCGCTGTCGGTGGGCGCGTCCCAGCAGTTTGATCTGGTCATTCCTGCCGAGGTGCCTCCCCATCGCTTTTTCTACGGCGCGTTAGACATGCAGTTTGGGCGGGAGCCACTGACATTGCTCCGTTTCGCGCATCAGGAATCGGATGCGCCCCTGCTCATTGGGCTGCTGGCGAATAACGGGGCAGGACGCCCTGTTGAAGTGGAGGTCTCTAACCCTGCTACCACTCTCAGTATCACTTTCGCTGCGCGTGCTGATGCAGAGGGTATCTGGCGCATTCCTCTTGATCCGTCCACCGGCTTCGCCTTTTTCAACGATGCGGGTTTCTATCTGCCCGTCTGGCAGGTGCGGGTCAAACCGCAGGGCGCGCTTTCACGCACTTTCCGCAATGTGCTGGTGCCAGGGGGCGATACAATAGACCCCTATCTACGTATGGCACTGGTGCTGGGCGATGTGAATGGCGACGACTGCATTGATGACGCCGACCTGCTCGCGGTACTGTTCGCCTTTGGGCAGACGGGCGACTTACCCGAAGATCTGAATGGGGATGGCGTAGTGGACGACGCCGACCTGCTAATGGTGTTGTTCAATTTTGGCGGCGGGTGTTAGGAAATTGTTTGCTTTATGCCACCCGTTGGGGTATAATTGCCTTTAAGGAGGCATATATAGCGTGCGCAGTCGCAGGGCGACGGTGGCGTTCATGCATCCCAGCGAGGAGGCGTTCGCACGCCTGCTCGATTACTACCGCATCCGCTGGGAGTATGAGCCGCGCACTTTCGTGCTTCGCACCGACGAGCAAGGAAATCCGAAGGAGTCGTTCACGCCCGATTTCTACCTGCCCGACTACGACCTCTATATCGAGCTAACGGTGCGTCGGGCAAACCTCAATCGTCGCAAGCGGCGCAAAATCGCGCTGCTACAATCGCTCTATCCCGACATCCGCATCAAACTGATGAGTGCACGCGACTTTGAGCGGCTGATGCTCAAGTACGGCGTGCACTGGCGTGAACACCTGAACGAAGCCGATCCCGTGTGAGCGGCGAGTAGCTGGTGGCGGGCATGCCAAGGCTACCCGCTGCCACTCATTTGCTACTCGCCTGACACAGAACGAGGGCGCATCGTTGCGGTGGGCGCGTCGATGATCGCCTGTGGTGGCGCGTATACAAACACATGCTCGCCCACCTTCTCCACACTGCCCTCGATCGCATAGACGACCCCGTTCAGGAAGTCGATCACGCGCTCGCGCGTCGGTTGCGGCGTCGACGCCAGATTGATAATCTGCTGAACGCCGCTTTTCAGCCCATCGGCGATCAGGCGAGCATCTTCGAGGCTGTGCACCTCGCGCCGCACGCAGACATGATAGGGGTGGAATCGGCGATAGCGCCCACCCGACTCATAGGGCAGCTCGTCCAGCGCCTCGTCCTCCACACGGCTGAACCAGTTGCGCAGGCGTGTCCAAAGCCCCACGCGCTCCTCCTGTTCCGGCTCATCGTAATAGTAATGGCTCATCTTGGTCCCTCCCTGTGCTGGGTATGGCACGGGCATCCAGCCCATGCGCTATGTCCGCGCTCCGAACAGCGCGGTGCCGATACGCAGCAGATTGCTGCCCTCTTCCAGCGCGATTTCGAAGTCGTGGCTCATGCCCATCGAGAGCCAGCGACGGTGCGGTTCGGGCAGCTGTTCGAACAGCTGCCTCAAGGTGCGGAACGCCTGCCGAATACGCGACTCATCCGTGGTCAACGGCGCGATGCCCATCAGCCCCTGCAGCGACAGGTTCGGCTGTTGACTCACCGCCTCCGCCAGTGCCAGCGTTTGCTCGGGCAAGACCCCAGCGCGGGTCGCCTCGTCCGACAGGCGCACCTCAATCAGCACCGGTTGCACCATCCCCTTGTTCGACGCGACACGCTGTATCTCCTGCATTAAGGATACCCTATCCACAACATGTAGGAGATGGAATCGCCCGACCACATATTTCACCTTGTTGGTCTGCAGGTGCCCGATGAAGTGCCACTCGATATCGGGGGGTAGCAGGGGCAGTTTTTCACGCGCTTCCTGCCAGTAGTTCTCACCGAAGGCACGTAGCCCGCAGGCATACGCTTCGCGAATGCGCTCGACCGGCACACCCTTGCTCACCGCCACAAGTCGAACACTTTGCGGGTCGCGCCCGATGCGCTGGCACACCGATTCGATACGCTCCTGCAGGGCGAACAGGTTAGCCTGAATGGTGCTCATGCGTCTGGTGCTCAAGCGCGTGCTGAGCTGCCTCGGCGTACGCCTCCTCCAGACTGCCACTCTTGTGCTTTTTGGCGAGCTGCTCCAGCCGCCCCGTCTCCATGAACCAGACGCGCTCCGCAATATTGGTCGCGTGGTCGGCAATGCGTTCCAGATAGTGCGCCACCAGCAGCAGCCAGGAGGCAGCCGTCACATATTCGGGATGTTGACGCATGGTGTCCTGCAGCTGGGTGCGAATCTGCCGATAGAGTGTGTCCACTTCATCATCCTGCTGACATACATGGAGCGCCAGTTGCAGGTCGCGCTTCACGAACGCTTCGATGCTGTCCAGCAGCATCCGACGCGCTGCACTGGCAAGGCGCGGGATGTCCACCAGTTGGGTCACCTTCGGCTCATCCTGAATCTTGCGCGCCGCTTTGGCGACATCGACCGCATAGTCGCCGATGCGCTCAATATCGGTAATCATTTTCATGATGGTGCCAATCACGCGCAAGTCGCTCGCCATTGGCTGCTGCAAAGCGAGCAGGCGTAGGCAGTGCGTTTCGATGTCCACATCGATCTGGTCCACCTCGTCATCGCGCAGCAGCACCGTTTCCGCACGCTTCATATCGCCTCGCATGAGCGCCTCCACTGCGTCGGCGACCATCCCCTCCGCAATGCTCGCCATCGCCAGCACCTTCGTCTCCAAGCTTTTCAGCTCCGCATCAAACGCTTGCCGTGTCATCATCCCGACGGGGATTATACCTGTTGCGCCGGTTTCACCCCGTGGGCACCCTATGGGACGGGTACAATAGAGGTGTCGTGGGCGAGGCGCGTGAGGAGTGCGGGCTGTTCGGTATCTATGCCCCCGGCGAGGACGCAGCGCGGCTGACCTATTTCGGGCTGTTCGCGCTTCAACATCGTGGGCAGGAAAGCGCGGGGATTGCCGTCTCCGACGGCAAAACGGTGCGCATGTATAAAGACCTGGGGCTGGTCACGCGCGTGTTCACTGAACCAATCTTGCAGAATCTGCGCGGGCATATCGCCGTGGGACACACCCGCTACTCAACCACCGGCTCATCGACCATCCGCAATGTGCAGCCCCTTGCATGCCCCACGCTGGATGGCAATATCGCGATTGCGCATAACGGCAATCTGGTGAATGCGCACCGATTGCGCACGGCGATGGAGGCGGAAGGGGAAGCTTTTGAGACCACGAACGATTCCGAGGTCATCCTGCGCCTGATTGCCCGCGCCTATCGGGGCGATATAGTGGACGCGATTCGGGCGATGATGCAGCAGGTGCGCGGCGCCTACTCACTGGCGATTCTAACCCCCACGCAGCTGATTGGCGTGCGCGACCCGTTCGGCATCCGCCCGCTCTGTCTGGGACGGCTGGGCGAGGCGTGGGTGCTGGCATCGGAAACCTGCGCACTGCCCCCGGTGGGCGCACAGCTCATTCGCGAAGTGGAACCGGGCGAGATCGTGATAATCGATGCGAACGGGCTGCGCTCCGTTCAGGGCGTGCCGCGTCAGCGGGACGCACTCTGCATGTTCGAAATAATCTACTTTGCGCGCCCCGACAGCCACCTCTATGGCAAGCTGATTTACGAGGTGCGCCGGCGGATGGGCATGGAGCTGGCGCGAGAACATCCTGCCGATGCCGATCTGGTAATCCCCATCCCCGATTCGGGCGTGCCTGCCGCGGTCGGCTATGCCCAGCAGTCGGGCATCCCCTATGGCGAGGGACTGATCAAG
>Ga0101943_1001615_pt1 | contig 18206 bp, 20 predicted proteins | sample DewCreD2012metaG_5_FD_75244 | JGI IMG/M metagenome (GOLD analysis project Ga0101943, IMG submission 75244) | Hot spring sediment bacterial and archeal communities from British Columbia, Canada, to study Microbial Dark Matter (Phase II) - Dewar... ... | reverse complement strand
TGCCCGGCTGCCGGCCGCGGCGTGCCGCCGCCCTGCTGAGCACGGGCGCTCCGCGGCGCGGCACCCTCCCGAGGCGCCGCGCCGGCCTCCCGCCGGCCGCGCCGGGACCGTAAGACGCTCGACCAGGCGCGCCCGATCGGACGCCGGCGCTGCGGCCACAGCGGCCAGCAGCCAGCGGGCGCCACGGTAGGCCAGCACCGCCGGCGGGTCTGGCGGTCGCCCCAGCCGGTCCTGAAACGCCTGGCGGAAGGCCGCCTCGTCCGTGGCGACGGCATCCAGGCAGAAGGCCTCGGTCAGACCCGGCGCGCTCTGGCCCAGCGGGGCGCCGGCACAGGGGGGCAGGAAGACCACCGACCAGCCAGGCCAGCGCTGTCGCACCGCGCTGGCCACGGCCAGAAGATCGGCCAGATCCCCGTCCAGCACGATGGCGTCCGCTTCCCACGACGTCGCTGTCCCCGGCCACGCGGCGGGCTGCGCCTGGCGAACCCGCCGGCCGGCGGCCGCCAGACCCGCTGCGGCCGCCTGGGCCAGCCCCGCGTCGGTCGTCAGCACCAGCAGTGGTCCGGGATGAGCGGCGGCGAGCCGCTGCACACCCTGCGTCACGGCGGCCGGCGCCGGCCCCAGGCTGACAACATAGCCCGCCCCGGCCTGCACCGTCGCCGGGCTCAGGATGGCCGGCGTGGCCAGCACCAGTCGCTCGCGGGCGTAGACGGGGGCCGCCCCCGCCACCGCCCGCTCGGAGAGATGGCCCACCACCCCCACCACCGCCGGGTCGGCGGCCAGTTCGCGGGCCCGGGCGGCCGCCTCCGCCGGGTCGTTGGCGTCGTCCAGCGAGACCCAGAGCACCGGCCGCCCGTTCACCCCACCGGCCCGGTTCACCTCGGCCACCGCCAGACGCACCGCCGTATGGACGGCGTAGGCCAGGTCGCCCGGATAGCCGCTGAACGGCGCCACCACCCCGATCTTGACCACCCCATCCGTCCGTGCCTGGCAGCCCAGCAGCCCGAGCGCCAGCACCGCCAGCAGTGCGCCAGCGCGGCGGCCAGTTCCGCCCACGTCGCCCCTGCCCTCCGACACGGTCAGTCTGTGGCCGGGGCGCTCGGGCCCGGCCGCCAGCGCAGGTTGGGCCGGCGGGCGGCGGTGACCTCGTCGAGCCGACGGACCGGCGTGTGGTGCGGTGCCGTCTTGACCACCTCGGGCGTCTCCTCGGCCTCCCGGGCGATCTGGAGCATCGCCGCCGCGAAGGCGTCGAGCGCGCCGTGCTCCTCGCCGAACACTGCCCCGCCACCTCCGGGAACGTCCGCACCGAGACCGTCCTCGCGCTCGCCCGCGAGGTGCCCGACTTCTACCTCCCCTTCGCCTCCATCGACCCGAACACCGACCCACAGCCCGCCCGGCTCCTGCGCCGCTACCTCGACGAGGGGCCCGTCCGCGGGCTCAAGCTGTACCCGTCCTACCAGTTCGTCTACCCGAACGACCGCCGGCTCTACCCCGTCTACGAAGTGTGCGCCGAGGCCGGCATCCCCGTCCTCCTCCACATCGGCAGCTCCGTCATCCCCGGCACCCGCCTCAAGTACTGCGACCCCATCCACCTCGACGACGTCGCCGTCGACTTCCCCGAACTCACGATCGTCATGGCCCACGGCGGCCGCGGACTCTGGTACGACACCTGCGCCCTCCTCGCCCGCCAGCACCCGAACGTCTACATCGACGTCGCCGGGCTCGTGCCCGGCCGGCTCCTCGAGTTCTTCCCCGACCTCCCCCGCCTCGCCGACAAGTTCGTCTTCGGCAGCGACTGGCCCGCCATGCCGAAGAGCGTCGCTCACAACGCCCGCGCGATCGCAGAGCTCGGCCTCTCGCCCGAGGCCACCGCCAAGATCCTCTACGACAACGCCGCCCGCATCCTCCGGCTCGCCCCGACCGACCCGCCGGCCGGTCCCACCGCCGGCCCCCAGGGCCGCTAGCCCATGGCGCGGCGGCCGCCGCACACGACCCGCGAACCCCGACCGCACCGGCGAGCCGAAGGACCCGCCCGGGACGGACCGCCAGAGCCCGTCGTGCTCGAAGGCGCACTCGTGCTCACCCTCGACGACGTCGGGACGAGCGGCGAGCTCGCCGTCGCCGTCGCCGACGGCCGCATCGCCGCGGTCGGCGAGCCGGGCGAGCTCCGGCGCCGCTTCCCCGCCGCACCCCGCATCGACTGCTCCGGCCGCATCCTCCTGCCCGGACTCGTCAACGCCCACCTGCACCCCGAACTCCACATCCTCAAAGGCGCCGTCGAGGAGCTCGACCTCCACGACTGGAACGACGCCGCCCACTTCGACGAGGCGCTCGCCTTCCTCTCCTCACCCGAAGGACGCTGGATCCAGCAGGCCGCCATCCACGCCGCGCTCGCCGACTGCCTGCTCACCGGCACCACCTGCGTCGCCACCTACGGCGTCACCGCCGGGTCCGACGAGACCGCCGCGACCGCGCTCGCCCGCCTCGGGCTCCGCGGATTCACCACCGTCCGCGACCCGTCCTTCGCCCCCGTCACCCCCGACGGGTCCCCCGCGCCCGACCGGCTCTACCGCCTCCACGCCGAAGAAGCGCTCACGCCCGCCGAGCTCGAGGCCGCCGCCCGCGCCCACGCCCGCGGCGAACGCATCGTCATGCACGCCGCCGAGACCGAACACCGCATCGGCATCGTCCGCGAACGGTTCGGCACGACCACCGTCCGCCTGCTCGAACGCTACGGACTCCTCTCCCCACGCGTCCTCCTCTCCCACGCGCTCTACCTCGACGCCGAAGAACGCGCACTCCTCGCCCGCTACGGCGTCGCCGTCGTCAGCTCGCCCTCCGCCGAGATGAAACTCTCCGACGGGATCGCGCCCGTCGCCGACTACACCCACCGCGGCGTCACCGTCGCGCTCGGCACCGACTCCGCCGTCTGCAACAACAGCAACGACCTCTTCCTCGAAATGCGCCAGCTCGGACTCAGCCAGAAGCTCCGCTACGGCGCCGACGCGCTCCCCGCCGAACAGATCGTCCGGATCGCCACCCGGAACGGCGCCCGCGCGCTCGGCGCCGGCCACACCGCCGGCACCCTGGAACCCGGCCGCGCCGCCGACCTCATCCTCGTCGACACCGCGAACCCCCGGCTCCGACCCCTCGTCCACCGGCACGGCTACTCGAACGTCGCCGCGAACCTCGTCTACGCCGCCACCGGCCAGGACGTCACCGACGTGATGATCGCCGGCCGCTGGGTCGTCCGCGACCGCCGGCTCCTCACCGCCGACGCGACCGAGATCTGGGACGAACTCGAACGCGCCGCCACCGCCCTCTACGACCGGATCCTCTAGACCATGCCGAACACCACGCCCGAGACGCCCGACCGGCTCCCCGTCCTGCCGATGCGCAGCACGATCGTCTTCCCGCTCGGCGTCCTCAGCGTCCAGATCGGCATGCGGCCCACCCTCGACATGCTCGCCGCCCACCCGGAACCCGTCCTCCTCGTCGCCGCCGTCGTCGCGCCCGGCCAGCCCGCCGAGCCGATCAACCCCCACGACCTCCAGAAGATCGGCGTGCTCGCCCGGCTCGCCGACCGGCTCAACCTCCCCGGCGGCACCGTCCAGGTGACCCTCCAAGGCATCCGCCGCATCCGGCTCGCCTCCGTCGAGCACGACGCCGGCTACCACGCCCGCATCGAGCCGGCCACCGAGACGCCCGCGCCCGAAGACGTCGCCCGCGACCTCATCGCCCGCACCCTCACCACCCTCGACGCGCTCGCCGCCGAGATCGAACGCATCTCCACCGAGGTGCCCCTCATCCTCCGCATGAACGTCGCCGACCCCGGCCGCTTCGCCGACCTCGTCGCCACGCTCGCGAACTTCAGCCCGGGCAGCAAAGACCAGGTGCTCCAACGGCTCGACATCGCCGACCGGCTCCGCTACGTGCTCGACGAGCTCGAACGCCAGCTCCGCCGCGTCCGCCACGTCGAAGAGGCCGACCGGCGCGCCGAACGCACCGAGGCCGCCGGCCCGCCCGCCGAACGCGCCGCCGAGCTCCGCCAGCGCATCAAGATGCTCCAGGCCGAGCTCGGCGAGGTCGACCCGGTCGAACACGAGGCCATCGAATGGCTCCGCCGCATCGACGCCGCCCACCTCCCGCCCGAGGTCGCCGCCCAGGCCCGCACCGAAGTCGAACACCTCCGCACCCTGCCGCCCACCGCCACGGAAACGGGCGAGATCCGCAGCTACCTCGACTGGATCCTCCACCTCCCCTGGGACCAACGCGCCACGCCCGGGCCCGCCGCCATCGACCTCGAACGCGTCCGCCGCGCCATGGACGAGGACCTGCTCGACCTCGACGAGCCCAAAGACCGCCTCCTCGACTACCTCGCCGTCGGCCGGGTGGTGCCCGAGCGCGTGGCCGAGATCGTGGCCGGCGTGGCCGAGGGCTGCCGTCGGGCCGGCTGCGCGCTCCTCGGCGGCGAGACCGCCGAGCACCCCGGCGTCATGGAGCCCGACGCGTTCGACCTCGCCGGGTTCTGCGTCGGCGTCGTGGAGGAGGACGAGCTGCTCGGGCCGCACCGCGTGCGCGAGGGCGACGCGCTCGTCGGCCTGCGCGCGAGCGGCCTGCACGCGAACGGCTACTCGCTCGTGCGCCGGGCGCTCCTGGAGGAGGCGGGGTACCGGCTCGAGGACGAGCTGCCGCGGCTCGGGCGCTCGCTCGCCGAGGAGCTGCTCGAGCCGACGCGGATCTACGCGCCGGTGGTGCTCGCGCTCGCGCGCGAGGGGCTCGTGCACGCCGCGGCCCACGTCACCGGCGGCGGGCTTCCTGAGAACCTGCCGCGCGTGCTCCCCGAGGGTCTCGGCGCCGAGGTCCGCTCGGGCTCGTGGCCGGTGCCGCCGATCTTCGACCTGGTGCGCGAGGCATCGGGCGCGAGCGAGGAGGACATGCGCGCCACCTTCAACCTCGGGGTCGGCATGGTGCTCGTCGTGCCCGCCGAGCGCGCCGCCGAGGTGCGTGAGCGCGCCGCCGGGGCCGGCACCCCCGCCGACCTCATCGGCTCGGTCCGTCCCGGCGCCGGCCTCACCTGGGCCTCCTGACCTGGAGCGCACGGGCTCTGGCCCACGGTGCGCAAGACCGCAACCGCCGGGCGTATGATCGATCGAGGTGCGGGATGGGGTCGCGCGTCGGAGGCATCTCCGTCGGGATCGCCGTGTGGGCGTGCCTCCTCACGGCAGCGTGTGCGGGTGCGCCCGGGTCGAGCGCGGAGCCGAGGTCGGGGTCGGCCCTCGTCCTTTCGGACGAGGAGGAGGCGGCGCTCGTCGCGAAGGCGGAGGAGCTCGCGTTGTTCGACGGCGAGGCCCCGCCGACGCGCGTCGAGGTGGTCCTCACCACGCCGGGCGCGTTGAAGGCAGCGCCGTCCTTCGGTGACCCCGGGCCGCGGTTCCCGGCGCCCGACGATGCCGACGTGTTCCTGGTCGTCATGGAGGGGCGGTTCGTCGGTCGCCTCGCGAAGGTCCCGGAGGGCGAGGATGTCCCGAAGGGGACGACGCTGTGGTTCGTCATGGACCGCACCAGCCTCCAGCTCGTCGCCTGGGGGATCGGCGAGGAGCCGATCGACCCCGCGGCGTTCGGGAGCCCCCAGCCGCTCGAGGTGGCGACCCCCATCGTCCTCGAAGGAACGCCATCGCCCGCGTGAACCTCTCGGGATCGCGGCCTCCAAGCCCGATGACCGGAGCCGGGGTATCATCGCCGAGCACCCATGGCCGGGAGGGTCCGCGTCGTCGTGTCGGCGTTCGCGGCGGGCATCGTCCTGCTCGCCGCCTGCACGTCGGGCCCCGCCGGCCCGTCGCCCTCACCGCGGCCCGCCGGTGCCTCGCCCTCACCGCGGTCGTCCCCGACGAGGAGCGCATCGGCCGGGTCGGTGACCCAGGTCACCCCTCGACGGCTCCCGCCCGACGCGAGCTCGGTGAGCGTCGGCCATCGGTTGTTCGTGGCGACCGAGTCGGGCGTGACCGCCTACCGGCTGCCGTGCCCGGAGAGCGGCTGCCGCGCGCTCGGTCGGCTCGAGGTGCCGGACCCGCTCATCGCGGGCTACCCACGCCCCGGCCACGCGCAGCCGGCCAACACGTTCCGCATCGGTCTGGTGGGCCGCACGCTCTTCGTGGTGGCCGAGGTCTACCTGGGTGAGGGGTCGGGGATCTTCGCCGGCCGGGTCCTCGCCTTCGATCCCGGGTGTGCCCTGCCCTGTCGCCCGATGTGGTGGACACCGCCCGGCCGAGGGCTCGAGCTGCCGGCCGTCCACGGCCGGTGGACCTACGTGGGGGCGAGCACTGGTCTTGCCGCGTACGAGCGCTGCCCGAGGGACGGCGCGGTCTGTCGGCCGGCGTGGACGGCGCCGATGAACACCCGCAGCGGGCTCATGCGCATGCACACGCCCGTCGTGCACGGGCGGTACGTGCTGGCGCTCACGACGGGGTGCACCTGCGGCGGCGATGGCGATGCGCCCATGCTCGCCGCCTTCCCGAGCCGGTGCGAGGGGACGTGCCGGCCGCTGTGGTCGGCGCGCCTGCCGGGTGGGTTCGCCGAGGGTCCCGCGGTGTGCGGGGGCTCGGTCTACGCCTCGGGCGGCGGGGGCGTGCTCCGCTTCCCGCTCTCGTGCTTCGGTACCTGCCGGCCGACCGCGCGGTTCCTCTACCCGGCCCCGGCGTTCCCGCGGACGCCGGTGCCGATCGGCGGCTACCTGCTCGCACCGACCAACTCGCCGAACCGGGTCCTCGCGTTCGAGGCGACCTGCTCGGGCCGCTGCGAGCCGGTCGCGACCTGGCGCGCGCCCGGTCCGCTGCGGACGGCCGTCGAGGCCGAGGGGAGCCTCCTCGTCCTGTCCGGACGGAGCGTGAGCCTCCTGCCTCCGCCGCGGTCGGGGAGGGGCTGGGGGCCCTCGATGACCCGGGATCTGCCGAGGGTGGCCGAGACCGTGACCCTCGAGGACGGCGTCGCGCTCGTGGGTGGCGACGGCTGGACGAGGGCGCTGCGCCTGCCGTGACGCGCGCGGGCTTCCCGCGGCGGGCTACGTGAGCCTCGGCCGCCTCCGGCTGGCTGGCACGGGGCGGGGGAGTCCGAGCGGCCACCCGAAACCGCCCATCGGGCCGGTACCGCACGGGCGCGGTGTGCCGATACCTTGACACGGACGATGCAGACCGCAACCGCCACGAGCGTGCTCGTCGTCGACGACGAGCCCCAGGTCGTTTGGATGCTGCGGTTCAGCCTCGAGGCCGAGGGATACCGCACCCTCGAGGCGCGCGACGGGCGAGCGGCCCTCGAGGAGATCCGGCAGCGCCGGCCCGACCTCGTCCTCCTCGACGTCATGATGCCGGTGATGGACGGCTGGAGCGTGCTCGAGGAGCTCCAGGTCCTGCCCGAGGAGGAGCGCCCGCGCGTGGTCGTGGTCTCGGCCCGGGCGAGCCTGCGGGACCGCGCCAAGGCCGCCGAGCTCGGCGCCGACGCCTTCGTGGCCAAGCCCTTCAACGTCGAGGACCTGCTCGACGTGCTCCGCACCCTCGACCGCCCGGCTTGACGCCCCCCCGGGGGGGTATCATCCGAGCGAAAGGCGGCCTGGCCGCGTGAGGAGCGCTCGGTATGAGGCGTGCGCTGGCCCTGACCCTCCTGCTGGTTGCCCTCGCGCCGGTGGCGTGCGGCCGAGCTGCGGGTGGTGCCGGAGAGCCCGGCCCCCGGAGCGGGGACGCGGGCAGCACCGGAACGGTGCCGTGGTGGGAACACCCGGAGGACTTCCCCGACCACGACTACGAGCAGGCTGCAGCGATGGCGATCGGCCCCTGCCCCGAGGGGCGCGTCGTGGAGGTCCACGAGTGGGAGGACGGCGCGGCGGTGATGCGGGAGTGGGAGAGCGTCGCGCCGCCGGAGGCCGTGGACGCCGCGGAGCGCCATCCGTTGGCAGCGGCACCCCGAGCGGTCGACATCTGGCTCGTAGAGCTCAGCGACCCGGAGGCCCTGCTCGCTTCCTTGGTCGATCCCGATCCGACGGAGGTCCCTCCGTACTCCTCCGTCCGAGCGCAGTGCTCGGAGGTGAAGCCGGGACAGCTCGCCCTGGTCAGCAGGGACATCTTCATCCTCGAGAAGAGTGGCGCCCTGCTGCAGGCGGTGATCGGGTCCGGGTCTGTTGAGAAGGAGGCCGCGTGAGTCGGAACGGAGCCGACCCGGCGGTGTGGGCACGGCTCGTTCTTCCGGCGAGCGCACACGGCATCCACAAGGGCGGTCTGGGGAACGACGCCTACTTCATGGCGCAGAACTACATGCACGTGCTGAACATCCGGGTCAAGGTCCTATGACACCGATGCGTGGATCGGTCGTAAGCATCGCCGTCGCCGTGAGCGTCGCGGTCGCTGCAACGAGCTGCGTCCGTGAGCCTCCACCGCCGGAGCCGCCGGTCCCGACCCTCCCGCAAGCGGTGGGGCTCGCCGGGTACGGCGACGCGCTTTCCCCGGCCGGCTTCCTCGTGGAGGAGCGTGGGTGCGTGTTCCTCGAGACCGGCGGAGGCCGCCGCTGGGCCATCATCTGGCCTCCTGGTTCCACCGCCGCATGGACGAACCAGGAACTGGCGATCCTCGATGCAGATGGGCACGTGTTCGCCGTGGTGGGTGAGCGGGTCGTGTTGGGTGGGCAGCGCCTGCAAGCCCGCTACGCCGCGGAACACAGCCGGCCCGACGCGATGCGCCTCTGCGGAGGAGCGTCGCGGTACTGGCTCGCCTCGCCGGAGAAGCCCGCCGCCCAACCCTGATCGGGATCGGACGGATCCAGCACGAGGGTCTCGAACCACAGCTCAGTGCGGGAAGCGCTGGTGTTCCTTCGGCACCACCGTCGTGCCGACGGCCCGGCAGGTGAGGATCGGCTCGTCGAGGAACTCCGCGGCCGACTCCGAGATGTCGGGGCGGGCCCGTCCGACCTTCCACACCTCGAACTCGCACGTGCGCGAGGTGTTGCCGACCTTCACCATCCGGCCCCTGGCCTCGATCCAGTCCCCGGCGTACAGCGGCGCGAGGAACTCGACCGACTCGTAGGCGCGGAACAGGCCCTCGTCGCCGTCGTAGCGCATGGCGAGCTCGGTGATGAGGTCGCCGATGATCTCCAGCTGCCGCGCGCCGGCCACGAGGCCGCCACCGTAGTGGGCGTCCTCGGAGCCGAGGCGGAGACGGATGAACGCGGTGGGCAGCTCGTCACTCATGGAACACCTCCCGTGGGACGCGTCCCGGCCGCTCAGCCGGGTACGACCTTGCCGAACCGGACGCCCCGGCGCGGGACCCGCGCGAGCGATCCGTCCTTCCTGCGGACCACGTAGGTCTCGGCCTCCTCGTCGTAGTACTCGAGGACGCCGACCGCCTCGCCGACGAAGCCGTTCGGCAGCTCGAACTGGAACGAGACGCGCTTGCCGACGTCGGTGGGCGAGACCAGGTTCCGTGGCTCCATGGGCCCGTAAGCCTATCCGACCGCTCAGCGGGGCAGCGCGCGCAGGCGCTCGGGGTCCTCGAGCAGGTCCACGAGCGCTCCGAAGGCCCGGCCGGCGGTGGCCCCGTCGAGGAGGCGGTGGTCGAAGGTGAGGCTGAGCGTGCAGGCGGGGCGGGCCTCGACCCGTCCGCCGACGACGAGCGCGCGGGGCTCGATGACGCCGAGGGCGACGATCGCGCCCTGTGGGGGGTTGAGGATCGGCGTGCCGGCCTCCGATCCGTACGAGCCGGTGTTCGTGACGGTGATCGTGCCGCCGGCCATCTCGGCGGGAACGAGCGCGCCGGCGCGGGCGGCCTCGGCGAGGCGCGCGATCTCGCCGGCGACGGCGGTGATGCCGAGGGAGCCGACGTCGCGCACGACCGGGACCAGGAGCCCGCGCTCCGTGTCGGTGGCGATGCCGACGTGGACCCTGCGGTGCAGGTGGATCTCGCCGAGGTCGGCCCGGTACGAGCCGTTCAGCCAGGGGTGGTCGCGGCAGACCTCGGCGAGGGCGCGGACGAGGATCGGCAGGGGCGAGAGGCCGAGCTCGGCGCGGAAGGCCTCGAGGGCGGTGCAGTCCACCGTGCGCCAGGTCGTGACCTGCGGGACCTCGCGGATCACGCGGGTGAGGTTCTCGGCGATGGCGCGTCGGACGGGCGAGATCGGCACGACCTCGACGTCGGCCGCGGCGAGGGCCTCCTGCGAAGGCCCGGCCTCGCGCGCGACGGCCCTCGCCGTGGCCTCGACGTCCTCGCGGGTGATCCGCCCGCCGGGGCCGGTGCCGCGCACGGCGGCGAGGTCCACCCCGAGCCGCTTGGCGAGCGCGCGGACGGCCGGGGTGCTAGGGGCGGGGGCGCGGACAGCCCCGCCCTCCTCGGCGACCTCGAACGTGGCGAGGGGTGCCCCGACGTGGACGGTCTCTCCGGGCTCGGCGTGGAGGGCCGTGACGCGGCCGGCGATCGGCGAGGGGATCTCGACGACGGCCTTGGCGGTCTCGACCTCGACGAGCGGCTGGTTGAGCGCGACCTCGTCGCCGACGGCGACGAGCCAGCTCGAGATCACCGCCTCCTCGAGGCCCTCGCCGAGGTCCGGCAGGTGGAAGGTCCGCTCGGCCATCAGTACGCGACGACCTCCCGCACCGCGCGGGCGATGCGCTCGACGCTCGGCAGGTACACGTCCTCGAGCGAGGCCGGCGGGTACGGCACGTCCCAGCCCGTGACCCGCCGCACCGGGGCCTCGAGGTGGTCGAAGGCCTCCTCCATGATGCGCGCGGCGACCTCGGCGCCGAGACCGAGCGTGAGGGGCGCCTCGTGCACGACGACCGCGCGGCCCACGGCCCGCACCGCGCCGCCCAGCGTCTCGAGATCGAGCGGCGAGAGCGAGCGCAGGTCGAGCACCGTGCAGGAGATCCCCTCGGCCTCGAGCCCGGCCGCCGCGTCGAGGCACCGCGCGACCATCGCGCCGTAGGAGATGAGCACGCACGCCGAGCCCTCGCGCAGCACGCGCGCCCGGCCGAGCCCCGGTCCCTCCGCGGTGAGCTCGCCCTCCTCCTTGGACCAGTAGCGGGACTTCGGCTCGAGCACGATGACCGGGTCCGGGTCGGCGATCGCGAGCCGCAGCAGCCGGTACGCGTCGAGCGGGCTCGAGGGGCAGACGACCTTGAGCCCGGCGGTGTGCACGTAGTAGGTCTCGGGGCTCTCGCCGTGGTGCTCCTTGCCGCGGATGCCCCCGAAGGAGGGGATCCGGATCGTGACCGGCATGCCGACGCGGCCGCGGGTGCGCTCGCGGTACTTCGCGAGATGGCTGATGACCTGGTCGAGGGCGGGATAGCTGAACCCGTCGAACTGCATCTCGGCGACGGGACGGAAGCCGGCCATCGCGAGGCCGACGCACATCCCCGCGATGCCCGACTCGGAGATCGGGGTGTCGAAGACGCGCTCGCGCCCGAACTCGGCCTGCAGGCCCTGGGTCACGCGGAAGACGCCGCCGAGCTCGCCGACGTCCTCGCCGAAGACGAGCACGCGGGGGTCCTCTGCGAGCGCCTCGCGCAGCGCCGCGTTGAGGGCGGCCACCATCGTGACCTCAGGCATCGCCGAGCGCCTCCGCCCGCTGCCGCGCGAGGCTCGCCGGGGGATCGGCGAAGACGTGGTCGAAGACCTCGGAGGGGGGCGGGGTCCCGAGCGCGACGAGCTCGGCCCGGACCCGGCCGACCCAGGTCTCGGCCTCGGCCTCGAAGGCCGCGACGTCGTCCTCGTCGGCCACCCCCGAGGCGAGGAGGAACCGGCGGTAGCGCTCGATCGGGTCGAGCGCCCGCCACCGCTCGACCTCGGCCTCGTCCCGGTACCGCGAGGGGTCGTCGGCGGTCGTGTGCGGGCCGAGCCGGTAGGTGAGCGCCTCGATGAGCGTCGGGCCACCTCCCGCCCGCGCCCGCTCGAGCGCCTCGCGCGTGGTCCGGTAGACGGCGAGGACGTCGTTGCCGTCCACCCGGACCCCGGGCATGCCGTAGCCCGCCGCGCGGGCGGCGATCGGCGCCGCGAACTGCAGTCGCGAGGGCACCGAGATCGCCCAGCCGTTGTTCTGGCAGAACAGGACCGCCGGGACGCGGAAGACCGCGGCGAGGTTCGCCGCCTCGTGGAAGTCGCCCTCGGAGGCCGCGCCGTCGCCGAAGTACGCGAGGGCGCACGCCGGGCGACCGTCGAGCTTGGCCCCGAGCGCCCACCCGACGGCGTGCACGAGCTGCGTGGCGACGGGGACGCAGATCGGCGCGAACCCGGTCTCGAGCGGGTCGTACGGGCCCCCGTGCCAGGTCCCACGGTGGTACTGGAGGTAGGTGACCGCGTCGACGCCGCGGACGATCGCGGCCGCGAGCTCTCGGAACGAGGGGAAGACCATGTCCTGCGGCGCGAGCGCCGCGGCGCTGCCCACCTGGGCGGCCTCCTGCCCCTCGAAGGGCGGGTAGACGGTGAGCTCGCCCTGGCGCTGCAGCGCCATGCACTCGTGGTCGAGGCGCCGCGCGAGGATCATCCAGCGCAGGAGCCCGCGGAGATCCTCCTCGGAGAGCCCGACGTCGGTGTCCCCGACGGGGGTGCCGTCGGGCGCGAGGCACCGCAGCGTCGGGAACTCGTCGTTCGTCTCCGGCTCACCCATGCCCACCCGTCCTCGGAGCTCTGCACCGACCGCCGCCCATCACGGCAGCTGCGGCCGTCGCATCGCGATCGGTGCGATCAGCGCGACATCATGCTACCCGCGCGATCGGTGGTCCTCTTCGTCGTCATCATCCCCACGGCCGTTCGTCCCAGGCGTGAGGTCGGGGCACGCTTGTTGCCTCACGTCAAGATGTCCTCGAAGGGGCGGTTCGTTGCCTGTGGTGAACATGCCCTCTCCCACTACGCGGCCTCCACGGGTTGAACGGTGACGTCGTACCCGGGCGCCTTCAGCTGCCGGGCGAGCTTGGTGGCGTGGCGGACAGGCTCGCGGTGGTGAACGAAGCGGTCCGTCCCAAGGTCTGTGAAGGCCTCGCTCCGGTCGAACATGTGGTAGGCGGCTACGAGGATCGAGTGGTCCACGGGATCGATCCACCACCCCGGAGCGAGCGGAAGGAGGTTGGAGTCCGAACCGCAGCCGCATGAGGCCATCCGCATCTGCAGGAGCCTCAGGACTTGGCCGAGACTTCCCGGTGAGTCGATCCGGCACCTTGACCGGGGGGGGGCCTTCGGAGATATCGTGTCGAGCGGATGGGGCTCAACGGGAGGTGGGCCATGAAGCCCTGGAAGTGGATCGCCGTGACCTCCTCGGTCGGTGCTATCACGATGATCGCGACGCTCGTGAGCCATGAGATCGGCAGCGCTGCTGGGATCGCCAATGCTGCGGCGAAGGGCGTGGGTGGGATCAGCGTCTCAGTGAACGGTAAAGCTGTTGCCGCGACGGATCTCACCGAAGGCCAGGTGTTGGACGTGGGCGCCACGCTCGGGCCGGACGGCACGTGCGTCCTACCTGGTAAGGGCGTGAGGGTCGCCGTCGATGTCTCGGATGCCGCCGTGGGATCGGTAACCGTGACGACGAGGTTCGACGGAACCTGCCGTCTCGTCATCGGGTCGATCGAGGCAGATGGCGCAGTTCCACCGGGTCCCCTCAAGCCCCCAGGGGATGTTTGGGTGACTCCAGCGCTCACCGCGGAGACGAGTCTGGAAGTCACCTCGCGGTCGGGGGGGCAGCGCCGCGATCCGGGGCAGCGCCTAAGGGTCGCTGGAGGGCCCCCGTGCCGCTTTCGCCTGGCCCGCGGCATCGCCACGACGGTTGGGCGAAGTCAACCGTGTTCGAGCAGTTCGGAGTGACCGCGACAGAGGTCTACTCCTTCCTGACTTACTATCAGGCAACCACGCCCAGGCGGTACGTGGACGAGGGCTACAACTACGAGAACAGCTACTGCTATCACTCAGCGTTTCCGGGGTGGAGCACGGATCGGTGTATCTTTGCCGTGCTCGACCTCACTGGGCCTGACGACGTGGCGGTCAAGGTCGATGCGAGGTTCAGTCATCTCGTGGCGACATACTCGCAATCGTCCAGATTCCGTGCCGTGAAGAGCGGTGATTGGAACTACTCCTGCACCATCTACGATGGGACCTTGCCACCCTTCTGGGATCACGAGTGCAAAGGGGGGAGATCGGCGGCGTACTGACGGAAAGCCCGCGACGGCACGTTCGAGGGATGAGCGAGATGCGTTCTCGGATGCGTTGTGATGGACGAGGTCGGTCCGGCCGCAGAGGGCGACGCGGGGCGATGAGGTGACGGGATCTGGGCGCGTGAAGCGTGGACCCGCCTTCGTGTTGGTCCTGTTCGCAGGCGGGCTGGCCGCCGTCGTGACGGCCGGGCTGCTGGTCGTGGTCCTGGTCGGTGGGCCGGGGCTCAACCTCTGGAACATGCTGACGCTCGTTCCGGGAGGGGCGGCCGCGGTCCTCGCGATCCTGCGGCCCGACCGCCCGCTCGTCCTAGCCGTCTCCGCGGGGCTCCTGGCGATCGCCTTCGCGGCGGGGGTCGCCTCGGTCGGCTGGTTCTACCTCCCGTCGCTCGTGCTCTTGCTGGCCGGCCTCGCGCTGCTGCGTCGTAGGTCGCGGGCGTAGCTCCTGCGCTGGAGCTGGGTCGGCGAGAGCATATACACTCCGGCGCCATGGTCCCCTCGGCCGAGCTGCGCGTGTACCAACCGCTCGAGGCGTTCCCGGCGGCCGAGCGCGCGCGCTGGGAGCGCTACATCCTCGCGGGCGGGATGGTCCGCCCGCCCCTGCCGCGGTACCGGCAGGTCTCGGCCGGCGCGGGGCTCGGACTCCTCGTGCCGGCGGAGGACGAGGGCGCGTTCGTGAAGCTCCTCGACGGCACGTACTACGTGTGCCCCCTCCGCACGCGCATGCGCACGCTCGCGGGGATCCTCGCCTTCGCCGAGGCCCGGCCCTTCGAGGGCTCCGAGGCGTTCCTGCCCGCCGGGGCGGTCAAGCGCGCCAAGCGCGAGCTCCGGCGGCTGCGCCGCCGGGACCCGGCCACCGTCGCGAGCCTCATGCAGAGCCCGTGGCACGTGCCGATCCGCTGGTTCGTGCTCTTCGACGACGAGGAGCGGCGGATCCTCGAGCGGGACGGGCGTCATCACCTCTCCTACCTCACGACCGCGCGCCGGGCGATGCGTCGGGCCGAGCGGGCCGTGCCGGTCTTGCGGGGGACCGACCTCGGCCAGCTGGCGGAGTCGATCGTCGAGCTCCACCGGTGGCTCGGGCTCTTCGAGCCACGGGCGCTCGTCGAGCTCGACTACGCGGGCCTGTGCTCGTTCCTCAGCTGGGACGAGCTCGACGACGACCGCAGCGTGCGGGACATCCAGGAGGCGATCTCGGCGCTCACCGCCGGCGACCTCGGCCGCCCGGTCGAGCTGTACCAGGCCGTGCTCGGGCGCTGGGCCGAGGTCCGGGGTCGCGAGGGGCTCAACTGAGCACCGGGGAGGTGGCGAGGGGCGGGATCGAACCGCCGACACCGCGGTTTTCAGCCGCGTGCTCTGCCAACTGAGCTACCTCGCCCTCGCGCGGCTGACGGGCTTCGAACCCGCGATCTTCGCCTTGACAGGGCGATGAGGACTCCAGGCTCCTCCACAGCCGCGTGCGCTCTTCGGTTTTCCGTGTTGCCGTGCCCCCAACGGGATTCGAACCCGTGTCGCCGCCTTGAAAGGGCGAAATCCTAGGCCGCTAGACGATGGGGGCGTTGCACCCCCCACCGGGGGCGCGGCCAGTATAGCGCGGCCCTGCGGTGGATCGGCTCGTGAGCCCTCGCCGGTCCCCCGTGCGGGCCGGACGCGGGCCGGTGCCGTGCGGGCCGGACGCGGGCCGGTGCCGTGCGGGCCGGACGCGGGGCGGTGCCGTGCGGGCCGGACGCGGGCCGGTGCCGTGCGGGCCGGACGCGGGCCGGTGCCGTGCGGGCCGGACGCGGGCCGGTCCCCTCGGAGGGGCCGTGTCAACCCCTTCACGACCGACGACCCCTCCGACGCCCGGACGTGTCAACCCCTTGTCGGGAAACACTGCGGACGTTGCTGACAAGGGGTTGACGCCGCCCCCCGGGTCGACCCCTGCTACCCGTCAAGGTGTTGACGCCGCCGCCCAGGGCGGCCCCCAAGGGCGTTGACGCCGCCGCCCGGGTCGACCCCTGGCCCCTCCTCCCTCCGGAACCTCTCACCGACGACGAGCTCCGTTTCCGGTTCGAGCTCGAGCACGTGTCGCACCCCCCGCCGGGGCAGGATCACCCGGTTCGGCGGCACCTGGAGCACGGCGAGGATCCGGAGCTCGCGGTCCAGCAGTGCCACGGTGAGCGCTCGCCGCATCCCCACGGTGTGGACCGAGCGCGTCCGCGGAAGCAGCAGCCCCACCCCGGGGCCGAGCGCAGCGCTCCCGAGCAGGCCCCGCGTGCGCTCGCGCCGCGTCTCGGCAACGAGGACCAGCAGGCGGCTCCCCCGATCGCCGACGAGCGTCTCCCAGCGCACCCGGGCACGCTACCCGGGCTCGGCGACATCGGGCCGCGGCACGGTCCCCTCGCTCGACTCCTCCTCGCCGGACCCATCGGCCGCCCCCTCGTCGCCGGGCCGGCCCGCCGCCCGGTACAGGAGCCCGCCGCCGAGCAGGCACGCCGCGAGCGTCGTGAGGTACAGGACGCGGAAGCCGACCGCGTCGATGATCAGCGCCCCGATCCCGATCGAGATCGAGTACGGCGCGGTCGTGATCGCCTCCGAGGCCGTGAACACCCGCCCCTGGAGCTCCACCGGCGTGCGCCGCTGGAGCAGGGTCTGGTAGGCGACGAAGTAGAAGGCGACGAACACGCCGACGAGCAGCGACCCGGCGATCACGACCGGCAGCACCGCGGTCGCATCGAGCGCCACCGCCACCCCGAACCCGGCGATCGCGGCCGCCGCCATCCGCACCTCCCCGAGCCGAGCCATCACCGATGCTGCGGCGATGCCGCCGACGACCGCCCCGGCGCCCTCGAGCGTGGACAGCACGCCGAGGAACTCCGGCGGCCGCCCCAGCCCCTCGTCGATGAGGCCGAACACCGCGACCTCGACGATCCCGAGGAAGATCAGCACCGCCGCCGTGTAGAGCACGACCCGGCGGAGGTCCAGCGTCCGCAGGATGTGCCGGGCCCCGGCGGTGAGCTCCCTGAGGGGGTCCTCCCGAGGCCCGTCGGGCGGCTGCAGGTCGGGCGCGCGGATCCGCCACAAGATCCCGGCCGACAGGAGGAAGGCGGAGGCGTCCAGCACCGCCACGGCGCCGCCGCCCCACAGGGCGAACAGGCCCGCCCCCGCGAGAGGTCCCACGATCCGCAGGCCGTTGCGGAGCGACTCGAGCATGCCGTTCGCCTCCGCGAGGTCCTCGGCGGGCAGCATCGACACGAGCAGGCCCGAGCGTGCGGCGAAGAACACGATCTGCAGGGCGCCGTAGAGGAAGGCGACGACGTAGATCAGCCAGACCGTCCGCTCGTCGCGCACGAGGAGCAGGCTGAGCGCGACCGCCATCGTGACGAAGTCCGTCGCGATCATGACCCGGCGCCTCGGCAGACGGTCGATGATCGGCCCGGCGAGCGGCACGACGAGGGCGGGCACCGTGTACAGCACGAAGGTCCACCCGGCGAGGCCGCTCGAGCCGGTGAGGGACTTCACCCAGATCCCGAGCACGAGCACGAGCGCGACGTCGCCGAACATCGTCAGCGTCTGCGCGCCGAGCAGCAGCCGGAAGTCGCGGTGCCGCAACACGCGCCGGTAGCGGGCGAGCGCCCCCTCCGGCGGGTGCGCGGTCGGCACGAGCTTCTCCACGGGGGGCGCGGTCGGCTCGAGGAGCTCCGTCGCTGCCGGGTCCACCCCGGCCTCCCCGACCTCCCCGGCCTCCCCGGCCTCCCCGGCCTCCCCGGCCTCCGCGGTCGCCGGCGATCCCTGGCGGCGCCGCATCGTCCCGACGACGAACCAGCCGATGCCGAGGAGGGCCGCGAGGTCCCCGACGCTCACGGCCCGGCGGATCGGGGGCCCGATCGCGATGACGTCGCCGAGGAACGTGAGCCGATCCTCCGGCCCCATGAGGTGATGTTTGGGCGAGTCCGACCGCCGCAGCTCGGCGAGGGTGGACGCCTGGCCCGAGGCGACGATCGCCTCCCTGCTGACCGGCATCCCGCGGTTCAGCCCGATCACGAGGAGGTTGAGC
>Ga0101943_1001614_pt1 | contig 18209 bp, 17 predicted proteins | sample DewCreD2012metaG_5_FD_75244 | JGI IMG/M metagenome (GOLD analysis project Ga0101943, IMG submission 75244) | Hot spring sediment bacterial and archeal communities from British Columbia, Canada, to study Microbial Dark Matter (Phase II) - Dewar... ... | reverse complement strand
AGACCTGTTCCAGGGGGTAGCGGTGGCGCTTGCTCTCGGTGTGCAGGCGGAAGGTGGCGATGAGCTCGCCGTAGGGGACGCCGCTTGGGCAGGCGGTAACGCAGGCTTGGCAGGCCAGGCAACGATCCAGATAGGGAAGGGCTTCCTCCAGGGAGAGGTTCCCCTCGAGGACCTCCTTCATCAGGAAGATCCGACCCCGGGGGGAGTCCATCTCCTCCTGCAGGACCAGGTAGGTGGGGCAGGTGGGAAGGCAGAAGCCGCAATGGACGCAGGCCTCGATGGCGTGGGCCATCACCTCCCCTTCCTTGCCCAGGGTTTCCACGGGTATGCGGTGCTGCATGCTCTCACCCTAAGGGAAAACGGCTCCTGGGGTCCAGGGCCAGCTTAAGCTTGCGGAAAAAGGCCTCGGGTGGATGGGGGAAGAGGGCATCCTCGGCGCCCTTTAGGACCAGGTGGGGAATCCCTGCCTGCCTAAGGGATGCCAGTCCCTTGGCCTCCATCCCGGCGTAGAGGAGTTCCCCTCCCGCCAGGTACCGCCTGGGCCCTAGGGGCAGATCTTCCAGCTTGGGCACCCAGGCGGGGGCGGAGGGAACCTTGACCCAGGTGGGGGCCTCCTCCAGGAAGCGGAGGTTCCGCACCCCTTCCCAGTGGGTTTCGTCCTCCGCCAGCACCTCGCCTTCCTTTTGCAGGATTTCCTGTAGTCGTTTTAGTCTTTTCCCCAGGCTTTCGGGGAACCCCCCTAGGCGGATCTCCAGGGTGGCCGGGGGAATAAGGTCCAGGGCCAGAAGATCCAGGGGAAGCACCCGGAGGCGTTCCATAGCGGCAAGGGCTTCCGCTAGGTTCCCATAGGTGAGCCGCAGGGTTTGGGTGGCCCTGGGGGAGGGGAAGACCTTGAAGGAAAGCTCCACCATGACCCCGAAGGCTCCCAGGGAACCCACCATGAGGCGGTGGAAGGGGAAGCCAGCGGCGTTTTTCACCACCTTGCCTCCGCCCCGCACCACCCTTCCTTCCCCGTCCACGAAGCGTACCCCCAGGATGAAGTCCCTCAGGCCCCCAAACCGTTCCCGCATGGGGCCGGAAAGCCCTGCTGCCACCGTGCCCCCAAGGGTGGCCCCCTGCTCCACCAGGGGTGGGTGGAAGGGCAGGTACTGGCCGTGGGCCCGTAGGGTTTCCTCTATCTCCTTAAGCGGTGTGCCGGCATAGGCGGTGAAGACGAACTCCTCAGGGGCATACTCCAGGATGCCCCTGAGGCCCGAAAGATCCAGGAGGGTCTCCCCGTCCTTGGGGGTGGAGAGGGCCGGCTTGCTCCCACCCCCCTTGGGGCGCAGGCGGGGACAGGTGCGCACAGCTTCCTGTACTTCTTCCAGAGAGTTGGCACGGACCTCAGGCATACACCTCTCCTAGATGCGGGCCTTGCCCGTGGCCGGGTAGCACCTTGCCCCGGTTGGCGAGGCCTTTGGGGTCCAGGGCCTCCTTGACCCGTTCCATGGCCAGGAGGTCTTCCGGGGCGAACATCGTTGGCATGTACTCCTTCTTCTCCACCCCGATGCCGTGTTCCCCGGTCAAGGACCCCCCCAGGCGCACGCAAAGCTTGAGGATTTCTCCCGCCAGCTCCTCGGCCCGCTCCAGCTCCCCAGGTTTTTTGCCGTCGTAGAGGACCAGGGGGTGAAGGTTTCCGTCCCCGGCGTGGAAGACGTTGGCCACCCTGAGGCCGTATTCCTGGGAAAGCCTTCCGATCTCCTTCAGGGCCTCCCCCAGGCGGCTTCGGGGCACTACCCCATCCTGGACGATGTAATCGGGGGAAAGCCTTCCCACGGCGCTGAAGGCAGCCTTGCGCCCCTTCCAGATGGCCTGGCGTTCCGCCTCGCTTTGGGCGATGCGCACCTCCAAGGCCCCGCTTTCTTTAATCACCTGGGCCAGGAGTTTGGCCTCCTCCTCCACCTCCTCCTTGGGGCCTTCCAGCTCCACGATGAGGAGGGCCTCCACCCGGGGATAGCCGGCCTTCACCGCTGCCTCGGCGGCCTCTATGGCCAGGCGGTCCATGATCTCCATGGCCCCGGGGAGGAGCCCGCTTCGGATCACCTGGCTCACGGCGTTGCCGGCGGCCTCGAGGCTCCCGTAGGCGGCCAGCAGGGTGTGGTAGGCCTCGGGCTTGGGAAGAAGCCTCAGGGTGATCTCCAGGGCTACTCCCAAAAGCCCCTCGGTGCCCACGAAAAAGCCGTGGAGGTCGGGACCTACGGTCTCAAGGCCTTCCCCGCCCAGGCGCACCACCTCCCCTTGGGGGGTGACCACCTCGAGGGCCAGCACGTGGCCCGCCGTCATCCCGTACTTCAGGCAGTGGGCCCCGCCGGAGTTGAAGGCCACGTTCCCACCGATGGTGGAGATGGGCTGGCTGGAGGGATCGGGGGCGTAATAGAGGCCAAAAGGAGCTGCCTGCCGGGAAACCTCCAGGTTCACCACTCCGGGCTCCACCACCGCAATCCGGGCCTTGGGGTCCAGGCGTAGGATGCGGTTCATGCGGTTGAGGGCGATGACCAGGCCCCCCTCCACGGGCAAGGAGCCTCCCGAGAGGCTGGTGCCGCTTCCCCGGGCCACAAAGGGCACCCCGTGGCGGTAGCAGAGGCGCACCGCTTCCACCACCTCTTCCTTCCGCTCGGGAAGCACCACGGCCAGGGGACGCCTGCGGTAGGCGGTGAGGGCGTCGGACTCGTAAGGGACAAGCTCCGCCTCCTTGGTCAGCAGCCTCCCCGGGGGAAAGAGGGCCCTAAGCTCTTCCAGGAACCCCATTGCCACCTCCTATCCCACTTTACCGGAAGGGGCGGGTGGCCTGCCCCACCCCTTCCTAGCCCGGATCCTTTTGGTCTCAGTCCAGGTAATCGTAGGCCACCAGGGTCAGAAACTCGATGAACTCCTCCGAGAGGACCAGCTTGTCCAGGATCTCCTCGGCCTCCTTATAGCGGCCAACCTCCCGTCCTCCCAGCTTGGCGAGCTCCTCTTCCTTGATCTTTTGGTAAAGCTCAGGGGTGACCGTACGGCCGTCCTCCAAGGTGGCCTGCCGGTGCACCCATTGCCAGAGCTGTGCCCTGCTGATCTCGGCGGTGGCGGCGTCCTCCATGAGGTTGAAGATGGCGGCCGCCCCGTTGCCGAGGAGCCACTGGTTCAGGTACTGGAGGGCCACGGAGATGTTGTTGCGAAGGCCTGCCTCCGTCACCTTGCCCCCCGGGACCTCAAAGTTCAGAAGATCCTCCGCCCTCACCTGGACGTCCTCCCGCTTCACGTGCTTCTGGTGGGGCCTATCCCCCAGATACCGGTCGAAGACCTCCTGGGCCACGGGCACCAGGTCGGGGTGGGCCACCCAGGTGCCGTCAAATCCCTGGGAGGCTTCCCGCTCCTTGTCGGCCCGCACCTGCTGGAAGGCCCTTTCGTTCACCTGGGGGTCCTTGCGGCTGGGGATGAAGGCAGCCATGCCCCCGATGGCATGGGCCCCATGGATATGGCAGGACTTCACCAGAAGCTCGGTGTAGGCCTTCATGAAGGGCACGGTCATGGTGACCTGGGCCCGGTCGGGGAAGATGGGGGCGGTGGTGGCGAACTTCTTGATGCAGCTGAAGATGTAGTCCCAGCGGCCGGCGTTAAGCCCAGCGGCGTGCTCTTTAAGCTCGTAGAGGATCTCCTCCATTTCGAAGGCCGCCAGGATGGTTTCGATGAGCACCGTGGCCCGGATGGTGCCCCGAGGGATGCCCAGGTAGTCCTGGGCGAAGTTGAAGACCTGGTTCCAAAGCCGGGCCTCGAGGTGGCTTTCCAGCTTGGGCAGGTAGAAGTAGGGGCCGCTTCCTCGCCTTAGGAGCTCGTGGGCGTTGTGGAAGAAGTAAAGGCCAAAGTCAAAGAGGCTTGCAGAGATGGGCTCCCCGTCCACCCGCACGTGCTTTTCCACCAGGTGCCAGCCCCGGGGCCGGACCACCAGGGTGGCCACCTTTTCCTTCAGCTTGTACTCCTTCCCCTCGGGGCTTACAAAGTCAATCTGGCGGCGGACGGCGTCATAGAGGTTCTTTTGCCCCTGGATCACGTTGTCCCACGTGGGGGAGAGGGCGTCTTCGAAATCCGCCATGAAGACCTTGGCCCCGGAGTTCAGGGCGTTGATGATCATCTTGCGGTCCACAGGACCGGTGATCTCCACCCGGCGGTCCAAAAGATCCGGTGGGGCTTCTGCCACCTGCCAGGACCCGCCCCGCACGAAGGCGGTTTCCTCGGGAAAGTCCGGTTTTTCCCCGGCCTTGTACCTTTCCCAGAGGGTTTTCCTGCGCTCCAAAAGCGCCTTGCGCACGGGGTTGAACTCCCGGTGCAGGGCCACCACGAACCTCAGGGCCTCTTCCGTGAGCACCTCCTTGAGGAGGGGGTGGTCTTTGAGGATTTCCACGCCCTTCATGGTGGTTTGAGCCTAAGGGAAGGGGTGGGGATTTGTCAAGAAGCAAAATGATTTTTTGTCACTTGAAAAATAACCCAGCGGGTGCTAGCCTGAGGTCCATGCCACGACCCAGGAGGAAAGGAGCCGAGGAGGTGAAGACCTTGGAGCGGGGCCTGAGCGTGCTTCAGGCCCTGGCGGAGCTTAAGGAGGCCGGGCTTTCCCCCCTGGCAGAGCGGACGGGGCTTACCAAGAGCACCCTCTACCGCCTCCTCCAGACCCTGGTCCGCCATGGCTTCGTGGAGGAGGAAAGGGGGGTTTACCGGGTGGGGCCCAAGGCCTTTGCCGTGGGCCAGGTTTATCCCAGGCAGAACCTGCTTCTTGCGGCGCATCCGGAGATGGAGGCCCTGGCGGCGGAAACGGGGGAGAGCGTGAACCTGGCGGTGCTGGCGGGAAGGGAGGCTCTTTACCTGGACCAGGCGGAGGGGGCCAGATTGGTCCGGCTCTTCACCGCTCCCGGAAGCCGGGCTCCCCTGCACGCCACGGGGGTGGGGAAGGTGCTTCTCGCCTTCCGGGGCATTCCCGAGGGGCTTTCCCTCACCCCGTACACTCCTTACACCCTCACCCGCCTCGAGGACCTGAAGCGGGAGCTGGAAACCGTGCGTCGGAAGGGCTACGCCCTGGACAACGAGGAGAGGGAGCTGGGGGTGCGCTGTGTGGCCGCTCCCGTCTTCGGCCCCGGGGGGGAGGTGGTGGCCGCCCTGTCCCTCTCCGCCCCCGCCAGCCGCCTTTCCCTGGAGGAGGCCCACCGCCTGGCCCCACGGGTGGTGGAGGCGGCCAGGAAAGCTTCCTTGCGCCTAGGTTTTGTGCCCGCTTTATAATAGCATTGGTTAGGAGGGTTTAGCGGAGGGAGCTAAAGGCCATGGACAAGGACCGTCCCGTGTACGTGATCTCGGTGGCGGCGGAGCTGTTGGAGATGCACCCGCAGACCCTGAGGCTTTACGAGCGGAAGGGTTTGATCAAGCCGAAGCGGTCTGGGGGGAAGACCCGGCTTTACTCGGAGCGGGACATTGAGAAGCTTAGGGAGATCCGCCGCCTGACGCAGGAGCTTGGGGTGAACTTGGCGGGGGTGGAGGAGATCATGCGGCTTAGGGCGGAGCTGGAGGCCCTGCAGGCCCGCTTTGAGGCCGAGGTGGCCCGGCTGAAGGAGGAGATCGGAGCCCGCTTTGAGGAGCTGGAACGCCCGGCCCTTCCCCCTCCCGGGGCCACGGCCAAGCCCTCCCCCAAGGACCGTCCCGTGTACGTGATCTCGGTGGCGGCGGAGCTGTTGGAGATGCACCCGCAGACCCTGAGGCTTTACGAGCGGAAGGGTTTGATCAAGCCGAAGCGGTCTGGGGGGAAGACCCGGCTTTACTCGGAGCGGGACATTGAGAAGCTCCGGGAGATCCGCCGCCTGACGCAGGAGCTTGGGGTGAACCTGGCGGGGGTGGAGGAGATCATGCGGCTTCGGGCGGAGCTGGAGGCCCTGCAGGCCCGCTTTGAGGCCGAGGTGGCCCGGCTGAAGCTCCTCCTCCTGGAGGAGGGCAAATCCCTCCCCCAAGAGATTCCCCAAGAGAGTAGCATGGGGGCGTGAATGCGCTAGAGCCCCTTTTGGAGTTCCTGTCCATCCCCTCCGTATCCACCGACCCAGCCCACAAGGAGGACGTTCGTAAGGCGGCCCTCTGGCTTGCGGAGAGGCTTAGGGAGAGGGGTTTTCGCACGGAGCTCCACGAGACCCCGCTACATCCCATCCTCTACGCGGAGCGCCTCCTGGATCCCAAGGCCCCCACGGTCCTGGTCTACGGGCACTACGACGTCCAGCCCCCGGATCCCTTGGAGCTTTGGGAAAACCCCCCCTTCGTTCCCACGGTGCGGGAGGGACGGGTCTACGCCCGGGGAGCCTCCGACGACAAGGGGCAGCTTTGGGCCCATGTGGCGGCCCTCGAGGGCCTGCCCGCCCGGGTGAACGTGAAGTTCTTGGTGGAGGGGGAAGAGGAGATCGGAAGCCCGAGCCTTCTGCCCTTCGTGCGGGAGCACCGGGAGAAGCTCCAAGCCGACGTGGTTCTCATCTCCGATGGAGCCATGTTCGCCCCCTTCACCCCCACCCTCACCTATGGCCTAAGGGGCCTGGCCTATTTGGAGGTGCGCCTGAAGGGGGCCCGGCGGGACCTCCACTCCGGAAGCTTTGGCGGCGTGGCTCCGAACCCCATCCAGGCCATGGGGTGGATTCTCTCCAAGCTAAAGGACGAGAAAACTGGGAAGATCCTGGTTCCCGGCCTTTACGACCGGGTGCGGCCGGTTTCGGAGGAGGAGAAAAGGCTCTGGCCCTCCTTGGACGAGGAGGCCTTGAGGCGGGAGCTCGGGGTGGAGGTGCTGCCCGGGGAGGAGGGCTATAGCCCCTTGGAGAGGCTTTGGACCCGGCCCACCCTGGATCCGAACGGCATCTGGGGAGGGTACCAGGGGGAGGGCTCTAAGACGGTGATCCCCGCCGAGGCGGGCTTCAAGGTTTCCTTGCGCCTGGTGCCGGACCAGGACCCCGAGGAGGTGGCCAGCCAGGTGGAGGCCTACCTGCGGGAAATCTGCCCGCCCGGCTACACCATGGAGATCCTCCGCCTCCACGGGGGTAGGCCGGTCCTCACCGATCCCTTCAGCCCCCCCATGCGCCTCATGGCCAGGGCCCTGGAGGAGGTTTGGGGCAGGCCCCCCGTGTACACCCGGGAGGGAGGGACCATCCCGGTGGTGGCGGAGCTCCAGGATGCCCTTCATGCGCCCGTGGTTCTCTTGGGCCTAGGGCTTCCCGACGACAACCTCCACGCTCCCAACGAGAAGTTTGACCTGGTCAACCTGGAAAAGGGCATTGCAGTTCTGAAGCGATTCTATGAGCTCCTGGCCCGAGGGGATTAAGGGGCGTGGGGAGCCTTTGGGAGCGGTATCAACTCCCCCTCTATCTGGGGGCTGCCCTCTTGGGAGGGGCCTTGGGGTCCTTGGGGTGTGCTAGGGAAGCCCTCCGTACGGGGGCTTTGGGAAGGGTTAAGCTGGTTCCATGCTGGGGGCCATAGCGGGGGACATCATCGGCTCGGTGTACGAGCAAAAGCCCATCAAGACCAAAGACTTCCCTCTCTTTCAGCCGGGAAGCCGCTACACCGACGACACGGTGCTCACCGTGGCCATTGCCCAGGCTATCCTGAGGAAAACCCCATATGGGGAGGAGATGCGGCGCTGGGGCCGCCGCTATCCCCATGCGGGGTATGGCCCAGGTTTCCGGGCCTGGCTTTTTTCCCACGACCCCAGGCCTTACGGTAGCTTCGGCAACGGTTCGGCCATGCGGGTGAGCCCTGTGGGCTTCGCCTTCCAGACCGAGGAGGAGGTCCTGAGGGAGGCGAGGGCCACGGCTGAGGTTACCCACAACCATCCGGAGGGCATCAAGGGAGCCCAGGCCGTGGCCCTGGCCGTTTTCCTGGCCCGTACCGGCTGGGAAAAGGAGGCCATCCGCTTGCGCATCCAGTCCCTCTTTGGGTATGACCTGAGCCTCCCCCTCGAGGAGATCCGCCCCGCCTACGCCTTCGACGGGACCTGCCAGGGCACGGTTCCCCAGGCCATCCGCGCCTTTTTGGAATCCACCTCCTATGAGGACGCCATCCGGAATGCGGTTTCCCTTGGAGGGGATAGCGACACCCTGGCCAGCATTGCTGGGGGCATTGCGGAGGCCTACTATGGGGGCGTGCCGGAGTTGATCCGGGATAAGGTCAAGAGGGTGCTGCCCCCGGATCTGTGGGCGGTGGTGGAAGAGTTTTACCAGAGGTTCGGCATGCTGCTTTAGCTCCCCCTACGCCTGGAGGGGCCCGCTTGGTCAGTCCCGGGGGGCTACCTTGGTCAGTCCTGGAGGGGCTACCTTGAAGATCAAGGCCTCCCCCACCCGGCCCGTGAGGATGGGGACCACGGCGCTTTTGGCCACCTGGGCGCAGAAGGGCACATCGGCCTCGAGGCCCACACCCTTCAGGGCCGTGGCGGCGGCGGAGAGGGAGAGGGCTTCCAGGGGGTCTTGGTAGTTCCGCTTCACCGCCAAAGCGATCCTGGCCCCATCCTCGGGCTCCACCTCCCCCAGGAGGCCCAGGTACTCCGCCAGGACCCCGGCGGTGTAGAGGTCGTCCAGGCCCACCCGCCCCTCCTTGCCGGCGGCCAGAATGGCCACCTCCTCCGTGGCCAGCTCCCGGGCCAGGCGGGCTGCGGCGTGGGCGTTGAAGAGGGAGGCCAGGAGCACGTGCTTGGCGGTCCGGGCGGCCACGTGGGCGGCCTTGGTGCCGTTGGTGGTGCTCATCACCACGGTCTTGCCTCCCACGGGGGCTTCGAGGGCCTCCCGGGGGGAGTTCCCCAGGTCAAACCCCGGGGGCTTTAACCCCCCCACCTCTCCCGCCAGGAGCACGTCCCGGTCCTTGAAGGCCCGGGCGGCCTCGAGGCTTGGGACCCAGTACAGGGCCTCTGCCCCCGCCTCCAGGAAGGCGACCGCGGTGGTGGTGGAGCGGATCACGTCCACCACCAGCACCACATCGGGGTAGACCAGCTCCTCCGCGGGGAGAACATCCACCTTCAAGCGCATGGAAGGTCCTCCGACTCGGTTTCTTCAGACCAGACCAAAGGCCACCTCCTCCAAAAGCCTGGGGTCCACCACCTCCACCACCCCTGAGGAAAGCCGCAGGATGCCTTGGTCTTTGAGCTCGTGGAGGACCCGGGTGGTGGTTTCCCGGCTCACCCCGGCCAGGGCGGCCAGGTCCTGGTGGCGGAGCTGGAAATGAGGTCCGTGCCCCTGACGAAGGAGCTTAAAGAGGGCATAGGCTACCCGGCTTCTCGCCTCCTCAAAGGCCAGAAGGTCCAGCTCCAGGTTGAGTTCCCGCAGGCGGTGGGCCAGGATGCGGGCTAAGTTGTGGGCGAAGAGGGGCAGGCGGCGGATGAGCCCGAGGTAGGCTTCCCGATAGAGGGCGAGAAGAAGGGTTTCCTCCTCCGCCAGGGCGCTAGCGCTCCGTTCCCCCCCGTCCAAAAGGCTCATCTCCCCGAAGACCTCCCCGGGCCCCAGGAACCCCAGGATCTTCTCCTGGCCCCCCAGGTGGGTGCGGTAGAGGCGCACCCGACCCTCCTCCACCAGGTAAAGGGCCTGGCCCAGATCCCCTTGGTGAAAGATGGGTTTACCCTTGGGGTAGGTCAGGGGTTGGAAGTAGGAGCGGGCCAGGCGGACTTCCTCCGGACCCATATCCTGGAAAAGGGGGGACGCGGGCATCGGCCTTACTCTAACCGAGGCTTCATCTTTTGCCTAGAGGATGAGAGGGTGAACCCGGTCTTGGAGGCCATAGACCTGGGATTCTCCTACGGGAACGGCTATCTTTTCCGGGGGGTTTCCTTAAGGCTCTGCCCTGGGGAGGCCCTGGCCATCCTGGGGCCCTCGGGAAGCGGTAAGACCACCCTCCTCCACCTCCTGGCAGGCCTTCTCTCCTTGCAGGAGGGCGAGGTGTACTGGGAGGGAACCCCCATCCGGGGCCTTCCCGAGGGGGTTTTGGCCAGGAGGCGGCTCCGCTTTATGGGCCTTGTTTTCCAGCACCACTTTCTTTTCGCGGAGCTCACCGCCTTGGAAAACGTCCTGGCCCCCGGCTACCTGGCGGACCGGGTGGACCGGGCCTTTGCCCTCTGGCTCCTTGCCCGGCTGGGCCTTAGGGAAAGGGCGGACTTCCTGCCCCAGAGGCTTTCGGGTGGGGAGCGGCAGCGGGTGGCGGTGGCCCGGGCCTTGTACCTCCGGCCCAGGCTGCTTTTGGCCGATGAGCCCACGGCCAGCCTGGACCGCACCCAGGCCAGGGAGGTGCTCAGGCTCATGCGGGAGTTGGCCAGGGAGGTGGGGGCGGCTCTTCTCTTCTCCACCCACGACGAGGCCTTGGTGGAAGGGCTTCCCGCCTTGCGGCTTTAAAATGGGGCGGTATGAGTCCCATACACGTGCGGGGCAGGAAGGGGGAGGTGGCGGAGAGGGTGCTCCTGCCCGGGGATCCGGGCCGGGCGGAGTGGATCGCCACCACCTTCCTCGAGGAACCCAGGCTCTACACCTCCTACCGGGGCCTCCTGGGCTTCACCGGCCGGTACCGGGGGGTGCCGGTTTCCGTGCAGACCACGGGCATGGGGGCCCCTTCGGCCAGCATCGTGGCCGAGGAGCTGGTGAGCCTGGGGGCCAGGGTGCTTCTCCGGGTGGGCACCTGTGGGGCGGTGGACGAGGGCCTCTCCCCCGGGGATCTGGTGATCGTCCAGGGGGCGGTACCCTTGGATGGGGCCACCCGGCAGTACCTGGAAGGCCGTCCCTATGCTCCCGTGCCCGACGCCGAGCTCTTCCGTGCCCTCTGGAACCAGGCGGAGCAAAGAGGCTACCCCCACCATGTGGGCCTGGTGGCCACCGAGGATGCCTTCTACGCCACCACCCCCGAGGGAGCGAAGGCCTGGGCCCAGTTTGGTGTGCTCGCCTTTGAGATGGAGGCCAGCGCCCTCTTCCTCCTGGGTAAGATGCGAAGGGTACGGGCCGGGGCCATCCTCACGGTTTCCAACCGCATCGGTGACCCGGAGCTGGCTCCCCCTGAGGTCTTGCAAGAGGGCATAAGGCGTATGGTGGAGGTGGCCCTCGAGGCCCTTTTGGAGGTGTAGCATGGCCCACGAGCACGAAGGCGAGCATGAGTTCATCCTGGAGATCCCCGAGTTCGAGCACCTCTCCTACGAGGTGGAGGAGGGCATCGCCCTGGTTACCTTAAGGCGGCCCGAGGCCCTAAACGCCCTCTCCCAGGATCTTCTCAGGGAGCTGGCTGAGGTGGCCGAGGTCATCCATCAGGATCCCGAGGTCCGGGTGGCCATCTTCACCGGGGAGGGCAAGGCCTTCGCCGCCGGGGCGGATCTCAAGGAGATCGCCGCCCTGAAGGATCCCTTCATGGCCCGGGAGTATGCCCTTTTGGGGCAGCAGGTCTTCGCCGAGATCGCCGCCTTGCCCCTCCCCACCATCGCCGCCATCAACGGGTATGCCCTGGGAGGAGGGCTGGAGCTGGCCTTGGCCTGCGACCTGAGGGTGGCCTCCAAGGAGGCCAAGTTGGGCCTGCCTGAGGTGGGGCTGGGCTTGATTCCGGGCTTTGGCGGCACCCAGAGGCTTCCCCGTCTCATCGGGCGGGGTCGGGCCTTGGACCTCATCTTTACCGGGCGGCATGTGTCCGCTGAGGAAGCCCTAAGCCTGGGCCTGGTGAACCGGGTGGGGGAGGATGCCCTGGAGGAGGCTAAGAAGCTGGCAAGGAAGATCATGAAAAACGCTCCCATCGCCCTGGCCCTGGCCAAGGAGAGCGTGGTGCGGGGCGAGGGGCTGGACCTGGCGGAGGCCTTGGAGATCGAGGCCGACCTTTTCGGCTATGCCTCCGCCACGGAGGACATGAAGGAGGGGGTACGGGCCTTCCTGGAAAAGCGGGCGCCTAACTTCAAGGGAGAGTAAGGGTAAGCCCTTTCCCTTGGGAGGGGCTTTGGCTTCACCCTCAGGCTTCTTTTGGGCGCATGAGGGTGTTGGGTGGGTATAGCCATTCGGAGGGTGGTGTAATGTAAAGTTGCCCATGACGGGAGAGCGCATCGTCCACGTTGCCAGCCCCAAGGCCAAGCTGTACGCCGAGGCCGACCAGTCCATTCGCGAGCGTCTAAAGGCCTTTCCCAAGGCCCTTAAGGCCTACGAGCTCCTCATCCAAGACCCCGAGGCCAGGGCTGGGTGGAACATGGCCAACTACATCACCATGCGCAAGCTGGGCTACAACGACCACGGCCGGGTCCATGCCCTCCTCACCGGGGCGGCCAGCGTGGCCATCCTGGCCCTCTTGGCCGAGGCAGGGGTGCGCCTGGACACGGTGGAGTCAGGGGCCGGGGAGCTGGAGGATGCCTACGTGGTGGTCCTCCTTGCCACCATGCTCCACGACCTGGGCAACCAGGTGCACCGGGACCACCACGAGGCCTTTGGCGTCACCCTGTCCCTGCCCATCCTGAACCGCATCCTGGAGAAGATCTACCCCGACCCCGAGCAACGCACCGCCCTTAGGGCCCTCATCCTTCACGGCATCTATAGCCATGACCTCTCCCCGGAGCCCTTAACCATTGAGGCAGGGGTCACCGCCGTGGCCGACGGCACCGACATCACCAAGGGCCGGGGGCGGAAGGCCTTCGCCCTGGGGAGCATCGACATCCACTCCATCAGCGCCCTGGCGGTGGACGAGGTGCGCATCCTCAAAGGGGAGAAGGTGCCCGTGGAGATCCAGGTGACCATGAACAACTCCGCCGGCATCTTCCAGGTGGAGGAAACCCTCACCAAGAAGGTGCTCCGTAGCCCCTTAAGGCCCTACGTGAGCGTGGTGGCCATGACCGAGGGGAACGGGGGCCAGGACCAGCGCATCGTCCACCGGGTGCGCCTTCACGAGAGCGAGGACCGCTTCGTGCTGGACTGAGGCTTCCGACCCGGTCAGCCCTGGAGCCAGAGCTCGCGGATCTCCTTGGGAAGCAGGTTCAGCACATCCCGGATCTCCCCTTGGGAAACCTTTTGGGAAAGCACCTTGAACACCGCCCGGGTGGCGGCCTCGGGGTCTAGGGCGGGTCCCGAAGGCGTTTTGAGCTCCCGGGCCACGTGGGCCAGGAAGGCTTCCTTGTGCCGCTCCTTAAGGGGCTTGCCCGTGGGGTCCCAGCCCTCGTAGAAGAGGCCCCGGATCAGCATGGGAAGCTCGGCGGCGAGCTGGGCGGTTTCCTCCACGGTGAGGCGATCCCTTAAGGCATGGAGCACGGCCCGCAGGGCCATGTACGCCCTGTGGCGGTCCTCTATGCCCAGGGTTTCCATGATCTCCTTCAACCAGCTGTGGGTCTTGTGGATGGTGGTGTCAAAGACCTCGAGGCCCGTGGCGCTCATACCTACCCCTCCTTTCCTTCACTTACCATCATATCTCTTGAGCATGCCGTTGTGAAGGGACAGGATGCCCCCGGTCCGGGTTGGACGCAAAGGGCTTTCCTTGGCCTGCTTCCCTGGGGTTAGCGCTTGGCCGCTATTTCCTTGGTCAGCTCGCGCTTGAGGATCTTCCCCACGCTGGTTTTGGGGAGGCTGTCCCGGAACTCGATGATGCGGGGGACCTTGTAGGCGGCGAGGTTTTGCCGGCAGAAGGCTTCGATGTCCTTTTCCGTGACCTTGCCCTTATACCCTTCCTTGAGGACGATGAAGGCGGCCACGGTTTCCCCGCGGTAGGGGTCGGGTACGCCCACCACGGCGGCTTCCTGGACGGCTTCGTGCTGGTAGAGGACCTCTTCCACCTCGCGGGGGTAGATGTTGTAGCCGCCGGCGATGATCATGTCCTTTTTGCGGTCCACGATGTAGAAGTAGCCGTCCTGGTCCATACGGGCCATGTCCCCGGTGAAGAGCCAGCCGTCTTTGAGGGCCTTTTGGGTTTCCTCGGGGCGGTTCCAGTAGCCCTTCATGATGTTGGGGCCTTTGACGACGAGTTCGCCCACCTCTCCCATGGGGACTTCCTTACCCTCCTCGTCCACCACCTTGGCCTCCACCCCGGGGAAGGGTAGACCCACGCTCCCCAGCTTGCGGACGCCATGGAGGGGGTTGCAGTGGGTCACGGGGCTTGCCTCGGTGAGGCCGTAGCCCTCCACCAGCTTGGCCCCCGTGAGCCGTTCAAAGCGGTCGGCCACCTCCAGGGGCAAGGGAGCGGAGCCCGAGATGCAAGCCCGTATGCTCCTTAGGTTCCGTTTCTCGATTCCCGGGAAGTTGTTGAAGGCCACGTAGAGGGTGGGCACCCCGGGGAAAAGGGTCACCCGGTGCTTTTCAATGGCCTCCACAATGGGCTTGATCTCCGGCCGGGGGAGAAGGACCAGCTTGGCCGCTCCCAAGAGGGCCAGGTTCATGGCCACGGTCATGCCGTAGACGTGAAAGAAGGGAATGGCCCCCAGCACCACCTCCTCCCCCTCCTGGAAATCGGGGATCCAGGAGCGGACCTGGAGGGCATTGCTGGAGAGATTCCGGTGGGTGAGCATGGCCCCCTTGGCCACACCCGTGGTCCCTCCCGTGTACTGCAAAAGGGCGAGGTCGTCCAGGTCTAAAGGGACGGGCTGGGGATTACCCGGCTTGAGGAAGGCACGCCAGGGGGTGCCCTCGAGGCTCCTCGGGGCTTGGCCTTTCCGCTTGAGCATCAAGGGGTAGAGGAGATTCTTGGGGAAGGGCAGGTAGTCCTGAATGCCTGTGCGCACCAGGACCTCCACCGGGGTCTCTGCCTTCACCTCCTGGTAGCGGGGAAGAAGAAGGTCCAGGATGACCAGGACCCTGGCCCCCGAGTCCCTGAGCTGGTGCCCGAGTTCCCGTGGGGTGTACATGGGGTTGGTGTTCACCGCCACGCCCCCCGCCAGAAGGGTGCCGTAGAAGGCGATGACGAACTGGGGGGAGTTAGGGAGCATGATGGCCACCCGGTCCCCGGGTTTCAGGCCAGCCTCCTGAAGGCCTTTGGCGAAGGCCTCCACCTGCTGCCACAGGCTTTGGTAGCTAAGACTTCGCCCCAGGAACTCCAGGGCCACCTTGTGGGCATAGCGGCGGGCGTTTTCCCTTAGAAGGTCGGTGAGCAGCCAGGGCCTGGGGGCCTCCTTGGGGACCCCGGGATCGTAGTGAGTGTACCAGGGATGCATGGCACCTCCTTGAACTGGGTCAAAGTTTACCTCCACCTGCGGCTTAGGGCAAGGGCTCTAAGCCCGGAAGTACCGGTAGGGGGGGCCTTCCCGCTTTACGTGCCCCTCGAGGCGCAGGTACTCCAGGTGGGCCAGGGTTTCCGCAAAGGCGAAGCGCCTGCCGGGAGCGTCCAGCTCCTGGGGGAAAAGCCTTAGGGAAAGCTCCCAGGCGGTCATGGGGGCTTGAAGAAAGCCGAGCAGGGCCTCCAGGCGCTCCTGGTGGTGGGCGATGAGCTCTTGGGCCCGCTTCTTCACCTCGAGGATGGGGCCGAAATGCCCCGCATACGCCACCTTGGCTGGAAGCTCCATAAGGCGCTCTAAGGACGCCAGAAAGTCCTTTAGGGGGTTCTCCCGGGTGTAGGCCCAAAGGCCCACGTTGGGGGAGACCCGTTCCAAAATGGCGTCCCCGGCCAAAAGCACCCCCTCTTCCTCCAGGAAGAAGGCCGCGTGCCCATCGGCGTGGCCTGGAGTCCAGATGACCCTGAGCTTTTTGCCGGCTACCTCCAGCACCTCCCCGTCCTTCAGGGGCGTGGGGTTTTGGGGAGGATGGACCCGCTCCCGGGTTTTGGCCATGGTTTCCCGGATGCCCATAAGGGCTTCCTCCGGGGTGCCGTGGTCCAGGAAAAGCCGCCAGCTGGCCTCCTCAAAGGCTTCGGGTTGAAGCCAGAAGAGGTGGCCCCGCCCTACCTCCTCCTCGTGCAGCCATACCCGGGCCCCAAGCCCTTCAAAAAAGCCCGCCAGGCCGTAGTGGTCCGGGTGGTGGTGGGTGAGGAGGATGGTCTTGATGTCGGTAAAGCAAAGGCCGAGCTCCGCCAGGCTGAGCTCCAGGGTGCCCCGGGCCGTCTTGGTGCCCAGGGCGGTGTCCAGGAGGGCCACCTCCCCGTTGCCCCTAAAAAGGTAGAGGTTTACCGTCTTCAAGGGGTAGGGGATGGGCACGGGAAGGAGGTAAAGACCGGGAAGAAGCTCCTTCATAGGAGGACCTGCAGGAGGAGAAGGGCGGCCAGGAAAGGATCCTTTTCCGGGAGGTGCCAGGAGAAGAGGTAGCCTCCCTCGCCATCCGCCCGGACCTCCCTTCCTCCCAGGGCTTGTCTAAGTTTTTCCAGGGCTTCCTCCTGGGAAACCAGCTCCCCCCCGGGAAGGACCACGCTCAGGCGGTCCGCATCCCCATCCAGGGCAAAGCCCACCGCTTTGGGCTCCACCGCCTTCATGAGGGCGAGAAGGGTGGGGAGGTTTTCCGGCTTGGGGTCGGGGTCCACCCCGTAGAAGAGGGGGTGGGGTAGGGGGTGGAGTTCCCTAAGTTCCGCCTCGAGGCCCAGGAGCTTGAAGACCCCGGGCAGCACCCCTCCCCCTGCTCCTCCCAGGGTGTCCAGGTAAACCACCCCCTTTTTTCCCTGGGCTCCCTGGCCGGCGTTTTGGGCCAGGTGCTCCAGGTAGGCCTTCTTCCGGTCCAGGACCTGGAAGCTTCCCCGCTTCTGCGGGGCCTCCTGGGGAAGGGCCATCCCTTCCGGGGAAAGGGGTTTCCCGGGGCCCAGGCGGAGCTTCACCCCCTGGAAGCGGGCGGGCTTGCGGCTGGCGGTGAGGTAAAACCCGGCTGCTTCCAGTTCCTTTAGGGCAAAGCCGAAAAGGGGCAAAGGGGAAGGGCCTTTCAGGAGGAAGGTTTCCAGGCCCATTCCCCCCAGGATCCCCGCCGCTTCCTCCGCCATCTCCTTGGCCAGGAAACGGGTATCGTGGGCCACCACCACCCGGGTTATCCCTTCCGCCCTAACCCTTTCCCCAAACCCGGCGGCCAGCCGGGCCACCTGGGCGAAGGTGAAGTCCTTGGCGATCTCTCCCAAAAAGCCATCCTGCGTGGGGTAGAGCTCCATGCCTTAGAGTCTACCCCGTGGTACACTCTCCCCCGTGGAGCTAGAGGGTCAGCGTGGTTCCTCGGGGATGCAGGGGCCCCAAAGCAGCCATCCTGGAGACGAGCTCCTTCGCTCCCTGAACGAAGCCCAGCGCCAGGCGGTCTTGCACTTTGAGGGACCGGCCTTGGTGGTGGCGGGGGCGGGAAGCGGCAAGACCCGCACCGTGGTCCACCGGGTGGCCTACCTCATCGCCAAGAGGGGCGTCTTCCCCTCGGAGATCCTGGCGGTCACCTTCACCAACAAGGCCGCCCTCGAGATGCGGGAGCGCCTTAAGCGCATGGTGAAGGGGGCAGGGGAGCTTTGGGTTGCCACCTTCCACTCCGCCGCCTTGCGCATCCTTAGGGTTTACGGGGAAAGGGTGGGGCTTAGGCCAGGCTTTGTGGTTTACGACGAGGACGACCAGGCCGCCCTTATCAGGGAGGTGCTGAAGGAGCTTGGGCTTTCCGCACGCCCCGGGCCCATCAAGGGCCTTTTGGACCGGGCCAAGAACCGGGGGGAAGCCCCTGAGTCCCTCCTTCCTGAGCTTCCCGAGTACTACGCCGGGTTAAGCCGGGGCAAGCTTTTGGACGTGGTGAAGCGCTACGAGGAAGCCCTTAGGGCCCAGGGAGCCTTGGACTTTGGGGACATCCTCCTTTATGCCCTGCGCCTTCTTAAGGAGGACCAGGAGGTCTTGAAGCGGGTCAGGAGGCGGGCCCGCTTCATCCACGTGGACGAGTACCAGGACACCAATCCCGTGCAGTACCGTTTCACCCGGCTCCTGGCGGGGGAGGAGGCCAACCTCATGGCCGTGGGGGACCCGGACCAGGGAATCTATTCCTTCCGTGCCGCCGACATCAAGAACATCCTGGACTTTACCCGGGACTTCCCTGGGGCCAGGGTTTACCGCCTCGAGGAGAACTACCGCTCCACCGAGGCCATCCTGCGTTTCGCCAACGCCCTCATCGTAAACAATGCCCTGCGCCTGGAGAAGACCTTGAGGCCCGTGAAGCCCGGGGGGGAGCCTGTGCGCCTCTACCGGGCCCGGGATGCCCGGGACGAGGCCCGCTTCGTGGCCGAAGAGATCCTGCGTTTGGGGCCTCCCTTCGACCGGGTGGCGGTCCTCTACCGCACCAACGCCCAAAGCC
>Ga0101943_1001601_pt1 | contig 18291 bp, 12 predicted proteins | sample DewCreD2012metaG_5_FD_75244 | JGI IMG/M metagenome (GOLD analysis project Ga0101943, IMG submission 75244) | Hot spring sediment bacterial and archeal communities from British Columbia, Canada, to study Microbial Dark Matter (Phase II) - Dewar... ... | reverse complement strand
ACCTCGCGCAATAAGCGGATCTCCTCGACCGTTGGCGGCTCCGTCGGCGGAACCTCCTTGGGGATGATCAGCGGGAACCCCGTCTGCGCTTGGACTTCTTCGACCGTGACGCCTGGATGAACCGACTTCAACCGCATATGCTTGCTCCGCGGTTCGAAATCCATCACGCACAGATTCGTGATGACGAGCTGTGGCCCGTTCTTCAATCCCAACCGCTCCCGCGAATCCCCCCCATCCAGATACCCCGCGCAGGAGCGAAAATCCACGCGTTCGACGAACGTCCGTGGCGTATGCGTCGTCGTCCAAATGAAGATACGCTTATCGAGCGACCCCATGTCGCCCATCCCCGCCGACCCAGGCAATCGCACTTTCGGTCGCGCGTAGTCGCCGATGACCGTATTGTTGATGTTGCCGTACTTGTCGATCTGTGCACCCCGGATGCAAAAGGTCTCCAGAACGCCACGGTGCACGTACGACCACATATGCTCCTGCGGCAAATACATGACGCATCGCTTCCACATCGTCGGATCGAGCGTGTTACCGATGAGGGGCTCCGGTTGAGCGTCCACGCCGACGGCCCCGGCGACCCACGTGAGTCCCGGCGCATGCGTGGCCCGCGCCAGCAGGATCGCCGCGACCGGGATGAAGGAGATCGTCCCATTGAGAACGATGTCCTCGCTCCGAAACTGCCGAGCGAGCGTGACGACCATCAGCTCATCTATCGTGTAGTCGCGTGCGTTCTCGCCCATCGATCACTCCCATTTTCGAATGCGCAAAAGCGCCTCCGCTCCTCCGATCCGTTGCAGATATTCTTGGTGAGAGGCTGGCCCGTAGATGTATTTCTCCAGGAAGGCGCGCGTCCCCTCGACCGTGCGGGAAGCAGACGCGTACTCTTGAAAGAGCGTTCGATCGAAGCTGTAGAGCGGATAGAGGGAACAAGGGTGAGCCCCATACGGAACCTCGACGACGGCGTCCACCTTGAAATACGGAATGCCCGTGTGAATGGGTGTTCGCCGGATCTCTTCGTTCTCGACGATCTCCTCGACGGTGACGATGACTCTTTTCGCCGCTCGTGGGAAGACATCAACATCAAGCCAGATAGGTTTCGGGAAGAATTGCACATTCCCATAGGCATCGGCGCGATGCGCATGGAGGATAGCGACGTCTGGCTCCAAGGCTCGACAAGCGATGACCTCTCGCCCCGTGAAGGGACACGTGATGACCCGCATGGTCTCAGGATGAATGGCCAGTAGATCCGTACCGAGCCCGGAGCGCGTGACGAGAAAAGGAAGCCCATAGGCGCCGGCCAGAAGGCGCGACAGGAGTTGATGCTCGCTGTACTCCTCCATGATGACCTCTCCGGCCTCCACAGCTCGACGAAAAGCATGGGCCATACCGAATTCATCGAGATTGACGATGATGGCGATAACGCGCCGCACACATCCGGCGGCGATGAGCCAATCGAGCCCGATCCCTCCGACGATCGTCGTGATCGTGAGCTCGCGCCTACCCGCTCGAATCAGCTCGCGCACAAGCGCCAGCGGGCTCATCTGTGTCCCCATGCCTTGCAACGCCACGACATCTCCATCTCGCACGAGGGACGCCGCTTCAGCCAACGTCATGACTTTGTTCACCTTCCCCGCCGCCATCAATCCCTCTCCCTTACTCAAGGTCTTCCGAAGCCCCGGCGTTCTAGGCCCGCTTCTCGCTCACCAGGGAGTTCACACTCGCCGAAGGTCTTCGACAATGGGCGCCTCACCGGGGAGAGTCCCCTCGGGGACGAAAACGATCTCGTCGGCGGTCACGCGGATCTTCTCCTTCAGCTCCCGGATCAAGACTTCTCTCAAACCCGACGTATCGGCGGCACCCTTCAGCTCAATCTTCACCGTGAGCCGATCTCGAATCTCCGGGCGATCCACGATGAGTTGAAACCGCCCGAGCTCGGGATGCCGACTGAGGACCTCCTCCACTTCCCGCGGGACGATGAAAAGCCCCTTCACGCGAGGGATCTGCCCAACCCGACCAAGGATCGGTTTCATCCGAGGCGTCGTCCTTCCGCACGGACAGGGCGTGCTTTCAAGTCCCTCGGTGATGTCACCAGTTCGGTACCGAATGCTCGGCTGGGCTCGTTTCATCAGGTCGGTGACCACCAACTCCCCGCTCTCGCCTTCTGGGACCGATTGCTGCGTGTGCGGATCAAGGACCTCTACGACGAAGCGAGGATCCAGGTGCATGCCGCCGCCTTCCGGGCATTCGGCGGCGACAAATGGGACTTCACTCGTCCCATAGATCTCGCGCGTCTGAAATCCGAAGGTTCGCTCCAACTCTTGGCGCAGCGTCCGCGCCCGCAGCTCCCCGGTCACGATGGCCAATCGCAGCGAGAGGTCGCGCGCAGGATCGAGCCCCATCTCCATGGCGACCTTGCCCAGCTCCTCGGCGAAGGTGAAGAAAGCGAAGAGCACCGTCGTCCGCGTCGCCCGCATCACTTCGATATGCATTCGACTCTGCCCAGCCCCCCCAGGGATCACCGCGCATCCGATCCTCCGAAATGCCTCATCAATGACCGTCCCGGCGATGACCCAGTGATACGTGCACGTCACGTTCACGACGTCCTCCGGGCGGACGCCACAGGTGAAGAACGCCTTGGCCGCGAGATCCACCACAGAAGTGTAGTCCTCCGGCGTGAAGACGATCAGCTCCGGTCCCGGCGACCAGTAGATGCGGATCAGCTCCTGCGGTCTCACGGCCAGCAACCGTCCGAACGGAGGATACTCACGCTGATCTTCGATGATCTGCAGCTTGGTCAGGTATGGCACCGCCGTCGTGAACTCCTCCCAACTGGTGATCGCCTCGGGTCGAACACCAGCCGCCTCGAACGCGCTTCGATAATATGCCGAATTCTCGTATGCGTATGCGAGATGCCGCTGCAGGCGCTCCCATTGCCAGCGACTCAGCTCCTCGCGCGGCATCGTCTCTAAGCGGGAGTCCCAATAAGCCTCAGTCATGTCCTCCCCCCTCTCGCCCTTCATCCCACCTGAGCTCGAAACGGCTCCTCATACGCTTCAACGGGGATGAGGCGCTCCCCCGCCTTATGAATAGCTCGGACGATGTCCTCAGGCTCGATCAAGGGCATCTCGAAATCCGGTCGAGAGAAGACGCTCTCCACCGCCTGCCGAATCCCCTCCTCCTCGCTCACGATGATCCCCCGTAAGGCCTCGCGAAAGTACTCCATCGCGCCTGGCGAGAAGAGTGTCGGTTGCGGTCTCCAGTAAAAATCCCCCATGAGCAAGCATTCCTCAATCTCCCCTCGCCCATTGACAAGGAGAGTGGCGACAATCAACTTACGCGCCTTATATGCCGCCTTCCCCAATCGGCTCCCCGAAGGCGCCTTCGCGCACATCCGCTTCGTCGAGAGCCGCTTGATCCACGTCTCGCTCTCGAAGAAAGGCACAGTCCGCGCTAGCTCCGCCGCTTCCTCCTCCGCCCATGTCTCGGAGATGATCTTCTCCTCCCCCATGAGCGCCCTCACATTCGCTTCGATCACCGCCTCGATGACATCTTCGAGCCGAAGCGCTATCCCTTGCTGCTCGGCGATCTCCCGCAGTGGTCTCATGCGCGCCTGTGGCGTCTTGGTCTCTTTGTCCTCGAATTTCTCTGGATAGTGATAGAGGCATTCGACATAAGCACGGGCTGTCTCCGGAGGCAGCGGATCCCAGATGATCGAGCTGCACGCGGACCAATAGTCGGGCAGAGCATAATTCCCCGCATAACTGGCGATGACCTTGTATCGCGCTTCCCCGACCAAAATCTCCGTATCTCCAATAGCGCGATATTCGGCCGTGAAGCCCAGCTGACGAAGAGCCGCCGCATTCGCTTGGCCGTTCACATCGGATTGAGAGAGGAGGGTGACGACAGGTTTCTCGTAAGGCTTTCGATAGTAGTAGAGGATCAAGGGCAAGCCTTCCGTGAAAGCGCCCGCTCCGCCTCCGCAGCAAAGATGGCGAAACGGAACGTGTCCGCGCTCGCGCACGCGCCGTGTGTCGATCCGATCTCCATCGTCGTTCACCCCGATGCTCAAGGAGGGGCGCTCCCGGCTGAAGCGGAGCACGACGACAGTATTGCGGAACGTCCCCTCGATCATCTCCTGCGCCATCAGATTATCAATGGCCGACCAGTAGGAGTTTGGAACACCGACCATCTCAATCTTTCGAACGGACATAGTTCTCGCCTCCCTTTCTCCGGCTCAAACGTCAGGGGTCTTCTGAAGATACCCCATCCCTTCCTCTTGACGTCGGTGCGCGATCAAAGCGCGGGCCGATCATCCCGTCATCAGCGGATGACCATATCTCGATCTCGCCTCTTGAGTTAAGCCCTTCTTCGCCCGCCCACTCCGTAGAGCAGCGCATGGAGGCGCAACGTTTATCCTCCCCACCCATGAGGAACTCGCCACCCAGAAGGTCTCGGAAGGGGACGAGCGCCTCCTCAATGGACCAGACGGCGATGGCGATATGATCCACGGCCTTCACGGAGACGCACGCTGGTGAGGATTCCGACACGTCGCTCTCTCCCAAAAACGTCAGGGGGAGGTGTCCGCAAGGGTCTGGCAGGCTACCGCCGTTTCGGTCACCAGAGGACGACCGCCTCGATGCCTCCCTCGATTGTCCAACTTCTTCACGCCCGCTCGACCACAGATGAGCGCCTTCCTCAAGGAGCGCAAGGCCGATCCCTTGATCGCCCCCTGATCCCACGCGAGCTCCCGCATCCGCTACCAAACAACCGTTTGGTATGTTAGCATACCTCTCCCCTCGAGTCAAGCCCTTTCTTCGTCCACCTGCTCCGTAGAGGGATGTACGGACACCGCCTCCACCATGCGTCATGGGGTGTTGGGAGTCCTCACCTCGAAGGAGCCCGGAGCGACTCACGCCGCTGCCCCTCCTCTCTCGTCCAGAGTACGCTCCAAAAGTTCGGCGATGTCGAGGACTTCGACCGCCCGCCCTTCGGCCTTCGCTTTGATTCCATCCTCCAGCATAATCAAGCAAAAGGGACAAGAGACGGCGACGATCTCAGCCTGCGTCGCGAGAGCGTGCATTGCGCGTTCATGATTGATGCGCCGTCCCAACTCCTCCATCCACATCAATCCCCCTCCGGCGCCACAGCAGAAGGCGCGGTCGCGGCAACGCGACATCTCTCGCAGCTTGTGCGCGCACGCCCGGACGATCTCCCGTGGAGCGTCGTAGAGACCGTTGTATCGCCCGAGATAGCAGGGATCATGGTACGTCACCGTCTGGATCGAGAGGTGTCGGGGGCGCAGTCGCCCCGCCCTCAGGAGATCGGCCAGAAGTTGGCTGTGATGGATCACCTCATAACGCCCGCCGAACTGTGGATACTCATGCGCCAGGCAGTTGAAGCAGTGCGGACACATGGTCACGATCTTCCGAACACCATATTTCTCCAAGCGTCGAATATTCTCGCGCGCGAGCTGCTCGAAGAGATATTCGTTTCCGATCCGACGGGCTGGATCTCCGGTGCAGCGTTCCTCCGTACCGAGGACGGCAAATCGCAGGCCCGCTTCTCGCAGTACGTGGACGAGGGCTCGAGCGACCCGTTGATTGCGTTCGTTGAGCGCCGACGCGCACCCGACCCACAGCAGGAAGTCTACCGAATCGGTCTCCCGAACGTGCGGCACCGCGAGATCGTGGGACCACTCGGTCCGCGAGAGCATCGTTCCTCGGAAGGGGTGTCCCCGGTCCTCGAGCGATCGAAGCGCCTCGGCCATCAGCTCCGGCACATGCGCTTCTTCCATGACGAGATACCGCCGCAGATTCACGATCTTCGGCACGTGCTCGATGAAGACTGGACAGGCTTGCGTACAGGCCATGCACGTCGTGCATGACCAAAGCGTTTCCTCTCGGACGAACCGCCCGATGAGCGGAACGCTCTCCTTCTCCGATGCGGATAAAGCCTCCCGAAGATCAAGGATGAACGTTTTCGGCGAAAGTGGCTTCTCTGTCGTGGTGGCCGGACATTCCTGCTGACATCGCCCACATTCGGTACAGGCGTCCAAGTCGAATAAGTCCTTCCAGGTGAAGTCCTCGATCCGCGCGACGCCCAACGTCCCGGCGGCTTCGATGTCAAGCGGCTGGAGGCGCATGCCGGTAGGTTCCAGGGGGCGAAGGAAGACGTTCGCCGCGGCCGTGAAGACATGTCGAAGCTTCGTGTAGGGCAACCAAGCGATCAACCCATAGGTGAGTCCCAGGTGAAACCACCAGAGGAACCGATGAACGCCCCGCATCGTGTCCGCATCCCACCGCGCGGTGAACCAATGAGCGAGAAGCCAACCTATGGGAGACCACGGGCCCCACGGATCACGGGTGGCGGCGATCCGAAGCCCTTCGATGAGAAAGCCCGTGACCAGAATGGCGAAGATCAGCACCAACAATCCAGCATCCTCCCAAGGACGTTGCCGCCGTGCTTCTACCTGCTCAGGGACATTCGCATGCAATCGAGGGGGCTTCAAGAGATACCGCTTCGCTGCGAGCATCAGAACGCCCAGAATCGCCAACAGGCCGAACATATCGAGAGCGAGCGATTGAAAGTAGAGATAGAACGCGCCCTGCATGATCCGAATCTTGAAATCCTCGTGGATCATCACGACGAGCGTTCCCACAAAGAGCACGAGGAATCCCACGAACAGGGCCAGGTGGAAGGATCCGGAATACCATTCCCGGAGCATTCGCCGATGCGCGAAGACTTCGAGGACGAGTGTCTTCAACCGAAGAGGCACTTCGGCCCATCGGAACGAATAAGGTCGTCCCCTCCGCCACAATCGGTAATGGCGATACCATCCGTATCCGAAGATGAACAAAGTGGGAACGAGCCACGCATATATCAGCCAGACGTGATGGATGTTCCAGTAGACCTCTCGTGTTGGCATATCGCTCTCCTTAACGACGCCTTCAACAAACGCTCGTTTGATGAGCGAGGAAGGATACGCGAAGCCGTCTCCAATGTCGAGAGCACCCTGCTGACCTGGGGTCCACCTCGGAAGTCCGATTGCGAAGGTGTTCAGAGGAGCTTCTCATCGCTGCGATGGCGCGGTTCGGGATAGGGTCGCCGCGCTCGACTGCGAAGGGCCATCTTGGAGAGCCTAGGTGTGGCTGGCGGAGTATCTTGACGCTGCCCCAGTGATCCCCGTGCTTGAGAAAGCCAAGGTGGCCGGGATTTCCGCGCTGCTTGTGGATACGGAAGCCCCATGGTCTGATCGGGCGAGTTCATGGACGGTTGGCTGGAGGAGGAATGGTCAGCGAGTATCTCACGGAGCGTTTCGGGCGGAGGGGAAAGGTGGCGGTGATTCGCAGCATCCTTGGGATTTTCACACATGAAGAGCGAATCGCCAGGCTTCAAGAGGCATTCGCTCCTTCCCCGAAGATTCGCCTGGTGACGATTCAACCGGCCAACGGCAAGCGGGTGCTGAGGATAAGCATGATGGAGAATATCCCCGCGGCACACCCAGATGTGGCCGAAGCCCACCCACGGGGGCGCGATCTGCCGCTCCACATTCTCCTCGGACATGAGGAAGTACACGCGGCGGTGTCTGCGTCCACCAATCAGATGGCCCTGGGAACGACGGGGATCTTGGTCGCGCAGGAGCTCACGGGGAGCATCGTGCTTGTGGGCTTCGACGCTACTCAAGAAGCTATATGGGCGGTCAAGGTGGGGCGACTTCAGGGGACGGTCGCCGGACAGAGCTTCAAGATGTGTCGGCTCCGGTCCATGCGGCGGCGTCTCGCGCTCGCGAGGGTGGAGGGAGCGAGCCGGCCGGAAAGGGCCTCCACAAGCCGTGGAGGCCCTATTCCGTGGCGGCCTAGAATTCGATGCGAAGGCCAAGCTGGACGCGACGCGGCTGGTTGAACTGGCTGCTCAAGACACCGAACGTTGCCGGATTCTGCAGATCCAAAGCAGGATCGGCGAATTCCACGCGATTTAAGAGGTTGAAGAAGTCGAAGCTGAATCGGAACTTGACGACTTCTGTGACAGCGATCGCCTTGCCGATGGAGAAGTCTAAGTTCCAGTGCGGCAAGCCGCGGAGCACCCCACGCCCACTACGCGTATCCTGACTGAGCAAAATGGGTCGGAAATTCTTGAACACAGCCTCCGGATCGGCGAACAGGTTCAATCCGGTACCACGTCTGGCCGGATCCCCCGCTGTTCCCACGCCACCGGAACCTTTCACGCCGCGATGCACCTCACTGCCGAACTTCGGCTTCTTGATGGGGATCGCTCCAGTGCCGAAAGAGAAGATCGCCCCGCCGCCGAAGACCTGACTGCTTTGCACGACAGTCAGGGGAGCGCCACTGAACGCCGTGAGAATTCCGCCCGCGAACCACCCGCTGATGAGCTTATCCACCCAATGGCCTGCGCTGAAGCGTCGGCCCGGACCAAAGGGCAACTCGTAGTACCACGTCAGATTAGCGATGTGCCGGTGATCGAAGAACGAGGGGCCATAGTCGAGGTTGGGGAAGAAGCTGGAGGGGAACATGCTCGCTGAATTCTGGACCGAGCCCACCTGGTCGAGCGATTTCGAGAGCGTGTAGTTGAAATCGAACTGCAGGCCATGCGACGGTCGCTTGCGAAAGATGAGCATGAAGGCATGGTAGTTGGAGAGGCCCCCATCGGTGCGGAAGAAAAGCTCCTGCACCTGCGAGTTCAGGAAGGAGGGAAGGCCAGCCGCGCGGCGGAACAGATCAATCCGATTCAACCAGAGGTTGCTCAACAGCCCCGTCACGATCTCGCTCGCGAATCGAGAGGCCAGGCAACTCGTCACTGTGGAAGCCGCCGCCGGACACAATCCGAGCTGTTGAAGCGTCGCGATCGGGGGCAATTGGTTCTCGAACCAAGGTTGCGGTGTCACAGCTCCGGCCGCCACACCAGCGCGCAATTGAGCAGCCAGAAGATCGTAAGCCTGGGCGAACGTTTGGCCGGACACAGGATCCTTCATGAAGTAGGGGACGGAGTTGAGATTCACGGACTGTGGGAGGTTCCTCCCCCAACGCCCGACGTACCCCAGCTCCAGAAGCGTATTGCCAGGAAGCTCCCGCTGGATCGTGAAGTTGACGCTGTGCATCATCCCCGGACGCAGCTTCGGGTCAGCCTGAAAGGAGAACAACTCGCTGAAAGGCACAGCGGGAATCAAAGGCGGGGTGACGCGCTCAGCGCGAGGAAGCGGCGCAGGACCATCAACGCCGATTCGGAACGGCTCTCCCCGCGCGTTCTTCGGACCTTGAACGGAGATCGTCTGGCCGAAACCAGCGGCGAGCATAGGGATCGAAACCAATTGCACGAGATTCAGCCGGTCGAACGTGAGCGAGTACCCACCGCGGAAGACCGTCTTGCGGGCTCCGAACAGGCGTCCGAGCAGACCGCCCTCGAAGTGCGGATGCCAGGCTATGGCGACGCGCGGACCGATGTTGTTCCAATCCGTGTCCACGGTCTTCTCCCGACCGAGCATGCGGATCGGCATGTAACCGATCGTTGGATTGAAGATGGCCCCCCGAAGGGCCGCCTGCCGCTTGGCCTCCAAATACGCTTTGGGGAGAATGAGCTGCTTGGTGGTCGCGTCTACAGCGACGGCGATTCGACCATCCAGAGTCTTTGTGGGGACTTGGATCTGGTAGTTGAGCCCATAGCTGAGGGTGAGCGACGGACGCACGCGCCAGACATCGCTCGCGTAGAAATCCCATGCCTGATACCGGAACTTGTTCATCAAGGGAGTGCCGAAGGGCAAGGGGGTGAAATCCGCATCCCGCGTCATCATGATGGACACATTGTCGATGATCCCCAGCAAAGCCGCATAGAACCGGTTCCAGCGCGAGATGTCCGCCGGTTGCAAGCAATTCGTCTGAATCGCTCCGCCACAGGTGGGAGGACGCCACTCGGCCGGAACGGTGAAGAAGGTGCCCGCATCGAGCAGAGCGATGAGCGCCGACATCCCGCCGACGACCTTGTCCTCGCGCATGTGGTAATGGTTGATGATCCGCGCCGTCGCACCGAATTGCAACGTGTGGGAGCCCTTAATCCAGGTCAGGTTGTCACTGAATTGATAGAGGTTTTGGTTGTCGCCTTGGCTACGGGAACGTTGCACGAAGACATCTACAGGTTCATCCAGAAGTGTAGCGGCGAGATCAAGGGCGACGTTCGTGCCGGTGACCTGCGGGAAGGGAGGGATGGCCTGGCGCCAGAAGTAGAAGCGCGTGAATCCGAAGCGCAAATCGTTCGTCAGATTAGGGCGAATATTCCCGGTCAAAGCCGCCACGATATTGCGCGGGAACTGGCGATCGGAGCGAACGCTCTTGGCTTGGCCCAATATATTCCCCCGCAAGAGACCCCCGATATCGACCTGGAGAGGCGCATCAGCCAAATTTCGATGCCAGCCGAAGCTCCCCTCGAAGCGCCAGTTCGCCGTGAAATGATGATCAAGCCGCAACCACGCGTACTCGGTCCGCTGGGCGGCACTCGCCGGAGCACGAAAACCAATCGTGTTCAACCCATCGCCAGTGCTGGGATCGTTCCCCGGAGGATAGAAGGCGAACAAGGCCTTGATGACCGGATTCAAGCCAAGGCCTCGTGGATCGCAAGGGGAATTGTTATTGGGCCCACAGAGCGTGGACGTCGCCAAGGGATACTCGACGATTCGACCCGTTCCGTCTCGAAAGCGCAGAATGCCTTGCCGCATCGTCTCCGTAGGCACGATTCGAACGATGTCCTGCTGGCTTGGGAAGCGCCGTCCTTCGTAGTGGAAGAAGAAGAAGGTTTTATCCCGGCGAATCGGTCCGCCCACCGTGAAGCCGAAGCGATGATCCTTGAGCTCGGGATCCGGCTGCCCCAGCCGATTTCGCGTCCACGTATTGGCGTTCAGGTTGTCGTTCTGATGGTACCAGTACGCAGATCCATGAAGGGTGTTCCCCCCTCGCTTCCGCACAGCCACGAACTGACCACCAGCCGATCGCCCGAAGAAAGCATCCACATTCGTGACACCCGCTCGAAACTCCTCAATGCTCTCGGCCGGAAGCGGGAAACTGGTGGCGTCGCCCGTATCGGGGAATTTCCCCTGCGTCACGTCTATGCCATCAACCATCCACGTCGCTTGGTCACCGCGCGCTCCGGCTACGGCTCCAGAGGCATTGAACCCGTATCCGAGCGGGGAGACCATCGGTTGCAACTGAAAGAGCGAGTTCGCCTGCCGATCGATCAACGGCAGGCGCAGCAGATAATCGCTTCGGATCACATTGCCGACAGTGGCGTTCACTGTCTGAAGCTCCACGCCGGCCCCGGGCGTGACTTCGACCACCTCAGCAACCGCTCCGACCTCCAGGGTGAAATCCACGGTGTAAGCCTTCGCGACCTCGATCTTAAGCGCCGACACGAGGGCTTGTCGAAATCCCGATGCCGATGCCGTGATCTTGTACGTGCCGGGAAGGACGTTGACGAAAATGTATTGTCCGTTCGCGTTCGTCACCTGCGTTCGGCTCTGGTTAGTCGCCAGATCGGTCAACTCGACCCTCGCGCCCGGGATAACGGCTCCTGTCGGATCCATCACCGTGCCCAGGACCGTCGCCGTGCCGGTCGTTTGAACAGCCCAAGAGGGGAGACTAAGCAACAAGATGAAGAGGGGAAGGGCAACACTTGTAGCTCTCATACCACGATACCTCCTTTGTTGGCTCTTCATCTTCGCTTGTCAAGATCTTGCTTCATTAACATAACAACATCTTTCATCGCTTGTCAACCCACCCCCCAGAAATTCCCGGTGAAAATGGCTGTAACTCATTGAAAAATGCTAGATGACACCTTGAAAAAATGCGCAAAAACTCTTTTTCTCGACCTCTTCATTTCGAGGGAATTACGGGCTGACCGGGAATTGCTGTGCAAAGGGCCCTCGCCTTGCCTTCGACGACGATGGGGGCGACGGGCGGACCTTCCTCATCCGGCAATGGATCGCCCCCGGGACGGCCGCTACGAGATTCGAGTCTGTGGCCACGGCAGCAACCATGGATGGTTCCGACTGGCCTATCATCGCCTCTCTCCCCCTTCCTCCATCTCCCTCATCTCCCGCTGGTAATGGGTTTCGGGCAAAGTGACGGCCGACGAGCTGGTGAGGGCATATCTCTTCTAAGCCAGGAGGGGAGAGCGGGTCGTCTTCTCCACCTTTCCAACAACTGGCGAAGGCGAGGCCGATTTCGACACCATGCTGGAGTTGTATGACCTAGAGCATTGGAAGCAACTGGCTAAGGACGACGACGGCAGCGAGGGCCCGACCTCCCTCCCTGCGTGAAAAAAGGGATCGACGCCGACGTATATGTGGCTGGATGAAGTCGAAAAGCTATAGGAAGGAGGTGAATATGTCAGATGAGGGACGACCGGTTTATTCGAAGCGGGGCGAGTGGATCGGATCCCTCTACGAAAGGTCCGATGGCGCAACGATTTACGATCGCCACGGGCAAAAGGCGGCAGAGATCGATCGGGAGGGCCGAATCCGCTGGGTGAGAAACGACTGGGTTCGAATCCTCGTCGAAAGGGACGACGAGGATTGTTGACCTAGGGTGAGGGGGGCAGAGCCCCCCTCACCCTCCTAACGGGGGAGAAGATGATGAAAAGCAATGATAAGACCTTTAGCCTTGTAGGGAGAAGGGTGCGTTTGCGTCCAATGATCAAGGAGGATCTGCCCATCCTCTTCCAGTGGCGGAATGATACTTCTTCGCTGTTCTTATGGTCCTCCCAAAGGCGTTTGCTCTCCCTCCCCATGCTGATCCAAGAGATCGAGGCCGACGAGGAGAGGGGAGACATCCGACTCATCATCGAAAACATGCGTGGAGAGGCCATCGGTTTGGTCTTCACAAGAAGCTGTTCTCAATTGGATCGCCATTGCTACATCGGCGTCTATCTGACCCCGGAAGAGAGGGGATACGGTTATGGCGCTGAGGCAGGTGCTCTTTTCCTTTGGTACCTCTTCACCTACCTGGGCATAGAGAAAGTCTACGCTACGGTTTACGAGTTCAACTCCTTCTCTCGACGCCTGATCGAAAGGGCAGGTTTCCGCCTGGAAGGCACCTTTCCACAGCATCATTGGTGGAAGGATCGCCTCTGGACCCTCCATCAATTCGCCCTCTATCGCTGGGAATTGCCTCGCATTGAGGAGTTTCTGCTGAGGCTTCGAAGCGCTCCCGAAAAGCGCTTTCAGTAAAGAAAACGGCAGGAAGCTAAGAGCCTCCCAGACTTCTGGAAGAAACCCATGAAGATGCTGATGGAAGATCCGCCAGAGTGTGACCTCCTGGCCGAAGCATTGGCGGCTAGCTGTGTCGTTGTTGAGGAGCGGGGAGAAAGGCCAACGATTTCACAACTCACCCTCCGCGTCCAAGGCCTTCGGCCCGTGCTGGTGCCAGAAGGTGAAATCTTAAAGGGAGGTCTCCAAACCTGCACAGTCAACATCACACTTCTACTCGCAGGAAGGGGAGCATGTACTCCCTGTCTCGTGCGTCGAGAGTGGCCGATGGGGGCAATATCGCTCTTTCTCGATGGCGCGGTTCACCTCAGATTCCGAATTGCGCCGAAGAAAGGTGCATCCCATCCTGGAACGACTCCGGAAAGGCAGGGAGCCTCTCTCCGACCAGTTAGCAGTCTGAGCCCACGTGTACCCTCCATATTGCCGCACCGGGGTGTATTCGGAAACGAACGCCTTCGATGCAATCCTCGATAAGGAGGCTACGCTGGAGGCATACCTTCGAAAGGTAAAGCCTCAGCCGAGCCAGTTGTGCTTGTGCTGTGGAATGAGCAAGCGCTTGGGATAGACTTGTTCGGCCACCCCGAGATCTGGGCGAAGATGCCTGAGAAGGTGCTGGGGAGTTACCTCTTGACAACCCAATGGGTAGAGGTCTCAGGCGTGTCCCTCTCCCCGAAGGCCTCTTGGCAAACCATCGGCGAAACGCCGGTCGAGACCACACCCGCACCCGTCCGGCCTTGGCGATCTCCACCTCCTCGGAGGAAACGGGGATGGTTTCGCCCTCGTCCCCCAAGGCCACTTGCTCCATTTGTTCGCTATACCACGCCAAGGAGAAGGATTAAAGCGATTGCCTTCGTGCTAGCATCTTTAATGCCCGTTCTGCGCTTTCCCGCACTCGCTCGGAAGTGTCTGACAACATCCGTTCGAGAGGCGCTCGATGCCTCTCATCTCCGTAGATGCCTAAAGTCCTGCACGCGCTGGCCCGCACTCAGGGATCTCTATCCTCCAGCAACTCCAAGCACTTGGCCGCCGCCTTCCCCAGATCCACCTCCTGAAGAAGGCGGTCATTTTGCAGCGTTACCAAGGCGCTGGCCCGCACTCGGGGATCTCCATCTCCCAGCAACTCGAGGCAAAGTTCAGCGATGTCCCCGCCCCATCAGCGGAGCGCAGATTCGCTCATGTTCCAAAGCACCCGGAAGAGGTGGAACTTCAGCGAAGCATCCGACTTTCCAAGCAGTTCCTTGAGTTGCGAAAGCGCTGCGTCAAAGGCATCGCAACGGAGAATCGCCTCTAACGACTTGGTGAGAACATCGATGTTCTCATCTTTGAGGCTTTTGATCAGGCTTGGAACCGCCTCGGGGACCTTAAGTTGGCCCAGCGCCCATGCTACCGTCTTACGGACTGCGGGTGATTCACTCTCCAGCAGCATTCGAGCCAACTCTTTCCACGCATCAACGCAATTGATGTTTACCAATCCATTGATGGCACTGGTAACGATGGGATCCCAAGTTTCCGACAGCCCCTCGAGGAAGACGCGACGAAGTTGGGATTTCTCTGCGAGAGTCGCTCGACTGGCCAAATTCTGCAAAGCCCACATCGCCGCCGAGCGCACGAAAGGATTAGGCTCCTTATGAGGTGAGGCATAAGGTTCCAAGAGCGGGATGGCCTCCGGATCTCCCAAACGCCCTAAGGCGGAGGCGACACCACCACGAACGTAGGCATCGCGGTCTTTGAGCAGATCCTTGAGGAGGCAAAACACATTTTGTTTGTCTAGTTGGACCTTGACCAGCGCCCGCGCCGCTTGGGCGCGAACGATGGGGCTCTCATCGTTGAGGAGACGATCCTTCACCAAGGATTCCGCTTGCTCCCCCCTCAGAGAGACCAACCCCCATAACGCCGCCCAGCGCACGGGAGCAGCAGGGCTCCTCAGAGCATCTGTAAGGCGCTCCACAAATTCGAGAGAAACGCGGCCTCGATGCTGCCCTAAGTCCCCGAGAATCTCCCGGATAGAGGAGGCATGGGCCTCACTCCCATAGTGTCGCTCCACGCTCACCAAGAGGCGGGCAACTTCGCGGGGATTGCCCAATGCTCGCCACTCCCTTTCCCCAAGCCGCTTCTGGGCCGAGTCCACGAGTGCAAGGAGAGCATCGAAGACACCCCTTCTTAGAGAATCCTCCTCCAAGGGCCTTTGGCATTCCAATATGCAGTCCTGGAGGATTGAGGCCAGTTGCTGGCGATGAAGAGGATGTTGCTCTTCCTGAATAAGGGCCACGAGTTTCCTGAGGATCGGGGCGGGGTCACTTTGGCTCCCAACCAGGAAGGGGAAGATGTTCCCCCAATTGGAATCGAGCCAGTGCTGCCAAACGATATCCAACTGCTTGGAGTTCTCGGCCAGATGGTGGGCCGCCAGGTATTCGAAGAAGGAAGAGTGGGGGAAGGCATAGGCAAGGGGCTGGCCCGTCACAGGGACAAGCACCCGCTTGGACTCCAATTCTTGGATGAGCAAGTCGGCCTGTTGACAGGAGGAGAGATTCCCCAATGTGTCGATGGGGATCCTTTCTCCCCGAGTGGGATCGCATGGTATAGGGCGGTCTTCGCTTTCGGCGATGAGTCGCCGGAGACCTTTGAGGGGGATGGGCTGAAGGCCGCTGTTTTGGAAGCATTCCCAGGCGATATGGGAAAGCATAGGGAGCAGTTCGATCGCTCGCCGCTCATCTCGCCCCGCCCCGTTAGGGAGAAAACCCAGCAGATCTAAAATCATTCTCTCGTAGAGTAGCGTTCGTGTGATCAAATGGGGAACATTGGACTGCTCCAAGACCCAGTTCAGCAAGGTTAGCAGGAAAGGGTTCTCGCAGATCTGTTGGATGGAGGGGCTGTCTCTAAGCAGATTCCAAATGCGTTGTATTTGGGATTCGCCCCCGGGGAACCCCTTCCACCATTTGTAGAGGAAACTTTTCATTTGCCTTAAAGAGAATGGAGCCAGGGTATACTTGATGGCATCGGAGGGCAACTCCTTGTAGCCGTAAGGACGAAGGGTAATGATGATATGGCACGACCAATCCTTGAATGCATCCCAGATCCCCTGGTCTTCTTCCACTTCAGCAGCGTCCAGGAAGAGCCACACCCGCTCTTCGTGGACGTGCCGGGCAAGGTAGTCCAAAAGGACATCAGTATCGTCGCACTCCAAAATCTCTCGGAGCACAGTGCGCAGGTGGCGGCGCAGAGTTTCCCCAGATCGTGGGCGTGGTGACCCTCTGAGCAAGTTCAGCAGTTGCCTCAGCGGGATAATGATGGGCAGCGGTAATTGATCTATTCTCGCTCCTTCTCTCAACTCGTTCCACCCTTGCTGCGCCAACTCCCGAGCCGTCATCTGAGCCAGCAGCGACTTGCCTTGCCCCGGTGGACCTATAATCACTACAAATTTGCTCTGATCATCCTCTTTCAACCTTTGGAACTCCTCCCTCCATGCCACCGGTTTCATCGGAGAAGACGATGGCGATTCGGCTTCCTCCTTAACATTGGGTTCAACGTAGAGCCTCGCGAGATCTCGCCCTCCCAGGTAAGGAGGGAGCGTTTCCTTACGGCTGGGCCAATCGATGATACTTGTATAATACTCACTAAGCCTTACCACCAACATGGAGGCATGATCCAGGGCTTCGGAAACATTGCTTACCCCTATGACCTCCACTTCCTGGCTATCATCTTCTCTCACGCCGGCGTCCTTGGAGACGATGATCCGCTTGAGGCCATGCTGCCGAGCCGCCTCAACCTTCTCCCTCTCATGAGCTACCTTCTTCAGATTTCCGTTTCGATTCACCCTCGCAATGATCACGCAGCGCCTATCATAGGGACGCCCATCCCTCAGCAATAGGAAACCCACCGTCGCTGCGCCGCCTAAGGAGGCTCCGTCCAAGGGCAAGGAAGCAGGGATACCTTCTTTGTCCGGAGCAGTGATCTTCCACCAAACTCCTTGCTCTGTCCAGCTCCAGGCCTGAAGAAGGGCTTTCAGCAACTCATCGCCCAATGGTCGTAGAGCGATCTCTGGGTCCTCGATGAGTTCCCCGCCCTCCTCGTTGAGCAGATGCAGGTGCAAGTATGCGAGGAAGCCTTTCCTCCGGTAACAGCCCACCAGAGGGATTTGGAGGGAACGGAGGGGGCGGAATCCCTTCAGCCAATAAAGCGTCCAGAATCTTGCCCATTGTGTCCCCCAACCCTGGGAGGAAAGGGCGTCGTAGATACTGTTGACAAGTTCGATGGCATTATTATAGTTCTTCCCTAGTTCCACCTCGCCGCCTTGCCCCCTTCTGCCCAACAGAGAGGACGCTTCCTTTGTCAGAACCACCAAGCGCTCGCAAATATTAGTACAATTAGGATGGGAGGCTGCCTGCTTCGCTTCTGCCGCTATTTGAGCAGTCTTAATAAGCCCGCGCGCGTTGCGATAGAGACGCTCGACATTAACATGACGATTCGGATCCTGTTTGTAGTATCTTGCGATTTGATCAGGCCCGATCTCGGAGAACAACTCCCAGCATCGTTCCAACGGCGAAGGATCTCCCCGCTCCACCCCATCCTCCAACCCATGAAGCAGCAGGCCGTAGTCCCCCGCCAAGTGTTGCCAAGCGAACTCATTGTGATGAAATTCATTCAGTTTTTCGCTCAGTTCTTCGAGTTCGAGCATTTGATCTCCTCCCTTTCGCTCCGGCCACGCCCGTTTGGTCCTCCGCGCCGGTTGGTGGAGCCACCACCACTGTGCAGTTTGCTCCCAACCGGGACGCTATATCCGCGAAGCGTCCAAAGGTGCCTCGTCCTGCACAGCCCTTCTCGCCTTTAAGGTGGTGGAGTTTCACCTCTTTTGTGAACATTTCCTTGCCGAGGATCTCTACCCGAACTCTGCTCCCCGCCTTCTGGGGGTCCGGTGTCTGCACATGCACCACCAGTTTGCCTTCGTCGGTCTCCCGCAGGACGGCGGTCAGCGAGCCGTCCTCATTTTGCCCCCGCCATTGAAATGGCGTTTGTGT
>Ga0101943_1001600_pt1 | contig 18292 bp, 13 predicted proteins | sample DewCreD2012metaG_5_FD_75244 | JGI IMG/M metagenome (GOLD analysis project Ga0101943, IMG submission 75244) | Hot spring sediment bacterial and archeal communities from British Columbia, Canada, to study Microbial Dark Matter (Phase II) - Dewar... ... | reverse complement strand
CGGGGGTCCGGCCCGCACGCCGGTCGGTCCGGGATCCGCCCGGGGGGCTCGGGCCCGCCGGGCCTTCCGTGCCTTCCGTGCCTGGCGGCCTCAGGCCCGGGATCGCCCGAGCCGCGTGGTCTGCACGACCCCCAGGCCGAGCAGTGCGACCCCCGCGCCCGCGAGGAACGTCCCGGGCCTCCCGGCCGCCGCCGCCAGGACGCCCAGGGTCGCCGGCCCGAGGCCGAAGGCCAGGTCGAGGAAGGCCGTGGTGGTCCCCATCACCGCGCCCCGCGCGTTCGGGGCGACCCCCTCCATCGCGAGCGACATCAACCCCGGGGTGAACAGCGCCACGCCCACCGCGAGCACCGCGGCGCCCATGACCAGGCCGGTCGGCTCCCGCCAGAGCCCGGCCGTGGCGAGCCCCACCGCCCCCGCCACCAGCGAGATCCGGGTGGTGCGGCCCGCCCCCACGCGGTCCGGGATCCGGGCGCCCAGGCTCCGGATCCCGACCACGATCGCCCCGAACAGGCCGAGGACCGGCCCCGCCCCCGCCATCCCGAGGTCCAGCGCGTAGAGCGGCACGAAGGCGAGGAACCCGGCCATGCCCAAGACCATCGAGAGGAGCACGAGGCCCGGCAGCAGCCCCCGGCGGTCGATCAGCCGCTGCGGTCCCTCGGCGGTGCCCTCGGGGACCAGGGCGGGGAGCCGCGTCGAGAGCAGCGCCGCCGCGGCGCCCAGCCCGATCGCGAGGACCCACGCCCCGGGGAACCCGGCCAGGCCGATCGCGGCCTCGCCGAGGAAGGGGCCGATCCCGATCCCCAGGTAGAGGGAGAGGGAGGCGAAGCTGATCGCCTCCCCGCGGCGGGCCGCCGGGGCGAGGTCGACGGTCGCGGCGAAGGCGGCCACGAAGAAGAGGGCCTCGCCGGCGCCCGAGAGGAGCCGCGCGCCGATCAGGACGGGGATCGAGGGCGCGGCGAGGTAGCCGACGATCGAGGCCGCGAACAGCGAGGCGCCGAGGACCATCACCGCCCGCCGCCCGCGTCGGTCCCCCAGGCGCCCCGCCAGCGGCCGGAGGAGGAAGGCGGCGAGGGTCCAGATCCCCACCACCAGGCCGACCGCCGCGTCGCCGCCCCCGAGCGGCCCGGCCACGTACCTCGGCACCGCGGGGAGCAGGACGCCGTCGGCCGTGAAGTACGCGAGCTCCGCCGCCGCCACGGTGAGGAACGCGGGGGTGAGCAGCGTGGGCCGCATGGCTCGCCCCACGTCTCCCCGCCTGAGGCTCAGGCTCCGCATGTCGGGCCTCCTCTCGTCGTGGCCACGATGCCGGAGCGGCCGGCGGCGGCGCATCGGTAGGCCTACCCATCCCGGATCGGGCCTGTCATCCTGGGTCGGTCGAGACGCTGGCGAGGGGGGACGAGGTGCCGGGCGAGGAACCGAGGCTGGCCGACCTGCTCGGGGCGCTCTCCCTCGCCACCGACCTGGCGATGGGTCAGGAGCCGGAGAAGGCGGTCCGGGCGGCGGTCGTGGCGGTGGCGCTCGCTCGGCGGCTCGGTTTCCCCGAGACGGAGGTCGCCGACGCGTACTGGACCGCGGTGATGCGCCACCTCGGGTGCACCGCGACCCCGCACGAGGAGCGAGCCCTGTTCGGACCCGACGACGTCGCGATGCGCCGGGTCGCGGAGCGGACCGACGAGGCCGCCCCCCGGGAGCTGCTCGGGCTCCTCGCGGCGACGGGGACGGGCGCCGGCGTCCGGCGGCCCGCGCACGTCGTCCGGGCCCTCGCGGCGAGGAGGGCGATCGAGGACATCCTCCGCGCCACGTGCGAGGTGGGGGCGATGCTCGCCGAACGGCTCGGGCTCGGCGAGGCCGTGGCCCGCTCGCTCTCCCAGATCCTGGAACGGTGGGACGGGAAGGGGCACCCGCAGGGCCTGCGGGGCGAGGGGATCGCCGGGGCGGCGAGGATCGTCGAGCCGGCGACCCAGGCGGTCATCTTCCACCGGCTGGGAGGGGTTGAGGCCGCCCTCGCCATGGCCGCCCGCCGCAGCGGTGGCTGGTTCGACCCGGCGGTCGCCGAGGCCTTCCGCGACGTCGGCCCGGCGGTCCTCGAGCGGCTCGAGGCCGAGGATCCGTGGGCGCTGTTCCTCGATGCCGAGCCGGAGCCGCTCCGGCGGATCCCCGACCACCGGGTGGATCGGCTGGCCGCGGCCTTCGCGGACATGGCCGACCTCAAGTCGGCGTTCACGCTCGGCCACTCGTCGGGGGTGGCCGAGCTCGCGGCCGCGGCCGCCCGGCGGCTCAAGCTCCCGGACGCGGACGTCCGCGACCTCCGCCGCGCGGCGCTCCTCCACGACCTGGGGCGGGTGGGCGTGCCGATCGGGGTGTGGGAGTGGCCGGGGCCGCTCCGGACCGCCGACCGGGAGCGGGTCCGGCTCCACCCCTACCACACCGAGCGGGTCCTCGCCCGCTCGGAGGCGCTCCGGCCGCTCGCGAGGGTCGCGGGGATGCACCACGAGCGCCAGGACGGCTCCGGCTACCACCACGGCGCCACCGCCGCCGAGACCCCGCTGGCCGCCCGGCTCCTGGGCGCGGCGGACGCGTTCCACGCGATGACCGAGGGACGTCCCCACCGCCCGGCGCGCCCGGCCGAGGAGGCGGCCGCGCTCCTGGGGCGGGAGGCGGCCGAGGGTCGGTTCGATCCCGAGTGCGTCCGGGCCGTGCTCGAGGCGGCCGGGGCCCGCCGCGGGCGCGCCGCCCGCGCCGGCTGGCCGGCGGGGCTCTCCGACCGGGAGGTGGAGGTCCTCCGGTTGGTGGCGACCGGCCTCTCGAACCGGCAGGTGGCCGCGCGGCTGTTCATCTCCCCGCGCACGGCCGAGCACCACGTGCAGCACATCTACGCCAAGATCGGGACCTCCACGCGGGCCGCGGCCGCGATGTTCGCGATGGGCCACGGCCTCCTCCGCGAGCGGTGAGGCGGTCCGCGGGAGCGGCGGCCGGCGCTCAGGCCCGGAGGGCGGCGGCCGGCGCTCAGGCCCGGAGGGCGGCGGCCGGCGCTCAGGCCCGGAGGGCGGCGGCCGGCTCAGCCTCGCCCACGGCCGCGAGGAGGCGGGCCTCGACCCAGGCCGGCAGCTCCGCGCCGGCCACCCGCTCGGGCCGGAGGTTCAAGGTCCGGGTCGCCGCGTGGTACGAGCTCCCCGGGACGCGCTCGGGGAGGTCGACGAGGAGCGCCTCCGGGAGCACCGCCGGGCGCAGGCGCACCTCGTCACGGTAGGTGCCGACCTCCTCGACCCCGAGCCGGCGGCAGGTGAGGCGGAGCGAGGCCACGGCGAAGAGCGTCTCGACCTCCGGGGGGAGCTGCCCGTAGCGGTCCTCGGCCTCCTCCCGGACCCGGGCGAGGGCCTCGTGGTCGGGGGCGGTGGCGATCCGCCGGTACAGCTCGAGGCGGAGCGACTCCTGGCCCAGCCAGCCGATCGGGACGAACGCCCGGACCGGGAGCTCGATCTTCACCTCGCGCTCCTCGGGGAGGGGCTCGCCCCGGAGCTCGGCCACGGACTCCCGGAGCAGGCGCGCGTAGGTGTCGAAGCCCACCGCCGCGATGTGCCCGTGCTGCTCGGCCCCGAGGAGGTTCCCCGCGCCCCGGATCTCGAGGTCCCGCAGGGCGATCTTGAACCCGCTCCCGAGGGCCGTGTGACGGGCGATCGTGGCCAGGCGCTCGTGGGCCTCGGGGGTGAGCTGCGCGACGGGGGGGAAGAAGAGGTACGCGAAGGCCCGCTCGGCCGATCGCCCCACCCGCCCCCGGAGCTGGTAGAGCTGGGAGAGCCCGAGCCGGTCGGCCCGGTCCACGACGAGGGTGTTCGCCGAGGGCACGTCGAGGCCGGACTCCACGATCGTCGTGCACACCAGGACGTCCGCCTTCCGGTCCCAGAACCGGAGCATCACCTCCTCGAGCGCCTCCTCGTCCATCCGCCCGTGGGCCACCACCACCTCGGCCTCCGGCACGAGCTCGCGGAGGCGCGCCGCGGTCCGCTCGATCGTCGCCACCCGGTCGTGGACCCAGAACACCTGCCCCTCGCGGAGCAGCTCCCGCCGCACGGCCCCGATCGCCATCCCCTCGTCGTAGGGACCCACGTAGGTGAGGACCGGCTGGCGGTCCTCGGGGGGGGTGTCGACGACCGAGAGGTCGCGGATCCCGGTGAGGGCCATCTCGAGGGTCCGAGGGATCGGCGTGGCGGTCATCGTGAGCACGTCCACGCTCGCCCGGAGCTTCTTCAGCCGCTCCTTGTGGGCCACCCCGAACCGCTGCTCCTCGTCCACGATCACCAGGCCCAGGTCGGCGAAGCGCACGTCGGAGGAGAGCAGGCGGTGCGTGCCGATCACCACGTCCACCTTCCCCTCGGCCACCTCCCGGACCACCCGTCGCTGCTCGGCGGGGGAGAGGAACCGGGAGAGCATCGCCACCCGGACCGGGAACGGCGCGAACCGTTCGGAGAACGTGACGAAGTGCTGCTCGGCGAGGAGCGTGGTCGGGACCAGGACCGCGACCTGCTTGCCGTCCATCACCGCCTTGAACGCCGCCCGGACCGCGACCTCGGTCTTCCCGTAGCCGACGTCGCCGCAGAGGAGCCGGTCCATCGGCCGCGGCTCCTCCATGTCCCGCTTCACCTCCTGGATCGCGGCGAGCTGGTCCCGGGTCTCCTCGTAGGGGAAGGCGTCCTCCAGCTCGCGCTGCCACGGCGTGTCGGGGCCGAAGGCGTGGCCCGGCACCGACATCCGGACCGCGTAGAGGCGGACCAGCTCCCCCGCCATGTCGCGGACCGCGCGCTTGACCCGGGCGGTGGTCCGGGCCCAATCGCTCCCGCCGAGGCGGTGCAGCCGGGGTTCCTCGCCCCCCTCGTACGCCGCGACCATCCCCACCTGGTCGGTGGGGACGTAGAGCCGGTCGCCCTGCGCGTACTCGAGCACGAGGTAGTCGCGCTCGGCCCCGGCCAGCGCCCGCCGCTCGATCCCGAGGTAGCGCCCGATCCCGTGGATCCTGTGGACCGCGTAGTCGCCGGGGGAGAGCTCGAGCGCCACCTGCTCCGCCCGCCGGCGGGTGATCCGGGGCGCCGTCCGCGTGTGCCGCCGCTCGCCGAACAGGTCGTCCTCGGTGGCCACCGCGAGGCGAGCCGCCTCCAGCACGAAGCCGCCGGCGAGGTCGGCGAGGACCCCGGCCACCCGGTCGCCGTCGACGCGGACCCCGCGTTCGGCCAGCACCTCCCGCGCCCGCTCCAGGCTCCCCGGGGCGCGGGCCGCCACCACCACCCGGGACCCGCGGGCGAGGAGCTCGGCGAGGCGTGACGCGAGCTCGGGGGCGTTCCCGGCCGCCGTCCCCCACGGCTCGATCCCCAGGTCGATCCCCTCGGTGAACACCGAGAGGTCCACCCGCACCCTCCCGGCGAGCGCCTCCTCGAGCGGGCGGACGGCCGGGGGGCCGTCCCAGCCCGAGGCCTCGGCGAACGCCCGGGCCTCCTCGAACGCGCGGGCCGCCCGGTCCACCGCGCGGCGGACCTCGGACACCACGACCCACGAGCCCGGGGGGAGGAGCTCCGCGGGCGTGGGCATCCGGTCGAACAGCAGCGGGGCGATCGCCTCCATCCCCTCGGTGACCACGCCGTCGGCGAAGCGCGCCAGGAGCTCTCCGAGCCGCCCGCCGCGGCGCGAGGCGAGCTCCTCCGCGCGCCGCCGCAGCCCCTCGGTGGGGAGCAGCTCGCGGACCGGGGGGACCTCGACCCGCTCCACGCGGCCGCTCGAGAGCTGGGTGGCGGGGACGAACTCCCGGAGGGACTCGATCTCGTCCCCCAGGTACTCGAGGCGGACCGGGCGACGGGCCGTCCCCGGGAAGACGTCGACCACCCCGCCTCGCACGGCGAACTCGCCGCGGTGCTCCACCACGTCGGTGCGGACGTACCCCGCGCCGACCAGCCGCTCGGCCAGCTCGTCGGGGGGCAGCTCCAGGCCGGCCCGGAGGACCAGGGACTCCGCCTCGGCGAGGGTGGGGATCAGCCCCTGGAGCGCGGCGTGGACCGGCGCCACCAGCACGAACGGGCCCTCGGCCCGGGCCGCCCGGCGCACGGCGAGGGCGCGGCGGGCCGAGGTCTCGGCGGACGGGCTGATCCCCTCGTAGGGGAGCGCCTCCCAGGCCGGGAGCAGCGCGGCCCGCTCCTCGCCGAGCCACGCGGCCGCGCCCCGGGCGAGCGCCTCCGCCTCGCGGGGCCCGACCGCGAGGGCCAGCACCGGCGTCTCCAGGGCGCGGGCCAGGGCCGCCGCCACGAGGTCGTGGCCGGCCGCCGCCCGGGCCACGATGGGCCGGGCGCGCGAGAGCAGGAGCCGCTCGAACGGCTCCGAGCCGATCACCGCGTCGAGCACGTCCCCGAGCATCGGTCCTCCGGGCAGCACCGAAAGGCCTCGTCGCGCCGCGACGGGGCCTCCGCGATCGAGTCTACCGAGGGCTCCTCGGCCGGGCGGGGCCCCTCACCCCCGCGGGAGCCCCGCCCGGTTGAAGCGGTCCTGGGCGGCTCGGAGACCCTCGCGGACGAGCGTTAGGACCGCGTCGGCGGCGTCGGCGACGACCAGCGCCACGTCGGGTTCCTCGCGCTTGGAGAAGGGCTCGAGCACGTAGTCGACCGGGTCCCGCCGCCCCGGCGGCCGGCCGATCCCGATCCGGACCCGGTAGAACCCCGGTGTCCGCAGCGCGGCCACGAGCGAGTCGAGGCCGTGGTGGCCGGCGGTGGAGCCGCCGAACTTCACCCGGAGCGCGCCGAAGGCCAGGTCGAGGTCGTCGTGGACGGCGACCACCCGCTCCGGCGGGATCCCGCGCTCCCGGGCGAGCGAGGCGTAGGCGGGACCCGACTCGTTCATGAACGCGTGCGCTCGAGCCAGGATCACGACCTCCCCGTCCACCCGGAGCTCGGCGGCGTCGCAGGGGACGGAGCGGAGGCGGCGGAGCCGCTCGCCGGCCCGGGCCGCCAGCTCCTCCACCACCATCGCCCCCACGTTGTGGCGGGTCCGCGCGTACCGCTCCCCGGGGTTGCCGAGGCCGGCCACGAGCCAGGTCATGCCCGCGGGCTCCGCGGCGGGGCGACGACCCGCGAGGGCCTAGCCCTCGCCCCCCTCCCCGCCGGTCGGGGCTTCCCCGCCCTCGCCCGCGGCCTCCGCGGCGGGCGCCCCCTCGCCTTCCGCGGCGGCCTCGGCCGGCACGACCTCGACCACCTCGAGGACCTGCGGCGTCACGACCGAGACGACCGCCTCATCGGGGTCGGTGAGGAGCGTGGCGCCTTCGGGGATCCGGAGGTCGCCGGCCCTAAGAGCGTCCCCGATCCCCAGGCCGGAGATGTCCGCGTCGATGGCATCGGGCACCCGGTCGACCCGGGACTGGAGCTGGACCTCCCACAGGTGGTGCTCGAGGAGCCCGCCCTGCTTCACCCCGGGCGACTCGCCGACGATCCGGATCGGCACCGTCACCTTCACCTGCTCGTCCCGGCGGACCGCGAAGAAGTCCACGTGGACGTAGCGGCCCTTGATGTGGTCGCGCTGGATCTCCCGGGCCAGGGCCAGGTGGCGCTCGCCGTCGACCTGCAGGTCGATCAGCACGTTCGCCCCGGCCGCGGTGTGCAGGAGGTGGTAGAGCTCCCTCGCATCCACCGCGATCGGGGTGGGGTCGACGCCGTGCCCGTACAGGATCGCCGGCACGCGGCCCTGGGCGCGGAGCTTCCGCGCCTCGCCCTTGCCCGCGCCCCGACGACGTTCCGCCTTCAGCTTGAGTTCCATGGGACGACCTCCGGGGATGCCCGGGCGCCATGGTAGCGCCCGGACCGTCCCCCCGACCCGGCAGCACCGGACCTGCGAAGGACGGCGAGCGTCCCCTACGGCTGGTTCTCGCCCCGGAAGATCTCCGAGACGCTCGTGTCCTCGAACACCGCGCGGAGCGCCTCGGCGATCAGCGGCGCGATCGAGAGCACGCGGAGCTTGTCGAAGCGCTTCTCCTCGGGGATCGGGATCGTGTTCGTGACCACGACCTGGCGGATCGGCGACTCCTCGAGGAGCTGCACCGCCTTGCCCGAGAGCACCGGGTGGGTGGCCGCCGCGTAGATAGGCCCCGCTCCCTGGGCGGCGAGCGCCGCCGCGCCCTTGGTCACGGTCCCGGCGGTGTCGATGATGTCGTCGACGAGGACGCAGGGCCGGCCCTGGACCTCGCCGACCACCGCCATCTCCTCGATCTTGTGGGCCTCGCGGCGCGACCGCCGCTTGTAGAGGAACGCGAGGTCGGCGTGGAGGTACTCCCGGAGCCGCTCGGCGGTCTTGATCCGGCCGGCGTCGGGCGCGACCACCACCACGTCCTCGTCGTGGAGGCCGAGCTCGTTCTGGAGGTAGTCCGAGAGGATCGGGAGCGCCGTGAGGTGATCGAAGGGGTAGTCGATGAACCCCTGGATCTGCCCGCTGTGGAGATCCACCGACACGATCCGGGTGGCCCCGGCCACCGTCAGGAGGTCCGCGACGAGCTTCGCCGAGATCGGCTCGCGCGCCAGGGCCTTCTTGTCCTGCCGGGAGTAGCCGTAGTACGGCACCACCGCGGTGATCCGCTTCGCCGACGCCCGCTTCATCGCGTCGAGCATCACGAGCTGCTCCATGATCGACTCGTTCACGGGGTCGGCGTGGGTCTGGATCACGAACACGTCGGCGCCGCGGACGCTCTCCTCGGCCCGCACGTAGATCTCGCCCGAGGCGAACCGGGAGATCTTGCACGGGGACACCTGGATCCCCAGGTGGTCGGCGATCTCGCGCGCGAGCTCGGGATGCGTCGTCCCCGAGAACAGCATCATGTGCTTCTTGGTGACGATCTCCACCTAGCTCCCCCTCGAGGTCCGCCGGGCGTGCTCGGCGTCCTTCCGCGCGCGGTAGCCGCGCACGATCCGCTGCTCGGCCCGCTCCACCGCGAGCGCCCCGGCCGGCACGTCCTTCGTGATCACCGATCCCGCTCCAGTGACGGCGCCCCGGCCCACCCGGACCGGCGCCACCAGCATCGTATCGCTCCCCACCCGGGCGTCCTCGCCGATCACGGTGCGGTGCTTGCGGTACCCGTCGTAGTTCACGGTCACCGTCCCCGCCCCGAGGTTCGCGCGGGCCCCGACCGTGGCGTCGCCCACGTAGGCGAGGTGGGGGACCTTCGCGCCCCGGCCGATCCGCGCGTTCTTCACCTCCACGAACGAGCCGATCCTCGCGCCCTCGAGCGCCACGGTCCCCGGCCGGACGTGGCTGTAGGGGCCCACGGTCACGCCCGGGCCCAGCCGCGCCCCGGAGACCACGGAGAACGAGACCTCGGCGCCGTCCCCCACGACCGAGTCCCGGATCCGCGTGGCCGGGCCGATGACGCAGTCCTGGCCGATCCGGGTGGCCCCCTCGAGGAACGTCATCGGATGGACGACGGTGTCGCGGCCGATCCGGACCTCCACGTCGATGTAGGTCCGCTCGGGGTCCACGAGCGTCACGCCGCGCGCGAGGTGCCCGGCGTTGATCCGCCGCCGGAGCAGCCGGGCGGCCTCCGCCGCGCTCGCCCGGGAGTTCACCCCGGCCCACCCGCCGAAGTCCGCGGGGACAGCCGAGACCCGCTCGCCCTTGGCGAGGAGGATCCCCAGGACGTCCGGCAGGTAGTGCTCCCCCTGGGCGTTCTCGCGGCCCACGAGGGGGAGCGCCGCGAAGAGCTGCTCCCGGCGGAACGCGTAGGCGCAGGTCGAGATCTCCCGGATCCGCCGCTCCTCGGGGGTCGCGTCCCGCTCCTCCACGATCCCGATCAGCCGGTACCCGTCGCGCAGCACGCGGCCGTAGCCCGAGGGGTCCTCGACCTCGGTCACGATCACCGACGCCGCGGCCCGGGTGCGGCGGTGGACCCGGAGGAGCGCCCGCACGTGCTCCGGGCCGATCAGCGGGTCGTCGCCGGCCAGCACCAGGACCTCGTCGGCGTCGCCCACGGCCGGCTCCGCCACGAGGACGGCGTGCCCGGTCCCCAGGGGCTCCGGCTGTTCGACGAGGACCGGCTCGGGCGACGGCCCCCAGGAGCGGATGGCCTCCTCGACCCGCTCCCGCCCCACCCCGACCACGACCACGATCCGGTCGGGCCGAGCAGCGGCGGCGGCACGGAGGACGTGCCAGAGCGATGGGCGCCCACAGACCGGGTGGAGCACCTTGGGGAGCTTGGAGCGCAGCCGCTTCCCCTGGCCGGCGGCGAGGATCACCGCGGCGAGCGAGCGGGCGGGCTTCGGTCCGGGCACGAGCGTTCGTCCGTGGTATCGAAGGACGCCCCAGTTCTACCGGGGGGAGCGCGGGGTGGCAAGCGCATCGCGGACCGGGCTCCGTCCCTCGAAGCGCCGAGCCACGCGGTTCCGGGGGGAGGGATCGAACCTCCATCTGAGGCTCCAAAGGCCCCCGTCCTGCCGGTTAGACGACCCCGGACCGAACCGATGATGGCACACGGCGGCCCGGGCCCGGCGGGCCGGAGGCGACGATGCCGCCGGGGAGCGCCGCGGCCAGCCTCCGCGCGTGGGCCCCGTCGCGCGCCAGGCCCAGGACCGTGGGGCCGCTGCCGCTCATCACCGCCCCCAGCGCCCCCGCGGCGAGGAGCCGCTCGCGCGCCCGGGCGACCTCGGGATGGCGGCGGGCGACGGGTGGCTCGAGGTCGTTGAAGAGCAAAGGGCCCAGGGCGTCGGCGTCGCCGGCGGCGGCCGCCTCCACCACCGGCCCGGGGTCGGGGCCCGGGACCCCGCCGTCCTCGTCCCACCACCGGTAGGCATCCGGGGACCGCGTGGGGAACCCGAGCGGCACCACCGCCCACCACAGCCGGGCGACGGTCGCGGGGCGGACCCGCTCACCGCGCCCCTCGACCAACACCGGTGCCCCCGCGAGGAGGGCCGGCACGTCCGACCCCACCCGCTCCCCGACCGCGAGCAGCGCCGGGAGGTCGAGCCCGCACCCCCACAGCTCGTTCAGCGCGTGCAGCGTGGCCGCGGCGTCGGCGCTCCCCCCGCCGAGGCCCGCCGCCACCGGGATCCGTTTCTCGATCGTCACCTCCGCCCCACGGGGCGCCCCGCAGTCCTCGGCGAGGGCCAGGGCCGCGATCAGCGCCAGGTTCATCCCGCCCGCGGGGACCTGCGCGGTCAGGTGCTCGGGGCCGCGGACGTCCACCCGGAGGGTCGACGCCGCCCGCACCCTGATCCGGTCCGCGAGCGAGATCGGCAGCACGAGGCTCTGGAGCTCGTGGTAGCCGTCGGGCCGGCGGCCCAGGACCCGCAGGAACACGTTCACCTTGGCATGGGCCTCGCGCCGGACGACGCGGCTGCGGCCGCCGGACGCGGCCCGCGGCATCACCGCTCGCCCCTCGCGACCGCTCCCCCCGACGCCGACCGATCGGTCGCCGCGCGCCGCGCGCGCGTCGACGCCTCGCCCCCGAGCGCACCGCGCGCGAGGAGCTCCTCGGTGAGCCGAGCGAACCCCTCGAGCCCGACCTCCTCCGGCCGGGCGCGGGCCGGGATCCCCACGCGGCCGAGGACCTCGTCGGCCAGGGCGGCGGGGAGGCCCAGGCGACGGAGGGCGTTCCGCATCGTCTTCCGCCGCTCGGCGAAGGCCACGTCGACGACCCGGAACAGGGGGCCCGGTTCGACCGCGACCGCGGGCGGGCGTGGGGTGAGTCGGACGAGGACCGACTCCACGGCGGGCCGCGGCCAGAACACGTCGGGGGGCACGCGTCGGAGGACCTCGACGTCGGCGCGGTAGGCGACCCGGAGGCTCACGGCGCCGTAGCCCTCCTCGCCGGGGCGGGCGGCGAGGCGCTCCCCCACCTCGCGCTGGACCATGACGAGGTAGTCCACGACGGGGGCACGTTCGAGCATCCCGAGGAGCACCGGCACCGCCACGTTGTACGGGAGGTTCGACACCATCCGCCAGCGCTCGCCCCGGAGCTCCCGGACCCGGTCGATCCGCAGCGCGTCGGCCTCGAGGACCCGTACGCGCGGGAAGGGCGCGACCACCTCCCGCAGGGCGGGGAGGAGCCGCCGGTCGAGCTCCACCGCGAGGACCTCGGCCCCCGCGGCCGCGAGGGCCACGGTGAGCGAGCCGAGCCCCGCGCCCACCTCCACCACGCGGTCGCCCGGCCCCACGCCGGCGGTTCCCACGATGGCGCGGGCGAGGTTGGGATCGACGAGGAAGTGCTGGCCGAGCGACCTCCGCGGTCGGATCCCGTGGCGCCGGGCGAGCTCGCGGAGCGCGCCGAGCCCGAGCGCCGGCTCACCAGGCGAGCCGGACCCGGGCGACGCCCTGCCCGAGCGGCGCGATCGCCGCGAAGGCCTCCTCCGAGAGGTCGATGATCCGCCCGCCGAACGGTCCACGGTCGTTGATCGTCACGGTCACCCGACGCCCGTCGTCGAGGTTGGTCACCGTCACCACCGTACCGAACGGGAGCCAGGGGTGCGCCGCGGTGAAGCCGGTCCCCGGCGCGTGGTACCAGGACGCCTCCCCGACCTGGGTTCCGTGCGTCGGGTTCTCCTCCGCACCGACCAACCGGCGGGCGGGGACCGCCGGTTGGAGCACGCGCCGCCACAGGAGGTCCCGGGCGACGACCCGGCCGTCGACCCTCCGGACCCGGTACGCCTCGAGCAGGACCCCCGGCTCCCCCCGGCGCTCGAGCCGGACCTCACCGGGCGGGAGCGCGTGGGTGTGCACCGTGACGACGGCCGGGGGGATCTCCCGGCGCACGTGGCGGACGGCCACGTCGACGTCGACGTAGCGGATCCGCATGAACGGGTGGAGGGGGGTGCTGGGCGACGGGCGCACGCGGTCCCGGTCGTCGAGCTGGATCCCCATGGCCGAGAGGAGCTCCCGGACCGTGGTCGCGTTGGTCAGGACGCCGCGTTCCTTCCCCATCACGACGACCCGCGCGCCAAGCACCCGGGAGGGCTCGAGCGACCAGCCCACGGAGGACAGGTCCTCGGTCGGCTGCGTCGCGAGCTTCGCGAACGGGCCGACCGGCTCCGTCACCCAGACCCCCACACCTCGCTCGTCGATCCGGACGTCGAAGGCACCGTCCCGATCGACCACGATCGTCATCCCATCGGAGAGCGGCGTCCCGGGCGGGGGCTGCACCAGGTCCCCGGCGTCCAGGGTGATGCCCTCCCCCGCGAGGAGCTGCCCGACGTTCGACGAGAGCGTCCGCACGGCCTCCGGCCGTCCCTCCACGACCAGCGTCACGTGCTTCCACGCCGCGAGGTAGACGCCGCCCGCCGCGATCGCCACCGCGGCGAGGGTGGTCCTGTGGACCGCCCGCCTGATCCGCAACCTGCGGACCCGCGTCGCGCGAACCGAACCCAACCTTCCTCCCCATCGAGGAAGGCTCCGGGGGGAAGCACCGGCGGGGCCGGACCGAAGCCTCCATGCGGACGAGCCCGGACCCTACCAAACCCTCAACCCTCACTGCAAACTTGAAAGTGAACGTGTGTTCGAGGCGCCGAACGAATCCTCCCCGATCAGCGGAGCCCCGGGAAGGCGCGCCGCGCGTTGTCCGAGACCGCGCGCGCGATCACGCCGACCTCCTCCCCCCGGGCCTGCGCGACCGCGGCGACCACCAGGCCGACGCGCGCGGGCGAGTTCTCGCGGCCGCGGAGCGGCTGGGGCGGGAGGAAGGGGCTGTCGGTCTCGACCAGTATGCGGTCCAGGGCGACGGCCGCGGCCGCCTCGCGGAGGTGCCCGTTCCTGGGATAGGTGAGGTTCCCGGCGAACGACAGGTAGTAGCCGCGCGCCGCGCACTCCCTGGCCACGTCCCGATCCCCCGAGAAGCAGTGGAGCACGACCCGCTCGGCCGATCCCTCGTCGAGCAGCTGAAGGACCTCCGGCCACGCATCCCGGCAGTGGACGACGAGGGGTTTGCCGCTTTCGCGGGAGAGCCCGATGTGCGCCCGGAACGCCCGCTCCTGGTCCTCCCGGGGCGAGAGGTTCCGGTGGAAGTCGAGGCCGGTCTCCCCCACCGCGACGACCAGCGGGTTCCCGAGCATCTCCTCGATGGCAGCGCCCGCCCCTGGATCGAGGTCGCGGGCGGTGTGGGGGTGCATGCCGGCGGTGGCGAACACCCCGCGGAACCGCTCGGCGAGCTCGAGGGACCTCCGGCTCGACGCGGGGTCGATGCCCACGCAGACGAGGGCCTCTACCCCCGCGGTCCGCGACTCGGCCACGACCTCCGTCGGGTCCCGGTCCAGGAGGAACAGGTGGCAGTGGGAGTCCACCAACCCGCCCTGCACCGTCCCTCGAAGGTTCGCCGGCCCCACGAGCCGCGAGGATACGCGGTCTCGAGCTCCTGTCGAAGCCCGACCCGGTCCCGCGGACGACGGACCGGGCGGCGCTCGACCGTCACTTCAGGGGAGCTGTCGCACGTGAAACGCGTCGAGCGCGAGCCTCGAGCGTCGGTGGAGGCGCGGGCTCGCGCCTCCCCTGGAGACCGCACCTCACGCCTCGACCCGGGGGAACAGCGGCTCGCCCCGGGCGACGCGCGTCCCCGGGCGGAGGCCACCCCACGCGGCCGCCCCCGGTAGCCGCTGGCCCTCGAGGGGCTCGGGGATCCCCAACTGCTCCCACAGGCGGGCCGCCGCCCGCGGCATCACCGGGGAGAGGAGCACGGCGAGGATCCGGAGCGCCTCGGCGGCCGTGTAGAGCACCGTGGCGGTCTCGCCGCGGCTCGCAGGATCCCGCGCGAGCTTCCACGGCTCGACCTCCACGAGGTACTGGTTGGCGCGGGAGACGATCTCCCACGCCGCCGCCAGGGCCTGGGTGAGCTGCACGTCGAGCATCAGGCGGTCGTAGCGGCCCGCCACGACCTCGACCGTCCCCGGCAGATCCCCGTCGAGCCCGTCGACGACGGGTTCGGGCACGACCCCCCCGAAGTAGGAGTCGAGCATCGCGAGCACCCGGCTCGCGAGGTTCCCCAGGCCGTTGGCGAGGTCGGCGTTGTGGCGCTCGACCATCGACTCCCAGGAGAAGCTGCCGTCCTCCCCCCAGCGGACCTCGCGGAGGAAGTAGTAGCGGTAGGAGTCGACGCCGAACGTGTCGAGGAGCTGGAAGGGGTGGATCCCCGTGAGCCGCGTCTTCGACATCTTCTCCCCGCCCACGAGGAGGAACCCGTGGGCCCACACGCAGCGGGGCGGCTCGACCCCGGCCGCGAGGAGCATCGCCGGCCAGTAGACCGCGTGGAACCGGAGGATGTCCTTCCCCACGAAGTGGATATCGGCCGGCCAGACCGCGGCGAACCGCTCGGGGTCGGCACCGTAGCCGGCGGCCGTCAGGTAGTTGGTGAGCGCGTCGAACCAGACGTAGCAGACGTGCCTGGGGTCCCAGGGCAACGGGATCCCCCACGAGAACGAGGTACGGGAGATCGAGAAGTCACGGAGGCCCCCGCGGAGGAGCCCCAGCACCTCGTTCAGCCGGACCTCGGGCCGGACCGCCTCGGGATGTCGCTCGTAGTGCTCGAGGAGCCGGTCGCGGTACGCCGAGAGGCGGAAGAAGTAGTTCTCCTCCCGCATCAGCTCGGCGGGGCGGCCGTGGACAGGACAGTTCCCCTCCACGAGCTCGTCCTCGGTGTAGTAGGCCTCGCACGAGACGCAGTACCAGCCCTCGTAGGTCCCGAGGTAGATGTCGTCCCGGCCGTTCCCGTGGACGGCGGTGAGGAGCTCCCGGACCGCCTTCTCGTGCCGCGGCTCGGTGGTACGGATGTAGTCGTCGTAGGAGATGTCGAGGCGCTCCCAGACCTCCCGCCACCGCGGCTCCATCCCGTCCACGAACGTCTGGGGGTCGACGCCGGCCGCCTCCGCCGCCCGCTGCAGCTTCAGGCCGTGCTCGTCGGTCCCGGTGAGGAAGAACACGTCCTCTCCCCGGAGCCGGTGGTAGCGGGCCACGACGTCGGTGGCCACGGTCGTGTAGGCGTGCCCGATGTGCGGCACGTCGTTCGGGTAGTAGATCGGCGTCGTGACGTAGTAGACGCGCTCCCCCATGCGCGGGGCATCCTACACGCGCCCGGCGTGGCCCTGGCTCCGGAGGCCCTCCCCGTGTGAAGATGCGCCGGACCGACCGAGGGAGGTGGTGCGATGGCCGAGCGGTCCGAAGCTCCCGCCCCTGAGCAGCTCGCCCGCGGCGCGATCGGGCTCCGGGAGGTGCTGTTCCAGTCGATCACGCACATGGCGCCGGCGGCCGCGGTGGCGTTCTCGATCCCGGTCGGGGCGAACTTCGCCGGCGGTGCGCTCCCACTCGCGGTGATCGTGGCCCTCGTCGCGTGCGTGCTGGTCGCGGTGTCTATCGGGGAGCTCGCGAAGCACCTGCCCTCGGCGGGTAGCTTCTCCACCTACGCGTCGCGCGGGCTCCACCCCGCCGTCGGGTTCCTCGTCGCGTGGGGATACGCGTTCGTCGAGCCCTTCGTCGCGCCGCTCCTGTACCTGATCCTCGGCGTGACGGTCGCCGGTACCCTCAACGCGGAGTTCGGCTGGTCCCCCGACCTCTGGTGGGTCTGGGCCCTCCTCGGCGCGGCGATCGTCTTCGTCCTCGGCTACCTCGGGATCCAGGTGTCCGCCCGGACCGGCACCGTGCTCGGCGTCTTCGAGATCGCGGTGTTCTCGCTCCTCGGCCTGTGGCTGATCGTGCGGGCCGGCGACGCGAACACGCTCGCGGTCTTCGGCACCCGGTACGCGACGGTCGAAGGGTTCGAGGGGTTGGCCGGGGTCTTCGCCGCCTCGATCTACACGATCCTGGCGTTCATCGGCTTCGAGGCCGCGGCCCCCCTCGCCGAGGAGACCCGCGATCCGCACCGCACGATCCGGCGGGCGGTCGTGTACTCCGCGATCGGGATCGGCCTCTTCTACGTCCTCACGACCTACGGAGCCACGGTCTTCTTCGGACCGGAGCGGATGGCCGGGTTCCAGGCGTTCAACGGCGGCAACCCGTGGGAGGGGATGGCCCGGCGGGTCTGGGGGGCAGGCTGGGTGCTGGTGTTCCTGGCCATCGCCAACTCCGCCATCGCGAATTCCAACGCCGGCGCGAACGCCGCGACCCGGACCTGGTACGCGATGGGGAGGATCCGGCTGCTCCCCCGGGCCCTCGCCCGGGTGCACCCGCGCTACCGGTCGCCGCACGTGGCCGTGACGGTGCAGTTCGTCGTAGGTCTCGTGCTGCCGCTCTGGCTGGGGTTCCAGTACGACCCGATCATTGCGTTCTCGCTCCTCGCCACGATCCTGGTGATCGTCGTGATCTTGATCTACATGATCGTGAACCTCTCCTGCATCGCGTACCACTACCGGTTCCGCCGGGCCGAAGCGAACCTCCTCGTCCACGGCGTCGTGCCCGTGCTCGGGATCGCGGCGTTCGTCCCCGCCCTGCTCACGGCGGCCGGGGTCCCGGTGTTCGCCTTCATCGCGCGCCTCCCCCATCCCCTCTCGCTCTCGGGGCCGGTGGCCGGGCTGTGGATGCTCCTCGGCGTGGCGTACCTGGCGTGGCTCTCGACGCGGGACCCGCAGCGGATCAGGGACACGGGTCGGGTCTTCCTGGACGAGGAGCCGGCGGGTGGCTGATCTATCGCCGCCCGGAGAGGTTCGGCCGCCGCTGGGTTCGGCGGGGGGTCGGCGGAGCGTGCGGTGCCACCTCGGACACTAGTCTATTACGAACTACTCTCCCTGGGTGATCGCGGCCGCGGACGCCTCCCGACCCAGGAGCGCCCGGTACAGCTCGTTCGCGGATGCCCCCCAGCGGCGGGCCACGGTCGCCGCGGCGTCCCGCCGGCGCATCCCGCCCGCCACGAGCGCCCGCGCCTCGCCCACCAGCTCCTCGAACGGCGGCGGCGCGGCTGGGGCCCCTTCGACCACGAGCACCACCTCGCCTCGGGGCTCGCGCTCGCCGAGGACCTCCAGGACCTCCGAGGCCCGGCCCCGCAGCACCTCCTCATGGAGCTTCGTCAGCTCCCGGCAGAGGGCGACGCGGCGGTCCCCGAGGACCTCGAGCAGTTCCCGGAGCAGCGTGCGGACCCTCCGGGGCGACTCGAACAGGACCACGGTCCGCGGCTCGGCCGCGAGGGCTCGGAGGCGGGCGCGACGCTCGCTCGGCTTCCGGGGCAGGAAGCCCTCGAAGACGAACCGGTCGGTGGGGAGCCCGGAGACGACGAGGGCGGCGACCGCCGCCGAGGGCCCCGGCACCACCCGCACCTCGATGCCCGCCTCGGCCGCGGCCCGCACCAGCCGCCCGCCGGGGTCGGAGAGCCCGGGCA